>Ga0307377_10000057_pt1 | contig 163713 bp, 156 predicted proteins | sample TR3MG_FD_202535 | JGI IMG/M metagenome (GOLD analysis project Ga0307377, IMG submission 202535) | Soil microbial communities from Risofladan, Vaasa, Finland - TR-3 | ecosystem: Environmental > Terrestrial > Soil > Coastal area > Acid sulfate soil | place: Finland: Risofladan, Vaasa... | reverse complement strand
GCTTCTGCTCGCCGTAGCTGATGGAGAGACCACTTCCTGACATGAGGCCGGATTTTTGTTCTTCCTTGAAGTAGCCGGAGCTGTAGGTGTTTTCGCTGGCGAGGAGGGCGATGTTGTTTTTGGCTTCAAGGCTCAGGTCATTGGTCGCGACGATGTCGCTGCCGACCACATTGAGATCATGGCCGGATTTAATTGCAACGCTGGCGCCATCGATGCTGCTGCCACGGGCAATTTTTTCACTGCTTGTTTTGATTTCTGTCGTGCTCTTGCTGGAGAGGAAACCACTGCTTGATGAGGTGCGCTGCTCGAAGAAGTCGTGGCGCTCGTCCACCGCATTGATGGTGACGTTGTTGTCAGCGGCGAGAGCAACCTTGCCACTTTGAGAACTGACCTGGCTACCAGAGATCGTGATATTTCCTTGCTCTGGTTTTTTACCGCTTGCAGTCAACTGCACATTGTTGCCGGCCTGCAGTACCGTACCGACAACTTTCTCGTCAGTGCGGCGGTTGCTATTGCCACTATGGTCGTCATAGCTGGATTGCGTTACATCCTTGGCCGCATTGAGGGTGATATTGCGCGCTGCAACCGTCAGGTCTTTCACCGCATAGATTTGCGCCGCAGTCAGGCTGAGGTCGTTATTCGCTGTCAGGGTCAAGTTTCCACCGGTTTGTATCTGGCTAGTGAGGTTAACCGTGGTACTTGTGCCGCCGCTTGGGCCGGGTTCGCCCCGGGTGAATTCGGACAGGGCATGGTGCAGGCTGGGCGAGCCGTCGAGGTTGGTGGCGGCTGGGTTGCCGGCCAGGCTGGCTGTTTCCTTCGCTTCCTTGACGCTGACGGTGAAGTTGTTGCCGGCAGTGAGGCTGGCGTTGCCGCCAGCTGTCACATTGGCGCCGGCGATGGTGAGGTCATGCCCGGCGCGGATATCAAGCGTATCTGATGCGCTAATGCTGGCCGTACCATGGATGCGGGTGGTGAAGACATTGCCCAGTTGCAGGGCTTCCATTTCGGTTTCGTTCACCACGTCATGTCCTGCAAGAATCGCCACGCGAACGCCATTGATGGTGCCGGAGAGGTTTTTAATGTCGTTGCTGGCGACGAGGACGGTGTTACCGTTGCCGCCGAGTGTACCGCCCTGATTGACGATGTCGGTGGCTGTCAGGGCGTTGGTTTTGCTGCCCAGGATGGTGCCGCTGTTCAGCAGGGTGCCGCTGGTTTTGATGTCGATGCTTTCTGCGGCGATGAGGGCGCCGTTGGGGCGCAGGTCGTTTTCGTGCAGGCGTGTGAGGAATACCTGGGGCACGAGGAGTTGCTCCTTTGTGCCATCTGCCAGGCTGATTTCCTGCGCGACCATCCACACGATGTCATGGGTGAGGGCTGCGACCTGGGCATTGGTCAGGGCAACACCGGGCACGAGGTTCTGTGTGTGCGCTTCGGCGATGCCCTGCTCCATCAGCGCCTTGAATTCTGCTTCTGCGCTGGTGTAACCGGGCAGGAAACGGCGGCCGGTAAGATCGGTGACCTGGTCGCTGACGAGCTTCTGTTCATAAAAACCGTCGCCCAGGCGCTTCTGGATTTGTTGAGGATCGAGTACCAAGCGGCTCAGCATGTAGTCGCTGGAAAGGAAGTTGCGGTAGCTGGTAAAACGCGAATTGGTCTCGATCAGGTAGGGTTGCTCGGGTGCGGTTTTGTAGGTATATAGGCCATTTGCAGGCAGCGTGATGTTGAGGGGGGGTGTGGCTGTATTGGCAGCTTGCGTATTGTTGGTTTGCTCTGTGCCCAGTGTGGTGCCGATTTTCACCGCACCCAGTGTGACCGCAGTGTTATTCGCGCCGATTGTGAGATTATTCAGCATCAAGGCTGTACCCGCTATGCTCTGATTGCTGCTAAAACTGGCGTTCACCGAATTATCTACTGTCGAAATGAGTTCATTGTAATCGATTGGATGGTTTACCCAACCGTATACATCCTGGCAATTCCAAGACATCCAGCCCTGTACGCAGAGCTGATCCACCACCTCCCACTGCGGATTGTCGTTCGTCCCTACCCGAGTTTCTTCTTTCATCAAATCGCGCGATTTTTGTGTAAACGTAGTTGCGTTAAACGCAATGTTTCCACCCGCTGCGATTGTGCTGTATTCGTTATTGATTCCACCTTTGAGCCACATGTTGCCTCCTGACAACAGTCTGGCTGCAGGCGTTGAGACAGAGACATATTCCGTTCTGAAAGTGGGCGTGTAATGCAGAACACCATCATCTACCGCAGATCCTGTTACATCTGGGCCCCATGCCACCCCGAATACGGTGCGTATATTGGTGATCGTATTTGCACTGATGCGCAGATCACCATCCGCCTGCACAGTGGCGGATGAGTTAGTAAAGTTGCCCATATTTTGTGACAGGTTGCCATTGGCATCCACTGCGCTGCCTGCGCCTGCATTCAAACTGCCCATGCTATAAATGGTGGCACCATCCAGGTTGTTGGCCGAGTTGCTGACCAACAAATCAATCGAAGTGGTGGCTGCAATAATGGCTGGCGCACCCGTGTTATTCAGGTTGTCAGCGTTGAGCGCGAGCATGTCGCCCAATACCGCACCTGTATTATTGAATGCATTGCTGTGCGTGGTAACGGTAGAGCCTGTGAGGGTGCCGGAATTGTTAATATCACCACTGATCATCAGATTGGCCGACGTGTTGCCCGCAATAATGGCCTGAGCACCTTGGTTATTCAGGCTGCTTGCGTTTAGAGTAAGCACATCCGTCAATACTTCGCCGCTATTGGTGAATGCATTGCTGTGAGTGCTGACATTCCCGCCTGTGACAGTGCCTGAATTGTTGATATCGCCGCTGACCATTAAATTAGCTGAAGTGTTTCCGGCAATCGTTGCCTGAGCACCCTGATTATTCAAACTGCTTGCGTTGAGAGTGAGCGCGTTCGCCAATACGGAACCTGTGTTTGAGAATGCATTGCCGGTTGTCGTGACGGTGCCGCCAGTGACTGTTCCGGCATTATTAATATTGCCGCTAACTTTCAAATTGGCCGATGAGTTGCCGGCAATCATTGCATCTGCACCTTGATTGCTCAGGCTGTTTGCGTTGAGACTAAGCACGTTTGCCAATACGGAACCTGTGTTCGTGAATGCATTGCCGTTTGTCGTGACGCTACCGCCTGTAACTTTGCCGCCATTATTAATGTCGCCACTGGCCAAAATGTCAACCGAAGTGTTACCAGAAATCCTGGCGTTTGCTCCCTGATTGCTCAGGCTGACTGTATTGAGGATGAGCGCGTTTGCCAATACTGCGCCGCTGTTATTGAATGCTTTGCTGTGCGTGATGACGGCGCTACCTGTGAGTGTGCCTGCATTGATAATATCGCCTCCCACCATCAAATTAAGCGAAGTGTTACCGGCCATAATAGCTTGAGCACCCTGATTATTCAGGCTGAGCGCGTCCAGCGTGAGCACATCCGCCAACACGGCGCCGCTGTTGTTAAACGCGTTGCTGTGAGCTGTGATTGCATTGCCTTCGAGTGTTCCGGCATTTTCAATATTGCCACTGACGGTCAAATTAGCCGATATATTGGCAGCAATTCTGGATTGCGCACCCTGATTACTCAGAGCGGTTGCGTCAAGCGTGAGCGTATTAGCCAGCACCGTTCCCGTGTTGATAAATGCATTGCTGTGCGTGGTGATGGTGCTGCCTGTGACTGTGCCTGCATTATTAATATTGCCACTAATCAGCAAATCAACAGAAGTGTTGCCAGCAATCCTGGAATCTGCACCCTGGTTGCTCAGGCTGGTGGCGTCGATCTTGAGCAGGTCAGCCAATACGGCACCTGTGTTTGTGAATGCGTGGCCGGTTGTGGTGACAGTGCTGCCAGTGATTGTGCCTGCATTGCTAATATCACCGCTAACGGTCAGGTTGGCCGAAGTGTTGGCTGCTATTTTGGCTTGCGCACCTTGGTTGTTCAGGCTGCTTGCGTTGAGTGCAATTGCATCTGCCAACACCGCGCCGCTGTTGGTGAATGCATTACTTGAGGTAGTAACAGTTACGCCTTCGAGTGTGCCGCCGTTGGCGATATCACCATTGCTAATGATAGCAATATTGCCCGAGGAGCCGGTATGCCCATTTAAGGTGATATTGCCCTGGCTATTCAGCGTGAAATCGCCCGCTTGTGCCGCCATATTGCCGAGGCTGTTCACGCCTACGCCAGCCTCTGTTCCAACGAGGCGGATTTTGTTGGCATACATGCCGCCCAGCAGCGCAACATCTATACCAACGGTAGGTTTATTTGCATCGCCCTGAATGACCTGGACATCAAGCGTGGCGTAGTCGACCTGATTGGTGCCGACGATTGCATTAAGGTTATTTGCCCATAGCTGGCCGTTCACTTGCAGGCTGCGGGTAATGAGGTCAAGCTGGTCTACATTGCTGGCGTTGAGTCCGCCTGCGCCGATCTGGATTTGCCCGCCGGTGACGCGGAAACTATCCAGGCTGCCGCCGCTTCCCATCATCGGAACGCCGGTAGTCAAAATGCCGCGGCTGGTGTTGATGAAGCCACAGCCATCACACACAATGCCGTTTGGATTGGCGATGACTACTTCGGCGCGTTGCCCGGCGACTTCTGTATAGCCGCGTAAAGAACTGGCCCCTGTGCCGGTAACTTCGTTCAGGATGATGCGCGCAGTGCCATTGGCAAGGTTAGGGTTGCCGCCCACATAGCCGCCCTGCTGGGTCAGTACATTACTCTGGCTGTTATTGAGAATGAGGCCGTTGGTATCAACGTTGAATTGGCTGTACTGGTTGCGCGAAACACCAGCTGCGCTTGGGGTGGTGATTTGAACCAATGGCAAACCATTGGCAGTGTTGTCGATGACGGGTCTGTTAATTGCGGCTGCGTTACTGTCGGCAGTGACGGCAGCATGTAGCTGCACAGGTTTCAGTCCGAACATGCAAAGTGCGGCAAAGACGACCGGTCGCAAGCGAAAAAGCTCGATCACTTTTGTGCTGCTCTGTTTCTCAAAAACACCGGGGTGCTCCGTACCGCTTTGCTTGCCTTTACCCTGGCTGGTGGTATTTTCTGCAACGGCCATCATCAGGTTGCGGGCTTTATTGAAGACAATGCGGTAGCGGTTCTTGTTCATTACGGATTACCCCTTATGAATACTGCTAAAGTTTTACTGAATAATGAAGTCTCTTTCAAAAATACACACAAAATTTTAAAGCTGGTAATTCAAACTAAAACCAGTAGCAGGTTCGCTGGTATTAAATCCTTGCGGTTTATTGAGCGGCCAGCTCACAAACGCATCATAGTAGAAGCCTTTAAACATATAGCCACGCATGCCGATTGCAGTTCCTGAAAGATCGTTGCCAATCAGATTTGGTTCGTTAGCGCCGAATACTCTGCCAGCATCAAGCGCGATATAAGCGGCGTGGCTGGTGCCGGGTAAAAAGGTCTCAAATTCATTGCGAAAATACCATCCATTTTCTGCAGCCAGGCTGTATTCGCCATCGAATCCACGTACCGTCCATCTGTTGCCGATGGCAATCCATTCGGAGCCATACAGGGCTGAATCGGAGTTTTGCCCATGAAAAGTGGCGGTATATTTTATCGGTTGCTTCCCCAACTCAAATGGTATGCTCAATGTGGCATCCAGAATTTCCAGGCTATACAAAAAGGTGGGTGAGCCAGCAGGTTTGTCGCTTAAATCTTTTTGCGCGCCAAACCAGGGCATGCCCTGACGTTCTGCAATGGTCACATCCAATTGTGCCTGCGCAATGTTGCGTTTATGTTGCAACGCTATTTCGGCAAAGCTGGTTTCGCGCCGCTGCACCAGAATTTCCGTATCATCGATAAAGCTTTGCCCCCAGCGTCTGCCGGTGCGAAACTGCACACTGCTCTTGCCACTCTGGTCGCGGTGAAACATATAGGCAGTCTTGAATTCAATACCGCTGGATTTACCGCTGGAGAGAAATGTTTGAAAAGTGCCGACTACGCGCTGATGGTATTGGGATTCGTTTGCGGAAAGACTATGCGTCCAGTTTCCATAGGGTATGGAGTAATAAATATTATTGCCCTGTGTTCCGCGTTGGTCATATTTGTTGTCGCCGTCACTGCTTACCCCGATATTGAACAAGTCATTTATATTGAACAGATTGTCGATAGCCAGATTAAGCCCGGCTTGCAGCTTGCCAGTGCCCTTTGCACCCGCATCATCCAGGGTAGCTGTCACTTTCCAGGGTTTGCTGCGCTTGACGTTAATGACAATATCACTCTCCCCCAGCTTATCGGCCGGAACAATTTGCATATCCACCTCTTGACTGGGTATGCGCTTCATCTGCTCCAGGCCTTGCTCGATGTCGCGTAAATTAAGCAGCTTACCGGCCGAGGTAGGGAAGGCATTTTTCCATGTCCCGGTAGTCGCTTTGTCCTCAAACCGGAGCTCGTGTATGAGCCCTGGAATTAGCGTTAATTTGAGTGTGCCACCCGACAAATCTTGCTCAAGGATGCCAAGACGAGTGGTGGAATAACCCTGTTCCAGAATTATTGCTGTCAACCCTTTGACGATGATATTGATGCCTTCTCGCCCTATGCATTGCCCTGCATACTGCTCCAGAAAATCCTGCGCAAAACGAAACCGGTCCAGCGGCAAAGTGCTGGCGCCGTAACGTTGCGCCTCGGGAGAAACCTGGCTCGGCACTTCCAGAACAAAATTCTGAATTTTGAAGCACGGTGTCTCGAAAGGAGGTAAACGCAGCGTTTCCGGCCGCTCAATCACACCTTGCAGTTTGACGCTGGGCAGCTTCAGCTGGCGCTCACGCTCTAGTGCTTCCTGTTTCGCGCGATTACGCAACTCTTCACTTTCCGATGTTTCAAGCGCTGCATGGCTGTATCCGGTGCAAAGAATCCAAGCCAGAATAAAGGCACGTGCATATTTAATAAAATTTTGTTTGCTTGAAGTTGCACTGTGCATCATTCTGTACCGATGGGCATTTATGCTTATTTCATTTTTGAACGTTAGAATATAGCCGTATCAATGCCAGATAGATATCCAAGAATTAGCAAAGTGACATTATTGCAACGTTGGGTTGCGGCACTAGCGTGTTCTATGGTAGCGGGGGGGGGTATGCCGACTAAATCTTGTGATCGACTGTTTCCTGCCGGAGGCGAAGCAGGTTGTAGCGCGCCTGATAGTAGTTCGGGTCAAGCTGCAGCGCGATTGTAAACGCTGTTTGCGCCTCTTCTGCTCTGCCAGCATGCATGTAGGCATAGCCGAGGTTATTCTGCACCCTGGCCTTGTCGGGAGAGCGCTGCACGGTTGCCTCCCATAGTGAAATTTCGCTGCGATAGTCCTGGTTGCGCAACACAGTCAGGCTCGCCAGCGCAACCAGCAACAGCGCAATGCTCAACCTGAAGATTTTTGGGGTTAGCAAAAGCGATAGTTCCGCTGCTAGCGCCAACGCCAGCGGCCAGCTGACCAGATACAGCTGACGCTCGTTCGCCACATCGATACGCGGCAGGAACAGATACAGCGGAAACAGCTGCAGCAGCGCCCAGGCCAGCGCGAAGCTGAGCCACGGCCTCTTCATAAAACTTAATATAATCAATAATATAAAAATTGCCAGCACGGCAAAATGCGGCAACAGGCCGGCAAAATCATGCAGCACTGGCAGGTCGGAATCGATATTCAGCCACAGCGGAAACAGCCATTGCCGCAGCAGCCAGGCGAAGGCCATGGTCTGCGTCGCCAAATTTCCTTGCAGGCTGTTGAGGGCGGCGCTGGTTTCCATTTGCGCCAGGTAGCCATCGTGCAGCAGAAAGAATAGCGCACCCGCCGCAAGCAGCAGCCAGCTAGACCACTGCTTTCGCCATGCCGATTTGAGGCTGCCGCCGCTGTGCAGCTCCCACAGCAACAGCGCAAAAGGATAGGTCACCGCGGTTTCCTTTACGCCCAGCGCCAGCAACATGCATAACGGTGTGAGCAGGTGCAGATAAATCTTGTTGCCCTGCGCCTTTCCCTCAACATAGAGCAGCATGCCCGCCAGATAAAACAGCGTCATCAGCGCGCTAGAGCGCCCGCAGATATAGGTGACGGCTTCGCTATGCGCGGGATGAACGGCAAACAGCAGGGCTGCCAAAAACGGTACTGATAGCGGCAAGACAGACTGCGCATTTAATGCGGGGTGATTTGCAACAAAGCGACGCGCCAGCAGCCACACCAGCCAGGTGTTACCAAGGTGTATCAACACATTGGTGAGATGAAACCCGGCGACACCCAGCCCTATAGCCCAGTCGGCAGTGTATGTGAATTTAAGCAGGGGGCGGATGCCATGCTGAAGGTCCTGCCACCACGCAGACCATGAGTGTATGCGCGGGTTATTGACGATGACGTTGAAATCGTCAAACTGGAAAGCGCCCCAAAAAGAATTGGCGTAGGTAATACACACTGCGCATAACAGCAGCGTGGCAGAGAACAGCTTGGTGCGATGGAAGGTGATGACCGCGGAAAAATTTTGCTCACGACGCATGACGCGCCTGCGCAAAAGCCAGGTCCAGCAAATCGACTGCATCCCACCAGCGGTTGGGCGCATTCAGCATCACCAGCAGCACCCGTGCACCGTCCCTTTCGGCATAGGCAATCAGGCATTTTCCCGCCTTGGGCGTGTAGCCGGTCTTCAGGCCCAGCGCGCCCTGATAGCGGCCTATCAGCGCATTTTTATTTTGCAGCTGGTAACCGGTCTTTCCGCCAATGGCGAAAATCTGCGCCGATTCCTTCACCACCAGTTCGGTGACCAGGTGATGCTTCAGCACTTCGTTCGCCAGCACGGCCAGATCATGCGCGGTTGAATAATGATCCGCCGCATCGTGCCCGCAGGCATTGCTAAAATGCGTATTGCGCAAGCCCAGCTGCTGCGCCCTGCGATTCATCATCTGCACGAATTGCTGATGATTTCCGCCGATAAATTCCGCCAACGCGTGGCAGGCATCGTTGTCGGAATTAATCAGCGCGGAACTCAGCAAGTCCTCGACATAAAATCGTTCGCCGCGTTTCGCTCCCAGCCGCATGCCGGTTTCCTGCGCGGCACGCTGGCTGATCTCTGCAACCGCCTTCGGTTTGTAGTCATCCAGCACCAGCAGCACGGTCATCAGCTTGGTCAGACTGGCCGGAGGCAGGCGACGGTTTGCCTGCTTCTCCCACAGCAGCGAAGCATTCACCTGCACCAGATAGGAGGTGGCAACGTTGGGAAAAGGATCGGGCTGCGCCAGTGCCACATGGCACACCAGCAACAGCCCGATTAGAAGGTAACGCATGCCGGGCAACTCAGAAGCCGAACAAGCCCTTCAGCTTTTTCGCTCCCTCAAGCACGGTGTCAGAATTCACGCCACCCGCAGCCGCATCATCCGCTGAGGATTTGCCGGATTTTGCCGGGCGCGCCTCAGCAGCGTCGTCTTCCAGCATTTCACCGCCCATGCATTTCTTCATCTTGGCGCCTGAGGTGAAACCGCGTCCCTCACATTCCTCCCGCTTGCGCTGCAATTCGCGATAGGCCTTGGCTTCAGCAGGGCAACTTGCCTCCAGGAAATGCAACGGGCCGCTCCTGGCTTTCGCCTTGCACAGCGAATTTTTGATGCTGACCATATTCAGGTTGCAGGCTTTGGCGACTGAAGGCAGGTCTTTACTCTGCTCCTGCTGCTCCAGCATCTGGAATGCCTGCACATCGCGCGGCACTTCCTTGCGCAGCACCTTGCACAGCGCGTCTTGCTTGCCGGGGCAGCTGGGCTTGGCGCCGATAAACATGGTGGATGAAGACATCCAGTTAATCGTGTTGTATTTGGAGGTATCGCACGCTGCGGCCATGCCTGCATCTACCTGGGCCTTGGCCTTCCTGCCCAGTTCCTCGGTATCGCACGCCCCGCCGATGCGCTTGCCGCTGCTCACCATAGTCATGTTCACGGACTCGCCTCCCGACTTGCCGCTCATCTTCATATTGCTCTTGAAGCTCTTGCCATCGTGGGTTGTTTCACCGACCATGTTCATGGTCTCTCCCTGGGTGACACAGGTACCCTTATACTTGACCGTATTGCCCGAATGCTTCACATCCGTCATCTTGCAGTTGCTGTCTTTTCCCTGCGTATAGCGAGGATCGCTTTCCCCGCCTTTGGGCATGCACACTTTTGAGCTCTGTGCAGGCATCGCAAACGGCATGCCCTCCATTTCCATCTTCGCCGCGATTTCCCACCATTCGCCCGGCGCTGCCATCAGCGAGGACGAAAACAGAACGACAGTCAGTGACGCCATACCCTGCAAAAAAGATTTCATGTTTTATCCCCTTGTAGAATCAAACAGCAAGCAATGAACACAACCCAAATATTCTGCTGATTCTCCACTGACTGACAACATTGTCAATACGCGCGGAGCAGCAGAAGCTTCCTTTATTCAAATTTATTGCGCAGCTCATCCCGGTCAAACCACCACGATTCGCCGACAATGACATCGACCACCTGCCCCAGACGCGGCAAAAACACCTGCGGATCGCGCAGTTCGAGCCTGTCCATCCATTTATTCAGGGCTGCCTGGTCGCGCACATTGCTGTGGCGCTCGGCGACGCGGGCGATCAGGTTGTCCGCCAGAAAAGCCTGGCTGGCATGCTGCTCATCATCGGCGCGCAGGTCAATCACATAGCGTGCCGCCACCGCCGCAAGCGCCGCGCCATCTGAATTGTTCGGCGTTTCATCGACGATGTGCAGCAGCATCGCCAGGGTCAACTCTGGGTCAACCGGAAAGCTGACCGCCAGCCACACCCCCATCCCCAGCGCTGCGATTGAGTCCGTTTGTTCGCACTGATACAGCACATTGCATGCCTCCACGGCGTCCTGCCAGGCATCGTATTGCAGCGCGACATTGAATGACTCGCGCGCCAGTGTCCACGCCTCGGGCTTGCGCTCCAGCGCCACCAGTATCTCCGCCACATCCAGCTGCATGCGCGCACGTGCCAGGGGGGTGGTGTTTTGCAGGTTCTTTAATTCCTGCAATTTCTCGCCCAGATGTTTGCTTAGCTCAACCCGCTCGCTGTCGCTCAGGCCGTCTTTAATCTCGCTCGTCGTTTCACTCATGCTATTGCCCTGCAACCATCATGTTTTCAATCAAAATAGATCCGCACTGGCGCGAGCCCTGCACCAGCACATCGTTGCCGACAGCGACTATGTGCTTGTACATCTCCTTGAGATTGCCCGCGATGGTGAATTCTTCCACCGGGTATTGAATCTCGCCATGCTCGACCCAGAAGCCCGCCGCGCCGCGTGAATAATCGCCGGTCACCGCATTCACGCCGGAGCCGAGCAGCTCGGTGAGCAGCAGGCCTCTGTCCATTTTTTTTAGCAGTCCCTGCAGATCCAGTTCGCCTGGCTTGATGATCAGGTTGTGCGTGCCGCCGGCATTGCCGGTGGTACGCATACCCAGCTTGCGCGCCGAGTAGGAACCGAGAAAATAGCCCTGCAGCACGCCATTGTCGACGATGGTGCGGCGCTGGGTCTTGACACCCTCGCCGTCGAATGTGCCGCTGGCCAGTCCCTTGCGGATATCGGGCACGTCATCGATGCGGATATTGGATGAGAACACCGGCTGGCCTAACTGGTCGAGCAGGAAGGAAGATTTCCGGTAGAGGCTGCTGCCGCTCACCGCGCCGACAAAGTGCCCGAGCAGGCTGGCAGCAATCGGCGCTTCAAACAGCACCGGCACCTGCATGGTGGATATTTTGCGCGCGTTCAGGCGGCGCACCGTGCGCTCGGCGGTGATGCGCCCGATCTTTTCCGCATCCAGCAGGTCTGCCGGGTCGCGCGCCTCGCTATACCAGTAGTCGCGCTGCATCGCGGCATTCTTGCCGGCGATCACCGAGCAGCTGATGCTGTGCCGGGAGGTTGGATACCCGCCGATGAAGCCCAGACTGTTGGCATACACAAATTGCGACTCATGCACGTTGACGCTGGCCCCTTCGGAATTTTTGATGCGTTTGTCGGCAGCAAATGCCGCCTGCTCGCAGCGGTTGGCCAGCTCGATGGCGCCCTCCACATCCAGCAGCCAGGGGTGATACAGGTCCAAATCGGGGAACTCGGTAGCCAGCATGTCAGGCTCGGGCAGCCCGGCGCACTCATCCACGGCGGTGAAGCGCGCGATGTTCAGCGCGGCATCCACGGTGTCGCGCACAGCCTGCGGCGAAAAGTCCGAGGTGCTTGCACTTCCGCGCTGCTGCCCGATATAGACGCTGATGCCCAGGCCCTTGTCGCGGTTATATTCTATCGTCTCCACTTCGCCCTGCCGCACCGTTACGGCCTGGCCGAAGCCGTCCGACACTTCTGCCGAACAGGCCGTGGCACCCTGCTGGCGGGCATATTGAATCAGGTCCTGCGCAATCTGGCGCAGCGTCTCGGGCGACTGGGAGAAGCGGGTATCTGTGGTTAAAATTGTGCTCATGTATATAAATTCAGTAAAACGCAAGGTCGTAAGGCGTTATCATATCAACATATAACAATTAATACCGACACGCCATGAAACAACAGCAATACGACGACAGTGAAGAACTCAATCTCCCACCCAGCAAAACCAAGGTCAAGAAGCAGATGCACGACCTGCAGGATCTCGGCGAACAGCTGACTGAGCTCAGCAAGGAGCATCTGGCCGAGATTGATATCCCGGACAATTTACGCCTGGCAGTGCGCGAAGTGAAAAAAATCAAGAGTTTTGGCGCGATCAAGCGGCAAATGCAATATATCGGCAAGCTGATGCGCGATGTTGACCCGGCACCGATACAGGCCAAACTGGCCGAATGGAACGGCACTTCGCGCCAGCACATTGCCTGGCTGCATCAGGTAGAGCGCTGGCGCGACCGTTTGCTGGCAGAACCGGATGCCCTGACCGAGCTGCTTGCCGCCCACCCCGGTGCCGATGTGCAGCATTTGCGCGCGCTGATACGCAATGCGATCAAGGAAAAAGAACTGAACAAGCCGCCGAAAAACTACCGTGAAATTTTTCAGGTACTGCGCGATCTGATACCCGAAGAAGCGCTGGCCCAACCCCTGGCACAGCCCGCAGCCAGGGTCAGGGACAGCGGCAGCGACGACGCTGACGATTAAACTGCCATGTCCTCCATCCTGCCCCACATCGTTCTCGACCGCGGTCCGGCGCCGAAACACAGCCTCATCTGGCTGCACGGCCTGGGTGCCGATGGCTCAGATTTCGTGGCTGTCGCGGAACAGATGACTCTGCCTGTCGCCATGCGTTATATTTTCCCGCACGCGCCCAAACAGCCCGTCACCATTAACGGCGGTTTTATTATGCGTTCATGGTACGACATCGCCGATATTGATATAGGGGCAAAGCAGGACGCGGCAGGCATACACGCCTCGCAGGTGGAAATTGAAAAGTTGATTACTCAGGAAAAGGCACGCGGTGTTGCTGCGGAGAATATTTTTCTTGCCGGGTTTTCGCAGGGCGGTGCAGTTGCCCTGCACACCGGGCTGCGCCACCCTTCCAGGCTGGGCGGTATTCTTGCGCTATCCACCTATTTGCCGCTGGCCGACACCCTGTCTCAGGAAGTGAGCCTCAGCGCAAAAAACACGCCCATTTTCTTCGCCCACGGACGCCACGACGCGGTGGTGCCCTACGCATTAGGGAAGCTATCGGCTGAAAAATTGCAGCAGCATGGCCACCTGGTAGATTGGCACGAATACGCGATGCCGCACTCAGTGACTGCCGCAGAGATTGACGACATCGAACACTGGCTCGCCCAACAGCTCGTTTAACACGCGACTCGTTTAATACGCTGCTTCACAGCTGTTATCCTGTGCCATTTTCCGATAGCGCACAATATCGAAATCCAGCCCCTTCTCTTCCAGCGCCAATGGCAACAGCAAAAAACTTTGATCGTCCAGCTTCATGGTTGGGCTGCGATTGACAGAGAAAATATCCTGCTTCATCAGCATCACACTCTCGCTGGCCTGCTGATCAAACCTGTCCAGCAGCAATGCAGAATGTTCCGCATCAGCATCGAGGCCATCTTGCCCTTGCAGCGCGACGCTGGATACCTTGTTGGCCAGAATTCTCACGCCCACGTGCAGATTATTTTTCGCATCGCGTCGCAAGCGGCGCACAATACCCACGCCCCAATGCAAGGACTTATGCGGCTGAAACCCAAGCAGTGTGCCTATCTTCACACTTCTGCCGCGACCTTCCGGAAACACGCAACGAATTCCGTTCGCGCTGATATCTTCCACTTCCCAGTTTTCACTGACAGGATCATTTAAATTCAGATCCACATGGGTTTCCTCAACCACTTTGAAAAATCCATTCAGCACGCTTATTTTTATTTTGATCTTGCGGCGCGGCGGACGACGCACAGGCAGGCGCGCCTGGCAATATGCGGCCAAACGTTGCGCCACATTGGCCACCACCTCGGCGCCATAGGCAACACCCATATTCAGTTCTGCCGGAACCAGATTTTTATCCAGTGTTTTTAGCAGGTTATCGAGAAATGCGGAAGACGTTCCGATGCTCACAAAACGCATGGCGGGCGGATATATGCCCCCCTCATCGGCCAGCCTCGCAGGGGCTTCAGGAGCAGACAGATCAAAAACAAGCAGGCTGTCTGCCTGCCGCTGCGTACCGACCGCAAAGGACTTGTCCATATTGGCAATCAAGCGCTTTGCAATATGCAGATCAAGCGGCCTGTACGCGCCCGCAACGGCGGAGTGCCACATCAGCGCGCCCGCAAACAGGCATCTCACCGAAGTATTTTCCCCCAGTCCGGCATAAATCGAAATCTGCTCATCCAGACACTGCTCTGCTTCGGCATAGGCATAAAAATCAGCCATCCGCCTCCATAACAGGGGCTCGACCTGCGCATATTGCACTGCCGCGCATTCCATTCTGCCGTACGATGCGTACAAACCGCGCGCACTGATCAGCGCGACGCCAGCCTTGATCAGCGCACTCCCCTTTTCCCCCCTTTGCAGGCCTATGATCAAATCCAGATAGCCCAGCTCAGTGCAGGCAAAATACGCATTCATTGCGCCCCACAGACGCTTTTCCTGAAACTCATTGGGCGGCACTGCGGCGAAATAGCTGTGGATGATTTTGCGCAGATGGGGATGTGCCGCATCGTCGAGCAAGCGCAATAAGGCAAACTGGTGATCCAGGCGGAATTCGTTGGCGGGATCAAACAGCGCTTCGATCCAGTGGCCAATTTCCTGCAATACTTTCACTGAATCCGTTTTTGGCAGATCATCCAGCAACTGCTGCGCGGATTTCAATTTAGCCAACGGATGATCCGATTTATTGCCGAACAGACTCAACATAACGCCCCCGCGCACTTGATGCCAGTTAATATGACCACGATGTAAACATAGTTTTACCAAATTGACCATATGCCGAAAGGCCTAATACCGCATCGCCATGCGAACATAAGATGCTGAATGATTAAACTATTGCAACATGACACGCCGTTTCCGCCTGTCGAGCAGGCGCTGCGCAGCCCCAACGGCCTGCTTGCCGCAGGCGGTGACCTGCTGCCCGAGCGCCTGCTGGATGCATACCGCCACGGCATCTTTCCGTGGTTTAACGCCGGCGACCCCATCCTGTGGTGGAGCCCCGATCCGCGCATGGTGCTGTTTCCGGATGAATTTATCGTCTCGCATTCGCTGCACAAGACGTTGCGCCGCGGCAAACACGAGGTTCGCACCGACAGCGCCTTTGAACAGGTGATGCGTGCCTGCGCCCAGCCGCGCGACGGGCAGGACGGCACCTGGATACAGGAGGAGATCGTTGAGGCCTATGTGCGCCTGCACAACATGGGCCTGGCTCACTCAGTGGAAACCTGGCTGGACAATGAGCTGGTTGGCGGGCTCTACGGCGTCGGCCTAGGGCGCATGTTCTACGGCGAATCGATGTTCAGCCGCAAAACGGATGCGTCCAAGATCGCTCTCGCCCACCTCGCCGCCCAGCTCAAACGCTGGAAATTTGGCATGATAGACTGCCAGATGAACACACCGCACCTGGCCACCCTGGGCGCACGCGAAATTCCGCGCAGAGAATTTCTCGCCCGGCTGCAAGAATTGATACACTATCCGAATACAGCATCAACCTGGCGTTTTGATCATGACCTTATTGCGTGACATTCCATTATCGGCCCTGCAGTTTTATTTAACAGCACCGTACCAGTGCAGCTATCTGGCCGAGCGTGAGGCGCGTTCGCAAGTAGCCACGCCGAGTTTTTTAATCTCGGCATCAATCTATTCAGAATTGTTGCGCCAGGGCTTTCGCCGCAGCGGCACCTTTACCTACCGGCCGCGCTGCGACAGCTGCCTTGCCTGCGTGCCGGTGCGCGTCCAGGTCAACGACTTTGCCGGCAACCGCACGCAGCGCCGCGTGTGGAAAAAGTATCACAATCATCTGGATGTTTCCTTGCATCCGCTGGAAGACAAGCCCGAGTATTACGAACTCTACCAGCGCTACCAGAACGCACGCCACCTTGATGGCGGCATGAGCGACGACAACCACGACCAGTACCAGAAATTTCTGCTGCAGAGCCATGTGGATTCGATGCTGGTGGAATTTCGCGAGGCCGGCGTGCTGCGCATGGTGAGCATCATCGACGCTCTGGATGACGGCCTGTCCTCGGTGTACACCTTCTTTAATCCGGACATCAAGCAGGCCAGCTTCGGCACCTACAATGTGTTGTGGCAGATTGACTTATGCCGCCAGCTGCAACTGCCCTATCTGTATCTCGGCTACTTGATCAGGGAAAGCCGGAAGATGGCGTATAAAGCCAACTTCCAGCCGCTGCAAGGGCTGCGACAAGGGGAATGGCAAATACTTGCCGCCCAAAATACAGCATAGCAATATTCCGCTGCAAGCCGCATTCACCCGGCACCCTTTTAGAATTATTATTAAGAAAGATCCCGCATGTATTCACTGCTACGCCCGCTGCTGTTCAAACTTGATCCGGAAACGGTCCACCACGTCACGCTGGACGCACTGCAAACCGCCTACCGCCTGGGTCTGCTCGCTGTTATCCGTAGACAGCCGGAAGCCGATCCCCGCAGCGTGATGGGGCTTACCTTCCCCAATCCCGTCGGCCTTGCAGCAGGCCTCGACAAAAACGGCGAATACATCGACGCGCTGGGCGCGCTGGGTTTCGGCTTTGTCGAGATCGGCACCGTCACGCCGCGCCCGCAACCCGGCAACCCCAAGCCGCGCCTGTTTCGCCTGCCCGAGGCGCAGGCCATCATCAACCGCATGGGCTTCAACAACCATGGCGTGGACGCGCTGCTGCAAAATGTTCAGCGCAGCCGCTACCGGGGCATTCTGGGCATCAACATCGGCAAGAACTTCGACACGCCGATCGAGCGTGCCGCCGACGACTATCTGATCGGCCTGCGCAAGGTCTACAAACACGCCAGCTATGTCGCCATCAACATCTCTTCGCCCAACACCAAAAACCTGCGCCAGCTGCAGGGCGGCGACGAGCTGGATGCGCTGCTGTCGCAGCTAAAGGCCGAGCAGGAAAAACTCGCACAACAGCACGGCAAATACGTGCCGCTCGCGCTCAAGATCGCACCCGACCTGGACAGCGAGCAGATCCAGCAAATCGCCACCCTGCTGATACGCCACCGCATCGACGGCGTCATCGCCACCAACACCACCCTGTCGCGCGAAAGCGTGCAACACCTGCCCCTGCATGCCGAAGCAGGCGGCCTCTCCGGCGCGCCGGTGCGCGACAAATCCACAGCCGTCATCCGCCAGCTCGCCGCAGCACTGCAGGGCGCGCTGCCGATTATCGGCGTGGGCGGCATACTCAGCGGCGCGGATGCGCTGGAAAAAATGCAGGCGGGCGCTTCACTGGTGCAGGTTTACAGCGGGCTGATTTATCGCGGTACGGACTTGGTGGCGGAGTGTGCCAAAGCGATTAAAGACAAACAATGAATCCGCACGCTCTTACAGATAGCCAATCTCCAATATAAATTGCATCGGATCTTGGAGTATCAATGTTGTTCGCGATAACTTCTACGTGGCAGCTCAGTGCCTTGGATTCAACGGGTGGATGCAACACACTAGAAACTGCGTAAGCAGAAGGAGTGTTGCAAATGAAACAAAGACCACGAATCTATTACACCGCTACCCAGAAAGCCCTGATGTGGGATCGCTGGCAAAAAGGCGATTCTCTCCAACAGATTGCACAATTATTTGATCGAAACCACTCATCGGTACAGCGCATTCTGGCGGAGACTGGCGGAATAAGACCAGCACCACGATGTCGATCGACATTGGCGCTGACGTTGGCTGAGCGCGAAGAGATCTCACGTGCGTTGGCGACAGATCAGTCAATTCGTTCTATAGCCAGGCTTCTCGGGCGAGCACCTTCCACCATTAGCCGCGAGATTGACCGCAATGGCGGGAGGGAAAACTACCGGTCAACTCAGGCTGACCAAGCCGCTTGGGATCGAGTTAACCGCCCCAAAGTTTGTAAGCTGGTAAAGAACAAGAAGTTGATGCACATTGTGGCCAATAAACTTCAGTTACAGTGGGCACCACAACAGATTGCAGGCTGGCTAAAACAGACTTACTTCGGCGACGAGAACTATCAGGTGTCACACGAGACTATTTATCGCAGCCTCTTTATTCAAGCGCGTGGAGCTTTGAAGAAAGAGCTAACGCAACATTTGCGGCGTACGCGAATCATGCGTCGTTCACGTCATCACACCCAGAAAAGCGAGAATCACGGCAGGATCACGGACGCGGTATCAATCAGAGAGCGGCCAGCTGAGGTAGAGGATCGAGCAGTTCCTGGTCATTGGGAAGGAGACCTGCTATTTGGAGATATTAATAGCCAGATCGCAACCCTGGTTGAGCGTCAAACGCGATACTTGATGCTGGTAAAGGTCGAGCGAAAAGATACTGAGACGGTGGTCAATGCGCTCATCAAGCACGCTCGTAAATTACCACAGGAACTCTATCAATCATTGACCTGGGATCGAGGAAAAGAACTGGCGGATCACAAGCGCTTTACCTTGGCGACCGACATCCAGGTCTACTTCTGTGACCCTCAACATCCCTGGCAGCGCGGTTCTAATGAAAATACGAATGGGCTATTGAGGCAGTATTTCCCCAAAGGGATGAATTTGGCCAATTACTCGCAAGCCCAACTAAATGCAGTGGCGAGGAAATTGAATGAACGCCCAAGAAAAACACTAAACTACGAAACACCGGCAGAGCGATTTGCTCAATCTGTTGCATCCACCGGTTGAATCCAAGGCCCAAAGGAGACAGACATCATTTTGAAAAGCGGAAGTTCAATGTAAAATTGAGGGGCTCGCCCGCTTCTGGGAAGTCCTTATTGTCGTGTTAGGGATCATTGCAACTTCCGGTATCAGTTCAATCTGCTTCATTCCCCTTCTTGTCTGGGCCGAATTTTCCTTTGCTCACCATGGAGTCTCCACCATGTATAAGCCGATATTTGGTGGAACGGATATTACCGAAAGCATCCTTGTAGGAAATTTCACCAACAGCAAAAATGGCGGAGTTGCCTTTAGTAATCTTGCTATTCCATCCCTTCTCCCAGTGGTCAAAAGTCCATTTATACGAAAGAACATTTCCGGGAGCCAATACGATCTTCGGAGCTTCTTTTGTTCTATCAAGAACGATATCGTCGGTTGCCGGGAATTCTCTGGCTGCAAAGATAGCCCGCCATGTCAAATCATATGCCGGAGTAGCACCAGTATTTTTTATAATCACAGCGACAGTTGGAGCGGTTGGATTAGTGAGATCAGAGACTTCGGCATCACTGACGGTTACATATGCTCGCTGAGCAAGAACGGTTGCCTTGTCGGGAACAGCTTCTGTCACTTTTGCGCTTTCAGCCCCCAGAATGTTTTGGTGTATTTGAATGGTTCCGGTGATCAGCAAGAATACAACTCCGGCAAAGACCGACCAAAGACCAAGGATTTTGTCCCCGCCATACCAAGCGGATGCAGCAAAGCCGCCGAGCAAGATAGAGGCAACAAGTGGCAGCCAGAAAAGCAATATGTCCATTTTGTTACTCCGCATAATTGTATTCGCCTGGTGATTTCCGTATTCTTAGTATGTGCTTACGGACGAAGATAGGTAATTGTGACCTCTAACATAAAATAAAGAGTGCGCTTTAGCGCGTCCCTCTCGAATGCAACAGAAGATCAACGTTTCATATGGCTCTAACGTGCGAATTCAGCGGACCGTCAAAAAGCTACGCTTTTTGACGGTCCGCTGAAATAATTTGTTAGCCCTGTTCATTCGCTTACTAAGAAAGGACATTGATCGCGCCCCATAATGTTGTTGGGTGAGTACCAAAGAACATTCGTGGTGATATTGCGACCTGTAAAGTAACGGCAGACCAATTGTGCTTGCGATGCCCTACCGAGGTCTCCCCACTCGGGAACCACGTAGGTTTCTCCCGGCACAACTCGTTTTTCTGAAACGAGAATACGATTTCCACTGACCAAGAGAAGCAATATTGCTGCTACCATGGCACCACTACCAACGAGCACGAATCGTTTAATAATTACGTGACTTTGCATAAATTGGCTAACAGTAATTAGACGGACCCACCGGCCCGTATTATTAGAAATAATGAAGCGTGCATATTTTTGTTAACCATTTTATTTATTTGAAACACGGGAGAACAAAGGGGACGCTGCCCTTTATATTTAGCCTGTTTTCTCACATACAAATTTCATTGCGTGCATAAGCTACTTGGCTGCGTGCTTTTGCAGCAGTCATTATGGCCGGGTTAGCGGTTTTTTTGGCCAATGGCTCGGATTGCGGGCATCATGTAGCACAGCCAAAATATGTACGAGATCACCCCGCGCAACATAAAACAAACCGTAAGGGAACCGTGGAAGGAGAGCCCGGCGAACATTGGGAATTGCTTCGGCATAAAGCAAAGGCGCTTGCTCTAGCCGTTTCAGCTGCAACTCCAGTGCGGCGATGAATTCTTCACCGAGGCCGAGACTCTGCAATTCGTACCACTCTTGAGCTTCGCCAATTTCACGCAAAGCTCGCGCTGAAAATCTCAGGCGGAACGCCATGAACCATCTTTGAGACGTGACTTCACCTGATCCCAGGAATAGCCAGCTTCCGGGTTTGCCTCGAACTCCTCAAAGCGAGCTTCAAGCTCGGCCTTCAGCGAAGGCGAAATTTCCACGGCTTCAGGAACGGCTGCAACGCTGTCCCAGATAAGCTCAACGAGACGGATACGTTCCTGTACCGGAAGCTCAAGAATGTCGGCAATAGAAATAGTATTCATGTTAAATATTGTACCCTTTTTCGGAAAGCACGCTAACGCTTTGTAGGCATCAGAATCAGCGCTTGCGCAACGGATCAAGCAGCGACGAAAGGCCGTTGTGATCCAGCTCCTGCATCAGCGCCAGCAGCTTGCCGATTTCTCCGGGCGGGAAGCCCTTGCGCGCAAACCAGTTCAAATAATCTCCGGGCAAATCGGCTATCACGCGGCCTTTGTATTTGCCGTAGGGCATTTCCCGGGTCAGCAATAGCTGCAAGTGCTCTGTATGCATCGGGGTTTGCCTGGCGAAGTTAAAATGGAATAAGTATTACAAACCTTTGATTGTATTTAATATTATTTAATATAATCAAAGGGTTGAGCAACACCTTCCTGTTACAGCGGAAAATGGCAGGCGACTTGATGGCCTTCACCCACATCGCGCAGTTGCGGTTCGTTTTCCGGGTCGGTGCATGCTGCGGGACGACCGCGCTGCTCGTACACCGGGCAGCGCGGCGCGAAACGGCAGCCGCTTGCGGGGCGCTCAAAGTCGAAGACGCCCCAGGCGGCACGTCTGTCAATTTTGCCGGTGGGTGCCGCTTCACGGTTGTGCTTTTCCACCAGCGATGACCACAGGATATAGGTGTAGGGATGGCGTGCTGCATCGGCAATGCGCGCGGTCAGTCCCATTTCCACGATACGGCCGAGATACATCACGGCAACCTTGTCGCTCATCAGCTCCACGACCTGCAGGTCGTGGGAAATAAACAGGTAGGACAGGCCCAGTTGCTTTTGCAGGTCGCGCAGCAGGTTGACGACCTGTGCCTGAATGGAGACATCGAGCGCGCTGGTGGGCTCGTCCGCCACGATCAGTTTTGCGCCGACCGCCAGTACCCTGGCGATGCCCACACGGCGTTTTTCGCCGCCCGACAGTTCGGCGGGATAGCTGGTGAGCTTGCTGTATTTCAGGTTGACCTGGTCCAGCAGCATGTGCGATTTCACCTTCACCTCGGCGTCACTCACGCGCTCATGCACCGAGATTGCTTCGCTCAGAATATCTTCCACGCGCATCTTGGGGTTCAGGCCTGCATCCAGATCCTGAAAGATGAGCTGCATGTCCTTGCGCAAGGGGCGCAACTCGCTGTCGGACAAATGCGTGATGTCGCGGCCATCGAAGATGACATTGCCCGAGGTCGGCTTGGTCAGGCGCAGGATGGTGCGCCCCACCGTGGTTTTGCCGCAGCCTGATTCGCCGACCAGACCCATGGTCTCGTTCTCGCGCAGATAGAAGCTCACATTGTCCACCGCCGCGATGCTGTCGGCGCGCCGGTTAAACGTTGAAAACACGCCGTGATGCCGGCGATAATGTTTGCTCATTTGTTTGACTTCAAGAATGGTTCTGGACATGGGCGGCCTTTAGGCTGGAACGGCGTAGCGCCAGCAGCGCATTTGATGGCCGGGGGCCACCTCTTGCAATTCGGGTTGATGGGTGGCGCATTTTTCCCTGACTGCCGGCGTGACCTGGTTGCAGCGCGCATAGAAGCGGCAGCCCGGCGGCACGTTGATGGTGTCCAGCACGTCGCCTTCAATCGCCTGCAGATTGGCTTTGTCGCGGATTTGCTGCGCGCTGGGCACCGAGGCCAGCAGCGCCGCGGTATAGGGATGTTTGGTCGCAGCCCCCATGTCCAGCACCCTTTGCGCCGGGCCGTATTCCACCACCGCGCCGCCATACATCACCGCCACGCGGTCTGACAGGCGCGAGATCACGCTGATGTCGTGGCTGATCAGCAGGGTGGAAATGCCGGTCTCGCTTTTCAGTTCTTCCATCAAATCGACGATCTTCGACTGGATGGTGGCATCCAGCCCGGTGGTGGGCTCGTCGGCAATCAGCAGCGAGGGTTCGGAGGAAAGTGCCATGGCGATCATCGCACGCTGGCACATGCCGCCCGACAGCGCGGACGGGTAGCTGTTGAAGCGCAGGCGCGGCGAATCTATCTTGACCCGTTCGAGCCAGTACACTGCCCGCTCGCGTGCTTCCCTGACTGATTTGTTTGCGGTATGCAGACGCACCGCTTCGGTGATCTGCTCGCCCACGGTGATATAGGGATTGAGCGAGGCGCGCGGGTTCTGGAAGATCATCGCAATTTCTTTGCCGCGCAGGTCTCGCATCAGGCGCTCGGCAGTTTTTTGCCAGCCGCGCTCATCCTTGCTCACCGCCATCACGCGGCCGTCCTGCTCTTCAACTTTAACGCATTTATGCAGGCCTTCGAGCAGGTTTTTCTGCACCCTGGCACTGGCGAAATGGATGCTGCCGCCGATCACGCCAGGCCCAGTGCTGATCAGGCCCATCACCGACATTGCGGTGATGCTTTTGCCGCTGCCTGACTCGCCCACCACGCCCACCGTTTCGCGCTGTCCCACTTCCAGCGACACGCCATCCACCGCGCGCACAAAGGAGTGCTTGCTGCGGGAATAGAAATAGGTGCGCAGGTTTTCTATCTTCAACAGGGGTTGATTCATGGGCGCACTCATCATTTGTCCCGCTTGTCTTCCAGAATATTGTTGAGGCCGTCACCCAGCAGATTGAAGCCCAGTATGGTGAACAGGATAGCCAGCGCAGGCGCGGTGGAGGGCCAGAAATTTCCCTGCAGGAAATAATTTGCACCCGACTGAACCATGTTACCCCACGATGGCTCGGGTTCCTGCACGCCAAAACCCAAGTAACTCAGGCTGGTTTCCAGCAGGATGGCCTCGCCCATGCCCAGGGTTGCCTGAATGATCAACAGCGCGCGGCAGTTGTACCACAGGATATGCTTGACAATAATCACCCGGGTACGCAGACCCAGCGCGATGGCTGCTTCAATAAAATTTTTCTGCGCAAGGAATCTTATCTTGTTGGCGATCGCCGTGGCCACTGCAGGCACGCCGGTGATGCCCATCACCACCATGATGTAGTAGATGTCCGGTTTGAATGCGGCGATCACCAGCAATATCAGCACCAGACGGGGAAACGAATCCACCAGGTTGGTAAAGTAGGTAATGATGGTCTCGATCGTGCCACCGCGATAGCCGGCCACTACACCCAGCAAAATTCCGCCCGACAGAGAGATGGATATTGCCAATAAGCCCGGCAGAAAATAGGCCTGGATGCCCATAATCAGGCGCGACAGAATATCGCGCCCCATAAAATCGGTGCCCAGCAGGTAATCTGCCGTCGCCGGCGGCGCCATCAGCATGTCCATGTTGATCTGCTGCGGATCATGCGGCAGCCAATTGAACATGCCCAAAATATAAGACAACAGCACCAGCGCAACAATCAGCAGGCCATAACCAACATAAATCAGGTCCACCACGGCATACTTTTGCCAGAAGGGCAGCTTGGAAAAATCTTCAATGACTGAACTGGTCTGAGAATATTTTTTCACGATGCAGTCCGCCGCTTAGTCGCGGGCTCCCTGTGGGTTCACTGCAGTGCAGACGATGTGCTGTATCAGGCTGCCCAGGCGCACGAATGCCGCTGCAACCAGGACAATTCCCATGATGACAGGGAAATCGCGATCCTGTGCCGCTTGCCATGCCATGCGCCCCATTCCCGGCCAGTTGAAAACCTGCTCGACGATCACTGCGCCGCCGAGAATAAACGGAATTTTTGCCGCGATGATTTGCGTAACCGGCAACAGCAGCCCTTCCTTGAACGCGTGCCGCCACACCGAGGCGCCTTTTGCACGCGCAGTGCGGACATAATCCTCCGCCATCACGCGGCTCATTTCCTCGCGTAGATTGCGGATCACCTCGCTGATGGTGCCGCTGCCCAAGCCCAGCACCAATACCGGCACCAGGGTATAGAGCCAGTCATTCTCGCCCGGTGTGCGGCTCATTGAGGCCAAAGGGAAAAAATCAAAACCATGTATCGAGATGTAGATGGCGATGTAGCCCAGCCAGAATACCGGCAGCGCAGAGATCACATAGCCCAGCATCGTCAGCGGCCAGCTGATCGCAACCGAGTGGCCGCGCACTGACGAATACAAGGCGATGGGAACGGCAACGAGCAGGGTTACCAGCATCGATCCCAGCGTCAAGTAAAGGGTATTGAGACTGACAGTGAGCAGTTCCCCCGCAACTGGCAAGCCGGTACGCACGGAGGTGCCAAAATTTCCGCTCAGTACGTTGAGCAACCAGGAGAAATACTGGCCGTACCAGCCTTGCGCCCCCCCCATCGCTTCGCGTATTTCTTGCCGTGCCTGTGCAGTGGGTAACTGGCCCTCCAGCAACACGCTGAATTGATCTCCAGGAGCCGCATAGAGTATGCCGAACACCACAAAACTGACCCCGAGCAGGAGCAGCATCACGATAAACAACTCTTTGATTATATTCAATATAATTTCTTTTGGCGGCATGAGCATGGGGTAAGAAAAAAATTTTTAGCGGAGGAGTTCAGGCTGGCATCAGTCCAACTTCTCCTCCCGGAAAATTATTTCTTTTGTGCAGTCACAGGGATATACCATTCGTCGGCATAGGAGAAAAACTTGTACGGATGGATGGCCACATGCTGCACTTTCTTGTGATATGCGCTGTAGTTGGTCAGCGTCCACAGGAAGGTATAAGGCGCTTCGCTGGCGAGCAATGCATGCAGCTTGCGATTGATGGTGCGGCGCTTCTCGTGATCCAGCGTCAGCTTGCTTTGCACGATCAGGGAATCAACCTCGGGGTTGGAATAGGCGCCAAAATTGTTTTTCCAGGGACCGATCTCGGCTGAGTGGAATAGCGAGGAAATGTCCGCTGAATCATCGAATACCCAAGAGGCAAAAACGATATCGAAGCGATGTTCCGCAAACACGTCTTCCTTCCATGATTGCCACTCCTTGAACTCCACTTTCACCGCCACGCCCACATTCTTCAGGTAATTCTGAAAGGCGAGCACCACGCGCTTGACCGCCTCGCTTTCCTTTTCTATCGGCACCATCAGGGTCAGTTCGAGTTTTTTGCCGCCTTTCTGCATGATGCCGTCTGTGCCCTGCTTGAAGCCGGCCTCGTTCAACAGGGCGATGGCCTTTTTCGGATCATACGACAGGGGCTGCACGTCCAGATTGTAGGCCCAGCTTCCCGGTGCAAAAGGACCTGAAATAATTGTGCCCTGGCCGTTAAAGAAGGATCCCAGCATTTCCTGGCGATTTATCGCATAACCGAATGCCTGGCGCACCCGCTTGTCTTCCAGCAGGGGATTGCGCAGGTTATAGCCGAAGAAAGAATACGACAAGGCGTTGTAGGGTTGCAGGATGAAGCGCTTGTCACCCTGAATCTCGGCGATGCTGCGCGGATTCACCAGCACGATCATGTCGATGGCATTGAAGGTCAACGCCTGGGTCAGAATGTTCTGGTCGGCAAAAGGTTTGGTTACAAACTGGTCAATGCTCGGTCTGCCCTTGAAATACTTTTCATTGGCCACCATCACGATCTCGCGATCGGCAGTGATATTTTTCAGCATATACGGGCCGGTACCGATAGGCTGCTGTACAAATGGATCGTCACGAGTGAGATACAAAGGATTCTTCGGCCCATGCCTGGGAATGATCTTGAAGCTGAATTTTGCCAGCGCATTCAGCACCGGACGCTTCAGCGTGAAGCGAACGGTGTAGTCATCGACCTTCTCCGCTTTCTCTATGAACTCAAAACGCACTTTGAGAGGAGTAATGGTCTTCGGGTGCATCATGATGTTATAGGTGAACACCACATCGTTTGCGGTGAACGGTACGGCAGCTTCTCCTTCTCTGGCATGCCAGGTGACATCCTTGCGCAAATAGAAGGTATAGACCCTGCCGTCCTTTGACGCATCCCAGCTCTGCGCCAGTTCCGGCACAACATCCTGACGTTCGTTGATGCCCACCAGTCCATTAAAGAGCAATTCGCTGATGCGCATCGAAATCATTTCATTGCTCGTGATGGGATCCAGCGTGGCGGGCCTGCCGTATTCGCCGTAATTTAACGTCCCCCCGGTGGGCCTTGCAGCATTGCGGGATTCAGCGGCCTGGGACGCGCCAAACGAAGCACCCAGCAGACTCAAAGCTAACACCAATATGACCGATATTTGTTTCATACATTTCTCCCGATTGATTCTAAGCGTGCTACGCCTACCACACCTGAAAACTACACCTTTTTTATTTGTTCTTTTGTTTTAGCGTCATTTGCGCACTGCTTCAGCTAAAAAATCTTTACATCTCCGGCACTCTGCTGCTCCATGGAATAAATCCCCTGCATCGCCTCCTGGATTTGGCGCACTGCCGGATATTGCTTTCCAATCTCAAAATATATTTCCAGATTTTCAGAGAATTTCTTGTTGCGGTAATAAGCTTCAGCAAGCCCTACCAGCAATAACGGATCATTCGCTTCAATCTTGTTTTTGTTTGCCTTGTCACGCCCGGCTTCCATGTACAACACCGCCTTGGCGTAGTCTTTTTGCAGCAAGTAATATTTACCCAAGGCGGCATTCAAGGAGAAATATTTCCTTCCCTCTCCCTTCTCGATGGCGGCCAGGGCCGGCTTTTCCAGCTTTGCACAATCCCCCCCGGCTTGCGCACAAGCCTGAATGACAGCCGCAAGCAAGGCAGGATCTGCCGCAGATTTTTCAGCCAGCGACTGCCATGCAGCATTCGCTTCTGCATGACGGCCTGCCATATGCTGTGCGCTGGCCTGGTTTACCATTGCGAGCCCCTTGTATTGCGGCGGTATCATGGGCTGCGACAGAAAACTGGCCGCAGAACGCAAGGATAATTCAGCATTCCCCTGCTGCAGATACGCGTCTGCCAAATAAAAGCCGGCGGTGGAGCCGAGTTTTGCATCACGACTTGCACGTTCCAGATACGATACCGCTGCGCGCAGATGAGTCTTTGCGATGTCGTTCAATAAGCTTAAATCATAGAAGCTGATCGACTTGGATGCGCCAATGTCTTCTACATAAGATGGCTCCCTGAGCTCGTTTGCATTGAGCAGATCCAGCGCCTTCTCGGGCGCACCTCCATGAATATAGGCGCGCAACAGGTTCCGGGTCATGCGTGAATTCAGGGTATAACGCTGCAACTTTGCGTCGTTCAACGCCGCATCTGCCATGAGCACGGGCTTTTTCTCTTGCGCGCTGGTCACAGCATAAGCACCCGCCAGCGCGGCCTTAAACTCCGGCTTGTATAAATTGACCTTTGACCATGCCTGTGCAGCTTTCTGCACCTGCTTTTGCCGGCTGTAGACGATGCCCAGCTCAATATCAGCAAAGGATCTGACTGGCGATTTCGCGCCCATTTGCTCAGCGAAGCGGCGCAGATAGATTCCGGCTTCGGCAGTTTTCCCGGCTTCAAGTAGCGCTTCACCCAAATAGAAATCCACAAAGCGGCTGGCAGCACCTGTCATTTGCTTGCTCAGTTTGCCCAGGTAATCAAGTTCGACAAGCAGGGCTGTCTGGTGTAAATCACGATACAGCGCCGCGCTGTTCAGATAGATCATTCCCAGAGCAAGGCTTGCTGCTGCCTGATGACTGCTGTCCATACTTGCCAGTTCTGGGCGCAGCACACGCGCAGCTTCCTCGTAACGATGCTTCTCATAAAGTCTCAAGGCGCGTGCAGTGGCATCATCCGCCGCAATGGCGGGTGCTGCCATCAGCAGTAGCAATAATTCACAGAGCAGCAGTCGCCTTATAAAAATAGTCATTTATTTTTTCAATTTTGCGATAAAAATCTGGTCCCATTGCTCATGCTGCGCACGAAAGGCGATCAGGCCGTCCGGGCCACAGGCGATATCATGATTCATTTTTGTATCAGTCTTCAGTTGCTGGCTCTTTCGGCTCGCCAGGTTCACGATATAGATCGGATTATATGCACGCTCATCATCCTTGACGTAAACCAGACCACTGCCATCGGCAAGCCATGCAGGCCCCTCCTCGATATCGGGCATCACATCATTTGCGACGATCCTGCTTTCCAGGCTCTCGCCCTGCGTGCCATCGCTGCCATCAGCCGCAACTACCGCCAGAGACCATTTTTTTTGTTCGCCAGCCGCATTGTGGTTGGTGTAGAACGCGATCATTTTGCCATCGGGCGACCAGGTAGGGCGCAGATCATCAAACTGCCAGCTGGTTAATGGACGCATGCTTTCAACAGGGTTTTTCGGGTCGTCCATCACATAGATGTCATGATTCTCAGTGCTGCCGAAAATCATCGCAATTTTCTTGCCATCCGGCGACCAGCGCGGATAAAGATAAGGCTTGTCACCCCAGGTAAGCCGGGATTCTGCGCGGGTTTCAGGATCCAGCACATAAATATCCCCTTTGCCGCTGCGCCCTGAAACAAAAACCACCTGATTCGAAGTTGGAGACCAATCGGCAAGACCGTCTTTTTCCTTATGCTCCGTCAGGCGCTGAACCGCTCCGCCCAATACCTGGCTGTAGATATCATAATTGCCCTCCCCCCCGTTGCTCATGAAGGCCAGACGCTTTGAATCACGCGCCCAGCTGACACCGCTGTTGTAGCTTGGGTCTTCGGCAATGCCAGGCAGGAAAAATTGCATCGCTTTGTTATCCTGCTCGGAGCCCGACAATTGAAAGTAAATTGTTTGCAGCAGTTTGCCGTCCGGATGCGAAATCACAATTTCCCGCTTATCTCCGCGGCTGCGTTCAAATGCAAGCAGTTGGCCGCTGGGAGCCCATACCGGAGTTGAGTCATTGCGCCCCGGCTCGAAAGAGGTCAGGGCATGCAAAAATTCCGGCTCAATGAGTCTGGATTGCCCGCCATGTTCCACTTTTTTGCCCTGTTCAGTTTGACTGCCCGGTGAGGAAGCGATCCCGCCCGAGACTGTCGCAGCATCAGGCAATAGCAGTGTTACGCCGGCCTCCATTTCCGCAGCACGGAGAGGGAGATTGGTGGAGAACAATGCAAATCCTGCTAACCAGGCAAGGCGATGGCATTTACTCAAAGCAGAGCACCTTTAAATACATCACTTGTCTTTAATCTGGTTCCAAAACTTCTTTGCAGTTTCACGATGCTCTGCGAATACCGGATCACCTTCCAGCTTCTTCGGGAAAAAGTCGAAATAGTCGCGCCAGGCCAGATTGGCATCACTCAACATGTTTGATCGATTCGTAATCATGAATAGCTTCTGGTAAGACAACGCCAGGTAGAAATAGGTATCGTGCACAGCCTGGTCATATTCCGCAGCAGGGAAGAAGCGTGTGTTTTGTTTGGACATCTTGAGATTCTGCAATGCCTTGGCATAGTACTGTGCAGCCTCGTTGCGATTTTCCATCATTTTATGATTACCTTTTTCATAGTAAGCATGACCCAGATTGGTATAGGCAACCGCGTATTGCTTGAAGATGAGCTGCTCGTTTTCGGGTAGCGACAGTACATTTTCAAACTCCCTGATCGCGCCGTTATAATCGTCCTTCTCATCAAGATAGAGTTGCGCCAAGCGGTGATGCGCATCTGAGTAATCGGGATGCCCCTTCACGGTTGCAGCATAAGCCGCTATGGCAGCGTCGACATTTCCCTTTTCTTCTGCTGCCTCTCCAAGTTTCATGTAATCCTTGTACAGGACGATCTTTTTTGCGCCCGTGCGATCTTCTATCTTCTTGTCAAACTCAACCACCTCTTCCCAATCGCGATAACTGTCTCCTGCAGTCACGCGAACCGTGTGGAAGCCGAGCGCCAGCTGCCTGCCATCCAACATCGGCGTTTTACCCAGCAACTCTCCATCGGCATATACCGTGGCGGGAGACGGTGTTGAATCCACCTTGAACACAGCATAATTTGCAGCCATTACAAAATTTTTACTGTCGCCGCTTTTCTCGACTTTCAATTTCTCAATCACTTGCTGGTAGCCGTGACGGTAAAGCATCAAATTATAATTTTTACCGGTGCGTATGGTCACTTTAACGCGACCATCACTGCCTGTTGCGCCGACCCAATCGTTATTCAAATAGATGTTCACACCCGCCAGCGCAGATGCATCTTTGCCTGCACCACCCTTCACCGAAAGCACAACTGATTCACGACCACCACTGCCGCCCGCGGATTCACCATCTCGCTGTGCGAGACGAACGACCCGTGCACCCACTTCGATTTTGACACCCGCCTGACCATCTTCAAGCGCGGCATAAGAACTGCCATCGCCCACCTTCTTAACCGTGAGCATTGCGTTAGAGGGTGAGGATTTGGCATTGGCTGATGGCATAACTGCAAATTCTGTTCCCCTGGATATTGCGTAGGGTTTGCCCAAATTGATTTCGTATCGATCATCTTTCAATGCAACCACAGTGCCCTCAAACGGAAAGCGTTCCATCACATTGGATGCAATATCTTTGGCTGCACTGTTGATGTCACTGCGATCGTCTGCCCGTATCATCTGGCTGTAAATCAGTTTTCCACCCGAGGAGTGAAACTTTGCTTCAATGAGGTAACCCTTGTCATCCTTGGCCACACTGCCCACTACAACCATATCGAGCAATCCCTGCAGCCTGGTTTGCTGCCATCCCTTGCTGGTCAGTTTTGCGATGTTCAAGTTGGCGCTCTTGATTTCCTTGTCCAGCGTCCCTCCTGCCACCTCACTGAACACGCCGTGCTTGAAAAGCTGGGTTCGAATTGCCGTCTGGGTCTGCGCAGCCACATCCTTCAAGTCAACGCCCGGCGTATTTCCGCCGAAATGAAAAATGCCGACCTTGATAGGTTTGGGGCTTAGCGGATAGAAATAGTGCCGGACAGTTGTTCCCACTTCGATAGCCATACTGCTTGTCCATTGGGAAGGCAAATAACCCGGCGCGGAATAAGTTACCTTGGCAGGCTTCCCTTGCGCATTGTCATAATTATGTACAAGCACCCCCATGTCGTTGGTTTTACCGATTTTTTTACCATCTATTAAAATATCTACCCCTGCAATACCCACGCCGCGCCCGTATTCGTCCTTCAGAGCCTCAAAAGTAACCGCGACCTGCCTGTATATGTCTACCAGCAACTTATTGCCCGGCTCTAATTTGGCGGGTTTCTTCCAGGTGGAATAGCCGTTTTTGCTTACCTCAAAAATGGCAGCGTTCTTGTTTTGGGGTTGATATTTATAAACGAAACCACCGCTCTCATCGGTCTTGCCTACTTCCTGATTATTTAGCTTTACCGTTGCACCGGCGATGGGTACGCCTTTTTCCTGCACCGTCAACGCCACAAAAGGCAATGCCTTAAGCTCAACATCGAATACGTATTTCAGGATCTCGCCTTCATTCGGCAGCTTCACCGTAAATTCACTGTTCCACGGCTGAACCTCAAAGCCCGCCCTGTCCGCTGCAGCTTCAATCTTTACCTGCTTTCCGGGCTGTTGATTCATGGAGGCATTGAACTGACCATCCTCGCCTGTCTCACCCAGCAGCTTGCCATCCATCATAATCTTTGCATGAGGGACAAACTTGCCGTCCATGGTGACATTAACCTCCAGATCCATGCGCGGAGCTTTATCCCCGCAGGCAAACAGAGTAAGCGATAAAAACAAAGTGACTACAGTCCGGATTGCAGTTGTCCGCATAAATACCCTCGACAATTCGTAAAAAATTTAAAATGCAACGACAAGTTTCAAGCGAGACCTGCTAATAAGACATAGCCACATGCAAGTCTCTGCAAATACGACTACATGCTGGGTGGCTGTATATTGACTTCACCGGGATTGACGATTTTATCTTCGTCTGAACGCGAACCCCTGATCGATTTACGCCGACCTTCCGGAATTTTGCGCAGGCTGACATCCACTGTCGGGCTGGAAAACGAACCGACATCCACCGTTCTGGTTTCGGTCTGAAAACCGATGTGGGTGATCTCCACCTGATATTTCCCCTGCTTGATCACATCCTTGGCCGATTCGAACTTACCATCAGCCGCGGTCGTCACAGAATAGGATGCCTGCTCAACGGCTGCTGAAGTGTTGATCATGTTAACCACCGCCCCTTCAGGCGATGCAATTGCAGCGGGGATGGGCTTGTTATTCGCGTCAACCAGTTGAATGGTGCCGCGGATGCTGGGTGCACATGCCGACAGCAAAGTGGCGATCCCGGCCGCTGCAAATAGAGTGCGAAACTTCATAACCTTCTCCAATCGATATTGAGGCAATTTTTGGCAGAGTAACCCACCCCAACCAAGAGCGCAATATGACCAACGGCCTACTCCCTGCCGCCATACATCTTTAACAGCAAAGCGGCACCGGACAAACTTTGCAGCAGGTAGAGAATGCTCGCTGCACCGTGCCAAAAGCTGAAACGCCCGGCAACAGAGCTTTCCATCACATACAGCGGCAAGGCTTGCGCCTTGAGTTCAGCCAGCAACGGCTGTATGCCAAACTGCCCGAGCAGTAACAGCAGCAGCATAAACATCGTCAACCGGAACGCGCGCTGGCGTAAAACCTGCCTGCCATGGATCGCCCAGTGGTAAACCAGCAAATAAACGGCGCACAGCATACCCATATAGGCCGTCACGGCGAACAGCTTGCCCGCCAGCAGACCTGCCACGCCCTTGTCCGGCAAAGCTTGGAATAACACGGGCGCCGCGATATATCCTGCCATCCACATCCCGCCTACCCAGGCAGTCGCGATCAACACGGCCAATCCATCAAAGTATTTTTTCATCTCAATTTGCCGAGTTGATTTCAAATGCTTACTCTAACCGATATTTAGCTTTGAACTCCGGCCTATTCATTTAGTCCAATGTGGTTGAAGCTGTATTGAAAACAAGGGATAATCATTGTCTTCTCGGCATAACACTTAAAGATGACTAGTTACCTGCTCATACTGATCAGCACCGTGTTTGTAAACAACATCGTGATGGTTAAAATTCTTGGCCTGTGCCCTTTCATGGGGGTATCCAAAAAACTGGAAGCTGCGATCAGCATGGGCGCAGCCACTACCTTTGTGCTCACGCTGGCCAGTGGCAGCAGTTATCTGATCGATCATTTCCTGCTCACCCCCTTCCACCTGGAGTATCTGCGCACCTTATCCTTTATCGTGGTGATTGCCGGCATCGTGCAATTTACCGAAATGGTGGTGCAGAAAACCAGCCCGCTGTTGCATCAGGTGCTGGGAATCTATTTGCCGCTGATCACGACCAATTGCGCGGTACTGGGCATTCCGCTGCTGAATGTGCAGGAAAAGCACAATTTTATCGAATCGCTATTTTTCGGCATGGGCGGCGCCATTGGCTTCTCGCTGGTGCTGGTATTGTTCGCCGGTATCCGTGAACGTCTGGATGGAGCAGATATTCCGGGCATCTTCAAAGGCTCGGCCATCGCGATGATTACCGCAGGTTTGATGAGCCTGTCATTCATGGGGTTCTCCGGGCTGGTTAAGTAATGGCTATCGCATTAACCACGTACAGATCGGGAACGGCATGCTGACCGCTCTGCTAGTCATGTCTGCCCTCGCGCTGCTGCTGGGGGCGGTGCTGGGATTTTCCGCGATCAAATTCAAGGTGGAAGGCAATCCGCTGGTCGACAAGATCGACGCCATACTGCCGCAAACACAATGCGGGCAATGCAGCTATCCCGGCTGCAAACCCTATGCCACCGCGATTGCCGCAGGTGAAGCGGACATCAACCGCTGCCCGCCGGGCGGCGAGGAAGGCATCCGCAAACTGGCAGAGCTGCTGGGCAGGGATTTCATCCCCTTCGGCGAAGATACCGCCGCACCCAAACCAAAGTCCGTCGCCTTTATTGATGAAAACATCTGCATCGGCTGCACCCTGTGCATCCAGGCCTGCCCGGTTGATGCGATTGCCGGTGCTGCAAAGCAGATGCACACCATCATCGAATCCGAATGCACCGGTTGCGAATTGTGCGTGGCGCCCTGCCCGGTGGATTGCATCAGCATGGTCGTGATCCGCGAAAACATCAGCACCTGGAAATTCCAGTATCCGGCTGCTGCAGTTGCTACAGCCAACAAAATGAATATAAAAAGTTCGCAAATCTGATGAGAAAGCTCTACCACTTCAATGGCGGCGTGCACCCGCCCACGCACAAGACAGAGTCCACGCAGACGCCGATTGCCCAGGCAGGTCTGCCATCCCGCCTGGTCGTGCCATTGCACCAGCATGCGGGCAGCACCGCCAAACCCACGGTACAAGTGGGCGACCGCGTGCTGAAGGGGCAACTGTTTGGGATGCCACAAGGCAGTGTTTCCAGCGCAGTGCATGCGCCGACCTCGGGCACGGTGACAGCCATCGACATGCAGGTGGTCGCGCATTCTTCCGGCCTGGCCGATTTGTGCGTCACCCTGCTTCCCGATGGCCGCGATGAATGGGCACCCCGCGTCAGCACCAATTACCTTTCCACTCCGCCCGAGGAACTGCGCCTGCTGCTGCGCCTGTCCGGTGTAGTCGGTCTGGGCGGCGCGGTGTTTCCCAGCGACCTCAAGCTGCGCCCCGGCAAACACAAGGTCACCACGCTGGTAGTGAATGGTGCAGAGTGCGAGCCTTACATCACCTGCGACGACATGCTGATGCGCGAACGCGCCGGCGAGATCGTGCGCGGCGCGGAGATGATGCGTTACATGCTGGATGCGGACGAGGTATTGATCGGCATAGAAGACAACAAATCCGAAGCGATTGCCGCGATGCAGAAAGCGGTGAGCGAAAATAATTTCAGCAGAATGGAAGTGGTCACTGTGCCCACCATTTATCCCGGCGGCGGCGCCAAGCAACTGATACGCGTACTGACCGGCATCGAGGTTGCAGCGGGTGTGCGCTCCACCGATCTGGGCGTGCAATGCTTCAATGTTGCCACCGCCTACAGCGCGCATCGCGCCATCGAGCACGGCGAACCGCTGATTTCGCGCATCGTCACGGTGACCGGCAATGTGCAGCATGCGCAGAATTTTGAAGTGCTGATCGGCACGCCGGTAAATGAACTGGTCGCGCTGGCGGGCGCAAAACCCGACACCAATGGCCACATCATGGGCGGGCCGATGATGGGCGTGCCACTGCCATCGGATCATGTGACGGTGACCAAGGCCACCAACTGCATCATCGAGTCTTCACCTGCGCTGTTTCCGCCGCCCCTCCCGGAAATGCCGTGCATACGCTGCACGCGCTGCGTTGAGGTGTGCCCGGCTGATTTGCAGCCGCAAGACCTGTACTGGTTTGCCAAGTCCAAAAATTTCGGCAAGGCGCAGGAGTTCAGCCTGTTTGACTGTATCGAATGCGGCTCATGCAGCTATGTGTGCCCCAGCAGTATTCCGCTGGTGCAGTATTACCGTTTTGCCAAGAGCGAAATATGGGCCAACGAGCGCGAAAAGGAAGCTGCCAATCTCGCGCGCGAACGCCACGAATTTCATTTGATGCGCATCGAGCGCGACAAGCAGGACAAGGCCGAAAAGCTGGCACAAAAGGAAAAGGCGGCGCTTGCGGCCAAAGCTGCGGCGGCAGCCCAACCCGGCACCGATGCTGCCGCTATCGACACATTACGCGCCCAGGTCCGCGAGATTGCTCACCCCGATGCAGGACTGAATAAGGAATAACATGTTCTCACCTTTCATTACCCATGCCAGCAGCGTCCGTGAAATCATGTTCAAGGTTTTGCTCGCCCTGCTGCCCGGCATTGCCTTGTATGTATGGTATTTCGGCCCCGCGATTCTGGTGTCCATCACCCTGGCCAGCGTGACGGCACTGGCTACCGAAGCAGCCATGCTGAAGCTGCGCCGCCGCCCTATCCTGCCCTTCCTTAAAGACAACAGCGCCCTGCTTACCGCGTGGCTGCTGGCGCTTTCCATTCCGCCGCTCGCACCCTGGTGGCTGGTGGTGGTAGGCACCATGTTCGCCATCAGCATCTCCAAACATCTTTATGGCGGACTGGGAAACAATCCGTTCAATCCGGCGATGATAGGCTACGCCGTGCTGATCATTTCTTTCCCGGTCTACATGACGCACTGGATTTCGCCGCAGGGCATGGGGCAGCTTGAGCTTTCTTTTGTGGAACAAATGCAATTTATCTTCGGCGGCCAGTTTCCGTCGGGCGTAACGCTGGACGCGGTGAGCATGGCCACACCGCTGGATACCCTGAAGACGCAATTGCATTCCGGCCACGTAGCAGCGGATGTCCTGCAGATGCCGATCTACGGCTACCTTGGCGGGCATGGCAGCGAGATGGTCGCGCTGGGTTTTGTGTTTGGCGGAGCATATCTGCTGGCTAACCGCATCATCAGCTGGCACCTGCCTGTCGCGTTTCTGGCCGCCCTGTTTGCCACTGCAGGCGCATTTCATCTGTACGACGCCTCCCACTATGCTCCACCGCTGTTCCACTGGTTTTCCGGCGCGGCGATGCTGGCTGCCTTTTTCATCCTCACCGATCCCGTTACCAGCCCAACAACCCTTCGCGGCAAGCTGATTTTTGCTGCCGGCGCAGGCTTCCTCACCTACATCATTCGCGTGTTTGGCGGTTTCCCCGATGGCGTGGCTTTCGCCACCCTGCTGATGAATATCAGTGTGCCGCTGATCGATGCCTACACCCAGCCCAAGGTGTTCGGCAAGAAAGGCAACAAATGAAGCGCCTGACCAAAGCCACGCTCAGAACGGCGCTCAACCTGCTGTTTTTTAGCGTCATCGGCACCGCCATTCTGGCCTTCACTTTCAACCTCACCTATGAGCTGATTGCACAAAGCGAAGAAAAAGCCAAACTGCAACTGATCAACCAGGTGGCGCCGCAGTCACTGTATGACAATGAGCTGATCAAGGACAGCATCACCGTGCCGGCCAGCGCACAGCTGGGCACCGAGCAGGACACCGTGGCCTACCGCGGCCGCCTGAAAGGCCAGCCATCCCTCATCGTGCTTGAAGCCATTGCACCCGATGGTTACAGCGGTAAAATAGCAATGATCGTGGCCATCAGCTACGCTGGAAATATCACCGGTGTTCGTGTTGTCACGCATAAGGAAACGCCCGGACTGGGCGACTATATCGACATTGCCAGGAATCAATGGATCAACCTGTTTGCAGGCACCTCACACCAGCGCTACGGCGAAGACGAGTGGAAAGTGAAAAAGGACGGCGGCCAGATCGACTACATGGCAGGTGCGACCATCACTCCGCGCGCCGTAGCTAAGGCGGTGCACAATGCGCTGCACTATGCTGAAGAGAACCGCGCCAGCTTGTTCGCAGAGAATGAAATCGATACCAAAGGTGCCTCAAAACAGGAAGCGGGGACAAAATGAAGCTTCAGGAAGTAAAAGATATTCTGCACAACGGCCTGTGGAAGCAGAACACCGGCGTCGTGCAGCTGCTCGGCCTGTGCCCGTTGCTGGCAGTGAGCAATTCCGTGGTGAATGCCGTCAGCCTCGGCCTCGCCACGACCCTGGTGATGACGCTGAGCGGCGCCGCCATCTCACCGATACGCAATTTCGTACCGAATGAAATCCGCATACCCGTGTATATCCTGATCATCGCGATGCTGGTCACAGTCGTGCAGTATCTGCTGAACGCCTATATGTACAGCCTCTACATTGTGCTCGGCATATTCATACCGCTGATCGTGACCAACTGTATCGTGCTGGCGCGTATCGAAGCCTTCGCCGGCAAGAATCCCGTGCTGCCCGCAGCCGTGGACGGTTTTGCCATGGGCATGGGGCTCACTGCCGTGCTTGCCATACTCGGCGGCATGCGCGAAATATTCGGCCATGGCACTTTATTTTCCGGCTTCGATCTGGCGCTGGGCGACATGGCCAAGGGCTGGGTAATAACGGTGGTGCCGGACTATCACGGCTTTCTATTCGCCGTCCTGCCGCCGGGCGCATTCATCGGCCTGGGGCTGTTAATTGCAGGCAAGAACTACCTGACCCTGCGTGCCGAGAAAAAAGCCAAGGCGCTCAAAGCACCTGCAGCAAACACGGTTACCGCCTAAAACCATGAACGCAGCCAAGCGCCGGGAAATATTCTTGCGCCTGCAGCAGCAGAACCCGCACCCCACCACCGAACTCGAGTTTCATTCACCGTTTGAGCTGCTGATCGCCGTGCTGCTTTCTGCGCAGGCCACCGATATCAGCGTGAATGCCGCCACCCGCAAGCTGTATCCGGTCGCCAATACGCCGCAGGCAATGCTGGATCTGGGCGAAGAAAAACTGCGTGAATATGTGCAGCGCATAGGCCTGTACAAGACCAAGGCCAAACACATCATACAGACCTGCAACATCCTGCTGGAAAAGCACGGCGGCGAGGTGCCGCCCACGCGCGAAGCGCTGGAAGCGCTACCCGGCGTGGGCCGCAAGACTGCCAATGTGGTGTTGAACACCGCCTTTGGCCAGCCCACCATCGCGGTGGACACACATATCTTCCGCGTCGCCAACCGCACCGGCATTGCACCCGGAAAAGACGTGCTTGAAGTTGAGAAGAAACTGCTCAAGTTTATTCCCGACGAATTCAAGCACGACGCGCACCACTGGCTGATATTGCACGGGCGCTATATCTGCCAGGCACGCAAGCCCAAATGCGGCCAGTGCCTGATCGAAAATTTGTGCGAGTATAAAAAGAAGGAATTCTGATGTTTAACCCCAGCCGGGATGATGCCCGCAATTTTCTGTTCGACAGCTGGCGCAAGCGGCGCGAGGGAACGCTGCTAACCCCACTCGAAAATCTGGTGACCCAACTGATTGCAAAGCACCCTGAATATCATGAGCTGCTTGAAAATCCGCAGCGCTACCAGAACAAGGACTATTCGCCACAAAGCGGGGAGATCAATCCTTTTTTGCACCTGATGATGCATCTCACCATCGAGGAGCAGATTTCCATCGACCAGCCACGGGGGATACGTGCACACTTCCAGCGACTCACCGAGCATCACCAGTCAGAACATGATGCGCAGCACAAAATGATGGAGTGCCTCGGTGAAATGCTGTGGCAGGCACAGCGGACTGGCACCCCGCCCGATGCAGCGATCTATTTGTCCTGCCTCGCGCGCATGTAAATTTAACCCGGAGGTAAAATGGCAAATCGTCTCAGCAAAATAGTGACCCGCACCGGCGACAAGGGTACAACCGGACTGGCCGATGGTACGCGCGTCAGCAAAGATAGTATGCGCATACATTGCCTCGGTGCCGTCGACGAACTCAACAGCCAGATTGGCTTGCTGTTATGCGAAACCTTGCCGCTGGACATACGCGGCCTGTTGTTGCAGGTGCAGAACGACCTGTTTGATCTGGGTGGCTCGCTCGCCTATCCGGTGTCGCCATTCACTGAAGACAAGCTCGCCAGGCTGGATATTGCCATCGCGCATTACAACGCCGACTTGCCGCCGCTCAAGGAATTCATCCTGCCGGGAGGAACACGTGTGGCCTGCCTGTGTCATATCGCACGCACCATTGCACGCCGTGCCGAACGCGAACTGGTCGCCCTTGCGCAGAGCGAGGAGGCACCGCCTCACGGCCTGCCCTACCTGAACCGCCTGTCTGATTTGCTGTTCGTGCTGAGCCGCGTGCTGAATCGCAGCGCGGGTCAGGCCGAGACCCTGTGGCAAAGATCGGCGTCCAATAATTAGTTTATGACTAATCCGACAAATACCATATCGCTGCGACTGTCTCCAGAGACAATACTTGAACAATGCCTGTTCGCCATCCAGCAGGCGCGCAATACCAGCCATGCACTGGCCTCCCTGATCGCACTGCAAACTTTTGTCAACGCCACCGCACAACCCGCAGACCGCGATTCGCCTGCTCACCGTGCGATCAGAGAGATCATCGCAGGCTAGGCGGCAATCTTACGCGAACAATTGCTAACAGAGCATGCACATACCCTGAGCGATGCCATGCGCGCACAGGACTGCGATGCAGTCACACAAATTCACGATGATCTTTCACGCAATGGTTTCTGGCAGGTTGCACAAATTGCCGCAGCAAAGCTGGACGCTGCAGAACGGACGAGAGCAAAAGTCTGGGCGCAAGCCTGGTGTGCAGATGCCAAAGCTCGCGCGTCAGCAATTGCATGAACAGTGATGTTCTGTTGAATGACACTGATATTGAAAAGTGATGGTCAGCCAACGCTGCACGGCATTAATCAGCCGCAGCTAAGGGATTCGCTGGTCAAATGTGCACGATGCTCCTGACCCTCACCCGTCGCGACCGGCCGCGACGGATCGGTAATCCACTCGCTCCAGGAGCCCGCATAAAGCTTGCCGCTGGGCAAGCCGGCAATCTCCATCGCCAGCATATTGTGGCAGGCAGTGACGCCAGAACCGCAGGTATGAATTACCTGCTCCGGCTTAACACCATGCAGCAGTTTTAAATACGACTCGCGCAGCTCAGCAGCCGGCAGATAGGTGCCGTCGAAATCCAGGTTCTCTTCAAACACCCAGTTGATCGCACCGGGGATATGGCCTGCCACCTTGTCCAAAGGCTCGCGTTCACCCGCAAAGCGCTGTTCCGGGCGCGCATCAATCACCAGGCGGCAACGCTCCTGCCTTGCCTGCTCAACTTCAGCGGCAATCGCCACCATTTCACTACGCACATGCGGTACAAATTCTGCGGGGATAATCTTGGGCAGTTCGCTGCTGATAGGCAGCTTTTGCTTCATCCATTTAGGCAATCCGCCGTCCAGCAAGGCCACATTGTCATGACCCAGCCAACGCAGCAGCCACCACATTTTCACCGCCATCGAGCCGAAACTGTCGTCATATACCACGATCTGTTTGCTGTTATCCACGCCCCAGCCGGAGAGTTTTTCGCTGAATACTTTCACATCCGGCAGAGGATGACGCCCGCTGGTGGCTGTCACCGGCGAGGACATATCATTATCCAGATGCACATAACGCGCACCCGGAATATGACCCTGCTGGTAGGCCAGACCTCCCGCTTCGGTATTGGTCAGGGTAAAACGGCAATCAAACACAATCCACTCAGGATCATCGAGATGTTGCGCCAGTTGCTCGGTGGCAACCACAGTGGTAAATCGCATCGTGAACCTCTTAAACTCGGACGGCTGTCAATCAGGCATGCAGATTCAGGCACTACCAGCGCCTGACTTTAAGCAGGGGGGCGAGATTTTTGCCTGGACTTGCGCAGATCGAACAGCCATAACACGTAACCCGACAGCGAATAGCCCAGAAACAACATAAACAATACGCCGGCGGGGTAACTTGAAATCACCACGAAGAACATCGCCAGCAGGAAGACCATGATAAATGGCACGCTCTTGCGCAGATTAAAATCCTTGAAGCTGTAAAAGCGCAGGTTGCTGACCATGCTCAAGCCGGCAAAGACGGTCAAGGCTGCCGCGTACCAGCGCAGCTCGTTTCCTGCATAGCCATTGTCCTGCAACAGCCACACAAAACCGGCGACCAGCGCTGCTGCAGCGGGGCTGGGCAAGCCCTGGAAAAAGCGTTTGTCCACGACCTCGATATTGGTGTTAAAGCGCGCGAGGCGCAATGCCGCACAGACGCAATAGATAAACGCGGCAAACCAGCCCCACTTGCCCAGATCCCTGAATGCCCATTCGTACATCAGCAAAGACGGGGCGACACCGAAGGACACCATGTCGGACAGGCTGTCATATTCCGCGCCGAACGCGCTCTGGGTATGCGTCATGCGGGCCACGCGCCCATCCAGGCCATCCAGTACCATCGCAATAAATATTGCGACAGCGGCATATTCAAACTTGTTGTTCATGCCCTGCACGATGGCATAAAAACCGGAAAACAAGGCCGCCGTGGTAAACAGATTAGGCAATAAATAAATGCCGCGGCGGCGGATACTTATCGGTTTGCGTGAATTCAAATCGTTCATAATTTTTAATGGGTTGGAGAATAAAGCAAAATTGTCATAGCGGATACTTTATCACCAATAGCTGATGAAACGGTAGGCGTCTGCGGCAGACGTTGAATAAAAAAATGACCGGTGACAGCCGGCATTTGCCGCCATCACCAGTCACCTGCCTTCATTCAGCGCATGCCCTGTTAGTTTTTGGACTGATCAACCAGCTTGTTTTTGCTGATCCATGGCATCATGCCGCGCAACTGTGCACCCACTTTTTCAATCGGATGCTCGGCATTCAGGCGGCGGCGCGCAGTCATTTCCGGGTAATTGGTACGGCCTTCCAGGATAAAGCGCTTGGCGTAGTCACCGTTCTGGATGTTCTTCAGGCATTCGCGCATCGCGGTGCGAGACTCTTCGCCAATCACGCGCTGTCCGGTTACATATTCGCCGTATTCAGCGTTGTTGGATATCGAGTAATTCATGTTGGCGATGCCGCCCTCATACATCAGATCCACGATCAGCTTCAGTTCGTGCAGGCATTCGAAGTAGGCCATTTCCGGTGCATAGCCCGCTTCGGTCAGGGTTTCAAAACCCATCTTCACCAGCTCAACCGCGCCACCGCACAATACGGCCTGTTCGCCGAACAGGTCGGTTTCTGTTTCTTCGCGGAAATTGGTTTCAATCACGCCACCCTTGGTGCCGCCGTTTGCTGCCGCATAGGACAGTGCGATGTCTTTGGCCTTGCCGGAGATGTCCTGATAGATTGCGATCAGGGAAGGTACGCCGCCGCCCTTGAGGTATTCGGAACGCACGGTGTGGCCGGGGCCTTTGGGTGCAATCATGATCACGTCGATATCGGCACGCGGTACTACCTGGTTGTAATGCACGTTGAAGCCGTGCGCAAATGCCAGTGCGGCACCCTTCTTCATGTTTGGCGCGACGTCGTCATTGTAGACCTGTGGAATATTTTCATCGGGCAACAGGATCATCACGACATCCGCAGCTTTAACCGCGGCGGCCACTTCCATCACCTTGAGGCCGGCAGCTTCGGCTTTTTTCCATGATGCGCCAGTTTTGCGCAGGGCCACGGTAACGTTCACGCCTGAATCGCGCAGGTTTTGCGCGTGGGCATGACCCTGTGAGCCGTAGCCCACGATGGTTACTTGTTTGCCCTTGATCAGGGAGAGGTCAGCGTCTTTGTCGTAATAAACTTTCATGGTGTTTCCTTTTCGTTATTTTCAATTCATCATTTGGCTTGCGAATGCCAATATTTAATGGCTTCGGTCTTACAATTTCAAAATACGGTCGCCGCGGCCAATGCCCGAGGCGCCCGTGCGCACCGTTTCCAGTATCAGGCTGCGGTCTATCGCCTGCAGGAAACTGTCCAGCTTGGTGCCACTGCCGGTCAGCTCGATGGTGTAGGTGTGGTTGGAGACATCGATGATGCGGCCACGGAAAATATCCGCCATGCGCTTGATTTCTTCGCGCGCAGCACCTTCGGCACGCACCTTGACCAACATCAGTTCACGCTCCAGATGTTCACCCTCACTCAGGTCCATCACCGCCACGACTTCAATCAGCTTGTTGAGCTGCTTGTTGATCTGCTCGATGATTTCGTCGGAACCACGGGTCACGATGGTCATGCGCGACAGGGTTTCATCCTCGGTCGGCGCCACGGTCAGCGACTCGATGTTGTAACCGCGTGCAGAGAACAGACCGGCGACGCGCGACAAGGCTCCCGCCTCGTTTTCCATCAGTATAGAAATAATGTGGCGCATTAGATATCCTCCGCCATCAGCACGTCCGACAGGCCTTTTCCGCCTGGCACCATCGGGAATACGTTCTCGGTCGGGTCGGTACGGAAATCAAGGAATACCAGATCGTCCTTGCGTGCAAACGCTTCTTTCAGCGCCCCCTCAACATCCGACGGCTTGTCCACGCGGATGCCCACATGCCCGTAAGCTTCAGCCAGCTTCACAAAATCCGGTAGCGCGTCCATATAGGATTCGGCATAGCGGTTGCCGTGGAAGAATTCCTGCCACTGCCGCACCATGCCCAGATAGCGGTTGTTCAGCGCAATGATCTTGATTGGCAGGCGGAACTGCTTGCAGGTGGAGAGCTCCTGGATATTCATCTGGATACTGCCCTCGCCGGTCACACAGGCCACAGTCGCACCCGGATGCGCCAGTTGCACGCCCATCGCTGCGGGCAGACCGAAGCCCATGGTGCCCAGTCCGCCGGAGTTGATCCAGCGGCGTGGCTGGTCAAACTTGTAATGCTGTGCCGCCCACATCTGGTGCTGGCCCACGTCCGAGGTGACAAAGGCTTCGCCGTGGGTGATTTCGTAAAGCTTCTGCACCACATACTGCGGCTTGATAACTTCCAGCGAATTTTTGAAACTCAGGGAGTTGCGGCTGCGCCACTCCTCGATCTGCTTCCACCACGGTGCAAGGGCTGCAGTGTCCGGCTTGTGTTTACTCGCCTTCAACACCGCCAGCATGTCCTGCAACACATGCGCCACATCGCCCACCAGCGGCACGTCCACCTGTACGCGCTTGGAAATCGAGGCCGGGTCGATATCGATATGGATGATCTTGCGCGGCACGGAGCCGAAGTGTTTGACATTGCCGATCACGCGATCATCGAAGCGCGCGCCCACCGCCAGCAGCACGTCGCAATCCTGCATCGCCATATTGGCTTCCAGTGTGCCATGCATGCCGAGCATGCCGAGGAATTGCTTGTCGGTCTCGGGATAGCCGCCCAGTCCCATCAGCGTACTGGTGCAGGGGAAGCCCAGCAGGCGCACCAACTCGGCCAGCGGCTTGGCGGCTTCCGACAGAATCACGCCGCCACCGGTATATATCATCGGGCGCTTGGCTTCCAGCAACAGATGTACCGCCTGCTTGAGCGCGCCTGCTTCGGCCTTCAGCACCGGGTTGTAGGAGCGGATGGCAACAGACTGGGGGTACTCAAACCTGGCCTTGGCGAGAGAAATATCCTTGGGAATATCGACCAGCACCGGTCCGGGACGACCACTCTTGGCCAGATAGAACGCTTTCTTGATGGTGATGGCGATATCATTCACGTCCTTCACCAGGAAGTTGTGCTTTACGCAGGGTCGGGTGATGCCGACCGTATCCACTTCCTGGAATGCATCTTCGCCGATATAGCTGGTAGGAACCTGGCCGCTGATCACCACCATGGGGATAGAGTCCATGTATGCCGTGGCGATGCCGGTAACCGCATTGGTCACGCCCGGCCCGGAGGTCACCAGCGCTACCCCCACCTTGTCGGTGGAGCGTGCATAGCCGTCAGCCGCGTGTACCGCGGCTTGCTCGTGCCGCACCAGAATGTGCTTGACCTTCTCCTGATTGAAGAGTGCGTCGTATATAAACAGCACTGCCCCGCCAGGGTAGCCGAATACATACTCAACTCCTTCCTCCTGCAAACAGCGTATCGCTATTTCTGCGCCCGTGAGTTCCATGTCAAAACCTTAGCAAGCAATAATTGTAGAACCGCGCAAGATAAGGCCTGGAAGCTTTTTGGTCAACCCCTGAATGCTTAGCCTGTTAATATTTATGGCCTTATTCCACCATTCAAAAGCACATTTTGTTAACATTCAAGCTTTCGTGCATTCAGGAGTAGTTAAACTGGCAAGCCGCAATGAACTTTCCGAGTTTCTCGCTGCAGTCGAGCGTCGCGCCTACAAACAGGCGCTTTTTGCAGTGCGCGATGAGCATCTCGCACTCGATATCGTACAGGATGCCATGCTCAAGCTTGCCGAAAAGTACGGGGACAAGCCCTTAAGCGAACTGCCCATGTTGTTTCAGCGCATTCTGCAAAATACGATTCGCGACTTTTACCGCAGACAGAAAGTTCGATCCCTGTGGACGACACTGATGTCCTCGCTGATACCGCAGCATGACGACAGCGATTACGATCCGCTGGACAGCCTCCAGGACGATGACAACAAGAGCCAGTCTCTGCGGCCGGATGCCTCGCTGGAGCAGTCGCAACTGCTGGCAATCATCGAAACTGAGCTGGCCAAACTTCCTGCACGTCAACGAGAAGCATTCCTGCTGCGTTATTGGGAGGACTTGGACACTGCGGAAACCGCAGCAGCCATGGGTTGTTCTGAAGGAAGCGTTAAGACCCACTGCTCCCGTGCAACCCACACACTCGCCGCCGCATTAAGAGCCCATGGAGTGAAAAATTATGAGACATGACAATAATATACATTTAATCAAAGAGTTACTAAACTCATCGACCGCCCAACTGGCACCTGCAACGCTTGAAAAATTGCGTAGCGCACGTTCGCGCGCAGTTGAACGCCAACGCACGCAAAGTAGCGTGCCGGTTTTAGCCTGGCTGGGACATCACGGTGGCCGGCATGATGCATCGAACATGGCGAAGTCGATCAACTGGGCTGTTGCTGCACTGTTTGCGGCTTGCCTGGTAAGTGGCGTGTCTTACTGGCATAACTACACCACAGAACATGAAATAAACGAGGTGGATATCGCCATCTTGACTGACGACCTGCCTATTCACGTTTACCTGGATTAATATTGTGCTTCGTGTATTCCCCAGCCGGATAATGATTGCAGTTGTTGGCGTGCTGCTTTGCTTGCCCGCACATGCTGCAACAAAACCCTGGTCAACGCTCACACCCATGCAGCAAAAAGCATTAGCCCCGATTGCCCAACAATGGGATTCATTACCAGACAAGCAGCAAAAGCGACTGCTGGCCACGACTAAACGCTACCCCAAGTTATCGCCTGAGCAAAAACAACTTTTTCTGGCCAGATTGACCGAGTGGAGCAAGCTCACCCCGGAACAACGTGACCGGGCACGTGAAAAATATAAAGCATTCAGAAAGCTGCCAAAAGAGAAACGCGAAGAGGTGAAAAAATTGGTGCGTCAGCGCGAAGAAGAAAAAGCGTCTGCCGCAGCCGCGGAAAGTGATACAGCGACAACCGAAGAATAGGCAATCTATTCAGGCTAGCGTCTTTCTGTCCACCACAGCATACCCAGGGCCAAAAACAGGAATATCACCGTCATGGCGGAAGCGCTCAGCATCGGTTGCCAGTTGTTCAACGAACCCAGATGCGCAAACAGTCTGCCAATAAAATAGTAGGACAGTCCCAGCACAATTCCCGTAAAGATTTTCCCGCTGATGCCGCCCGATCGCTTCTGATGGGAAGCAAAAGGCAAGGCCAGCAACATCATCACCATCACACCGAAGGGATACACAACCTTGTTCCACATCTCAATTTCATAACGTGTTGATTCCTGCTTGTTTTCCTTGAGATGCTGGGTGTAGAGATACAAATTCCAGGCTGACATCTGCTCGGGCACCACCATCAGCACCCTTAAAATATCCGGTGTGATGGCCGAGGGCCATTCCTTCTGCGCCTGGTAGCTCACTTGGGCGCCCAGCTTGTCAAAGCGCGTCTGCATCACGCCTTCCAACTGCCAGCTTCCCTCTTTGATATAGAGGGCTCGCTTTGCCGATGTGATGCCGAGAAAGAGGAAGTTCTCGTCAAATTCGTAAATACTGACATTCTGCAAGGTAGAATCCGGCAACACAGTTTTTACATTGACAAAACTGCGCTCGTCTTTCACCCACACGCCGGAACGAAATTCCCTGAAGGATACCTGTGCGTCGAGCGCCCTGAGCCGCAACTCCTGAGCCAGCTTCATGCTGGAAGGCGCAATAAATTCACCAACCACAAGGCTCAGCACCATTAAGGGCAGCCCAATCTTTAACAGGGCGCGGATCATTTGTTTCAGGGAAGCGCCGGAACTGCGATAAATCGTCAGCTCGGAATTGGCCGCCATCTGCACCAGCGCAAAAATAGTGCCTATCAGCACCGCCACCGGAAAGAGTTCATAGATGCGTGTGGGTACGGTAAGCAATACATACAGCAACACATAAGCCAGATTGTAATGCCCCCGGCCCATGTCGCTCAGCTCGCCCAGCAGATCGAAAAACGCAAACAGCATTATCAGCGAGACGAACACCAGCGCCAGGCTCCCGTAAATTTCGCGTGACAAATAGCGCGTGAGCAGTTTCATCGTAACAGCCGCCTGAATGTGAATACCGATAGCCGGTAATAAAATAGCGCCAGCATCAGCACAAACATGATGCCATGAATGCCCAACAGCCCGGCGCTCGCGGCAACCTTCTCCTGGCCAACCCAGGTATTGATGACGCTGATCAGGTTGTTATAAAGCATGTAAAGCACCAGTGCGCCTATCATGTTGAGCGAGCGGCCGGCACGCGGATTGACAAAACTGAAGGGGATCGCCAGCAATGCCAATATTAGCGCGCTAACGGGCAAACCGATTCTCCAGTTCAGCTCGGACAAGTTCCAGCTGGTGCGATTTTCCAATAAATACAGGGTCGAGAACGCTTTGGGATTGGGCGCTTTTTTCTTGCTCTCCACTGTTTCAATGCGCATCGCATAACGCTCGAACTCGACTATTTTATAGTCCAGCTGGCCGGGGATCCCCTCGTGGCGCGTGCCATTCAGCAACACAATAAATTTATCGCCGTTGGGGGCAACTTCCTGCAGTCCCTGCCTGGCGACCATCGTGCCGACTTTACCCTGCTGCACGGATTGCACAAAAATATTGCCGACCTGGTTACTGCCCGGCGTGACATTTTCAAGAAAGAAAACCCGGTCTGCCTGCTTGGATTCACGAAATGTACCGGGCGCTGCCACCGCAACATCATCTCTGCTTTCCAGTTTTAACCTGATCTCATCCACCTTGGACATCGCCCATGGCGCCAGCAACAGACTCAATAATGCGATCAGGCTCACCACCGGAAGCGCAAACAGAATGACCGGGCGTATCCAGCGCGTCAAACTCATGCCCGAGCTAAACCACACCACCATCTCGCTGTCGCTGTAACTGCGCGTCAGGGTTAGCAACACTGACAGAAACAGGCTGATGGATAGCAGTATCGGCAGATAATTCAATGCGCTAAATCCCAGCAATACCAGCACCGCTTCCACCGGCAAGGTGCCGCCGACCGACTCACCCAGCAGGCGTATCAACTGAGTAAGGACTATAATAGCCAGCAGAATGGCGAACACAAAAAAACCTGTGGCTGCAAACTCACGTACCAACGCATGATCAAAAACACCCGGACGCAAAGGCTTTGCGGGCAGAGTTTTTGACTTTTGCTGGTGAGATTGCGGATAATTCAACATTTGGGTGTACTACGTTACCTATCGGGAGAAGCAAGTGGAATTTAGCATAAAACAGGGTAGCCCAGAGAAACATGTTGGCACGGCAAAACTGCGCAGCGGCTGTGTCATGGTCTGCGTATTTGATGGCGGCAAATTAACCGACGCAGCACAGGTTCTGGACAAATCCGCGCAACATTATATCAGTGACATTATTGCGCGTGGTGATATGACAGGCAAAGCCGCCTCCACCCTGCTGCTGCACAACGTACCCAATGTTGCGAGCGAGCGCGTGCTGCTGCTCGGCCTGGGCAAAGCTGCCGAACTGGACGCCCGCCAATACCGTGACTGTGTGCGTGCCGCCATGCGCGCACTGCAGGCCACCAGTACCAAGGATGCGCTGCTCTATCTGGCCGAGCTGCCCGTCAAGGGACGTGACAGCGCATGGTGTGTCAGCCAGGCAGTGCTCGCCGCCTATGAAACTGCTTACCGCTTTGACCGCCTAAAGAGCAAGGCCGAAAAGGATAAAAAGGCACTGCGCAGAATCCAGTTTGGCCTGCTCACCGCAAAGCCCAATGCCGCGCTGGATACGACCCTCACTCAGGCCAGTGCGATCGCGCAAGGCATGGTGCTGGCAAAAGATCTCGGCAACCTCCCCGGCAATGTCTGCACCCCGACTTATCTGGCACAGCAGGCAGTCGCCCTGGCCAAGACGCACAAAGCCATCAAGACCATCGTCCTCGACGAAAAGGACATGCAAAAACTCGGCATGGGTTCCCTGCTGTCGGTGAGCCGTGGCAGTGCCGAGCCGGCCAAGCTGATCACCATGGAATATCACGGCGCCGACAAGAAGCAGAAGCCGATTGTACTGGTCGGCAAGGGCGTGACCTTTGATTCCGGCGGCATTTCGCTCAAGCCCGGCGCCGAGATGGACGAGATGAAATACGACATGTGCGGCGCAGCCAGCGTGCTCGGCACCATGCAGGCCATCGCCGCAATGGGGCTCAAGCTGAATGTGGTCGGCATAATTCCAAGCACCGAAAACCTGCCCAGCAGTACTGCAACCAAGCCCGGCGACATCGTCACCAGCATGTCCGGGCAGACCATCGAGATTCTCAATACCGATGCCGAAGGCCGCCTCATTCTGTGCGACGCGCTGACCTACGCGGCCAGATTTGAACCCGACACCGTGATCGACATCGCCACCCTCACCGGTGCCTGCGTGATTGCGCTGGGCCATGTCGCCAGCGGCCTGTTCAGCAACCAGGACAAGCTTGCGCACGAGCTGCTGGCCGCCGGCGAGCAGACACAGGACAGAGCCTGGCACATGCCGCTGTGGGAAGAATACCAGCCGCTACTCGACAGCAATTTTGCCGACATGCAAAACATCGGCGGACGCGCAGGTGGCAGCATTACCGCCGCCTGCTTCCTGTCGCGCTTCACCAAGGAGTATCGCTGGGCGCATCTGGACATCGCCGGCACGGCATGGAAATCCGGCAAGGACAAGGGTGCGACCGGCCGTCCGGTGCCGCTGCTGGCGCAGTATCTGATCAACCGCGCCGCCGGCAGCAAGCAGTAAAGTCTGTCGCATGACCAAAGTTGATTTCTATACCGGAGTAGATAACAAGCTGCACACCGCGTGCCTGCTCAGCCACAAGGCGATGCAAAACGGCCTGCGCGTACTGCTGCACACGCCGGACGCAGCGACCGCCGACAAGCTGGACAAGCTGTTGTGGCAACATCCTGCCGCCGCCTTTATTCCGCACTGCCTGTGCGGCGACGAGGCGGCGGCGGAGTTGCCGGTCATCATCGGCCACCTGCCCGAACCCTTCCCGCACAGCGAGTTGCTGATCAGCCTGCACAGCGTGAGCCTGCCGTTTTTCAGCCGCTTCGAACGGGTGATAGAAATTGTCAGCCGGGAGGCGGAAGACGCCAGGCTGGGCCGCGAGCGCTATGGCTTTTACCGCGAGCGCGGCTATGAAATGCGCCACTTCGACCTCAGCAAACGCTGAGCCCGCAACGCTGGTTTAATGCAAAATATTTAATATAATCAAATACTTATTATGACACCGACTACAGGCAATCCCACCGCAAACAGCAGCGAAACCAGGTTAACTGAGCTGGCAAAAAGTTTCGAACCCAAGGCGATTGAATCACGCTGGTATCCGGTGTGGGAAAACAGCGGCTACTTCAAGGCCGGCACGGATAACGAGAAAAAGGACAATTTCTGCATCCTGCTGCCGCCGCCCAATGTCACCGGCACGCTGCACATGGGGCATGGCTTCAACCAGACCATCATGGATGCGCTCACCCGCTACCATCGCATGCGCGGCGACAATACTTTATGGCAGCCGGGCACCGACCACGCCGGCATCGCCACGCAGATCGTGGTGGAGCGCCAGCTCGATGCGCAGGGCATCTCGCGCCACGACCTCGGGCGCGAAAAATTTATCGAGAAGGTGTGGGAGTGGAAGGAATATTCCGGCAACACCATCACCCGGCAGATGCGCCGCCTCGGCACCTCGCCCGACTGGTCGCGCGAGCGCTTCACCATGGACCCCGCATTAAACAAAACCGTCACCGAAACTTTCGTGCGCCTGTTTAACGAGGGCCTGATCTACCGCGGCAAGCGCCTGGTGAACTGGGACCCCAAGCTGCACACCGCCGTGTCCGACCTCGAAGTGGTGCAGGAGGAAGAGGACGGTTTCATGTGGCATATCCGCTATCCGCTTGTTGAAAAGGATAGCATCAAGGGGCTGACCCACCTCACCGTGGCCACCACCCGCCCCGAGACCATGCTGGGCGACGTGGCGGTGATGGTGCATCCGGAAGACGAACGCTACCAACACCTCATCGGCAAGCAAGTCAAACTGCCGCTGTGCGAGCGCAACATCCCCATCATCGCCGACGACTATGTCGACAAGGAATTCGGCACCGGCGTGGTGAAGGTCACCCCCGCGCATGACTTCAACGACTATGCGGTGGGTCAGCGCCACAAGCTGGAACCGATCTGCATCCTGACGCTGGATGCGAAGATCAACGAGCATGCGCCCAAACAATATCAGGGCATGGACCGTTTCGAGGCGCGCAAGCAAATTGTGGCCGACCTCGAAACGGCCGGCGTGTTTGACAAGGCCGAGAAGCACAAACTCAAGGTGCCGCGCGGCGACCGCACCGGCGTAGTGATCGAACCGATGCTCACCGACCAGTGGTTCGTCGCGATGAGCAAACCCAGCCAAAGAAAAGACGGAGCTGAAGGTAAAAGCATCACCGCGCAGGCACTGGAATGCGTGTCCAGCGGCGAGATCAAGTTCGTGCCGGAGAACTGGGTGAACACCTATAACCAGTGGCTGAACAATATCCAGGACTGGTGCATCTCGCGCCAGCTGTGGTGGGGACACCAGATTCCCGCATGGTATGGCGTGAACGGCGAAGTATTCGTCGCGCACGACGCCGCCGAAGCGCGCCACCTCGCCGACAAGGCGGGCTATGCCGGCCAGCTCGACCGCGACAACGACGTGCTCGACACCTGGTTTTCGTCCGCGCTGTGGCCGTTTTCCACGCTCGACTGGTCGCCAGAATATCCAATAAAATCAAATACTTATATCGACAAGTACCTGCCGTCTTCGGTACTGGTCACCGGCTTCGACATCATCTTCTTCTGGGTGGCGCGCATGGTGATGCTGACCAAACACATCACCGGCAAAATTCCGTTCAGGGATGTGTATGTGCACGGCCTGATCCGCGACGCGGAAGGCCAGAAGATGTCAAAATCCAAGGGCAATGTGCTGGACCCGATTGATCTGATCGATGGCATCTCGCTGGATGATCTGGTGAAGAAACGCACCACCGGACTGATGAATCCGAAACAGGCGGAAAGCATCGCCAAGAAAACCCGCCGCGAATTCCCCGAGGGAATTGCCGCCTTCGGCACCGACGCCCTGCGCTTTACTTTCGCCTCGCTCGCCTCGCCCGGCCGCGACATCAAGTTCGACATGCAACGCTGCGAAGGCTACCGCAACTTCTGCAACAAGCTGTGGAATGCCACGCGCTTCGTGCTGATGAACTGCGAAGGCCAGGATGTGGGGCTGGATGAATCGCTGCCGCTGCAATACTCCGCTGCCGACAAGTGGATGATCAGCCGCCTGCAGCACGCATCCGCCGACATGGCCAATCACTTTGACCATTACCGTTTCGACTTTGCCGCGCGCACCATTTATGAACTGGTGTGGGATACCTATTGCGACTGGTATGTGGAACTGGCCAAGGTGCAGATCGCCAGCGGCTCGCCCGCCGTGCAGCGCGCCACCCGCCTCACCTTGGTGCGCGTGCTGGAGACCATGCTGCGCCTGGCCCATCCCATCATTCCGTTCATCACCGAAGAGCTGTGGCAGAAGGTCGCACCGCTCGCTGCGGTACAGGGCGACAGCATCATGCTGCAGGCCTATCCGCATGCGGAGCCGTCGCTGATGTTCAAGGAGGAGGAAGCGCAGATTGCACTGCTGCAGGAAATGGTCAATGCCGCACGCAGCCTGCGCAGCGAGATGAACCTGTCCCCCGCCCTGCGCGTGCCGCTGCTCGCGGCAGGCAACGCCAGCACGCTGAAGGTTGCAGCGCCTTATCTGCAGGCGCTGGCGAAACTGAGCGACGTCAGCATACTCAAGACATTGCCCGATGCCGATGCGCCGGTTGCCATCGTGGGCGAGTGCCAGCTGATGCTGAAAGTGGAGATCGATGTTGCTGCCGAACGCGAACGTCTGGACAAGGAAATTGCCAGACTCAGTGCAGAAATCGCCAAGGCGCAGGGCAAGCTTTCCACGCCTACGTTTATTGAACGCGCCCCGGCAGCCGTGGTGGAACAGGAGAAAAAGCGCTTGCAGGACTTCAATGCAACCTTGGAGCATCTGCAGACGCAACGCGCAAAGCTGAGCTGACCTTTTTGTAGGGTGCGCCTTGCGCACCATGGTGCGTGTGACGCACCCTACGTTAATTCAAATTCATTCTTCAGGATGCGAGCCATTCTCAGCCAGCAGATGGCTGATGCGCGTATTCGCTATCGTCAGTCGCTTCACCAGGATATGCAGGAAGGCGTCACTGAACTGATAGCGGCATTCTGCCGAGGTTTTTTCCAGCACTTTTAATTTTATTTCAATCAGGGTCGCGTTGGTCTTGCCCACCACGTCGGTGGTGCGCAAAGATTTGCGTTCCGCAAACTTTGCCATCTCGCCGAAGCAGTCGCCCTGATGCAACAGGTTCAATAAACGTCCCTGTTTGAACACCTTGACGGTGCCATGCGCAATCACAAATAAGGAGTGCCCCTCTTCACCATCGCTGAAGACCGTCTCGTCCTTGTTGATGTTGCGCCATTCGCTGATGCGCAGCACCTCCCACAGCTCGACATCGCTAAAGCCTTTAAAAAAGGTGAGCGAGCGCAGGGTGTCAAATTTTTCCGTATCAATTTTTTCTTCCTGCGGCACGCGCTTATTGCTGAAAAAGCCCACCAGGTCACGCGCAAACTCATCCCAGGTCTGGTAGCGCTGCGCGACATCCTTGTGCATCGCGCGCATCACGATCTTATCCAGCGCATGCGGAATTTCCGGGCGGAAGGTGCTGGGCGGTGGCGGCTCAATATTCATGATCTGGTAAATCATGCTGTAATTATTGCGCGCATCAAACGGCAATTTCCCGGTCAACAGCTTGTACATGGTGACCGCGAGGGAGTAGATATCGGTCTGGTGCGTGAGAATCTGCTCGCGGATTTGTTCCGGCGACATATAGGCCGGCGAGCCCACACCGCTGACCTGGGTCGTCTGCTGGCTTTCGATGAGCGCCGAACCAAAATCGGAAATCTTGATGTCATGGTCACCGCATATCATGATGTTGGCAGGCTTGATATCCCTGTGGATCACACCCTGATATTGCGCATATTCCAGCGCCTTGCAGCACTTGTAAATAATTTCAGAAATATTGCTCAGCGGCAGCAGATGGTCGACTTCGGCCAGCTTCTCCAGGCTTTCTCCCTCAACGTATTCCATGACGATGTAATTCAGTTCACCATCATCCATCACCGCATCGTAGATTTTCACGATATGCGGATGGGACAGTTTGCCCGCCAAAGATGCTTCACTCAGCAGCAGCTTGCGGAAGGCCTTGGCGCGATTGTTGTCGAGCAGAACATTGAGGTTGAACAGCTTGATTGCGACTTGCTGCCGGGTAGTGGGGGCTTGCGCCAGATACACCGTGCTGGTGGCACCGTGGCCCAATTCCCTGATGATATTGTACTTTCCGATATTGTCCATGAAATTATCCATCTGTAACTGCGATCACTGCTTGCAGGATCATGATTGATTAATATTACCACGTAAGCGGTCGCCATTTCCTCTGCTCGCGCCTGCCGGCGCAAACTGGGAACTAATACATAAAGCGGTTATCATATTGTTTATGAAAAAATTACTGCTGGCCGCACTGTGCACCACCTCACTCTTCAGCCATGCTGAAGGTCTGCCCGACCTCGGCGACATTTCACAGGAGGTAATTTCGCCGCAACAAGAGCGCCAGATCGGCGAGCAAAGCATGTTCCAGATACGCGCCGACAAGAGCTATCTGGATGATGCAGAAATTGCGGATTACCTCAATGCACTGGGCGGCTCGCTGGTCGTTAACAGCAGCGAGCCGGGGCAGGCCTTTGAATTTTTCGCCATCAACGATAATGCGATCAATGCGTTTGCCATGCCCGGCGGCTTTATCGGTGTCAACACCGGCCTGATGCTCACCGCAGAAAGCGAATCCGAGCTGGCTTCGGTGCTCAGCCACGAAATTTCGCACGTCACCCAGCATCATATTGCGCGCATGATCTCCGGGCAAAAATTTGACTCGCTCGCCTCCATGGCACTGATCGCCGCCGCCATCTTATCCGCGCGCAGCAATCCCGATGCCGCAATGGCCGCAATCGTCGGCGTGCAGGCGGGCGGTATCCAGCGGCAAATCAATTTCACCCGCGTGCATGAACAGGAGGCTGACCGCATTGGTCTTGCCATCCTGCAAAAATCCGGTTTCGACAGCCGCGCCATGCCCGCTTTCTTTGAGCGCCTGCAGAAAGCCAGCCGTCTGCTGGAAGGCAACACCCCCACCTATCTGCGCACCCACCCCGTCACCAACGAGCGCGTGGCCGATATCGCCAACCGTGTTCAGCAATTACCCAACCGCCCTGTCGCCAGCAGCCTCGATTTTCATCTGGTGCGTGCCAAACTGCAAACCATGCAAAAAACCCCGCAGGCGTCCATCGCCTACTTTAACGGCGCGCTGGGAGCACAGAAATTTGGCAACCCTGTCGCACAACGCTACGGCCTGGTTCGAGCGCTGTTGCAAAGCCGGCAGCTCGCGCGTGCCGCCCAGGAATTTGCCCCGCTGCGCAAACATGTGCAGACAAACGCCATGATCGGCACGCTGGCCGGCCAGCTGCGCCGTGCGGGGGCGATCAATGACAAGGACTTGAGCGGATTTTATCGCACCGCCACGCAGAACTTCCCGCAGCACCGCGCGCTCGTGTATGACTTTAGTGAAGTGCTGCTGCAGGAGAAACGCTATAACGACGCTGTCAGCCTGCTCAACCAGCAAGTCAACGCCCACCCCAACGACCCGCATTTATACGAGCTGCAGGCGCGCACCTATGCCGCGCTGGGGAGAAACCAGGAAGAACACCATGCACTGGCTTATTTCTACATACTGCACGGCAACCTGCGCAGCTCGATTGAACAGCTGGAGCTGGCCAAACAGGCAGGGAACAATTTCCAGGAGTTGTCGACGATCGAAACCGAGCTACGGCATTTCCGCGAGATTGCGGCGGCGCAGGAAAAGAATCGCTGAGCGCTTATTTTTTCAACAGATTCATGTTTAAAATAAGGCAGGCTATCGAATATTTCAATTCGCAGCTTTTTGCAATATTTTGCATTGCCAAATCGTGTTGCTGCAATCGTTTCAACGTGACGCCCTTGTTGTAGTACGCCGTTGCAAAATCAGGATCAAGTGCAATCACCTTGTCAAATTGTGCAAGCGCTTCCTGATAACGCCTGGTATTTAAATAGGCCACACCCAAGGCATGATACAAGGCGGTATATTCCCTTTGCATTCCTGCCACAGCACGTTCATAGTCCGTCGCAGCCTCTTCCCACTTTCCGAGTCCCGCTTGTGCATTTGCGCGGTTGTAATAAATCCTTGAAGCCATAGGCTCCTTGCCACTCTGCAAAAGTTTTGCGGCATCATTCCACAGCCTGTAGTTGTCGCCAAATACCCACAGTCGGTTCCAGGCCAGCGGTAACAACAGCAATGCCGCCATAGCCAGCGTTAACGACATTTTTTTGCCCGGCCATTTTGCCAGCAGCATGGGAATAAAAAGCATGATGCCCGGCAGCCATAGGTAACTGCGGTAGAGCACAAATATCTCTTGTACGCGGATACTGGAAAACTCCAGCGCAAACAGCAGCCACGGGTAAAGCAAGGCCAAACCGGCCAGCCCTGCCCAACGCGGGCGCAACAGCAGCCACAGACCCAGCACACCATACAGAATGAAGCCTGTCGCACCCAGCCAGCCCTGCCATGCTGCCAATGACGATACAAAGGGCTCGCGCATATCCACCGACATCCACGCCGGATTGGGCACCAGCATCAGCAGGAGATACTTGAAAAACAGGCCGGCCTGCGTCAATACGCTCAGCACATGCAATACCGGGGTGCTGACTATCAGATCTTGTTGCTCAAATAAAGCTTCAGCAATCCCCTCATAAGGCGTGCCGATTACCCCTTTGGCAAGCAGCACAATCTGCATACCCACCAGCGCGAGCGCCCCCCAGGTAAGCCACAATGCCCGTGCGCTTGCCCGAATTTGAGCGCGCAGCAAAAGCGTTTCTGCGCCAAGCAGCGCAGGCGCCAACACGCTGTGCTCTTTGGAGAAGCCCGCCAGAAAGTAAGCCGCCACAGCCAGCGCCAGCCAACCCCAGCGCCCGCTCAACAGGCCACGCAGGTAGGCCAGCTGCATCAGCAGCACAAACAGCGTAGCCATCAATATGCTGCGCTGGATGAGGTAGCCGACGCCATACACTGCCACCGGATGCACTGCAAATAGCAGCGCGCCGAACCATGCGCCCCATATCACCGAGGGTGCGCTTGTACTATCGGGGATGACGGCAGTGACCAGCTGCCGCAATAAATAGAACAGCGCGATGACTGAAGCCGCGTGCACCAGCAAATTGCCGAAATGGTAAAAGTGCGGCAGCACATCGCTGAATAGCGCATAAGTCCAGCCCAGGGTGGCATAGGGCAACCAGCGCAAGCCATAGTGAAACTCGCCCGATGCAAAATTATTGACGGATCCACTCTGAAAAAAACGCACATCATCGAAAATAAACGGGTTGCCGAGAAAAGGCAGGTAAACCAGACACACCGCGGCAACCAGAGAGAGTATCCAGCTGCGATCATGCCGGGAAAAATATCCCTTTGCCATGTCACGGAAATTCATCATTAAGATTCTCCCAATAAAAAACCCCTCCGGAGAGGGGTATTTCACTACGCATGCATTTAAGATTATTTGTTCAGAACACTTTCCATCAGCAACTTAAATTTTTTCTCTGTGATGGCTGACAGGTCGAGCGCCCAGAGTGTCTGTGTGGTGCCGAAGGTCGGCGTATAAGATATAGTCTTACCGTCAACAGAGGTAGCATTGATATTACCCAGGGTAATTGTCAGCTTGCCGTTTGCGTCCACATCATATTTGGTCACTTCCGGTGTTACGGTAGGGCCGACAGGAGCACCAGTTGGGGCTACAATCAGCAACGAATCCCAGTTATTCGCAGTGAAACTTGCAGGCCAAGCACCGCCGCTGGCATCGGCCAACTCGGCAATCTTCAGTTTCACCGGTTCAGCAGCACCCGCCACCTTGGATAATTTTGCCTTGAGAATGTAGTCGGAATAAGCTGGAATCGCTACCGCAGCCAGAATACCGATAATCGCGACCACGATCATCAATTCGATCAGGGTAAAACCTTTTTGAATGTTCTTCATATTATTTCTCCTCCGTTGTTTGAATGAAACACACTAGGTGTGTGTGATTAACTATAAGCAGGATGCGTGCCAGTAATGCCGGAATTTCCCATTTTCGCCCATCTAACAGGGTTGTGGGCGATTTTTGACCCTGGTCAACGCGGACCCAGATACTCACTGGGTGCATTTCGCGTCACTCTGACTGACAATTTTCGTCACTTTCATCGGATATTGCCCGCTCATTTTGCAAATCCCGGAATCCTGCTCTCCTCCACGTCGTCTATCTGCTCCTGATCAAGGAACTGCTGTGCGTATTGCAGATAAACCTTTTCTCGAACAAACACATCGAACAGGTCGGGGTCGATGTGACCGCTCTCCTTGAACTTGCCGAGAATCGCCAGTGATTCGTTCAAGGTCTTGCCGCGCTTGTAGGGGCGATCCTTGGCGGTAAGCGCTTCGAAGATGTCGGCTATACCCATCACCCGTGCCTGCAATGACATTTGCTCGCGCTTAAGCCCTTTGGGGTAGCCGCTGCCGTCCATGCGTTCGTGGTGGCCGCCGGCGTATTCAGGCACTTTTCTGAGATGCCTGGGCCATGGCAGGGATTCCAGCATTTTGATGGTGACATCAATATGACGGTTGATGATCTGCCGCTCGGCCGCCGTCAGCGTGCCGGCGCTAATATTCAAATTTTCCATCTCTTCCGCGCTGAGAAAACCAACCTGCTCGCCGGCCTCATTGTGCCAGCGATAGCTGCCTATGCGCTGCACGCGCTGCTGGTGAGAGGCATCCATCCTCTCCGAGCCAATATTGCACAGGCGTAGAAAATCGCGATCCTCATCCAGCTGGCGTATGTGCGCCTCGAACGCCGCACCCAGGCTTTGAGCTGCCTCAGGGTTCCCCCCCTCATTCTGCAAACCCCGCAGCATGCTGATTTCGGCATCTCGCTTGAGCACTTCAAAACGGGTATCGATCAGATGAATGCGGTCAAAAATGGTTTCCAGCTTGGTGGATTTATCCACCACATGCACCGGCGTGGTGATCTTGCCGCAGTCATGCAACAGTCCGGCAATTTTCAGTTCGTAGCGGTCTTTCTCCGTCATCACAAAATCTTTCAACGGCCCCTGCGAGGTGCGGTTGACCGCATCGGCCAGCATCATGGTGAGCGCGGGCACGCGTTCGCAGTGTCCGCCCGTGTAGGGGGATTTGTCGTCTATCGCGGTATTGATCAGGCTGATAAAGGACTCAAACAGGTCTTCCATTTGCTGGATCAGGCGGCGGTTGCTCAGCGCGATGGCCGCCTGCGAGGCGAGCGATTCCAGCAGGCTTTGCTCCTGCCGGGAAAAGGCCACGATTTCACCCGTATTGCGATCCAGCGCGTTGATCAGTTGCAGCACGCCGATGATTTCATTCTCATGGTTGCGCATGGGAACCGCGAGAAATGATGTCGAACGATAGCCGCTCTTTTTGTCAAAACCCTTGGTGCCTGAAAAATCGAAGCCGTCCGCCTTGTAGGCATCGGGGATATTGACTGAAGCGCCGCTCAATGCGGCGTGAGCCACCACCATGCTGTGGTTGGCCTCGCCTTCCTTGTATAGCTGGATCGGAAACACCGATGCCGGAATGGGCTTGCCCGTGGTGCCGCCGAGCGCCTTGCCGAGGGAGTTGGTGCGCATGATTTCGAAAGTCAGCTCCTGCTTGTCTGGCTCAAGCAGATACAGTGTTCCTGCATCGGCATGGGTGATGCGCATGGCGGCAAGCAGTATGGTTTCAAGCAGGCGGTTGATATCCCGCTCGCTGGAGAGCGCAATACCGATGGCATTCAGCTCTTCCAGCCGGCTTAACAGTGGATTTTGTAGCGGCATGGCAGACTCTGCGTGACTCATCTTCTTCCCTATGTTTTTCTGCAGCATGGGCCTGAGGGGTAGATTGTAGCTATGCCGGTCTATTTAATGCAGACAGCGCGTACCTGATGCATGTCGGTTACGCCTGACAAGACTTTTTCGATACCATCCTGCTTAAGCGTACGCATGCCTTCTTCCAGCGCTGTAGCGAATAGCTCTGCAACGCGCGCATGTTCCTGAATTTGCTTTTTCAAGGGATCGGTTCCCACCAGCAACTCATGCAGACCCACGCGACCGCGGTAGCCTGTATCCGAGCAGTCTGGACAGCCCACTTTTTCATACAGGGTGAACTGCCCTTTGTCGTCGGCAAACAGTTTTACCCACTCTGCGTACAACTCCTTGAAGGCCGCATTCGGATCGCGTTTCCATTTTGGGGTATTGTTCAGCTCCTGCGCGTATTCGGTCAGCAATGACTTGATTTCTTCCTGTGTCGCGATATGAGGGACTTTACATTTCTTGCACAGGCGTTTGGTCAGGCGCTGCGCAAGAATACCCAATATTGCATCGGCAAAGTTGAATGGATCCATCCCCATATCCAGCAGACGCGTAATGGATTCCGGTGCGCTGTTGGTGTGCAGCGTGGCAAACACCAGGTGACCCGTGAGCGAAGCTTCGATACCGATGGAGACCGTTTCCTTGTCGCGCATCTCACCCACCATGATCACATCCGGATCGCAACGCAGGAAGGCTTTCATGATGGTGGCAAAATCCATCCCGGCTTTTTTGTTGATCTGTACCTGGCGCAATCCCTTTTGCGTAATTTCCACCGGATCTTCAGCAGTCCATATTTTGGTTTCCGGTTTGTTGATATAACCCAGAACCGAGTGCAGTGTGGTGGTCTTGCCGGAGCCGGTCGGGCCGCATACAAAAAACAGGCCGTAGGGTTTGGATATGATCGACTTGAGAGTGGCCAGATTGTGTACCGACAATCCCAGCTCGTCGAGCTTGATAGGTTCGCCAGCGGCCAAGATACGCATCACCACGTCTTCCACGCCGCCCTGCGACGGGATGGTGGCGACACGCAATTCGATGTCCAGCGGGCCGTACTTTTTGAATTTTATTTTTCCGTCCTGCGGTTTGCGCTTTTCCGAAATATCGAGATCGCACATGATCTTGAGGCGGGTTACCAGCGCATTGCGATAGGTTGACGGAATCTCGATATATTTCAGCAGCGAACCGTCCTTGCGCAAGCGTATGAGTACCTTGCCCTTGCCGGGCGCGGGTTCCACATGGATATCGGAAGCCCCCATCTTGTAGGCATCCACAATGATCTTGTTCACCAGCTTGACGAGTTCGTTGTCCGCCGCCGCGTTGACATCATCCTGGTTGACTTCACTGCCAGCTTCCTCGTCTTCGCCCATGGAGCTGAGCAGATCGTCCATCGTGCCGGTGTCGGTTTCAAAGCCACCGGTCAAGTCGCCCACGCCACCGCCGCCATAGAACATGTCCAGCGTCGCCTTGAATTCGCGCAGCGGGCAAACCTTGTAAATAAGGCGGTGCTTCGGGAAGATGTTGTTGACGACACGCGAGGCGCGGATACGCTCAGGATCTGTAGTGAGAATAATCAAGCCTTCCGGAGTATCGTCGACCGGTACCCAGTGGCTGCTTTCCACATACTCCCGGCGCAAATTCTTCAGCAGCTCCGCGGGCTTGATGCGGTCTGCCTTGTACGGTTCGTAGGGCACGCCGAAGAAGCTGGAAAGGGATTGTCCGAGATCAGCCGTTTTCACCTGAAACTCATCAACCAGCACGTCCTCGATATCGACGCCCTTGCGTCGGGCGGTGCGGGTAGCCAGCTCAAACTCGGCAGCGGATAACTTGGCGTCCGATACCAGGCTGTCATATTTTGTTTTGACGCTGCTGACCTGCTGCTGGCGCTGGCGCAGTGCCACAGAAAGGGTTTGCGCCAGCTCCACCACGCCCTCTTCCACCATCGACGGGAAAGGTGTTCCGCTCTTGTTGTTGATTACCTGAATAACACCGATTAGCTCGCCGTTATCTGCCTCTATGATGGGCGCAACCAGCATTTGCTTGGTACGGTAGCCTGTGCGCTTATCCACATCCTGCAAAAATCTCAGCTGGGCACCATGCCTGGCCAGCTCGCTTTCATCATAAACGTCCTTAATATTCAGCAGTTTTTTATTGAACGCGACGTAGCCTGCAATACTTTGCTCTGCAATGGGTAATTTCAGATCTTTGAATGAGTTCAATCCTGTCTTGACCTTGGACACCAGGGATGACTTGTCATCGCCAACCATGTAGATGGTCAAACGGTCAGCGTTGAACAGAGTGCAAATGTCTTTGCTGACATCCAGCATAATCTCGTCGATATTGCTGGTTGCGTGTATCTTGTTGGTAACGTGATTAAGATTTCTGGTGAGCTCTAATTTGGCCGCCATCTCATTCGGGTTACTTCGGCGTTCCGCCGGAGCATTTATTGTGTTGCTCATCCGCTACTCCTTAAACATTGGACCGAGTCCCTGGCATGCCCCTTTTGAAAATGGCATACTAAAACTCAAACACTTGACCATTCTTCAGCACCTTGGGGCAAAGCCCTGCACGCATTCATTAATTTCCTGCATCGTTAACTCGCTCTCTCCCGGTTTCAGGTAGGAAATATAAATTCTTGGCCTGCATGGTTGGCAGGTAACGCAGTGATCGCGCGCTAAAATAACCTTCCCCCAATGCGATGGCTTGATAGCGGGCTGTTGTGAATTCGGGATCTGGCTGAAATCCGGCCATAATTTCCAGTTGAAGTTGTGCTGTTTGAAATTTTCCAGCCTCTCCTCTGTCGCGTATATGCTCAATGGCCGTTCACGCTTGCAAGCAGTGCTAGCCGGCATAAATGCGAAATTTTCCGGATGCAGTTTCAGCGCTTAGGTTTTGAAGTAAAACTCCATTTTTACACCTGCCAATTCGATGATGTCGTGATCATTCAATTGTCTGAGATGCTCGCCCAGAGATTCGCCATTGACCACAGGAAAGGTCGCGCCCTCAACATGGGTAAGGAAATAGCCATGGGGGCGGCGTGCCAATACGGCAACCTGCACACCGGGCTTGCCCAGTGTTGTGAGATTTTTGATTAGCTCAAGTTCTTTGCCAGCGTTAGGCCCTGTCAGAATCTGCACTACGGCAGGTGCTTGCGCAGAGGCGGCTCCCTCGGATGACGCTCCCGCTGCCGCAGCAGACTGAGCGCCTGCCCTGCCTAATGATCCGGACAGTGGTCCCGTCGCATTGAATTTACCCGTTGCATCAAGCGCATCTTCAGAGGTAACCACGGTAGGAATGGCTTGTGTTGTTGCCAGTGTAGGCTTGTTTGCCACAGGTTTAACCGGCGCGCGCAGCACCATGGTTCTTTCGAAGTCTGCCGCTGTAGTTTGTGTAGGCTGGTCATTCAAATACTTAATCTTGTATTTTCCAATCTCGATCACATCGTTGTTTTGCAGAAAATGCTTCTTGATTGTGACGCCATTAACCATCACCCCGTTTGTACTATCCAGATCTTCCAGGAATGAATCGTTCTGAATAGTCACGATCGCCGCGTGCTCGCCGCTCACCGCAAGATTATCAATCACGATATCGTTGTGTGGCTTGCGCCCTACGGTCATACGCTCCTTGCTCAGCGCATATTCCTGCAGCACCACGCCATCCATGCTGAGTATTATTTTTGCTGCCATATCATTATTCCTCGTAATTAATTCTTAAACCAAGATAAAATTTTTGCATACAGGCCACGTGGAGCAGCATAGTCGCTTTTTACTTTTATCAAAATAACAGACACGTTATCGCGCCCGCCATTGTCATTCGCGGCCTGGATTAACTGGCTGGCCAGAAGAGGCAAATTTGACTTCAGTGTCTTCACGGTGTCTGCGATATCCTCGTCTTCAACCATGTCGTTCAAACCATCGGAGCAAAGCAGATAAATGTCACCGCGCTTCACCTCGTGAACATGCACCTCTGCTTTTACAACTGCATCTATACCTACCGCGCGCGTAACCAGATTTTTATTCTGGGATACCCGTGCGTCCGCTTTGCTTATCATGCCACTATCAATTTGCTCTTGCAGCAAGGAGTGATCGCGGGTAATACTTTCAAAAACCTCTCCGCGTAATCGGTACATTCGCGAATCGCCTATATGGGCGACTGCCACCCGGTTGTCGTAGAACAATCCGGATACTATTGTCGTTCCCATACCCGCATATTGCGGCTGGCTTTGTGCAGCGTGAAAGATGGATGAGTTGGCTTTTTGCACATTGTCACTCAGCAGCATCACCGCCACATCCTCGCCACTCGTTGCATCTTGAGCCTCGGGACGGACATCTTCCAGATAATGTTTAATTTCGGAGGCAACAACAGAAACTGCAATACCACTGGCCACTTCACCGGCATTATAGCCGCCCATGCCGTCTGCCAGAACCACGAGCCCGCAGGACGCCTCGCAGGCTACACTGTCTTCATTATGTGCACGCACCATACCCGGGTGGGTCAAGCTAACCATTTCCAGCGCATCTTTAATATCCATAACTATCCCTGCAAACTTGCCGCACACTTGCGGATTGCGTCGGCCATTTCTGCGCCGCTCCGGTAGCGTTCTGTCACATTTTTGGCCAATGCCCTATTGATGATATAGGCCACACAGGAAGGCAATTCCGGCCTGACAGTCATAATATCAATATGTGGTTCACTGGAAATACGGAACATCAGTTGTGCCATCGAATCCCCATAGAATGGAAGCTTACCACAGAGCAGTTGGTACATACTCACACCCAGAGAGAACAGGTCGGATGCTCCCTCAATCTTGGTGCCCGCCAATTGTTCAGGTGACATATACGATGGCGAACCCAATACCATGCCCGTTTTTGTCTTGGAAGAATCGGTAATGCGCGCAATACCAAAGTCCGTTACCTTCACGGCATCGCTCGCCGCGTCATACATGATATTGGCGGGCTTGATGTCGCGATGCACAACATTCAGTGTATGCGCGTACGCCAGGGCATCGGCCACTCTGCTCACTATGCTCAGCACCTTGGGGATAGGCAACAAGTTATCCAGCTTGGTATGGATGGCCAGATCCTTTCCCTTCAGGAATTCCATCGCGATGTAGGCGAGGTCATGCTCCTCGCCTGCGTCATACATGGTTACTATATTCGGGTGGTTTAAGCGGCCTGCGGTTTCAGCCTCGCGGAAGAAGCGCTCCATGACTTCTTTCAGCTCGTCAGCCTCAAACTCCTGCGTCAATGCCATGGTTTTGATCGCCACCACGCGGCCAATTTTGGGGTCTTTGCCCAGGTAAACGACTCCCATCGCCCCTTTGCCCAGCTCGCTCTCGATTTCATAGCGCCCGAGCATGGGTTTGGAGACGCTCGTCTTGTCCAGCACCATCGTGCTCGCATTGCTCTTGCCGGAATTGCCACCCAGTATCATGGTCTCCGACATCGCCTTGGACTGGGCCATGCGCGCATCCAGATCGCGGAACTTGGGGTTGTATTCGGCCATGTATCTGAAGACCGACTCAGCCTTGTTGAACTGGCGCTTGCGCTCAAAATCCAGCCCAAGGTTATAAAGTACTTCCATCAGACTGTCGTCGATTTCCACCTTGCGGAATTTGTCAAAGGCGATATCCAGCTGCCCTTGCCCCTGGAATGCCAAACCCAACATTCTGTTGCTTTCTGCCGATTCAGCATCCGCCTTGAGCTTGCCTTCTTCTGCGCGGAAAAAGTGTTTGCTGGTCAATAACAGATAGCCAATCAGCAACATGCTGGCCGACAGCATCAGGGGCAGCCACAGTGCATGGGAGATCATCAGAACAAAATGGGTCGACAGCAGTGAGATAAACAATATTCCGGTTACAACTGCCCCAAGTCCCGCCTTCATGCGCGGTAACAACACGATCAAATACAACGCAATCGCAACGAAGACACCTGTCTGGGCCTTGCTGCTCCATGCCGGTTCGGTAAAGAAATCCTGTTTGAGTATGCTGGAAACGGAATGTGCCAACAGCAGCACTGACGGCATATTGGCCGACACCGGCGTCACCAGCGATGTCCCCACGCCTGCAGCCGTTGCACCGATCAATACGATTTTGTCGCGATATTTTTCCGCGGGGATTTTTCCGCTCAATACATCGTAAAAGGAATCAACCTGAAACGCCGGAATGCCATCGCGGTCTTTATAAAAGAAGGTGTGCATGCGCAACGCGTCATCGGTAACGATATTCAAATTACCCAGCCTCACCCCCCTGCCAAGCTTAACGCTGATATCCTTGATATCGAGGTTCAGGCTCCTGGCGGCCAGCAAAAGGGGCAGCGAGGGATAGAGCTGGTCGTAATAACTGACCACCAAGGGCTCAGTACGCACACCTCCATCCACATCGATCAAGGTGTTTACATGACCGATTCCAACAGCCCCCCTGCCCAGCACCGGAATTGGAACTTGCACGTCCACCGCGGGAACGGGCATCATGCGCGTCGGTCCATTTGAATCGGTCACGCTGGTCAGATTATTCTTCAGCACATAATCTGACAGAGGCGTGTCCTCCTTGCCCAGTGGTTCGCCCAAATCGAAATACATGGGCAGCATCACATTGTTTGCATTCAATATGCTTATGCTGAGTTTTTTGTCGTTATCCAGATGATTCACTGCCTGTGAAGACAGCGCACGCAACTCCGCCAATTCAGCCTGTTGCGCAGCTGAACCGCCATGGAGGGTGGGAGAGTCAAGCAGGGCGCTGATTTGACTTATGTACTCCATGCCTGCATCCACTTGCGGCTCGAAAAACAGCACCGCATTCCCGATCACTTTTGCCTGGCTCGCCGCCAGCAAATCCAGCATATCGGCTTGTGTTGCACGCGGCCAAGGCCAGCGCCCGAGGTTAGCAATACTCCGGTCATCAATCGCAATCACCGCCACCTTGTCGCTGGGGGTGCGCGAAGTAGCCAGCATGCCCAAATCGTAAGCCTTGCGCTCCAGGCTCTGCATTAAATCGCTGTTTGCGCTGAACCAGAAAAATAATACTATCAGCAGACCTATAAACCAGTCTGCCTTCCAAATCGATAATTTTTTGATATTCACCACGTATTGGATCTTCTTTTATTTTCAGGGTTATGGTCGAATACTAAAACATTTTTCAACTACAAGCCATAAGCTACTTGATTTCTTGAGAATAACCCACAACAGTGCGTGCTTTGTCGCCAGCGCTCAAAACGAGCAGAAAGCCGACTTTTTTCACCAAAAAACCTATTAAAGTGTGTGTTTACGTTTGTAAATAATGGAAGACCATAGGGCGGCCAGGATGAAAGCCACGCCGATTAGGCCCGTAAAAATCTCGGGAATATGAAATTTCATGCTGGCAAGCATGATAAACGCCAGAATCCCGATTGCATAATGCGCACCATGCTCAAGGAACACAAACTTATCCAGCGTACCCTGGCGCACCAGATATACCGTCATCGAGCGCACAAACATTGCGCCTATCGCAAGGCCTATCATGATGATAACAATGTCTTTGGTGATTGCCAGCGCTCCAATTACGCCGTCGAATGAAAACGACGCATCCAGCACTTCAAGGTAGAGAAACCCGCCCACCCCACCGCGCTTGATCATGTCGCCGACTTTCGGATCTTCTTCTTCCATTTCCAGAATGCTGCTGACCACATCGACGAAAACGTAGGTCAGTATGCCCCAGAGTCCCGCGATCAGCACAGCGAGCTGCTGGCCTACTTCAACCATGGAGAGGCTGGCCAGCAATGTGCCTATTGCAATCATCACGGCAATGGATGCAACCTTGCCGAATGAAGCAATTTTTTCTTCTACATGTCCCAGCCAATGCAGCTCTTTTTCTTCGTCCAGCAAAAAGTTGAGGAACACCAGCAACAGGAACATCCCGCCAAAAGCCGCGACTTCGGCGTGGTGATCGGTTAAATGACGCGCATATTCCTCCGGATTTTCCAAACCCATGGTCCATACTTCAGCCAAACCGATATCTGCGGCAAAAGCGACAATCAACAAAGGGAATAGCAAGCGCATACCAAACACAGCGATCACCATACCCAAAGTCAGAAATATATCCTGCCAGAATTTATTCCAGTTTTTTAGTATTGAAGCATTGACTATCGCATTATCGAAAGACAGCGATATCTCCATGATGCAGAGAATGGCAGCAATTCCCACAGCCTGAAGCGCACCTGTGGTTCCACCCCGGGTATATCCCCACCACGCAGCGAATACCAGTCCGATTAAAGTAATTAAAAATGAAAATTTAAAGTGCCGCATAGTTTAGTTACCTTATTTTTTGAAAATGCTTTTCATGACTTTGCCCATTTCAGCCGGATTGCGCGTGATATGGATGCCGCATTCCTCCATCACTGCGAGCTTGTCCTCTGCCCCGCCCTGGCCGCCGGAAATGATCGCCCCGGCATGCCCCATGCGCTTGCCGGGGGGCGCGGTGATGCCGGCGATAAAGCCGACTACCGGCTTCTGCATGTTTTGCCTGATCCAGCGCGCGCACTCCTCCTCGTCGTTGCCGCCGATTTCGCCGACCATGATCACCGCATCGGTGTCGGGATCGTCATTGAACAGTTTCATCACATCCAGATGCTTCAAGCCATTGATGGGGTCGCCGCCGATGCCGACACAGGAGGATTGCCCCATGCCCAATTCGGACAACTGCCACACGGCCTCATAGGTCAGCGTTCCCGAACGCGACACCACGCCGATGCGCCCCTTGCGGTGGATGTGTCCGGGCATGATGCCGATCTTGATTTCATCCGGCGTAATCAAACCCGGACAGTTTGGCCCGACCAGTATGGTTGACTTGCCCTGCATCTTGTAGCGCGTGCGTATCATGTCGTGCACGGGTATGCCTTCGGTGATGCAGATCACCAGTTCCAGCCCTGCCTCGACTGCCTCGTCGATCGCGGCGGCAGCATAGGGTGGCGGCACATAGATCACCGATACCGTAGCGCCGGTTTGCGCCTTGGCCTCGGCCACGCTGTTGTAAACCGGAATGCCTTCGTAGCTTTGGCCAGCCTTGCCAGGCGTGACGCCTGCAACGAAGCAATTCGCGCCATTGGCATAATTTTTACTGTGCAGGGTATGAAACTGCCCGACCTTGCCGGTCATGCCCTGCGTCATTACTCTGGTATTTTTGTTGATCAGGATGGACATTAGTTTTCTCCCTTCGCTGCGGCAACCACTTTTTGCGCGGCGTCAGCCATATCGCTTGCCGCAATAATCGCCAGTCCGGATTGCGCCAGTATTTTTTTGCCCAGATCGACGTTGGTTCCCTCAAGGCGCACAATCAACGGCACTTTGAGATGCACCTCGCGTGCAGCGGCAACCACCCCGTCGGCGATCACGTCGCATTTCATGATGCCGCCAAAGATATTCACCAGGATCGCGTTCAGTTTGGGATTTTTAAGCATCAGCTTGAAGGCTTCGGTGACCTTCTCCTTGGTCGCGCCGCCGCCCACATCGAGGAAGTTGGCGGGAGAGCCGCCGTACAGCTTGATGATATCCATCGTCGCCATTGCCAGGCCGGCACCGTTGACCAGACAGCCGATGTTGCCGTCGAGCGAGATATAGCTGAGGTCAAATTTTGACGCTTCCACCTCAGCCGGGTCTTCCTCATCCAGATCGCGAAACGCCACGATTTCCGGATGGCGATACAGGGCATTGCTATCGAAATTCATTTTTGCATCCAGCGCAATCACGCGCTGATCCGCGGTCAGCACCAGCGGGTTAATCTCGGCCAGCATCGCGTCCTTTTCCACAAAGGCGCGGTACAGCCCCTGCAAACAGACACGCGCCTGTGCGAATGCGGCATCGGGAATGCCGATTTTTTTGGCGATGGCCTCGGCTTCCGCATCGGTCAAACCCGCCACTGGATCTATCCACACCTTGTGAATTTTTTCCGGCGAGTGCGCGGCAACCTCCTCGATATCCATGCCCCCTTCGCTGCTCGCCATCAGCGCAACGCGCTGCCTGCCGCGATCGATGACCATGCCTACGTAATACTCTTTTGCAATCTGCGCGCCCTCCTCAATCAGCAAGCGCCTGACGGTTTGTCCCTCAGGGCCGGTCTGGTGGGTAACCAGCTGCATACCCAGTATTTTTTCCGCGTATTCGCGCACCTCTGGCAAAGAGCGCGCCACTTTCACACCGCCTCCCTTGCCGCGCCCGCCCGCATGGATTTGCGCTTTAACCACCCACGCTGCACCGCCAAGCTTGCGCGCCGCAGCCTCTGCCTCATCCACAGAAAAACACACACTCCCTCGCGGGGTCGGCACTGCAAATTGACGCAACACTTCTTTTGCCTGATATTCGTGAATTTTCATTTTCCACCCTTGCCAGTTGGCGCTTGAACCGCAATATATTCACCCAGCATATTACCCAATATTTTAAACTGGCGCGGAGAATTGTACGGCAAGAATTACCGCGCACGCGCGGTTTGGAGGCTGACTGGTTATCAAACACGCAGACGTGCTGATGCGCGCGCAATTTGCGCCATGACTATCCGCATAACAATGATTGGGAAAGACGCGAAGCGAGATGGTGCCGCTTGCCGGAGTAGAACTGACGAGCTGCCGCCTACAGATTATCAAAGTCAAAAATGAAAAAGGCTTACATCGCTGTAAGCCTTTGCATTCTTGGTGCCGCTTGTCGGATTCGAACTGACGACCTACCGCTTACAAGGCGGTTGCTCTACCAACTGAGCTAAAGCGGCGGCAAAACAATACGTACTGTTTAGTGGTTTTGAATCACTGGAACATCACGCTAAAACTGTGGTGGGTCGTGCCAGATTCGAACTGGCGACCAACGGATTAAAAGTCCGCTGCTCTACCGGCTGAGCTAACGACCCACATTCCAAAAGGAAGCGCGCATTATACGGACTGGAGCGATTCTGTCAACGCGAACTCGCATTTATATTGCGCTTATCCTGGCTGGCGTAACGCGTAGGATCTGAAATTACAGCCTGTTCAAAGCCCGCTTGGCGCAGCCTACATGAGTCGCACAGCCCGCATGCACGCCCGTCTTCATCAGCCTGGTAGCAGGATACCGTCAGACTGAAATCAACGCCAAGCCGGGTGCCTTGCTGGATAATTTCGGCCTTGCTCAAGTGCAACAGCGGGGCATGCAACTTCAGCGGCTTGCCTTCGACGGCCGCCTTGGTCGCAAGGTTTGCCATGCGTTCGAAGGCCTCCACATATTCGGGGCGGCAATCCGGATAGCCGGAATAATCCACGGCATTGACGCCAAAGAATATATCCTGCGCCTGCAAAACCTCGGCCCAGGCCAGCGCGAGCGACAGCATGATGGTGTTACGTGCAGGCACGTAGGTCAACGGGATACCGGTGGTTGCATGCTCAGGGACGGCAATGCGGCTGTCGGTCAAGGCCGAGCCTCCAAAGGCCGTCAAATCGATATTGATGACACGATGCTCAGCTGCCCCCAGCGCATCCGCAACGCGCTTGGCAGCAGCCAGTTCGGCATGATGGCGCTGGCCATAATCGACGCTCAGCGCATAGCAGCGAAAATTTTGCTGTCGCGCCAGCGCCAATACCGTTGCGGAATCCAGTCCGCCTGATAACAAGACAACAGCATTCTTCATCATAAAAGGCTCGCTATAGAGTAAAAGGGCAATCGCTTAGCGCCCCGCCACATTGCCCCACAGAATTTTATGCAACTGCAATTGCATCCGCACCGGCAGCTGGTCACGCAAAATCCAGTCCGCCAGATCGGTTGGTGATAACTGGCCTTGGGCGGGCGAAAACAGCACTTCGCATTTGGCAGCCAGATTTTGCTCCACTAACAGCTGTTTACCCCAAATGTAATCGGCCTCATCGCACAGCACAAACTTGATTTCGTCGTTCGGGTTCAGCAGATTCAGATTAGCCCACAGATTTTTTTCCATCTCGCCCGAGGCAGGGGTTTTGATGTCCAAAATTTTCATCACGCGCTTGTCCACCGCGCTTACATCCAGCGCGCCACTGGTTTCCAGCGATACCTGATAACCCAGATCGCACAAGGTACGCAACAGGGTCAGGCAATTCTTCTGCGCCAGGGGCTCACCGCCGGTCACTGTCACATAGCGCGTGGGGTTACGCTGAACTTCAGCCACGATCGCTTCCAGCGCCATGCTTTGGCCGCCGCTAAAGGCATAGGCACTGTCGCAGTAATTGCAACGAAGCGGGCATCCGGTCAGGCGAACAAATACGGTAGGCAAGCCGACGCGGCTGGTCTCGCCCTGTAATGAATAAAAAATTTCACTAATGCGCAATGACGCGCCAGCTGCTGGGGATGACATAGGGAGGAAACCTGCTACTTGAGTGCCGCGAGGCGTTGCTTGGCTTTTTTTGCCGCTTTGCTGTCGGGATACTTTGCAATAACCAGTTTGAGTGTTTTCCTTGCAGCAGCCAAATCCTTTAACTGCTGTTGGCAGGCAGCGATGTTCAGCCACGCATCAGACACATTAGCGCTGGTTTCATATTTGCTTACAATTACTTGGTAGCTGGCAATGCTTTTTTTGAAATCATCCAGCGAAAAATAGGCATCACCCATCAGGTAATGCACATTCGGTGCGCGGTTTGATTCGGGAAATTTTTTCAGGAACTCTTTGGCAGACTCAAGAACTTTGTGATAGTTGGCAGCCTTGTAGTAAGCGTAGACGACTTCATACGCGCTGCTTTCAACTGCCGCAGTTTCTTCCACAACGCTTTTATCCGTTGTTTTCGGGGTTGATTCCGCTTGTGCTCCCGCCTCTGCTGCCTCAAAACGGCGCATACGGGCATCCAGATCCACATAAAAATCTTTTTGTCGATTTTTAGCATCCTGCAAATTGTGCTCCAGCTCTTCGTTCTGGCCGCGCAACCTGCGCAATTCTTGGCTCAATGACTCAATCTGCGTCAGCAGATCAAGCATTGAACCGGTTTGTTGCTTGTTTGCTTCTTCCTGCTTGATATTTGTTTTTTCCAGCTGTTCGATCCGCACCTCAAGTTGCTCTATCTGCGTGCGTGCTTCATCATCGCTAAACAGCCCGGCCGAAGCCTGGGCTGTGACGATACACATACCTGCAAACAACCAGAGATGCAGCTTATGCATTTTTACTTGTAAACAATATCAGCACGGCGATTCTGCGACCATGCGGCTTCGTTGTGACCTGTCGCCCTTGGCTTCTCTTCACCAAAGCTTGCAGTTGAAATTTGAGATGCCTTGGCACCGCTCACGATCAACATTTTCTTCACGCTTTCAGCACGACGGTTTCCCAATGCGAGGTTGTATTCGCTGCTACCGCGCTCGTCGGCATTACCTTCAACAACCACTTTGCGGTTCGCATGTGTTGCCAGATATTGACCGTGTGCCTGTACCGCTGGCTTGTCTTCTGCCTTAACAGCCGATTTGTCGAAGTCGAAAAACGCGCTACGCTTGGCCAGGATGCTGCTGGCATCATCCAGTGCATCTGTAGCCGCAGGAGCGACTTCCTTGGCAGCTTCTGCAACAGGAGTTGCTGCAGGGGCCTCAGATGCAGCAGCGGGTGCTGCAACCTCTGCAGGCTTATTGCTTGCACAAGCTGCTAACAAACTGACCAATAACACGCTGATTGTTAGTTTTTTCATCTTTACTATCTCCTAGTCAAATAATTATTACTTCAAAAAAGGTCCCCACATTGGCTCTCGGATATCCCCTTGCTGTGGAATCATCTTCTGTTTTACTCTGCCGTCGCTAGAAACAGTCGCTAATATACCACGGCCCAATGATTCGGTGGCAAACAGCACAATCTTCCCGTTGGGTGCAAAGCTCGGTTTCTTTTCCCAGCCAACGTCGGTCAGCACCTGCATTTGCCTGGTTTGAAAGTCCTGGGTGGCGATATAAAACTGCCCGCCGGTGCTGTGCATAAACACGAAATTATTTCCATCCGGGCTATAGCGCGGGGAGAAATTATTATTGCCCTCGAACGTCATGCGTTCGGCGTATCCGCCTTCGGCAGGCATGCGATAAATCTGCACCGTACCGCCACGATCCGAAGCAAACAGCAGGAAGCGCCCGTCAGGCGAAAAGCTCGGTTCGGTGTCGATTGCATCGCTATATGAAATGCGGCGCAAGCCGGTGCCATCAGGTCGTACCAAATAAATCGCCGAGGTGCCATCCCGGGTGAGCACGATGGCAAGCTGTTTGCCATCCGGCGCCCAGGCAGGCGCGCTATTGCTGCCGGGGAAGGCTGCCAGGGCGAAACGCTGCCGGGTAAACAGCGACTGCACATAAGTCACCGCGCGCCCCTGCTCAAAGGTCACATAGGCAAGGTGGCTGCCATCCGGTGACCAGGCTGGCGACATGATCGGCTCTTTCAGGGTCAAAATGGACTGTTCTCCATAGCCGTCGCTATCGGCCACCACCAGTCGATTCACTTTGCCTTCCCGATTGATATAGGCAATGCGTGTACTGAATACCCCCGCATCGCCGGTGAATTTTTCGTAAATCATGTCGGCAATTCGATGTGCTATTGCGCGCGCCTGATCGCCTTTGGACACCACTGACTGGCCTAGCAACTGGCTTTGCTTGTGCGTATCCAGCAGGCGAAACTTCACCTCCACCCGTCCATCCGCCAGCACCGTAGCCGAGCCGATAGTCAGTGCATCGACTTCCGCCCAATCGCCAAACGATACATCGCGCATCTCGTGCGGCGCCTTACCCGCATGATCAACCAGGCGAAACAGGCCACTTCGTTTCAGGTCACTGGCAATCACCGCACTTATTTTCTGCGTGAGCTTTTCTTCGCCGGCAAATGCCACGATGCTGATCGGAATCTGATGTTCGCCCGCACCGGTAATTTCAATATCCAGTGCAGCCTGCACTGGATAGGCCACCAACACGAGAAAAACAAAAATAATGTTACGCAATACCATAGTTAACAGCCCCTTATTGCCCGCTTTCTGCGGGACTAAATTTTAGACGCAAGTCGCGAAAACGACTGAACAAATTTTTCTCTGCGGGAGGCAACGGCAAGGGTTGCGCTTTCAGGATGGCGCGCTCCACCGCGTTGTCATAGGCCTCGTTGCCACTGGGCTTGACCAGGACTGCATTTAAAACTTCACCGCTCGGCAACAAGGTTACATTGAATTCTGTCTTGATATTGGGTGAGACTCCCGGCGGCAAAACAATGTAACGCCTTATCTTGGCCGCAATCTTGCCTATATGTTCGTCGACCACCCTGCCGGCGGCCAGCGCGGACGCTTCCTGCGCCTTGCGCTGCGCCTGGGCTTTTGCCTGGGTCTGCCGCTCCATTTCTTCCATGCGCCGTTCGGCCTGCTCCGCCTGCTTTTCCGCCAGCTGCTTGGCCTTTATTTTTTCCAGTTTTTGTCTTTCCACAGCCAGCTTCTTTTTATTATCGCGCAGCTCGATATCCGCCTTGGCTGGCGCTGCAGGCGCGGTTTCAACCCTGGGCGGGGTCAGCTGCGCCGGCTTTTCCGCTGGCGGCTGAGCGGATGCCTGTTCGTCATTGTTTTCCGGCAGGCTGTCCCAGATATCCACCACCATGCCCTGGGGAGGCTGCATTTGCCAGCTAAAGCTCGCATACAGCATGGAAAAAAAGATGATATGCACCAGCAATGCCAGCGCGCCGGCCGATAGCTTGTAGGGTTCTGCCATGACGTAAGCGCTCATGTTTACCTGGCTTTTGCCAGCAGCCCCACTTTTTTGATTTGCTGCTGCTGCAACAAGTCCATGACTTTGATGACTTCTTCATAGCGCACATTTTTATCGGCGGAGATCACCACCGGCTGGTTCGCGTTTTTTATCTGCTTCAGTTTCAGCTGCGCAATCAACTCGTCCCGCGACACGGCAATCTCTATCCCGCCCTTGCCCAAATCACGCAATGCCAGTGAGGCATCTTTCCTGATGATCACTTCCAGCGGCGAGGCTGGCGGCGCCGACGACTTGCCTATGCTGGGCAAATCAACCTGGCCCGGATTCATCAGCGGTGCGGTGATCATGAATATCACCAGCAGCACCAGCATCACGTCAATGTAGGGCACCACATTGATCGCGCTCATGGGGCGCAGCGATGATCGGCGATTAATGCTCATGGCTGGCGCTGCAGTACGTTGGAAAATTCTTCCATAAAGCTTTCGAAGCGCGACGACAAACGCCCAGTGTCATGCGCAAAACGGTTGTATGCCACCACCGCCGGAATCGCCGCAAACAAACCCATTGCAGTGGCGATCAAGGCTTCGGCGATACCCGGTGCCACATGGCCCAACGTGGCCTGCCCCACATTGGCCAGCCCGCGGAACGCATTCATGATGCCCCACACCGTACCCAGCAGGCCCACATACGGACTCACCGAGCCCACGGTGGCAAGAAAGGACAAATGCGATTCCAGCATGTCCATTTCACGCTGATAGGTCGCGCGCATGGCGCGGCGCGCGCCATCCATCACCGCAGTGTTGTCCATGTCATGCTTCTTCTTCAGTTTCACAAATTCTGAATAGCCTGCGGCAAAAATCCGCTCCAGGCTGCCCGCCGTTTCACGCTCATCCAGAAAATCCTTGTACAGTCTGGCAAGGTCAGGATGCCCCCAGAAGGCCTCCTCAAACACATCGCTCTGGCTCTTGGCCTGGCGGATGGCAAACATCTTCAGGAAGATAAACCACCACGACATCAGCGACACCAGCAGCAACAGGCCCATCACCATCTGCACCGGCAGACTGGCATCCTGTATCAAGGGCATCAGCGACAAATTTTGCGTTGCATCCATACCGTAAACACCCTTATAAATTACTCAATAAAAACATATAGTTATTAAAAATTAAACGAAACGCTTCCATTGCTCACGCAACACTTCCGGCACACTGACCGGCTTGAAACTTTCCATCGACACGCTCACCAGATGGATCTCCGCCTCAACCAGTATTTCTTCACCGCGCATCATCATCTGGTGCAGGGTGACGCGGCTGCGTCCGATCGCCTTCAGTTGCACACTGACATTGAGTAAATCATCCAGCAGTGCAGGCTTGAGATAATCCAGCTTGAGCGAGCGCACCACAAACACCACCCCCAGCTCCTTCATCAAGCCGGCGTTGCTAAAACCAAAGCCGCGCATCCACTCAGTCCGCGCGCGCTCCATAAAGTTCACATAACTGGCGTGATACACCACCCCGCCGGCGTCCGTATCCTGAAAATACACCCTGACCGGCAAAGTGAATACTTGCGCATGTTTAGTCAATCTGCCACTCCCGTCTGATCCCATAATTCCTTGTTGTGCGCGTTGCGCGGCTGCACCAGGCCAAAATGCGCATAGGCATTGGCCGTGGCCATGCGTCCGCGCGAGGTGCGCTGCAGGTAGCCCTGCTGGATCAGGTAGGGTTCGATCACATCCTCTATGGTATCGCGCTCCTCGCCGATGGAGGTGGCGAGATTGTCCACGCCCACCGGGCCGCCCATGAATTTCTCGATCACCGTCAGCAGCAATTTTCTGTCCATCACGTCCAGCCCCTGCGCATCCACGTCGAGCATGTTCAACGCAGCATCGGCCACTTCGCGTGTTGCTTCGCCCTGTGCGCGCACTTCGGCGTAGTCGCGCACGCGGCGCAGCAGGCGGTTGGCGATGCGCGGCGTGCCGCGCGAGCGCCGCGCGATTTCCATTGCGCCCTCGGGAAAGATGGGCATTTCCAGCAGGCCGGAGGAGCGCGTCACGATGCGCTGCAATTCATTCGCGGTGTAGAACTCGAGGCGCGCCACGATGCCGAAGCGGTCGCGCAGCGGGTTGGTCAGCATGCCCGCGCGCGTGGTCGCACCCACCAGCGTGAACGGGGGCAGGTCCAGCTTGACCGAACGCGCCGACGGCCCCTCGCCGATCATGATGTCGATCTGGTAATCCTCCAGCGCGGGATAGAGAATCTCCTCCACCACCGGCGACAGGCGGTGGATCTCGTCGATAAACAGCACGTCATTCGGCTCAAGGTTGGTCAGCAGCGCGGCAAGGTCTCCCGCGCGCTCCAGCACCGGGCCCGAGGTGTGGCGCATATTGACCCCCATCTCGCGCGCGATGATGTGCGCCAGCGTGGTCTTGCCAAGCCCTGGCGGACCGAACAGCAGCACGTGGTCGAGCGGTTCCTTGCGCTTCTTGGCCGCTTCGATAAATATTTCCAGCTGGCCGCGGATTTTTTCCTGGCCCACATACTCGCCCAGCATCTTGGGCCGCAGCGCGCGCTCCTGTGCTTCCTCGTGCGTCGAATTGACGGCCGGGGAAATAATCCGCGTTGCGCTGAGATCGTCGTGTTCAATCATGATTTAGATAAAAATTTCAAGGCCTGGCGAATACCGTCCGACACGCCCGCTTCGGCGGGCAATTGCCTGGCGGCCCAGTCCGCTTCTTTTTCGTTGTAGCCCAAGGCCAGCAGGGCATTAACGATATCGTCCGCATGCGACGATACAGCCCCCCTGGCAACACTGGCAGGCAGCGCGGTAAACTTGCCCTGCAGTTCCAGCAACAGGCGCTCGGCGGTTTTCTTGCCGACGCCGGGAATCTTGGTCATGCGTCCGATATCCTTGTTCACCACGGCAGAGGCAAGATCAGCCAGGCTCAAGCCGGACAGCACCGACAGCGCCATTTTGGGGCCCACCCCGCTGATTTTCAGTAGCTGGCGAAACGCCGCGCGCTCTTCATGCGAACCAAAGCCATACAGCAACTGCGCGTCTTCGCGCACCACCATCACGGTGTGCAGCACCACGCGCTCGTTCAGCCCGGGAAGGTTGTAGAACGTGCTCATCGGCACATCCACCTCATAGCCCACGCCCTGCACATCCAGCAGAATCTGCGGCGGATTTTTTTCCAGCAATACACCCGTCAAACGACCTATCATTAATTTTTTACCTTCACACTAACCTGCCATTTTTTACGCGCATCCCCAGCGTAGACATTTTTCCCAGCCCCGTGCCTGCATGCGCATGGCATATCGCACAGGCCAGCGCGTCTGCCGCATCCGCACCCGGCTTGCCATCCAGCGCCAGCAGGCGCTGCACCATGTCCTGTACCTGCTCCTTGTCGGCATGACCATTGCCGACCACCGATTGTTTCACCTGCAACGCGGTGTATTCCGCCACACTCAAATTCGCCAGCACCGCAGCGCATATCGCCGCGCCGCGCGCCTGCCCGAGCAGCAAGGTGGACTGGGGATTGACGTTGACAAAGACCTTCTCCACCGACACCTGCTGCGGCTGATAGGTGGCAATCACTTCCGCCAGCGACTCAAGGATGACTTTCAGACGCGGCGGCAAATCACCCGCTGGAGTTTTGATGCAGCCGCTCGCTACGTAGCTGAGCTTCTGTCCGGCTTTGTCGATCACGCCAAAGCCGGTGATACGCAGGCCGGGATCGATACCCAAAATGCGAATTGATGTGGATTTATTCATCGCAGCATAAAAACTTGGCTATCGCTATTCCCACCTTATCCCTTTTGAATCAAATATCACTTATTGAAAGCATGTATGCCTATTGTAGGGTGCGCCGTGCGCACCATGGTGCGTATGACGCACCCTACTTAAAATCACGCTAATCTTCTTCAATCACCGCGTTGGTATACACTTCCTGTACATCATCGAGGTCTTCCAGCGCATCCAGCAACTTCTGCATTTTCACCGCATCGTCACCGGTAAAGCTGACTTCCACCGCCGGCTTCATCACCACCTCGGCCATTTCAGACTTGAAACCGGCCGCTTCCAGGCGCTGTTTCACATCGGCAAAATCATGCGGCCCGGTGATCACTTCCAGGCTGCCGTCGTCGTGGCTCAGCACATCTTCCGCGCCGGCATCCAGTGCCACTTCCATCAGCGCATCCTCATTGGTGCCGGGGGCAAAAAACATCTGCCCGCAATGCTTGAACAAGAATGACACCGAGCCATCGGTGCCGAGATTGCCGCCATATTTGCTGAAGGCATGGCGCACATCGGCCACGGTGCGGGTCTTGTTGTCCGTCATGCAGTCCACAATCACCGCCGCGCCGTTGATGCCGTAGCCTTCATAGCGTATCTCGGTGTAGTTGACACCCTCCAGCTCGCCGCTGCCGCGCTTGATGGCGCGTTCCACGTTATCCTTGGGCATGTTCTGCGCATAGGCTTTTTCCATCGCCAGACGCAGGCGCGGATTGCCCGCCGGATCGCTGTCGCCCATGCGCGCCGCCACCGTTATCTCCTTGATCAGACGCGTAAAAATCTTGCCGCGCTTGGAATCCTGCTTGCCTTTGCGGTGCTGGATATTTGCCCACTTGCTATGACCTGCCATGACACTCTCCGTTCGTTTCCATGCTTTTTAGACGTGGCTTCGTATTTAGAACAATAGCGAATACTAACATTTAAGGGCTGCAAGCCAAAATTCTAATCACCAGGAACATTGCATCGTCATAATTGTGAGCGCCTCTCGGTTATAATCACGCATTATTTTATGACTCCCAATCTATCCCTGCCTTGGTTCAACTCGTTCCAGCACGACTGCGGCAGTAACACACGATGAATATATTTTACGAAGAAGACGGCAGCTTTAAAGTCGGCAGCATCATGACTGACAACGAAACCTCGCTGCAGATTGAAAGCATTCAGGGCAAGCGCAGCAAGATCAAGGGCGCCAATGTGCTGTTGCGCTTTGAAAAACCCGCGCTGGGCGAATTTATGGCGCAGGCAGAGCTGCTTGCTGCCGAGGTTGACGTGGAGTTCCTGTGGGAATCCTGCCCTGCCGAAGAATTTGGCTTTGACGCCCTCGCCGCCGAATATTTTGGCCATCCCCCCACCCCGGTTGAGGCCGCAGGCATTGTCATCCGCCTGCATTCCGCGCCGATGTATTTTTACAAGAAGGGCAAGGGCCACTACAAGGCCGCCCCGCCGGATGCGCTCAAGTCGGCGCTGGCAAGCAGCGAAAAGAAACGCGTGCAGGCGGAATTGCTGGCACGCTACACGACAGAGCTGAGTGCGTTTACCCTGCCGCCTGAATTCGCGGACAAGCTTGCTCACCTTCTCTACAGCCCGGACCGCAACACGCTGGAGGTGAAAGCGCTGGAAGCGGCCTGTGCCGCCACGCATTTGTCCCCTGCGCATTTGTTGCAGCGCTGTGGCGGCATCCCCTCCACCAGGGATTACCATTTAAACCGCTTCCTGCTGGAAAATTTCCCGCGCGGCACGGGCTTCCCCGAGGTGACGGTCGAACCTCACCCCGAGCTGCCGCTGGCCGAGGTGACTGCCTTCAGCATTGACGATGCCTCCACCACGGAAATTGACGATGCCTTCTCGGTCGCACAGCTGCCCAACGGCAACTGGCGCATCGGCATCCATATCGCCGCACCTGCGCTGGGCATCACGCCCGGCACAGCGGTAGATGACATCGCCGCCGCGCGCCTGTCTACCGTGTATATGCCGGGTTCCAAGATCACCATGCTGCCCGAAAACGTGGTGCAGGAATTTACCCTGTGCGCGGACAAGGTCTGCCCGGCGCTGTCGTGTTACATGGAAGTGGATTCCGGCACGCTGGCCGTGCTCGGCACCGAAAACCGCCTTGAGCGGCTGCATATTTCCGCCAACCTGCGCCACGACACGCTGGAACCCCTGTTCAACGAAAACACCCTGGCGGAGTGCAAGCTGGATTATCCCTACGCCAGCGAACTCACCCTGCTGTGGAACCTGTCGCACAAGCTGGAGGCGGCACGCGGCAAGGCGGACGAGCGCAATGCGCAGCAAGTCGATTACAACTTTACGGTGGTAGATGATGTGGTCACCATCACCAATCGCCTGCGCGGCTCGCCGATAGACAAGGTGGTGTCCGAGCTGATGATTTTCGTCAACAGCACCTGGGGCAAGCTGCTGGCCGATAACGAGGTGGCGGGCATCTACCGCACGCAGAACAACGGCAAGGTCAAAATGAGCACGGTGGCCGCGCCGCACCAGGGTCTGGGCGTTGCGCAATACATGTGGTCAAGCTCTCCCTTGCGCCGCTATATCGATCTGGTCAACCAGCGCCAGATCATTCAGCTGCTGAAAAATGAGCCGCCGGTTTATGCCAAAAATGATACCGCGCTGTTCACCGTGCTAAGCAATTTTGATGCGGCCTACACAGCCTACAATGATTTCCAGCGCCAGATGGAACGCTACTGGTGCCTGCGCTGGCTGATCCAGGAAAAAATTCAGCATCTCGAAGGCGCACTGATCCGCGAAAATCTGGTTCGCTTTTCCGGCATTCCGCTGGTCGGGCGCTTCCCATCCATTCCGGAGCTGCCCGCGAATACCCTGGTGAAACTGGAGCTGGAAGACATTGACCTGCTCGAATTGACGTTCAATGCGCGCTTTGTCTCTGCGGCGACGGCAGCCACAGTGGAAGCGGTGGAGGTGGCAGCGTAATGCGCAGTGTAATGCTTGCCAGTCTCAAACGGCCTCTGGCAATACCGCTGGCGTTTTCGCTGGGCTTTCATGCCTTCGTGCTGTTCGGGATTGGCTTTGTCTTGCCCGACCCGGGCAAGAGCCAGAATTTTTTGCAGCCGCTGGAAGTCGTGCTGGTTAACAGCAAGTCGAGGTCGCGTCCGCTCAAGGCCGATGCGCTGGCACAACACAATCTTGATGGCGGCGGCAACACCACGGACAACAAACGCGCCAGCAGCCCCCTGCCCAACATCAGCGATGACAGGCAATTCACGCAGGAACAGTCCACTCAGCGCCTGCAGAAACTGGAACAGCAGGTCAAGAAACTGATCACCCAGGCGAAGAGCAAGCACATCGTGCCGCAGGAGCTTACCGAAAAACAGCGCAAAGATGGCAGCAACAAGGATGGCCGCGACCTGATGGATCGCGCACTCGAAATCGCGCGGCTGGAAGCCCAGATCAACCGGGATTTCAATGCCTACCAAAAAATGCCGCAGCGCAAGTTTATCGGCGCGAGCACCCAGGAGTACCGTTACGCACAGTACATAGAAGACTGGCGCATCAAAGTGGAGCGTATCGGCAACCTCAACTATCCGACGCAGGCACGCCAGCAAAAGATCTTCGGCCAGTTGCGCCTGACCGTTTCCATCCGCTCAAACGGCAGCGTGGAAAGCGTGGAAGTGACCAAGTCCTCGGGACAGCGCATTCTGGATGCAGCTGCCGTGCGCATCGTCAAATTGGCGGCTCCCTACGCGCCCTTCCCCGAGGACATCCGCAAGGACACGGACATCTTGAGCATTGTGCGCACCTGGACCTTCACCGCCAACGACAGGCTCGAGAGCGACTGATATTATTTTACATAATCAGCATGTTATGAAAATTTGTTGATTTTCGGGCCGTTGACCGGGTCATGCGCACGACAGCAGCTGTTCCATCATCGCCGCAGGCGGCTATCTTGCCAGCCATTGCCCGTCATTTCTCAGGTAAATATTTTCGGAGCTTTCTTCGAATTGCGCCTCAATGATCCTTGCGGCCCCACCTACCTGGTCACCCAGAAAGTCGATACGCAAAATCCGCCCGACACCCTTTAGCATCTTCCAGCCATCCATGGCTTCGTACTCAATGCCGAAGCCGATCAGGCTGCCTATTGTTAATTCGATGTTTGTCACAAAATAGATACCGGATTCACTGATATCGCGCGTACAGCCCAACTCGGCACCTTCGAGTTCACCTCCATCGAGATTGAAGTCGATTGCAATATTCACCCGCGTCTCGTTTCTTTTGTCGATTCCCATGTCAACGAAATCTACGCCTGAGAAATAATTCCGGCATGAGCGGAAAATACTTTTTTTCCGGGAAAGCGTAACTATATTGGGCATGCAGGAAATCGTGCAAATCTCACGGGTAACGTTAAACCCGGCTTCCATGTTCATGGAAACCGAATACAGCAACGAATACACGAAGGAACCCATGTCTGCAGCCAATCAAGCCATAACAGCCACAACCATGACCGGCACTCTCGTTCCCGGCAGTTCGCTTGACGTACGGATGATCGCGGTGATGAGGGGCATCCTGGCCTTTTCTGCCCTGCTTGTTGTGTATGTTGATCCGACCCGGCCCGCCGCTTTTTCCGCACTGGCTTACAGTTCACTGCTTGTATACGGGATGTGGAGCGTGGTGCTCTTCATCATGGCCTTCAGACGCGATCCTGCCGCGTCGCCACCGCGCAATACTCACTGGGGAGATGTGCTGTTCTGCGCTTACCTGGTCACCCTGACCCAGGGCAGCAACAGCTTGTTTGCTTCATTCTTTTTATTCGCTATTTTGTCGGCTTCTTTCTCCAGCGGCTTTCGGCAAGGCTTGCTGGTGACGGGCGCGTCTGTCATTTTGTTTATCCTGTCCAGCCTGTGGTTCGATCCCGCCGCCGCCTTCCGTTTCGACCAGACCCTGCTGCGCCCGATATTTCTGCTTACCCTCGGCTACATGATTTCCTATTGGGGCGGGCACGAAATCACTCAGCGACGACGCATGCGCCTGCTTCAGGCAGTCAACAGCCAAACCGATCCGCGGTTTGGTTACGATCATGCGATCAGAGTCAATCTTGAACGGATACTTGATTTCTTCGAGGCCAGCACTTGCATACTCGTCGTGAAACGTCAGACTTCCCCCCCTGTCTATCTATCCTATTCCGTTGCACGGCAGCGGCGCGAGCAGGCGGGTTCGATTCAACGCATGGCGATTAGTCGGGACTCAAATAATTCAAACCCGCTGGATAAGGACACGGCAAAACAACTCTTGAGTCTCCCGCCTGCTTTTTCTGTCTGCTACGAGCAGCACCATGCGTGGTGGGGCCGCTATATGCCCAGGGCATGCGCGACTCAGCCAGACTCGGCCTTGTCCGGGCAATGCGCTGCCTTGGCCAGGCTGCTTGACACACGCAACTTCCTCTCCCTTCCCTATATCCAGCAGGATGGAACCGCGGGCCGTGTTTTTATCATTCCGCAGAAACAGGCATTTTCGCATGCCGATGTCGAATTCATTGCGCAGCTGCTCACTGCGATTGCGCGCGTTGTCGAAAATTTGCAGTTGATGGATGATCTGGTCGCTGAATCTGCCAAACATGAGCGCTTCACGATTTCGCTGGATATACACGACACCACGATACAACCCTATATCGGTCTAAAACTGGGCCTGGACGCACTGCACAGACAGGCAGGAGCGGATAATCCCCTGAGCAAGGAGATCCGCGAACTGCAATACATGACCGAGTCGACAATACGTGACTTGCGCCAGTACGTGACCACCCTCCGTGAAGACAGGGTACTGGCCGGAGACTCGCTCGTTAAGTCCATCGGCGAGCAGGCCGAGCGCTACAAGCGCTTTTATGAAATCGATGTGCAGGTTAAATGCGACACCGAAATAAGGGTGAATTCCTGCCTTGCCGGCGCAGCCCTGCAGATCGTTTCCGAAGGTCTCAGCAATATACTTCGTCATACTCATGCCAGGCGCGCAAATATCTCCCTGCGGTGCGAAAACCAGCAGCTGCAGCTTGAAATTGCCAATGAAACTCCCGATGTAAACACCCACCCTGCCAGTTTTATTCCGCGCTCGATCAACGCGCGTGCTGTTTCGCTTGGCGGAACATGCCTGGTGAAATGCGACGCTCAAGGATATACCGCTGTTAACATAAGCATCCCGTACTGACATGACATACACCTTTAGTACTATGCAGGCACAGGCTCATCCGATCAGGATCATGCTCGTCGACGACCACCGCAGCATGTTATGGGGGCTGGAAAAGTTGATTAACAGCGAGAAACCAAAAATGGAGGTGATCGGCACGGCGACGACCTCGGCTGAAGCCCTGCAACTTGCCGGAACAATCACGCCGGACGTCATCCTGTTCGATCTTGATCTCAATGGTGAAAACGGTGTCACCATCATCCCCAGGCTGATCGAAAAATCAAAGGCATATGTATTGGCGCTGACCGGCACCCGCGACCTGCTGCTGCATGACAGTGCGATGCTTGCCGGCGCCAGGGGCGTGGTTGAAAAAGCACAGCCGGTTGAAACCATCCTGAAAGCCATTGCATTGGTCAACCAGGGAGAAATATGGATCGATCACACGGCCACCAGCAGAATTTTCACGCAACTGTCGCGCAGAAAAACAGTAGCCGCTGATAACCCCGAACTGCAGAAAATCGCCTCTCTCACCCGCAAGGAAAGATTGACTGTCGCCGAGATTGGCCATGATGAGAGGGCCAGTACCCGGCTCATCGCTGATCGCCTGTGTATCAGTGAGAATACCCTGCGCAACCACCTCACCTCGATTTATACCAAACTCGAACTGTCCAGCCGCCTGGAGTTGTATGTATACGCAAACAAACACGGGATAAACAAGGTGGTAGAATAGCCGCCATCATGCTGGCTCTGCGCTTCATTCCTCCGCTCATTTTTGCCCTTGTTCTGCTATTTGCACAACAAGGTGGCGCCTTGCATACCCTGCGCCATGTGTTTGCAGAACAGACGCAGCAGCCAAACAAGCAAGTCCCGCATACCAAGGATTGCGAGCAATGCACCACCTATACGCAGCTCGCCAGCGCGCTTCACAGCGGCTTCCTGTCCTTCGATTTGTGCTCCTCCCCGCTTCAGTTAATCGCGCAACATTATTCGCTATTTTTTACCCGCCACACTCTCCCCGCCATTGCCCGTGGCCCGCCCGTTTTCCAAAGATTAGCTTAGTCTGCCGCAGGGTGCGTGATCGCCCCCCGGTATTCGGTGCATCTATGCACCCTGATACTTTGGAGATACACCATGTTCAAATGCAAGCTGTTATTGATGACGCCGCTATTGCTGGCGTTGGCCGCACCTGCTTGCGCTTATGCGGCAGTCGAAGATGAACTGCGCAACATGCGCGAACAGATCCAGCAACTGGAAAAGCGCCAGCAACAAGCCGAATTAATTGCGCAACCGGCTGCCCGCCCCTCTACTGGAGAAGGCGCATTCAATCCGGCCGTTTCGCTCATCCTCTCCGGCAGCTACGGCAAACTCGAGCAGAATCCGGATGTGCCGATTACAGGCTTTGCCATGTCGCCCAACAACCACGGCTACAGCAGAAGCTTCAGCCTTGGCGAATCGGAATTGGGCATCAGCGCCAACATCGATCCGCAATTTCGCGGCGTAGCCACCTTCGCCCTGTCGCCCGAGGGCGGCAGCAGTGTGGAAAATGCTTATGTGCAAACCTCCGCGTTGGGCAACGGCTTCAACCTCAAAATGGGGCGCTTCTTTTCCGGCCTGGGCTACCTCAACGAAGTGCATGCCCATGCCTGGGACTTCGTCGACCAGCCGCTGGTATACCGCACCTTCTGGGACAAGCAGTTGGGCGAGGATGGAGTGCAGCTCAAGTGGCTTGCACCCGCCGATACCTTTATCGAACTGGGGGCGGAACTGGGCCGCGGCCGCGGCTATCCTGGCACTGACCGGCAGGACAACAATGGCGCAGGGGCTGGCACCCTCTATCTGCATCTGGGGGATGACATCGGTGTCAGCCATAGCTGGCGCGCAGGACTTTCCGTGCTCCAGACCAAACGGGTCGATGCCACCTCGGAAGCCTTTGGCGTGAGCAACAGCTTCGGCGGCGACAGCCGCACCACGGGGCTGGATTTCGTGTGGAAATTCGCGCCCAACGGCAACAGCTCAGTGACCAACTTCAAGCTGCAGGGGGAGTATTTCCAGCGCACGGAAAACGGCGATCTGACTTATGACACTACAGCCACCCTGCCCAACTTACCTAAAACTGACAGCTACCGCGTCACCCAGTCCGGCTGGTATCTGCAGAGCGTGTACCAGTTCATGCCGCGCTGGCGCGCCGGCTTGCGTTACGACCAACTTAACTCCGGCAATGCCGAGGTGGGAACAAACCTGATAAACAATATTCCGGCGAACTATGACTACATGCCGACCCGCACCACGCTGATGCTCGATTACAGCCCCAGCGAATTCTCGCGCCTGCGCCTGCAACTGGCGCAGGATCAGTCACGCCAGGGACTCGGCGATAACCAGTTATTCATGCAGTACGTGATGAGCCTCGGCGCCCATGGCGGCCACTCATTCTAGGGGGAATAAAATGCGCAACACATTGATTATATTAAATATTATATTCGTCACCACACTACCGCTCCCCGCTCAGGCCGCGCTCAATATTTTCGCCTGCGAACCGGAATGGGCCGCGCTGGCGCAGGAGCTGGCAGGCGACAAGGCCAGCATCTATGCCGCCACCAGTGCGCTGCAAGACCCGCATCATGTGGAGGCCCGCCCCAGCCTGATTGCCAAGGCGCGCCGCGCGCAGCTGGTGGTGTGCACCGGCGCGGAACTGGAAGCGGGCTGGCTGCCGCTTATCTTGCGCGAGTCCGCCAACCCGGACATCGCCGACGGCAAGCCCGGCCACTTCGAGGCTGCGCACTACGTGCACATGCTGGAAGTGCCGAGCCGTCTCGACCGTGCCGAGGGCGATGTGCATGCCGCCGGCAATCCGCATATCCAGCTGGACGCGCGCAACTACCTGCCGGTTGCGGATGCGTTGTCGGCGCGCATGAGCAAGCTCGACCCTGACAATGCAGCCCACTATGACAAGCGCCTGCAAGCCTTCCGCAGCAGTTGGCAAGCCGCCATCCAGCGCTGGGAAGCGATGGCCGCGCCGCTCAAAGGGCAGCCGGTGCTGGTGCAGCATCGCGCTTATCCGTATCTGCTAAACTGGCTCGGCATGCAGCAACTCGCCGAGCTGGAAGCCAAGCCCGGCATGGAGCCGAGTGCCGCGCACCTGGCGCAGGTGCTGGCCCACCTGCAAAAAAATCCTGCCCGCATGGTGATACGTGCCGCTTACCAGGATGAAAAACCTTCGGAATGGATCGCCCAGCGGGCCCGGCTCAATGCGGTTGAATTGCCTTTCAGCGTAGGCGGTACTGCGGCGGCGCAAGATTTGTACAGCCTGTTTGACGACACCATTGCGCGCTTGCTGGCGGGACTGAAATAAAACAAAAGTATCATAGAACCAAACCCCCTCCAGCTCCCCCTTGTCAGGGGGAGAGCCCATGATCAAGGGAAATTACATTCAGCTCCTCCCCTGACAAGGGGAGGCTGGGAGGGGTTTAACACTCTCAAAACCGCCAAAGTGTGTTTTAAGTTATGCGATCATCCATCCACGTGAAGGAAGCAAAATGAACGACATCGACATCAGCATCATTATTCCCGCCTTCATCGCCGGCCTGCTCATTCTGCTCACCCATGTGCCGCTGGGCATCAGGGTGCTGCAGCGCGGCATCATCTTTGCCGACCTTGCGGTGGCGCAAATCGCCGGCCTGGGCGTGGTCATCGCGGGCCTGGCCGGCTACGCCGGGCAGCCGCTGATCGTGCAGCTCTTCGCCGTCGCCAGCGCGCTGCTGGCTGCAGCGCTGCTCACCTATATCGAGCGCTGCCTGCCTGATGTGCTCGAAGCCAGCATCGGCCTGCTCTTCGTACTGGCCGCCAGCGGCGGCATCTTGCTGATGAGCCACGATACCCATTCCGGCGAACATCTGAAAGACCTGCTGGTCGGCCAAATCCTGTGGGTCAGCAACACCCAGCTCATCAGCACGGCCCTGCTCAGCGCCGCCATTCTCGCAATCTGGATCGGCTTCCGGCAGAAGCTGGGCAGCTTTGGCTTCTATGCCCTGTTTGCGCTGGCAGTCACCGCCTCGGTACAACTGGTCGGCGTTTATCTGGTATTTGCCAGCCTGATCGTGCCCGCGCTTGCCACTCACAAATTGCATCATAAACGCATGCTGATTGCCTTTGCCGTTGGCTTGGCCGGATATGCTGCAGGATTATTGCTGTCGGTATGGCTGGACCTGCCCTCGGGCGCTGCCATCGTTTGGGCCATGGCGCTGGCGGGGGCAGCTGCTATGTTGATGTGGCGCAACAAACCCAAATAATTCATTAACGCGTCATTCCCGCGCAATTATTGACAACAGGCACCCCCTCCCCTACAGTCACCCACTTGCGCAACCGCCGCAACACAACCACACCGCAAAGCACGGTGAGAGCACGGCGGATAATCAGTACCGGAGGCTGGCGCACATTCCATTATCCAATCCACTCACCATTTGCGTGAGAGGATAAAAAAAAGGAATTTCCCGCCACAGCGGGCGTGAAAATTACAGGGGAAAACCTTTGCCAGCCTCCATTCTTCACATACCTGAAACACAGGCGTCAGCCAGCATTTCCGCGTTTCCTTCCCTGCCAACGCAGACAAGCGCACACACCGTGCAGGAGCGATAAATCTTGGATCGTCTGCAACGCATCTACAAGCTGCACAATCTGATTATTTCGCACCGCCTGCCCGTGCCGCACAGCTTGTTACAAGAAAAACTCGAATGTTCGCGCGCCACCATCAACCGAATAATTCAAGAGATGCGGCTGTATTTCAGCGCACCCATCGAATATGACCGCGAACGCAACGGCTATTTCTATGACACCAAAGAGGGAAAAATCTTTGAACTGCCCGGCGTCTGGTTCAACGCCACCGAACTTTATGCACTGCTCACCACCCAACAACTGCTTGAACAAACCCAGCCCGGACTGTTGGACAACCACCTCAAGCCGCTCAAATCGCGCATCGAAAAAATCCTCGCCACCGCCCAACCGGGCAGCGGAGAAATCGCCAAGCGCGTGCGCATCCTGCACATGGCCGGGCGCAACACCTCCAGCGAACACTTTCAAACCGTAGCCGGTGCACTGCTGCAAAGAAAACGACTGACCATTTGCTACCACAGCCGCAGCGACGATGCGGAAACCCGGCGCGAAATCTCGCCGCAACGCCTCACACATTACCGCGACAACTGGTATCTGGATGCCTGGTGCCACCAGCGCAACGGGCTGCGCAGCTTTGCCGTGGAGCGCCTGCGTGAAGCGAAGGCACTGGAGAAAACCACAAAGGACATTGCCGAAAAAGAGCTGGATGCGCACTTCGCCTCCAGCTACGGCATCTTCGCCGGCAAACCCAAACACACCGCCATATTGCGCTTCACCCCCGAGCGCGCCCGCTGGGTGGCGGAAGAGCAGTGGCACCCACAGCAGCAAGGGCGGATGCTGGAGGATGGCAGCTACGAACTGCACATCCCCTACGCCGACCCGCGCGAATTGGTGATGGATGTGCTCAAGCATGGGGCGGAAGTGAAAATCATTGAACCAGAAACTCTGCGCCAACTGGTAAAAATCCAACTACAGCAGGCCTGGCGGCAGTATGCAAAATTATAATTTTGACAGGCTCAGGTTTTGATACACCCATGAAGTTACACTCAACGAAAATAGGGTAATCAAAAACCAAATATAAAAGCTGAACAAAGGGTGATGTAAGCAAAAATGGATCAAACATTGACAAATCTCTGGGCAAAAACGGGCAAGGACGGGGACGCAAGATGGCATCCCCTCATTCTCCATATGCTGGATGTGGCGGCCACTGTAGATGCCATCTTGGCGCGCGAACCGGAATCGACTCGTAGCAGGATAGCGGCATGTTTGGGGATGGGGTGGGAGGATGCTCAACCATGGTTGTTGTTTGTGGCCGCCTGCCATGATCTTGGGAAGGCCTGCCCCGGTTTCCAGTGCAAGTGGTTGGACATGACAGGCCTGCAACTAACACGGAATCCGAATACCGAGATTAACCACGCCTTCGTGAGCCAGATTGCACTGTCGGAGATATTGCGGGAGAAGGGTTGGCCAGATGAATTGGCGGAATTGGTGTCCGATGCGGTGGGATGCCACCACGGGAGCAGGGCTTCGCCAATTACTCTCAATGATTTAGAAGGCGATAGGCGCGCCATTGGCAAGGATGATTGGGCGCAAGTCCGTCGAGGTCTTGTGGAAGCCTTGTTGGAAATTTTCAAGCCTATCAAAATGCCCACAAAACAAACTCTCACTGGCCCCGACTTCATGTTGTTGTCTGGCCTCGCCAGCTTTGCCGACTGGATTGGCTCCAACGAAGATTGGTTTAACTTTGGTGCCCTCCAAGATTGTGATGACTTGGAGGGATGGTTCAAAAAACGCAGAGTCCGTGCTGAGCAGGCGATGGATGCAATCGGATGGGGGCCACGAACACCACTTTCTTTAGAACCAAAATCCTTCGAGCAAGTTTTTAAATTTGCCCCCCGCCCTTTGCAGCAAGCGGTCGCTGATGTTGTGGCCGATCTAAAGGAACCCGCCATCCTGCTGGTGGAAGCTCCCATGGGTGAGGGCAAGACCGAGGCCGCCTACTTCGCTCACTTGGAGTTGCAACGTCGTTTCGGGCATCGTGGTTTGTATGTGGCCTTACCAACCAAGGCCACTGGCAATGCCATGTTCAAGCGAACCCTTAAATTCCTGCGCGACCAAGGATCGGTTCGAAAGCTTGACCTGCAACTGCTGCACGGCGGAACGTTACTCAACGACACCTTCCAGAATTTGCGCCTTTCGGGCATCCATGATTCCAGCATGGGGGGCGAGGTTCGTGCGGGAGAATGGTTTACCAACAAGAAGCGGGCGCTACTTTCTGAATATGGTGTAGGGACGGTTGATCAGGCTTTGCTGCCTATTTTGCCCGTGCGGCACAACTTTGTTCGCATGTGGGGCCTTGCAAACCGCGTAGTGGTTTTCGATGAGATACACGCTTATGACGCTTACACTGGCACGCTTCTGGTTCATCTGCTGCGCTGGTTGCTGGCATTAGGCTCATCGGTAATTCTTCTGTCAGCCACGCTGCCACCGTCAATCCGTGAAGCGTTGGCAAATGCGGTGGGCGGCAGGTTGCCTGAACAAGAGAAGGCGTACCCACGCCTCACCGTATTCTGTCCCGGCAAAGAGGCGATTCAAAAATATTTCGAGGCCGATCCTGCACGGCGTCTGACGCTAAAGTTACAAGGTATCTCTTCGGATTTGGCCAGCATACGTTCTGCACTGGAAGAATACCTTGCCAATGGTGGCATGGGCTTGGCGCTTGTTAATACTGTGCAGCGAGCCCAAGATTTGTATCGGCTTTTCCCTGAGGGTGAACCGCTGGTGCGTGAAGGCCAGCGTATTGGCAAACGCCTTGCCGATGGGACGGAAGTGTATCTCTTCCACGCCCGTTTCCCAGCTGAACGGCGGCAGAAACGCGAAGATCATGCCTTGGAGACATTCGGGGAGTCGGGGAATCGGTCAGGCCGAAAAATCCTCATCGCTACCCAAGTGGCGGAGCAAAGTCTGGATCTCGATTTTGACCTGATCGCAACCGACCTTGCGCCCATTGACCTCGTACTTCAGCGAGCAGGACGCTTGTGGCGGCACGCACGAAAATCCAGACCTGTTTCGGAGCCGATCCTCCTGATTGCGGGACTTGCTGGCGACGAACCTCCTTCGTTCGGGAAACCTCTCTGGTGGGGCGCGGTGTACCGCGAGGATATTCTGTTGCGTACCTGGATTCTTTTGCAGACGAAACAGAGCCTGAGACTACCGGATGAAATCGACACCTTGGTGCAAGCGGTTTATGAAGAGAAGGTGGACGTACCGGAATTCTTGCGGGAACGGCTGGATAAATCCTTGGTGGCGGAAGATGGAGAAGTTATCGCCCACAGGGGGCAAGCAAACCAAGCGATCATTGGCTTTCCCGACGATGCATCATGGAATGATCCGGCGCGCTTCGTTCTTTACGATGAAGACGAACCCGGCGTGCATCGAACGCTCATGGTCAAGACTCGGCTTGGCGAAGACTCGATTGTCGCTATCCCGTTATTCCCTGATGACAAATTCAGTTCCGCTGCGACACCTGATTTCGACCAAGCAAAACGGTGGTATCTCCAGGCTGTGAGTATTTCGCGCAAAGGTGTAGTCAATAAACTTCGGGGGCTTGGCGTGCCGGAAGGATGGAAAAAATCGCCACTCTTGCGCAATTGTTTTCCGCTGACGCTGGACGCGCAGGGTCGCTGGACGGAAGATGCGAAGGTGCGACTGGATGACGACTTGGGATTAGTATACGAACCAAAGGAGGCAGAATGAGCCGATTCAACTTGATTGATGAAAAATGGATTCCGGTGCGATTCCCGGATGGAACCCGCGACGAACTGGGCATCCGCGATACTCTGCTGCGAGCCAAGGAGATCGCCGCTATTGAAGATCCATCACCGTTGGTGGTGGCAGCCCTTCACCGTTTTTTACTTGCGGTGTTGTACCGCGCATTGGAAGGGCCGACCGACATAGATCAGGCCAAGACATTATTCAAGGAAGGTTTGCCCAGCGACAAAATCACGGCGTATCTGGAAAAGTGGCGGGGTCGGTTTTGGTTGTTTGATGAGAAATATCCGTTCGGGCAAAACCCGAATGTTCCGAAGAATGAAATCGAGCCTTGGACAAAACTGACCGCCGAATTTAACGCGACATCTAACAAAGTCCTCTTTGACCATACCGACACGAAGAACCCAGGTGCGAGGCAGCCAAAGGAATGCGCGCGCTGGCTATTGTCTACCATGAGTTTTTCGCTCAGTGGCGGAAGAGGCTACTACCCGTCACCATCACCGAACGCCATGATGTGTATCCCTCTGGGGCGAAATCTCCATCAAACTCTCTGTTACAGCTTGGTTCATTACCCCAATAGGGATGTGATGCGCGGGGATTCAGCCTTGTGGGAGCGTGAACCAAAGTCACTCCCCCTCGGCATTCCAAAGCAGATGGCAACTGGATATGCAGACCTCTACTCATGGCAGTCTCGGATGATCCTCCTTGAGGAACTTCCCTCGGGAGAGGTGGCTGTTACGAGATTTGTTGCCGGACAAGGTTTCGACAATCCATCCAGAAATCCTGATCCGATGCAGCCCTACAAAACTGATAATACTCATGGAAAGTTGCCAGTCCAGTTTAGGGAGGATCGTGGCACATGGAGAGACTTCGACTCTTTACTACCTGATGACGCTGCCCTTGCTCCATTAACGATTCAGAATGCCATTCGATTGGCAGGCAGGATAGTGGATTCAATGCCGAAATCGGTTTTGGTGCTCGGACTAAGATATGAACCACCGAGTGCAAACGTAGACTTCTGGCGCATGGAACGCTTTGCCTTGCCTGATGCCTTGACCGGGGTACATGGTGCCCGAGTGGAGATCAAGAAACTTCTCACCGAGGCAGAAGATACCCAGAAATCGCTATGGTCTGCCTGTAGTTCATTCGCGCGAGACTTGTTGAGCCGAGGGGATCGAAACCCTGATAGCAAGGACATCAAGAAATTCGTAAAGCAAATGTCGGCTAATTCCTGGTACTGGTCAACCTTGGAGTCACGCTTCCACGAAATCCTGCGCGAATACACTCTTGAGCGTGATCCAGATGACATCCTCTGCCAATGGTTACAATTTGTTCGAGAAACCCTAGAGAAAGCTTGGGATCAGCATAGCGCATCAGTTTCGATGGGCGATGCCTGGACCATTCGCGCCCTTGTAAAAGCCGAAAAAATAGTAGAGGACAAACTGAAAGAGCTGAATGTTGAGATTATGAAACTCGAACCACAGGAGGAGAGCGCATGAGCGGATTCATTGAATGGCTGGAAAGCTTGAACGAAAAGGACACCAAGGTGAGAGCGGTGCTGCGACGAAGCCTTGCTTTTGACCCCGGAGCATTCGTGCCCGCTTATCCCTATGTCGAACCTTTTCTGAAGGGTGAGGACAACCCCTGGCGACGAGAAATATTCTATCTGGTGGCAGGCCTCTGGGCCGCGCATTGGAGAGAAGGTCAGAACGGTACGCCGTTATCCATCGGGAAAGCGTGTGCGGCCTATCAGACGGCAAGTGGCTCCTCAAGCACCGAGCGTCGCTTCATCAATCTGCTGGATGCCGACCGCGACCAGTTATCACACCGCTTGCGCCAGATAGTTGCTCTCCTCAAGGAGCAAGTCATCGACTTCGATGCCCTCTTAAAGGGACTTCTGTATTGGAATGACGATCAGAAGCGCACTCAAAACGGCTGGGCCCGAGACTTCTACAGAAATTGAATTACGAGCTGATACAGAACATCACACAGATTAAGGAGATTAACTAATGAAAACAATTATCGAAGTTCATGCCCTGCAAAATTTTGCCCCGTCGAACCTGAACCGCGATGACACAGGTGCTCCGAAAGACGCTCTTTTCGGTGGCACCCGTCGCGCCCGCGTATCCAGCCAGTGTTCCAAGCGAGCTATGCGAGAATTCTTCAAAGAAAAAAATGATTCGTTATTTGCCAGCAGAACAAAACGCATTGTTGATACTCTTAAGGAAAGACTCCAGCCCCGACTCGCAAATACGAAGGGGTTCTCGGATGACAGTTTGCTAAAAGCAATTGAGGCTGCAATTAATTGCGTTGGTGTCGGCGACAAGAAAGTTAAAGTCGAGAAGGACAAAAAGAATGGCCAGATGAAAACAGATGTCCTCCTATTTCTCAGTCCTGCAGAAATTGAATCTCTGGCAGTTGTTATTGAGGGGGCATTTGACGATCTCCTCAAAGCTAAAGTCTCTCCTGAAGTAGCCAGGCTGGTTACAGATGCAATTGACGGTAAGGAAAATAAGTCCCGGCTGACACTCGACATTGCGCTATTTGGTCGCATGTTGGCTGTTATGCCCGAGAAGAACCAGAACGCTGCCTGCCAAGTGGCCCACGCCATCTCGACCCATTCGGTCGAGCGCGAATTCGATTTTTACACTGCCGTAGACGACCTCAAACCAGAGGACATCACTGGCGCAGACATGATGGGTACAGTGGAATTCAATTCCGCCTGCTTCTACCGTTACGCCGCAGTGGATTGGGACAAGTTGGTTACAAACCTCCAAGGTAATGTGGAACTTGCGGCTAAAGGGCTACGTGCTTTTCTGGAAGGTTTCATAGTGGCTGAACCCACCGGTAAACAAAACACCTTCGCGGCTCACAATCCGCCAGAGTTTGTTGCAATTTCAGTACGCCGCAATACCGCCCCACGCAATCTGGCTAATGCCTTTGAAACAGCCATCCGTGTGAACAAGAATGATTCGCTGACTAAGGAATCTGCGACGCGCCTGTCCGCAAAGGCAGTTGCGCTGGATAAGCTCTATAGCACCCCGTGCAATTCCCGCTATGCCGTCTCTGAAGATGTCTTTGGTGCGAAGTACGAAGCGAAGGGGCTTGGAAGCCAAGAAGAGAGCATCTCTGCTGTCATCGGATGGGCATTGGCTGAAGTCTCCAAGAAGGATAAATAAAATGCCTACCTTATTGCTTCGCCTGATGGGCCCCATGCAATCGTGGGGAACCACCAGTCGCTTTGACCAGCGCGATACGGGGAAGGAGCCGAGCAAGTCTGGTGTCATCGGCCTCTTAGCCGCCGCCATAGGGATTGACCGCGAGGAATGGACTCATCTTGAACCGCTTACACGTTTGGTCATGGGGGTTCGTCATGATCGACCGGGTGTACCGACGTATGACTATCAGACAGCGGGGTGCGCCGCAACCGATACCATCATTCAGGCGGACGGAAAGCCAGCTAAAAGTGGTGTCGTTTCCCAGCGCGATTATCTTGCTGACGCGGCATTTCTTGTCGGGTTGGAATGCGCGGATCGTTTATTGCTGGAACGGATTTATGCCGCATTGCAAAATCCGGTGTGGACTTTGGCATTGGGACGAAAATCCTATGTGCCTTCCGAGCCAATCTGGATTGAAAATGGTTTGCAGGATGCACCGTTGCGTGAAGCTCTATCACAGTGGCCTTGGATCAGCTCAACACGAAAATGGGAAAAGCCTCCAGAGCAGCTCTTGGTTTCCTTTGAGTCCGACGATGGATCAGGTGCGCTCAAGATGGATCAGCCGTTGTCTTCATTTGCTGAACGACGTTTCGGAACGCGATTTGTGCGGTCAGAGCTGATCGACTTCCCTCAGGAGGTGACGCATGTTCTTGCATAGAATTCACCTTGATCCGCGTTGCAAGGAGGCTCGGCGCGACTTGTCCGATCCTTATCAGTTGCATTCCACCCTGTGTCGCGCATTCAGTACGCCGGTCAAAAAATGCCCTGAAGGTGAATTCCTATGGCGGCTTGAGCCGGCAACTGATCCCGCTGGGTGTCCGCGCATTCTTGTGCAAAGTAAGGCTATGCCGAATTGGGCTGGCGTTGGTGTGCAGGGGTGGCTGGCAAATGCCGATTCAGCTATTGATCTGAAGGATCGACTCAAACTTGATTCACTCAAAGCCGGGCAGCGATTTCGTTTCAGGCTGCAAGCAAACCCTTGTGTGAAGCGCGATGGTAAACGGTTGGGATTGCTGCGGACGGATGAGCAGGAAGCATGGCTTGAACGTAAAGGAAAAGACCACGGATTTTCATTGCCGCAATTAGCATCCTTCGATTTCTCAGAAACGCCGCAGAAACGTATTGATGTGCGAATTTCTCAGGAGCAGATGCTCCGAGGGAAGCAACATACGGGTAATGGTATCCGGATTTATTCTGTACTGTACGACGGCATTCTCATGGTTACCGAACCAGAGAATTTCAGGGCTGCTCTGCAAACCGGTATTGGGCATGGCAAGGCCATGGGACTTGGACTTATGTCGGTGGCGCCGATAGCATGAGGAAGCTCATCGGCCACGCCAAAGCCTTCGGCTGTGGCCTGCTTCTGGTGCGGCGGTTATAAAGCAATTTGCTTTTTATATTGGCTTGGGTGATACTGCATCGCATCTGTAATGCAAAGAGGTGTGAGTGATGAAAACTGTGACTAAAACTTCCACTATCCCACCGCTGCGAGTGAGCGAGAGTGTACGTATCGCTGCCGAGGCGGCGCTGATGGAAGGCGAAACGCTTTCCGGATTTGTGCTGGAGGCGATTCAACTCAACATCCAGCGCCGGTCGATGCAGCAGGAGTTCGTCGCGCGTGGTCTGGTAGCACGGGATGAGGCGCGCCAGTCGGGTAAATATGTTTCGGCAGATGAGGTGCTGGCAGGGCTGGATAAAACGTTGGCGCGTACACGTAAGACGACTGCCGGCAAGTGAACTACACAGTTCGTTTTACGCCTGCTTCCACGAAGGACTTGCAGCGTTTGTTTGATTTTCTCGCGGAGCGGGATGCGAAAGCTGCCAAACACGCTCGCACTGCCATTGCCAAGGGCATCGAGTTCTTGCGCGCTTTCCCCTTTAGCTGCCGCAAGACATCGCCGGAACATCCGCTATTACGCGAGTTGATTATCAGTTTTGGTGCAAATGGCTATGTCGCGTTATTTGAAATTGAAGACAGCCAGACTGTGACTGTGCTGGCCGTGCGTCATCAACGCGAAGAAGATTTCTTTTAAAGTTCCACATGGCCGACCTCCTGCCTCTTGTTAATCAAGAATAAGATCCCAAATTGCAGCAAACCATCGTCAGCCTATAATGCACGTAGAAAATTGAAGGAGGAATCACATGGACTACACTGACACCATTGCGCGGGATGCGGATTCTCACCCCTCAAAAAAACAGGAACATATTGATTATATTGAACTTAATAAGACAGAGCATCCTCTCAAAAACAGCAACTCGTTACCCAGGTCACCGGTGGAAATAGAGGCGTTCTTCCGTAGCTTCAATATGGACAGCAGCGACTATAAATTTGACCGGGAAGATGCAAATGTCCGATAAGACATTCAGTAACGAAGAAATGCTGCTCCACGAAATGGTGCAGACCATTATCAAAGAAGTTTCACCTGAAACCATTATTCTCTTTGGTTCGCGAGATCGCGGTGATATGCGAAGAGATTCGGACGTTAATTTATTGGTGGTGGAAACTGAACCGTTTTCGCCCCAACGCAGCCGCCGCAAGGAAGCAGCACGCTTGTATATGGCGTTAAGGGTTGGTGATTTCCAAGGATACTCTCCTTTACAGCCGCGAAAAAATCGAACGATGGAAAAATTCCCTGAATCATGTTGTTGGCAGAGCGCACCGAGAAGGAAGGGGGCTGCATGGCCTATCTTGAAGATGCCCGCTCATTGTTGAGACGCATTGAAATGAGTCCGACGGTGCTGGTCTGGCATCGGTATAGCCGTTAAAATCACACTTATGCCACATTAGGAGATACATTATGTTGAACATTAAAAATCTTTCCCGGACGGAGAAGCTTCGCATGATGGAGACGCTTTGGGATGACTTGGCTCGCAACACCACTACCCTGCCGCCCCCAGCATGGCATGGCGATGAGCTAAAAAAAACCGAACTTGCACACGCTGCGGGAGAGACCGGCTTTGTTGATTGGGAAACCGCGAAGAAAATTATGCGCGATAGCAAGGCATGAGGATTGAGGTACTGAGCGTAGCGATTCAAGATATTGATGCCGGACAACAGTTCTATGAGCAACAACAGGCAGGGTTGGGCACCTATTTTCAGGATGCGCTATTTTCCGATATAGATGCGCTGTTACTCTATGCCGGCATTCATCAGCAATTTTTCGGCTATTACCGTGCTCTCTCAAAACGATTTCCTTACGCTATTTATTACCGGTTGAACACTGAGACGATTCAAGTCTGGCGTGTGCTGGATTACCGGCAAAATCCTGCGCGGATTACCAAGGCGTTGAGCAGTACATCATAAAAGAGGTCAGATATGCTGCGAGTGGACGTGCTAGCCATATGTTATCAATGTGAAGAAGATTTCTTTTAAAATTTCCCATGGCCGACCTCCTTCCACCTCTCAAACCCATCGCCATCAAGGAGCGGCTCTCCATTCTGTTTATTGAAAAAGGCCATCTGGATGTGTTGGATGGCGCGTTTGTGGTGGTGGACAAGACTGGCGTTCGCACGCATATTCCTGTGGGTGGTGTGGCCTGTCTGATGCTGGAGCCGGGTACGCGGACTTCTCATGCGGCAGTGGCACTGGCTGCACGGGTGGGTACGCTGCTGGTGTGGGTGGGCGAAGCGGGGGTGCGCTTGTATTCTTCCGGTCAACCCGGGGGTGCTCGGGCTGATCGCTTGCTCTATCAGGCCAAGCTGGCGCTGGATGATACGTTGCGATTGAAGGTGGTGCGCAAAATGTACGCGATACGTTTTGGTGAAGAGCCGCCCGCGCGGCGCAGTGTGGAGCAGTTGCGCGGCATTGAAGGCGCGCGGGTGCGAGAGACATATAAGCTGCTCGCCAAGAAATATGGTGTGGAATGGAAAGCGCGTAATTACGACACCAGCGAATGGGATAAGGGCGATTTGCCTAACCGCTGCCTTTCATCAGCGACAGCATGTTTGTATGGCGTAACAGAAGCTGCAGTGCTGGCAGCGGGATATGCGCCTGCTGTTGGCTTCATTCACACAGGTAAACCACTTTCCTTCGTTTACGATGTGGCGGACATCTACAAATTTGAAACAGTGGTGCCAGTGGCATTCAAGATTGCTGCGAAAAGTCCGCATAATCCAGAGCAGCAGGTGCGCATTGCATGCCGTGATGTGTTTCGGGAAAGCAGGTTGCTTGAGCGCATCATTCCCGGGATAGAGGAAATGTTGTCGGCTGGCGAAATAGCCCCGCCCACCGCGCCGGAAGAGGCGGTGCTCCCCGCCATACCTAATGCAGAAAGTATAGGCGATGCTGGTCATCGTGCTTGAAAATTCCCCGCCCCGCTTGCGCGGTCGAATAGCCATCTGGCTGCTGGAGATTCGTGCAGGTGTTTATGTCGGCAACTACTCCACCAAAGTGCGCGACTACATTTGGCATCAGGTAGAAGAGGGCATCGAGAATGGCAACGCCGTGATGGCGTGGCGTACTAATTCTGAATCCGGCTTTGATTTTGTAACGCTGGGAAGTAACAGGAGAATACCGGTAGAACTGGACGGTACAAAACTTGTATCATTTCTCCCCGAACAAACAAAGGATGTTCTCTAAAAATCTGGTAGGATTTTGACTCGCTGATTTTTTCAATAAATTCAGCGAGATGGAAGAAGTGTGTTCCCCACTCGCGTGGGGATGAACCGCCCTGCTGCCGATTGTAAATCGACAGAGCTATGTGTTCCCCACTCGCGTGGGGATGAACCGGCTCAATTTGGCAGGCTTGGGCTGATTATAACGTGTTCCCCACTCGCGTGGGGATGAACCGTCCTCGAATTATGACGGAGACAAAGCGTTGGCGTGTTCCCCACTCGCGTGGGGATGAACCGGTAACATTGCCGTGGCTGGCGAGCCGTATTCTGTGTTCCCCACTCGCGTGGGGATGAACCGATGACATGCTCGACTCGAGTGATGTTGCGATTGTGTTCCCCACTCGCGTGGGGATGAACCGGGTGACTGGGTTACCGAAACGGCAATGTTCCCGTGTTCCCCACTCGCGTGGGGATGAACCGGGGCATAACCTCGTGCTGTAACGGGAAAACTTGTGTTCCCCACTCGCGTGGGGATGAACCGCTGTGTGCCTCAGGGCCGTGGAGTCTGACGGCGTGTTCCCCACTCGCGTGGGGATGAACCGTCCTATTTGAGCGTAAACGTTGACCGCATCGAGTGTTCCCCACTCGCGTGGGGATGAACCGATTTCTGCAAGCCCGGTTACTTTGTCGAGGTCGTGTTCCCCACTCGCGTGGGGATGAACCGAAGTTGAGGGCACTATTCTCGACTACTTCTTTGGTGTTCCCCACTCGCGTGGGGATGAACCGCTATCCCGCTCAACCCTGTGCCGTCGCAAACAGTGTTCCCCACTCGCGTGGGGATGAACCGTTTACCAGCAGGAAGGTTCCGGCTACGTGCAGGTGTTCCCCACTCGCGTGGGGATGAACCGCGAACGTAATTTGAAACCAGATCCCGCCGTCTGTGTTCCCCACTCGCGTGGGGATGAACCGATTATGATAAACGGCACGTTCGGCAAGACAGGGTGTTCCCCACTCGCGTGGGGATGAACCGTCGACGGCGATTGTGTCGTACCATACGGCGCGGTGTTCCCCACTCGCGTGGGGATGAACCGCTGCACATTTCCGAGGCTCTGATTGCGGAATGGTGTTCCCCACTCGCGTGGGGATGAACCGCCTGGCAAACCCTGCGCAACCGCTTCGATGACGTGTTCCCCACTCGCGTGGGGATGAACCGGGTCGAGATTGCCACCGAACGCCGCATTAAAGGTGTTCCCCACTCGCGTGGGGATGAACCGCATGCGCCGGAATAGGGGCACTATAGGTGCCGGTGTTCCCCACTCGCGTGGGGATGAACCGCCAGGGTATGACCGTCAACACGCTATTTAATCGTGTTCCCCACTCGCGTGGGGATGAACCGTTGTTCCGCAATAACGTCGGGGCGCTGCTGGAGTGTTCCCCACTCGCGTGGGGATGAACCGCCAAACTGATGGCGCTCGACGCTTCGCTCGATGTGTTCCCCACTCGCGTGGGGATGAACCGCTAGGCAAGAGGGGGGCAACCTCCTGCGCGGCGTGTTCCCCACTCGCGTGGGGATGAACCGTATTTAGGTTCCCTGACAAATGGCGGTCAGGTGTGTTCCCCACTCGCGTGGGGATGAACCGCCGTATATGCAAATGGCAACTAAGATGGCTATGTGTTCCCCACTCGCGTGGGGATGAACCGCATCATTAAAGTCAGCCTGCGCACCCGCGAGAGTGTTCCCCACTCGCGTGGGGATGAACCGAGCTTTTTCAAGGAATGCGCTAGCAGCACCCAGTGTTCCCCACTCGCGTGGGGATGAACCGCCACAAACGGCGCGGTGCAGGTGACGGTCACAGTGTTCCCCACTCGCGTGGGGATGAACCGTTTATAGACATCTAGGATAAAGGAGTAATATTGTGTTCCCCACTCGCGTGGGGATGAACCGACTTTGGGCATACTATCGCCAGGACTTGGGAAGTGTTCCCCACTCGCGTGGGGATGAACCACAACGTCAGCACTCATACCACCACCGTAGAACGTGTTCCCCACTCGCGTGGGGATGAACCGCTGTGGATTCATTTGCGCCATCATTGCATCAGGTGTTCCCCACTCGCGTGGGGATGAACCGGTACTGCTGGGTCATTTGGAGGCGCTGGCGGAGTGTTCCCCACTCGCGTGGGGATGAACCGCACTCAGTCCATATATCAACCGCAGGCACGTCGTGTTCCCCACTCGCGTGGGGATGAACCGCGTTACCGTGATGACCCTCAAAACTCACGGGGGTGTTCCCCACTCGCGTGGGGATGAACCGTAGTAGTGCTACCACTAGATACCGAACTAGGGGTGTTCCCCACTCGCGTGGGGATGAACCGCAGATGCCGCCACATTGACAGCTTCTAACTGTGTGTTCCCCACTCGCGTGGGGATGAACCGGGGCTGCGCGCTTTTGCGCAGTCCCGTGGAGGGTGTTCCCCACTCGCGTGGGGATGAACCGTTAATATCGAGTATTGCGGATTTTGAGTATAAGTGTTCCCCACTCGCGTGGGGATGAACCGCACTACTTGCACAGTAGTACGTCCGGCAGTAGGTGTTCCCCACTCGCGTGGGGATGAACCGTTTGGCTGTTATGTTTCTACCTGCACCCAAATGTGTTCCCCACTCGCGTGGGGATGAACCGGAGTAAACGACATGGCACGCAACGGAACAGGCGTGTTCCCCACTCGCGTGGGGATGAACCGCGGATTTGATCGTGGCTGACGGTAACTACTATGTGTTCCCCACTCGCGTGGGGATGAACCGTTTCCGCCCCTGAAGTTTCCGCCCCTCCAAATGTGTTCCCCACTCGCGTGGGGATGAACCGCTTCTCAATCGCAAAGCGGCATAGCGCGATCACGTGTTCCCCACTCGCGTGGGGATGAACCTGCTGCTGAACGCATTATTCCGCACGGCACACGGTGTTCCCCACTCGCGTGGGGATGAACCGCTCCACCAGTTCCTGCAATCGTCACCGTCTTTGTGTTCCCCACTCGCGTGGGGATGAACCGTCCGTTAGGGCCGCGCTTGAGACTGCGATCAAGTGTTCCCCACTCGCGTGGGGATGAACCGGAGTCAGGATCGTGGTAGGTTGCTCGGTTAAAGTGTTCCCCACTCGCGTGGGGATGAACCGCTGGAGTCCCAGCGTTGCCGCTGTTAGCCAATGTGTTCCCCACTCGCGTGGGGATGAACCGTTGGTTCGCGTGTCAGACCATGAACTGCCGATGTGTTCCCCACTCGCGTGGGGATGAACCGTCCTATTTAAATGTGCCATTTTCAATGAAAGAGTGTTCCCCACTCGCGTGGGGATGAACCGCCCGCCGCGACGTGCGCGAAATCGTCGGCGATGTGTTCCCCACTCGCGTGGGGATGAACCGGCAAACGGGGCGTTTTGGGATGCTGATGTTAAGTGTTCCCCACTCGCGTGGGGATGAACCGCTGCCCCGCACATTCGTACTGCGTTTCGTTAAGTGTTCCCCACTCGCGTGGGGATGAACCGGCGTCGGTCACATTATCGCCCTTGCGCCATTTGTGTTCCCCACTCGCGTGGGGATGAACCGTTGAACGATAGCGACCTGTACGACGTGGAGTTGTGTTCCCCACTCGCGTGGGGATGAACCGTCCTGCATTCATCACAGCGAACAGTGCGCGAGGTGTTCCCCACTCGCGTGGGGATGAACCGATTACAGACTTTTCAAACGCTAACGCTTCAATGTGTTCCCCACTCGCGTGGGGATGAACCGGTTGCGCCAAGTGCTGCAGTATTGGTAGAGCCGTGTTCCCCACTCGCGTGGGGATGAACCGCGATTGATAACGGCAAGGATGCTCCGGATGGAGTGTTCCCCACTCGCGTGGGGATGAACCGTTATAAGCTTACATATTTATTAATCATAAGTCGTGTTCCCCACTCGCGTGGGGATGAACCGACGTTGCAGGCGCTCCGGCACTTCGCGCGCTGGTGTTCCCCACTCGCGTGGGGATGAACCGGAGTATTAACCATGAGCTTCCAAAGACAGGTCGTGTTCCCCACTCGCGTGGGGATGAACCGCTCGTTAATCAACTATAACTTAGGGAATTGCAGTGTTCCCCACTCGCGTGGGGATGAACCGCTCGCTCGGTATCTTGGAATGCTTGTTGACAAGTGTTCCCCACTCGCGTGGGGATGAACCGGAAATCTATCCTGTAACGCAGAAACGGGCTGAGGTGTTCCCCACTCGCGTGGGGATGAACCGAAAAAAGGAAAAAAATGCAACTCCCATATAGTGTGTTCCCCACTCGCGTGGGGATGAACCGGAAATTCAAGGCGCGTTGACAGTAGCGAAAGCGTGTTCCCCACTCGCGTGGGGATGAACCGCCTAGCAGATAATATTGATAAAATACGCCAATGTGTTCCCCACTCGCGTGGGGATGAACCGGCTCCGAGACTTCCCTACCTTTGCGCTTACCTGTGTTCCCCACTCGCGTGGGGATGAACCGAAGTTGCCGTCCAAGAAGTTGCCGCCCCTGAAGTGTTCCCCACTCGCGTGGGGATGAACCGGGGATTATTAATAATGAATAGCCTTATCACTTGTGTTCCCCACTCGCGTGGGGATGAACCGAACTCTTGCAACGTTTCTTTGCTTGCGCTCCAGTGTTCCCCACTCGCGTGGGGATGAACCGGTTGCGTGCGTGCTGCGCTGCATCCGCCTCACGTGTTCCCCACTCGCGTGGGGATGAACCGACTTAGGTGAATGGCATCGGAGCGCGAATGTAGTGTTCCCCACTCGCGTGGGGATGAACCGTTGCCGCCCCTGAAGTTGCCGCCCAAGAAGTTGTGTTCCCCACTCGCGTGGGGATGAACCGTGATGACATTTTAACCCCTTTTATTTGTGTAAGTGTTCCCCACTCGCGTGGGGATGAACCGCGATTGTTAATCGCCTGCTTCCTGCTCGTTCGGTGTTCCCCACTCGCGTGGGGATGAACCGATACCATCAGTAATAAGCGAGGTAGCCGCAACGTGTTCCCCACTCGCGTGGGGATGAACCGCTATTAAATAACAGTTGACAACTCCAAATGTAGTGTTCCCCACTCGCGCGGGATGAACCGAACTACGCTGATATTCACATTGCAAAGAACCGGTGTTCCCCACTCGCGTGGGGATGAACCGGAGAATTACCATGACTTACTCAGTCTCGACACGTGTTCCCCACTCGCGTGGGGATGAACCGGTGATTTACTTGTAATAGGACAAGATGGGCTTGTGTTCCCCACTCGCGTGGGGATGAACCGCGATTACAGGAGGTATGAATACAGGCTTGGCGGTGTTCCCCACTCGCGTGGGGATGAACCGGCAAATCGCATCAAGATTCCAGATGAGTGGAAGTGTTCCCCACTCGCGTGGGGATGAACCGCCCTTCCTTACCAGAACGTGGTGGCAGCAGGGGTGTTCCCCACTCGCGTGGGGATGAACCGCCCTTGCACGGGGTTTTAACTGACCCGCCTTGGTGTTCCCCACTCGCGTGGGGATGAACCGCCATCAGTTGCAGTAAAAGTAAAATTTAGCGGGTGTTCCCCACTCGCGTGGGGATGAACCGTCTTTTGTTTTAAAGTTTGCCAGTGCGCTTGGGTGTTCCCCACTCGCGTGGGGATGAACCGTTAACCGGCTGCCATTGACTGAAAGTGAGAATGTGTTCCCCACTCGCGTGGGGATGAACCGATTTACTTCGAATCCCCCATGCTGCCCACCGAGTGTTCCCCACTCGCGTGGGGATGAACCGGTTTAGCAGTCATTGCATTCATCAATACTTTCGTGTTCCCCACTCGCGTGGGGATGAACCGGATCGCCGTTCCATCCTATCTGAGCAAGTTGAGTGTTCCCCACTCGCGTGGGGATGAACCGCATTACATGAATGGATAAGTAAAAGAACAACAGGTGTTCCCCACTCGCGTGGGGATGAACCGTTGATGCAGAGTTATTAAATACAATCTGCGAAGTGTTCCCCACTCGCGTGGGGATGAACCGCGAGTTCAGAATTACGGGCAATCTATCCCTATGTGTTCCCCACTCGCGTGGGGATGAACCGTGATAATCATCTGCTTTGTGTATTTACCTTGTGTGTTCCCCACTCGCGTGGGGATGAACCGCACAGGCAGAGGGGCGGACATTTGACGCATCTGTGTTCCCCACTCGCGTGGGGATGAACCGGAAATTTATGCCTTCCCAGACAAGGGCGGGATGTGTTCCCCACTCGCGTGGGGATGAACCGCGTCTGGCTGAGAACCAGATCAAGCACGGCAAGTGTTCCCCACTCGCGTGGGGATGAACCGGATACGGCGATTGAATTTTGTATCCCTGCTATGTGTTCCCCACTCGCGTGGGGATGAACCGCCGTCGCCAAGGCCATGGCCGGCTTCGAGGATGTGTTCCCCACTCGCGTGGGGATGAACCGGATGCTCTGCAGGTTTAACTGGATTTCATTTAGTGTTCCCCACTCGCGTGGGGATGAACCGGCCACACTCAGCAAGAGCGGATCGGGAATACTGTGTTCCCCACTCGCGTGGGGATGAACCGCATCTGATTGAATGACCCTGCCTGTTGGCGGGCTAGCGCCCGCCCCTCGAGACGAAAGCTGCAAAAGACAGCACCTTGAAATGCGTACACCCCTCTCCGCTTGACGCGTTGCGCTTTAATTGCCGTTATAATTGCAACATGACAGACAAATACGCCGTAATTGGCCACCCCATTTCGCACAGCAAGTCCCCCTTGATCCACCGAATGTTCGCCGAACAGACCAGGCAAGACATGAGCTACGAGGCCATAGAGGCGCCACTGGACGGCTTCGCCGCCACCATTCAGCGCCTGCGCGACGAAGGCTACAAGGGCTGCAATATCACGCTGCCTTTCAAGCATGAAGCCTGCAAGCTTGCCACTGAACTCTCCGGTCGTGCTCGCGCGGCGCATGCGGTGAATACCTTTCTGTTTCAGGAGGGCATCATTCTTGGTGACAATACCGATGGCATCGGTCTGGTGACCGACATCGAGCAGAATCTGGGCTGCAAGTTTCTGTTCAAACGCGTGCTGCTGATGGGCGCCGGCGGTGCGGCGCATGGCGTAATCTGGCATCTGTTCAATGCGGGGGCGGCCATCATCATTGCCAATCGCACCATGGACAAAGCCGAGCAGCTCGCCGCAGAGTTTGAGGGCTACGGTACGGTATTTGCCAAGAGTTACGCGGCACTGGCCGGACAGCAGTTTGATATCGTGATCAATGCCACTTCCAGCAGCCTGTCGGATTCCTTGCCCCCCTTACCCGATGGCCTGTTCAAACCCGGCGCGCTTGCCTACGACATGATGTACGGCAAGCAGACTCCGTTCCTGCGTTTCGCCCGCGAACAGGGCGCCAACCGGCTGGCAGACGGGCTGGGCATGCTGGTTGAACAAGCCGCAGTTGCCTTCCAGAAATGGCGTGGGGTAAGTCCTGACACCGCCCCCGTCATCGCCAAGCTGCGCGCATGAAAAAATTTCTGTGGTCATGGGCCTGGCACCTTGCTGCCGCACTGTTCGTGCTGATTCTGTGCTACCAGGCATGGATAGCGGCGCATATCGCCTGGTGGATCAGCCACAATCCCACCACCAGCTCCTTCATGGACGACAGGCTGGAAGCCATGCAAAGCAAGAATCCCAAGGCGAAACTGCAGCACAATTGGGTCGAGTATCGAAACATCTCGGATCATCTCAAGCGCGCGCTGATTGCTTCAGAAGATGCCAAGTTTGTGGATCATGAAGGCTTCGACTGGGATGGTATCCAGAAGGCTTATGAGAAAAATATGGCGCGAGGCAAAATCGTCGCAGGCGGCTCCACCATCAGCCAGCAGCTGGCCAAGAATTTATTTCTTTCCACCAAACGCACACCCTGGCGCAAGGGCGAAGAAACCATCATCACCCTGATGCTTGAGGCCATGATGGGAAAGGAACGCATCTTTGATATTTATTTGAATACCATCGAATGGGGCAATGGCATATTCGGCGCTGAAGCCGCAGCCCGTCATTATTACCAGATCAGCGCATCGCAGCTTAGCGTCGAACAGGCTGCCAAACTCGCGGCCATGGTGCCCAATCCGCGCTATTACGACAAACACCGTGAAGCCAGGGGGCTGTTGCGCAAAACAGAAATTATCCTGAGCAAGATGGATAATGCGGATATTCCGTAACTGATGTGCGCGCATATTGACGTCGGCCGTGCCGGAAATAAAGCAGCGTTTAACAGAAACCTTTTGCTTTTAGTAAATTTCTTTGTATATACTCGCTGAAAATATGTTTTTCTGAGGACACAGAAGATGTCTGATGGACAAATCAAGGGGAATGCAATGCGTTTTACATTAATAATTCTGGCTACACTGAGTCTGCCGCTGAGCTTAATCAGCCCAGGCACGGCCGCAGAAGGCGGCAGTGCACATGACACCGGCCGCAACATCACTTTCGACAAGAAAAAGGGCAATTGCCTAGCCTGTCACGCCATCCCCAATGATCCCGCAGCCACCTCTCCCGGAAATATCGGCACACCTTTAATCGGGATGAAGTCACGCTTTCCGGATCGCTCCAAGTTGCGTGCGCAAATATGGGACGCCACTGTTGCCAATCAAAAGACGCTGATGCCGCCTTTTGGCAGGAACAAGATCCTGACTGAGGCGGAAATCGACCTGGTTGTGGATTACCTGTACGGAATTTAAGCAAAACTATCAGAACTATAATTCACAAGGAGTAAATCATGGCGGGAGAAATCCAAATACGCGCGAGAATGACCAATGGCGACGTGGCAGAAGTCAAAGTGCTGCTGACACATGTCATGGAAACCGGGTCGCGCAAAGATGCAAGGACTAATAACTTGATTCCCGCGCACTTCATCAACCAGATTACTGCCACCTTAAATGGCAAAACGGTACTGGAGGGACAATGGGGGACAGGTGTTTCCAAAAATCCTTTTCTTGGTTTCAGGGTAAAAGGTGCCAAGCCCGGAGATTTTATCGCCGTCAGCGCTGTCGATAACCTTGGCGCCAAGTTCGCTCACGATGCAATCATCATCTGATTTCAGCTCAAGCTTGCATTCTTCCAGGCAACACTATTCTTCTGTGCAACAATGAGGAAACCACATGCAACATAGACTCAAATCCATATTGACGCTACTCCTGCTCAGCACCAGCATCGGCGCCCACGCCGGCCCCGAAGAGGACCGCTCGGCGCTGATCGAACATTACAGGAAGCAATTGCCCAATATAAAATTTGAGGACTATGTTTACGGTGCGCTCGCGATGAATGCGGAAGCAAAGCTGCAATACGACGAGATGATGGAGTTCCCTCCCTTCACTCTTGATTTGCGCCAGGGCGAAGCTATCTGGGAAAAACCGTTCAGCAATGGTGAAAAATTCTCATCCTGTTTCAAATATGGCGGTTTTAACGCAGCCGCCAATTATCCCTATTTCGATGATACCGCTGGCCGTGTCATCACCTTTGAAAACGCCATCAACGACTGCCTCAAGGCAAACAAAGAACCGGAATTTAAATATGGCAGCAGGGAAATGGCCTTGGTGACCAGCTACGCCAAGAACATTTCCAATAATGCAAAGATCAACATCAAGGTAAAAGGGCCCGGTGCGTTGGCAGCCTACGACAAGGGCAAGCGGATTTATTATGAACGCCGGGGCCAGCTGAATTTCAACTGCGCCGGCTGCCATGTTGATAATGCAGGCAAATTTCTTCGCAATGACCAGCTTTCCATGCTGATCGGCGCCGCTTCCCACTGGCCGACCTATCGCTCCGGCACTGAAGCGGTTACGATGCAGGGACGCTTTGTCCAATGCAATACATTGACTCGTACCGAACCAAGAGCGCTTAACAGCGAGGATTACAATAATCTGGAATATTTTATGACCTATATGAGCAATGGTCTGAAAATGCAGACACCGGTTTTCCGCAAGTAGCCAAATACCGCCGCTAATACCCCCATCTGCTGCCAGTCAAAATGGCAGCCAATCGACCTCTTCTCCGCAGATTCCGCAGGCTCTCATCCCCATCAAAAAATATGTTGACTAAATTTGTCAGGATTAGTATAGTTGACCATATTAATCAGGTATTCGGTTTTTTCCGGATAGGCTTTAATCAATATATTGAGAGGTGAATTATGCGTCTGACCACTAAAGGGCGTTTTGCAGTAACTGCCATGGCCGATCTTGCCGAACGCCACGGCCGCGGACCCGTTACGCTGGCCAGCATCAGCGAACGCCAGAAAATTTCTTTGTCCTATCTCGAACAGCTGTTCGGTAAATTGCGCAAACATAACATCGTTATCGCCGTGCGCGGGCCCGGTGGCGGTTACTATCTGGCACGCCCTGCTTCAATGATTTCGATTGCCGACATTATCGTGGCAGTTGATGAACAAATGGATGCCACCCTTTGCGGCGGCAAGGGAAATTGCGATGACAACAAACAGTGCACCACGCATGATTTATGGATGGGATTGAACGATATATTGCACAAATATATGGCCGGCATCAGCTTGCAGCAACTGGTCGACAATCATGTCAAAGCAGAGACAGGAGCTGTGCCGGTGACCATCACGGCCAGCAAGAGCAATGCCAAACCGGCACTGGCTTCGGTATAATTGTTCATTACCGCTTAATTTTGACCGGAATGTTTGACCAGATAGCGAAATTCAGGAGTATAAAATGGCTTTTACCTTAACTGAAAGTGCCGCAAAACAGATCAAGAGCCAGCTCGCAAAACGCGGATCAGGGCTGGCGTTGCGTATCGGCGTCAAGCAGACCGGTTGTTCGGGCTATGCCTACACCTACGATTACGCCGATGAAGTATTGGCGGGAGACCATGTATTTGAGGGCTATGACGCCAAAATTGTTTTGGATAACGACTCTTTTAAATACCTCGATGGTTCCAAGCTGGACTTTGTCACCGAAGGCCTCAAGCAGACATTTAAAGTAGAAAACCCAAAAGTGGCTGCCACGTGCGGCTGCGGCGAGAGCTTCAGCATAAAAATATAAGTCCCTCGCAGCCTGCAGGGACAGGACAACGAGAACAATCTTCGACCCGGATAATGTGGAGTCTATAACATGAGTGCAGCACTGCAGAACATCATCAACCAGCCGTATAAGCACGGCTTTGTCACCGACATCGAGTCCGATGTGGCGGCAAAAGGGCTTGATGAGAGCACCATACGCATGATTTCGGCAAAGCGTAACGAACCCGAATGGTTGCTTGATTTCCGTCTCAAGTCCTACGCTGCCTGGCTCAAGATGACCGAACCCACCTGGCAGAACGCGCATCATCCGAAAATTGATTTTCAGGCGATCAGCTATTATTCCGCACCGAAACAGAAACCCAAGCTGAAGAGCATGGACGAGGTTGATCCCGAGTTGCTGCGCACCTTCGAAAAGCTCGGCGTGCCATTGCACGAACGCATGGCACTGGCCGGCGTGGCGGTCGACGTGATTTTCGACAGCGTGTCGGTGGCCACCACTTACAAGGAAAAGCTGGCCGAAGTCGGCGTGATTTTCTGTTCATTTTCGGAAGCCGTTAAAGATCATCCCGAGCTGGTGCAAAAATACCTGGGCACGGTCATCCCCAGCAGCGACAACTTCTATGCCGCGCTGAATTCGGCAGTGTTTACCGACGGTTCATTCTGCTTTATCCCCAAGGGCGTCAAATGCCCGATGGATCTGTCCACCTATTTCCGCATCAACACCGAAGAGTCGGGCCAGTTCGAGCGTACGCTGATCGTGGCCGAAGAGGGCGCATCGGTTTCGTACCTGGAAGGCTGCACCGCTCCCGCCTTCAGCAGCAACCAGCTGCATGCGGCGGTGGTCGAGCTGATCGCGCTGGACAATGCCGACATCAAGTACTCGACGGTGCAGAACTGGTATGCCGGCGACGAGAACGGCGTCGGTGGCATCTATAATTTCGTGACCAAGCGCGGCCTGGCCAAGGGCGTGAATTCGCGCATCTCCTGGACTCAGGTTGAAACCGGCTCGGCGATTACCTGGAAATATCCATCTGTGGTGTTGCTGGGAGACAACTCGGTTGGGGAATTCTATTCCGTTGCGCTGACCAACCATTACCAGCAGGCCGACACCGGCACCAAGATGATCCACATCGGCAAGAACACGCGCAGCACTATAGTGAGCAAAGGCATCTCGGCCGGCAAATCCAACAACAGCTACCGCGGCCTGGTGAAAATTGCACCGAGCGCCAGCGGCGCGCGCAACTATTCGCAATGCGACTCGATGCTGATCGGCCAGGAATCCGGCGCGCACACTTTCCCCTATATCGATGTGCGCAACAACAGCGCCAAGGTCGAGCACGAAGCTTCTACCTCAAAGATCGGCGAAGACCAGATGTTCTACTTTGCGCAGCGCGGCATCGATGCGGAGGCCGCCGTGTCGATGATCATCAACGGCTTCTGCAAGGACGTGTTTCAACAATTACCACTTGAGTTTGCGGTCGAGGCGACCAATTTGCTCAGCTTTAAACTGGAAGGAAGTGTCGGATGATTTACGCGGATAGCAGAACCATACTCGAAGTGCGCAATCTGTGCGCAAGCGTTGAAGGCACACCCATTTTGAAGAATATGAATTTCACCGTGAAGAGCGGCGAAGTGCATGCCATCATGGGCCTCAACGGTTCGGGCAAGAGCACCTTCTCCAAGGTGCTGGCCGGTCATCCCGACTATGAAATCACCAGTGGCACGGTTATATTTGAAGGCAAAAACCTGCTGGAAATGGCACCGGAAGAGCGCGCGCGCGCGGGATTATTTCTCGCCTTCCAGTATCCGATCGAAATCCCGGGTGTTGGTAACAGCCAGTTTCTGCGCCTGATGTACAACACCGTGCAAACCCATAGAGGCAAGGATGAGCTTGACCCGCTGGAATTTGACGACTTCGTGCGCGAAAAAATGAAGCTGCTGGAAATGCGCGAGGACTTCCTCGACCGCAGCGTGAATGCCGGTTTCTCCGGCGGCGAAAAGAAGCGCAACGAAATTCTGCAGATGGCCATGCTCGAACCCAACCTCGCGATTTTGGATGAAACCGATTCCGGCCTGGATATCGACGCCTTGCGCATCGTGGCACAGGGCGTCAACCAGTTAGCCAACAAGGACAACGCCATCATCATGGTGACGCACTACCAGCGCCTGCTAAACTATATCGTGCCCGACTTCGTGCACGTGATGGTGGATGGCCGCATCATCAAATCCGGCGGCAAAGAATTGGCGCTGGAACTGGAAACCCGCGGTTACAACTGGGTGAGCGACGAATTCAAGGCAGCCTCGCGGGTGGCAGCATGAGTGTGCAGCACGCTGAACAAAACAGTTACTTGCAGAATCTGCTGAACGGCCACCCGAAACTGGAGACTGGCAAGCAGGCCTGGCTCAATGCGCTGCGAAGCGATGCGGTGGAGGCGGTGAGCAAGCTGACCATCCCCACCACGCGTGATGAGGAGTGGCGCTTCACCGATCTGTCGATGCTGACCAAAATGTCGTTGCAGCCTGCGCAGGCAACAGTCAAACTTGCGGCAGCAGACATCCAGCGTTTCCACATTAAGGAAGCGGAAAACCGTCTGGTGTTTGTAGACGGCGTCTATGCTGCGCATCTGTCAACAATCAATAATTCGTTGATTACACTAAATAATTTATCAAGTCTGCTAGACAAGCGGGGCGCACTGCTGCACGCCCATCTGGCACAGCAGGTCAACAGCGAAGGCAACGTGTTTGCCGCACTGAATACGGCTCACCTGCGCGATGCCGCGCTGATCATGCTGCCGCGCGATACACAGGCAAAAGCGCCGGTTCACCTGCTGTTCATCGCCACGCAAAAAGAAGTGGTGAGCTACCCGCGCACGCTGGTGCTGGCCGATAATGGCTGCGAAGCCACGGTGATTGAGGACTATGTGTCGCTGCAGGATGAAGCCTACTTCACCAACGCGGTGACCGAATTTGTGCTGGCCGACAATGCGCGCATCCACCACGTGCGCGTGCAGCGCGAAGGCGCCAAGGCTTTCCACATTGCCAACTGCGCAGCCACCCTGTCTCGCAGCAGCAATTACCAGTCGGTCAGCATCGCAATGGGTGCACGCATCTCGCGCTACAACCTGAATGTAAAGATGGCCGAAGGGGCGGAATGCTCAGCCGACGGTCTCGCCATGATCTCCGCCCGCCAACTGGCCGACACCCACACCTGCATCGACCACGCGCAACCACATGCGATCAGCCGCCAGTTGCACAAGTGCATCGTCGATGGCGGCGCGCATGCGGTGTTTAACGGCAAGATCATGGTGCGCCGTGGCGCACACCATACCGACTCACAACAGTCCAACCACACTCTCCTGCTGACCGACAAAGCGCATATCGACACCAAGCCGCAGCTGGAAATTTTCAATGACGACGTGAAATGCACCCACGGCGCCACCATCGGCCAGCTCAACCTTGACGAAGTGTTCTACCTGCAGAGCCGCGGCGTGTCGCATGAACATGCACGCAACATGCTGACCTATGCCTTCGGTGCAGAAGTCATTGAACGCATTTCCGTCGCTTCTCTGAAACACAGCCTGGAACAGACCGTACTCGAACAAACATCGGCCCCAATTTAAACAAGCTAGCTATGAACGCACCCACCTTCAAATCATCGCCACTGGATATCGAACGCATCCGCGCCGACTTTCCGATACTCAAGCTGAAAGTCAACGACAAGCCGCTGGTGTATCTCGACAACGCCGCCTCCAGCCAGATGCCGCAGCAGGTGATCGAGCGTATCCAGCGCTATCAGACCACGCAACATGCGAACATTCACCGTGCGGTACATTACCTGTCGGAAACGGCGACGCACGAATACGAAATTGCACGCCGCACCCTGCAAAAATTTATCAACGCCAAGGAAGACCGCGAGATCATCTTCACCAGCGGCACCACCGAGGCGATCAACCTGGTGATGCACGGGTATGGCCGCAAGTTCATCAAGGCCGGCGACGAGATTATCCTCACCACGCTGGAACACCATTCCAATATCGTGCCGTGGCAGATGCTATGCGAGGAAACCGGCGCGAAAATCCGCGTGGTGCCGATCAATGACGCAGGTGAGCTGATCCTCGAAGAATATGAAGCGCTGTTCAACGAGCGCACCAAGTTTGTCGGCGTAGTGCACATTTCCAATGCGCTGGGCACCATTAATCCGGTGAAGCAGATGATCGCCTTCGCCCATGCACGCGGCGTGCCTGTGCTGGTGGACGGCGCACAGGCTGCACCGCATTTGAAGGTTGACGTGCAGGATCTGGATTGCGATTTCTACGCCTACTCCGGCCACAAGCTGTGCGGGCCGACCGGTATCGGCATGCTCTACGGCAAGGCCAGACATCTGGAAGCCATGCAGCCATACAAGGGCGGCGGCGACATGATCCTGTCGGTGACCTTTGAAAAAACCACCTACAACACCATTCCCTTCAAATTTGAAGCCGGCACACCGCCCATCATGGCGGCCATCGCGCTGGGTGCCGCCATCGACTATCTGAACAGCATCGGCATGGATAGAATCGCCGCACACGAACAGGCGCTGCTCGAATACGCCACCGCGCAAATCAACGATATGCCGGGCGTGCGCATCATCGGCACGGCAAAGCACAAGGCCTCGGTTATTTCCTTTGCGATCGACGGCGTGCATCCGCATGACATCGGTTCCCTGCTCAATCAGGAAGGCGTTGCGGTACGCACCGGACACCACTGCGCACAACCGGTGATGCAGCGTTACCGCGTGCCGGCAACCTCGCGCGCCTCGTTCGCTTTCTACAACACCATGGCCGAGGTCGATGCGTTAATCGCCGGCATCCGCACCGTACAACAGGTATTTGCATAATGGCCGACATGAAAGCCCTGTATCAGGAAGTGATCATGGATCACAACAAGAAGCCGCGCAATTTCGGCAAGCTATCTCCCGCGACTCACCATGCGGAAGGACACAATCCCCTGTGCGGCGACCACATCAGCGTGTCGCTCAACCTCGAAGGCGACAAGGTAGAGGCAATTGCTTTTGAGGGCGAAGCCTGTGCCGTGTGCAAGTCATCCGCCTCGATGATGACCGTTGCGGTAAAGGGCAAAACCCGCCTCGAAGCAGAAGCGCTGACACAGGACTTTCTGGCGATGGCCACGGGCAAGATGGATATGAACGAACCCAACAACATGGGGCGTCTGGCGGTATTTGCCGGCGTGCGCGACCTGCCAACCCGCGTCAAATGCGCGATTCTGCCGTGGCACACGCTGCACGCGGCATTCAGCTCGGTAACCGAGGTGTCGACCGAAGCGGAAGCGGATCCGATGCACGCTCCAATGGGCAGCGATTGAGCCACGCCTGCTGCGCCAGTGAAAAACCGAGTGAACTTTCGCTATCCGCAACGCTCGAAAAGTTAACTTTCAAGAGACAGAAATGCCAAAAATTGCTGAAATAGAGACTACTCCCAATCCGAATGCGATTAAATTCATTCTCAAGGAGCCGCTGACATGGGGAATAGCCTGTTCGTACGACAACGCCGAAGAAGCCAAGGACGACGTGCTCGCATCACGCCTGTTTGAAATTCCTCACGTCAGCAACGTATTCTATGTGGATAAATGGATTACGGTCACTCAGGACGGCGCGGTTGACTGGAAAGACCTGGTGCGCCAGGTTGCCGATCCCATACGCTTTGCAGCTGCGGCAGAAGCGCAGTCCGAGGAGACCATCGCTGCCGCCAACGCGGCAATGGCCGACTTGAGCCCGGAAGACCAGCAGCGCCTGAAAAAATTCATCGCCATTCTGGACGAAAAGATACGCCCCTATCTAAAAAGCGACGGTGGCGACATCAATGTGGTCGGCCTTTCCGGCAAGCAGCTCAGCGTGCATTACCAGGGCGCGTGCGGCAGCTGCCCCAGCTCGCTGTCGGGCACCATGAACGCGATTGTGCATCTGGTGCGCACGATCGAGCCTGATATCGAAGTGCTGGCTGTTTAATTGCTTTCCCTTGAGATTTTAATATAAAGGCATGGCATGAGTGATTGGGTCACAGTAGCACGGGTCGACGAGTTCAAACCGGGTGCACGCCAGCGGGTCGATGTGGATGGCTCGCAGCTGGTGGTGTTCAATCTGGATGGCCAGTATTACGCCATCGAGGATGTGTGCACCCACGATGGCGGACAGCTCACCGGCGGCGAAATCGAGGGGGACCAGATTATTTGTCCGCGCCACGGTGCGCGTTTCTGCATCCGCACCGGTGCTGCCCTGACCGCACCCGCTTATGAAGCAACCGCCACCTTCCCCGTGCGCATTGAAAACGGAGAAATACAAGTTCGTGACAATCGCTGGGACTAGCCTTATTTCCGCAATTAGCTGCGCCCATTTAACCTGTAACAAAAAATTGGAAACCCCATGGAAGACATAGTTAAAGACAAACCCTTTCCGACGCAAATCGAATTGCACCAGAAGTCGCGAGTGCTGGAAATAGCCTTCTCCGATGGCAAACAGTTCAGTCTGCCTTACGAGTTCCTGCGCGTTCATTCACCCTCTGCGGAAGTGCGTGGCCATGGCCCCGGGCAGGAAACACTGCAGGTCGGCAAGAAGGAAGTCGATATCACCGCGGCAGAGCCCGTTGGCACCTACGCCATGCAGATCCTGTTTTCAGACGGCCACGACAGCGGAATCTACACGTGGGAATACCTGCACAGCATGGGCATCAACCAGGAAGCAATGTGGAACGACTACCTGCAGCGCATGGAAGCAGCAGGCGCCAAACGCGAACCGTCTCCTAACATACTAACTGCCAAAGCCGGTGGGGGTTGTGGGAGTGGTGGCGGCGGTTGCGGAAGCTCCAAGTAGTAAATGTGAATGTATTGCTGTGTGATGGCAAACTACAAGAAAGAACATACATGCTAAAAGAAAAAGAACATTTCACCGAACAGGACTGGCGCCGCTTTCTGCTCAGCATAGGCGAAGATCCAGACAGGCCCGGCCTGGCGGAGACCCCTGCGCGTGTTGCAAGCGCATGGAAACACTGGACTTCCGGCTATGCCCAGGACCCTTCCAAGGTGCTGAAGGTGTTTGAAGACGGTGCCGAACAATACGATGAGCTGATCGTGGTCAAGAACATACCCGTATACAGCCATTGCGAACACCACCTCGCCCCCTTCTTTGGCACGGTAACCATCGGTTATATCCCCAAAGGAAAAATTGTTGGCCTGTCCAAACTCACCCGTCTGGTCGATTGCTTTGCGCACCGCCTGCAGGTGCAGGAACGTCTCACCATACAGATTGCAGACGCACTGATGGACCAGCTGCAGGCCAAAGCAGTCGGGGTAATCGTTAAATGCCGCCACCTGTGCATGGAAAGCCGCGGCATCCGCACGCAGGGCGAGGAAACTGTCACCTCTGCCATGCTGGGTGAGCTGCAGCCAAACCAGGCGATGCGTACCGAGTTTCTGACTCTGGCGCGCGAGCCGTAATTGCAGAAGGAAAGTTTCAGCTTCCTGATTTTCTACACAATCCAGACCTACCCCTAATGCCGCGCCATGATCAATCGCCCCGATGACGATATACTGATCCGGGCGATGCCCATGGTGTTTGTCGTCATCTGGAGCACAGGCTTCATCGTCGCGCGCTATGGCATGCCGCTTGCGCCGCCAATGACCTTCCTCGCGCTGCGCTATACCTTTTCCATACTCTGCTTCCTGCTCTGGATCTTGCTGGCCGGTGTTTCCTGGCCGCGCACACGCGCGCAGTGGCTGCACCTCTCAGTCACCGGCATCCTGATGCACGGCGGCTATCTGGGGGGCGTTTGGATCGCGGTCAAGGCAGGCATGGGCTCGGGCCTGGTTGCGCTGATAGTCGGCTTGCAGCCGGTGCTCACCGCGTTCTGGCTTTACTCGACAGGCGGAAATGTGACGCGCCGGCAATGGGCGGGGTTGTTGCTTGGATTTTCCGGGCTGGCGCTGGTCGTGTCGCGCAAATTCGGCACAGGCGACGAAGCCAATATATATACCCTGTCATTTGCGATCTTCGCATTGCTGAGCATCACCACCGGCACGCTTTATCAGAAACGGTTTGTTGAATCCTGCGATGTGCGCAGCGCCAATACCGTGCAACTCATGGCTGCGCTGGCGGTGACACTGCCGATTGCATTGTTTGAAGCCGAGGCGATACAATGGACCACAGAGTTCATCGCAGCCATGGCTTGGTCGGTATTGGCACTTACCCTGGGTGGCAGCTCCCTGCTCTACATCCTGATTCAGCGAGGCGCCGCCACCGCGGTCACCAGCCTGCTCTACCTTGTGCCGCCGACCACGGCTCTGATGGCCTGGATACTTTTCTCGGAACCTATCACAACAGTGACGCTGCTGGGAACTGCGCTTACAGCTTTTGGTGTGAGCCTGGTGGTCAAGAGTAAACGCTGACTTGCAGCAAATGAATGCTGCCGGAGAATGCCGCATTCAACTTATCAGGGTAGCAGCACGATCAGCCTGGACCTGCCCCGCACCTATCCTGCGCGCCTTCAGGAATGCACGGGCTTAAACCATACGCTGAAATTATTCATTATTCCCTCCCGGAAAAAACACTGGCCAAGCATCCTCAGAGCCCGCCAGCATACCCAAATCTTCCGGCGACGGCCTCGCGCAAGGAACGGCATCAACTGCCGCGGCTACCGCAACAGATGCAGGGGAGAAATAGACTTTAACTTCACAATGGAGACGCCCTTCTGATTCATGGCGAATAAACATGGCCATTTCCCTCGGGGAATCAGCCTTCTGGTATTCTGACTGGAAAAGCACTTTGAGATTGTCCAGTGCTTCGCCCGCCAACATCGCGTCCCCAAGGTTTTTTGTGAACCAGGCTCTCATTTGTTTCTACCTCCCAACGAATGGCTAAGCGGTGCGCAAAACATCCATGTCCAATGTCATGCGAGACATGTTGGGGCGGCAACAAAGATCCAGCCAATGACTGTAAACAGGCACAGCCAGTAAATTGCACGCAAGAATATTTATTTCTTCGCCTTCGCCGCCATCAGCTTTTCGTATTTGGCCTGCAGCTGTTCCTTGCTTTCCACCCGGTCCGGGTTCATCGGGATGCAGTCTACCGGGCACACCACCACGCACTGCGGCGTGTCGTAATGGCCCACGCACTCGGTGCATTTGTCAGGGTCGATCACATAGATGGTGTCGCCTTGGGAGATTGCGTCGTTGGGGCACTCGGGCTCGCATACGTCGCAGTTGATACATTCATCGGTGATCATTAATGCCATGATATTTCCTTAAGTTTTTTGCTTTTCCGTCAATCTCTTCGCCACTGAAGGCGACACAAACTTGCTCACATCTCCGCCAAAACGGGCGATCTCGCGCACCATGCTGGCCGAAATAAAGGTGTACTGTTCAGCCGGTGTCAGAAACAGTGTTTCGACATCGGGATGCAGGGTGCGGTTCATGCCGGCCATCTGAAATTCGTATTCAAAGTCCGACACCGCACGCAGGCCGCGCAGCACGACTCGTGCATGCTGTTCACGCACAAAATTCATCAGCAGGCCGTCGAAACCTTCCACGCGCACATTGGCATAGGGTGCGAATATCTCGCGCGCGATGCTGACGCGTTCTTCCAAGGAAAAAAGGGTTGCGCTGCGGCTGGCGGCAACCGCAACCACCACTTCGCCAAACAGGCCGGCGGCGCGGCGCACCACGTCTTCGTGGCCGCGGGTGATAGGATCGAACGTGCCGGGATAGATAACTTTAATCATGTTGTAATAGTTGTAGTAATTGATAATGCACAGCGCCAGCCCTGCCGTGTTTGTAAACCTTCCACGCTTCGCCCGCCGCAAATTCCGTGCCGCTTTCCACATACAGCAGGCCCTGTGGCGTCAGCTGCCTGGCCAGCAGGGGCAGGAGCTTTTCCAGATAGTCGCTTTGAAATGGCGGATCGAGAAATATCACGTCAAACTGCTCATTGCCGCGCCCGGCGAAGTTTAGCCCATCTTCATTGCGCAGCGCTATGTTGTGCAGTTTCAGTTTCTTTGCGTTTTCCTGCAAAGCACTGAACACGGCGCGGTTCTTTTCCACCATCACCACTTCCGCTGCGCCGCGCGATGCCGCCTCCATGCCCAGCGCGCCGCTGCCTGCAAACAGGTCGAGGCAGCGTCTGCCGGTGAGATCCTGCCCCAGCCAGTTGAACAGGGTTTCGCGGACGCGGTCAGGGGTAGGACGCAAGCCCGGCGCGTCGGGGAATTCGAGGATGCGGCTACGGTGTGTGCCGCCTATGATGCGAACGCGATTTATTTTCCTGCTCCTTCAGTATTCTCCGCTTTGCTTTTTTCTTCTGGAGCACCGACGATCACGGTGGCCAGTACGTCCGGATTCACCTTGCGCTTGAAGGCTGCACGGATATCGGCGACGGTGACCTTGCTCACTTTGGCGGGGAAGTCATCCAGATAGGTGAGCGGCAGGTGGTAGAAGCCGATCGCGCTCAGGTAATCGAGAATTTTTCTATTGCTGTCGATGCGCAAGGGAAAGCCGTTGATGATATTTTGTTTTGCGGCGCTTAATTCTTTTTCGCTGACGCCCCGCTCTATAAAATCGCGCAGGGTTTTATTGACGATTTGCAGGGCCTCATCGGCCTGGTCTTTTCGGGTTTGCAGGCCGATCTGAAATGCGCCCGGCTGCTGCATCGGAATGAAGTAGCTATATACGCTGTATGCCATACCGCGCTTCTCGCGCACTTCCTGCATCAGGCGCGACACAAACCCGCCGCCGCCCAATATGTAGTTGCCTACATACAAAGGGAAATAGTCCGGATCATTACGCGCCACGCCCGGCGCACCGACGAGGATGTGGCTCTGCGTGGCAGGATGGGGAATGCGCAGCTTGCTGGCGCTGCTCTGCGGCACCACTTGCGCGATTTCGCTGCTGGCCCCGCCTGGCGGAAGCTGCGCGGTGAGGTTTTGCGCAATGCTCTCGGCTTCGTCCCGGCTGATGTCGCCCATCAGCGCCACCACTGCTGATTTCGCACCGTAATGACTGGCGTAAAAAGCGTCCAGATCGCTGCGTTGCAGTTTTTCCACGGTGGCGATTTCGCCGGAGGCAGGCAGGCCATAGGGATGAGGCCCGAACACGGCCTTGCTGAAAGCCTTGGCCGCGATGGCTTCAGGCTTGGTCTCCGCCTCTTTCAGGGCTGCGATCAGGCGTGTTTTTTCGCGTGCCAATACCGCATCCGGAAACAGTGGCCGTTGCAGCACACGCGCCATCACGGCCAGCGCCTCATCGCGCTGCGCCTTGCTGCTCAGGGTACGCACAGCGACACTGGAGCGATCGGCGTCAAAATTTCCGCCCATCTGCGCACCGATGTCCGCCAGTTTGCGCGCGATATCGTCCTCGCTCATTCCTTCCGCACCCAGCTCAAGCAGCGCATGAGTCAATCCGGCCAGGCCTGATTTTTCTGCGGTGTCAAAACCGCTGCCGGCAGGAAAGTCGACGGCCACATCCAGCATAGGCAGGTCGTGGTTCTCCACAAAATACACCTGTGCGCCGCTGGCTGCCTGCCAGTGCTGAATTCTGGGGTTTGCAACTGCTGCCGAACTCATACCCAGCAGCAGGCTTACCGCGATTGCAACGATCAGCTTAGCGTACATGGAGGGCTCCTTCATTAGCGTGTTTTGGTTTTCCGCTGAGTGGCTGCGGTTCAAGCACTGCCACGATCAGATTGTCGTCCTTGAGTATGTCACGCGCCGCGTCTTGCACCTGCTGCGCCGTGACAGCCTGTATTTTTACCAGCATCTCGGGAATATTCTTGTAAGACAGACCTATGCTTTCCATCTGCCCGATCTGCATCGCCTGGTAAAACACCGAGTCGCGTTTGTACACTTCGTTGGCGGTGACCTGCGCCTTCACCCGCGCCAGTTCCTCAGCGCTCACGCCATCGCGCGCCAGCACGGCAATCTGCTCACGCAGAGCCGCCTCCAGCGCTGCCACGCTCACGCCCTCACTCGGCGTGGCCTCCAGCGTAAACAGACTGGGGCCCCGCGCTGCACCGTCATAGCCCGCTCCCGCGCTGCTTGCTATCTGCTTTTCGCGCACCATAATCTTGTTCAGGCGCGCCGACTGATTGCCATCCAGCACGCCGGCCAGCACATCCAGCGCATAGGGCACGGTGTCCTTCTGCGCATCGCGCAGCGATGGCGCATGATAGGCCATGACCAGCAGAGGCAGTTCTGCCGGGGCTTTGACTGTGAAGCGCTTGATCCCCAATTGTGGCGGCTCGCTGAATTTTTTGCGTGCCGGCAACGGACGCGACGGGATCACGCCGTAATAGCGCTGCGCCATCGCAAACACATCGCTCGCATTGACATCGCCCGCCACCACCAGCACCGCGTTATTGGGCGTATACCAGCGCCGGTACCAGCTGCGCGCATCGGCCGCGGTGAGCGTATTCAGGTCGTTCATCCAGCCGATGATGGGATGCTGGTAAGGATGCTCCTGAAAGGCCATCGCCATCAGTTTTTCAAACAGCAAGGCATGCGGCTCGTCATCGGTGCGCATGCGCCGCTCTTCCATCACCACCTTGATTTCTTTGGAAAATTCCGCATCTGACAACGCCAGGTTACGCATGCGGTCCGACTCCAGCTTCATTGCCAGTTCCAGCTTGTCTTTATGCAACTGCTGAAAATAAGCGGTGTAGTCGTAGCTGGTAAAGGCATTCTCACGCCCGCCTGCGGCAGCGATGCGCTTGGAAAATTCGCCCTGCGGCACGACCTTGGTGCCCTTGAACATCATGTGTTCAAGCACATGGGCGACGCCGGTGGTGCCAGTGCTCTCATCCATGCTGCCGGCGCGATACCAGATTTGCTGCACCAGTACCGGCGCACGGTGATCTTCCTTCACGATCACCTTGAGGCCGTTGCCCAGTGTCTTCTCAAACACCTCAGCATGCGCCAGCAAGGGTAACACGCAGGCCAGGATGAGCATTTGTTTCAATAAATTTTTATACATCGATTACCCCAAATTTTTTAGACGAATTCAGCCCAATCAGCATAGAATATGGCCTGAATTAAACGCGCTGTATTAGACGCGCATTATGCTCCATTTTATTGCCTTTAGACCACTGCTGCTCAGCCCACTCAACACCCCTAAATCATGTCAGGTTTTCTTAAAAAATCATCATCCGACTCCGCCAGTCATGCACCCGCCAGCCAGCAACGCAGCTGGCTGGGACGCCTGAAGAGCGGCCTGGCACGCACCGGCAGCCAGCTGTCCGGCCTGTTTGCATTGGGCGGAAGGATTGATGAAGAACTTTATGAAGAGCTCGAAACCATCCTGATTACCTCGGATGTCGGCATGGACGCTACGCGCATGCTGCTGGCCGATGTGCGGCACCAGGTCAAGGAATCACACCTGACGGATGCAGCGCAATTAAAACAGGCTCTGGCACACAGCCTGCTCAAGCTGTTAAACCCCCTCGCCCTGCCGCTGGATACCGGCAAGCAGCAACCCTTTGTCATCATGATGGTCGGCGTCAATGGTGCGGGCAAAACCACCTCCATCGGCAAGTTGGCCAAGTATTTTCAGGGGCAGGGCAAGTCCGTGCTACTGGCAGCAGGCGACACCTTCCGTGCCGCAGCGCGCGAGCAGCTGATGGAATGGGGAGCGCGCAACCAGGTGACCGTCATCGCGCAACAGAGTGGTGATGCCGCCGCAGTAATTTTTGATGCGATTCAAGCGGCTCAGGCGCGAAAAATCGATGTCGTGCTGGCCGATACTGCAGGTCGTTTGGGCACCCAGGCGCATTTGATGGAAGAAATCAAGAAGGTGAAACGCGTAATGGCCAAGGCTTTGCCCGGCGCACCGCACGAAGTCATGCTGGTGCTGGATGCCAATACCGGCCAGAACGCCTTGAGCCAGGCCAGGGCCTTTGACGATGCACTGGGCGTCACCGGCCTGGTGTTGACCAAGCTGGATGGCACGGCCAAGGGCGGCGTGATTGCGGCAATCGCCAAAACTCATCCGCTGCCCGTGCGCTTTATCGGCGTGGGCGAGGGGCTGGATGACCTGCGCCCGTTCGTGGCCGAAGACTTTGTCGCCGCGCTGCTGGGGCTGGATGAATGATACGTTTTAGCCAGGTATCCAAGCGTTATCCGGGCGGCTACGCGGCGCTGAAGAACGTCAGCTTTGAGATTGCTTCGGGCGAAATGATTTTCCTCACCGGTCACTCCGGCGCCGGCAAAAGCACGCTGCTGAAACTGATTGCCGCCATCGAGCGCCCCAACGGTGGCACCGTGCTGGTCAACGGGCAGAATATCGGCAAGATCAGGTCGGGCGCTGTGCCCTACCTGCGCCGCAATATCGGCCTTATTTTTCAGGACCACAAATTACTGTTCGACCGCAACCTGTTCGATAATGTGATCCTGCCCCTGCAAATCGCCGGCTTTGATCATCGCGAAAGTGCCAAGCGAGTGCGCGCAGCGCTCGACAAAGTCGGGCTGCTGAAACGCGAAAAGGCCGTTCCAATCGCGCTGTCCGGCGGCGAGCAGCAACGCCTGTGCATCGCGCGCGCCATCGTCAACCGGCCCTCCATCCTGCTCGCGGATGAACCGACCGGAAATCTCGATGCCGATAGCGCGAATGCCATCATGGATATTTTCAAATCCTTCCATCAAGTCGGTGCAACCCTGCTGATATCCACTCACGATGAAACACTGTTGCGCCAGTATACCGGCCGCGGCCTTGCGCTCAAGCAGGGAGAGCTACAGCAATGAAAAGCTGGTTTCTGCAACATCTGCATGTGATGCAATTTACCCTGCGCAAGCTGCGGACGACCCCCGTTTCCAGCCTGTTGAACGTACTGGTGATCGGCGTTGCGCTGAGCCTGCCCACGGGCGGCTATGTGCTGCTGCAAAATGTGCAGAGCCTGTCCGACAAGCTGGTGGGTACGCCGCAAATCAGTGTGTTTTTGAGTATGGGCGTGAGCCAGGATGAAATTAACCGCTTCAGCAAACAACTCGAACAGCATGCTGCGATTTCTCATGTTGAGTTTGTGCCGCGCGAACAGGCGCTGCTGCAGCTGCAGCACAGCACCGGCCTGGCCGATGTGACAGGCGGGCTGGCGCAGAATCCGCTGCCGCATGCGTTTATTGTGTATCCGAAGGACAACGATGCGAAAAAAATGGAAAGTCTGCGCGACGAATTGCGCAGCTGGCCCAAATTTGAACACGTGCAACTGGATTCTGCCTGGGCGCGCAAGCTGGAAGGCCTGCTTAAATTCGGACGACTGGCCGTGCTGATACTCGCGGTGCTGCTGAGCTTTGCCCTGGTGGCCATTACTTTCAACACCATCCGCCTGCAAATCCTCACGCAACGCGAAGAAATTGAAGTGGCCAAGCTGATAGGGGCAAGCAATGGCTTTATCCGCCGTCCTTTCCTGTATTTCGGCCTGGTCCAGGGCCTGCTGGGAGGGAGCGCAGCCTGGCTGATCATTACCGTCAGCCTGGCCCTGTTAAATGCCAGCCTGTCGGATCTGACCCACCTTTATGCCAGCAATTTCAGTCTGCAGCATTTAACCGCGGGCGACAGCTTCACCCTGCTTCTGTTTGCAGCCTATCTGGGCTGGCTTGGGGCATTGCTCTCCGTCACCCAGCATCTTTGGCAAATCGAATCCAGATAATTCCACCTATTCACTTTTAACGTTAACTTTTTAAAAAAGTTGTGCTATGGTCAAGTACAGTTAGAAAAGTCACCCATTTTCTTTATAAGTGCAATGCAACGCTATGATTTACATGGAATAAATATTACAAACTTGGTCGCATACGATCTTTAACCGTTTAGAACTTCCATAGCATCTGGCACTCTTAATAATAGAGTGCTAATATTAAATTATTGGAGGAAAACTTGATGACTTACAACTTGCCCTTAGCTATACCGTCACTTTCTGTAGGAAGCCTTGAAAATTACATCGCTTCGGTGAAAAATTTTCCCATGTTGTCGCATGAGGAAGAGTTGGATTTGGCCACGCGTTTTCAGCGCGACAATGATCTTGACGCCGCGCGTGACCTCGTGCTGTCGCATCTCCGCGTCGTTGTCAGTGTTGCGCGCGGCTATGCGGGTTACGGTTTGCCCCAGGCTGACTTGATTCAGGAGGGCAATATCGGGTTGATGAAAGCGGTCAAACGTTATGATCCGAGCCGCGGTGTTCGCCTGGTGTCCTTCGCGCTGCACTGGATACGCGCGGAGATGCATGAGTACGTTCTGCGCAATTGGCGACTGGTCAAAATTGCCACCACCAAAGCGCAGCGCAAGCTGTTCTTTAATCTGCGCAGCCTGAAGCAGGGGCTGGATTCTCTGAAGCCGCAGGAAGTAAGGAAAATCGCGCAGGAATTGAACGTAAGCGTAAGCGACGTAGTGGAGATGGAAGCACGCTTCAACGGCCGTGAAATGGCGCTGGAGGCAGACGTCGATGACGAGGACGACAAATTCTCACCTATCGCTTATCTGGCTGCAGACACCGAAAACGAACCTTCCAACACCCTGGAAAAGGCCGAGCGCGAACACATTAAAACGGTGGGCCTGAGTCGCGCATTGGCCAGCCTGGATGAGCGCAGTCGCCGCATCATTGAGGCACGCTGGCTGCAGGAAAATGAGAGTGTGGCCACATTGCATGATCTGGCTGCCGAGTTCGACGTTTCGGCAGAGCGCATCCGCCAGATCGAAAAGAAGGCACTGAGCAAGATGCAGGCTAGCATGCTGGCTCACGCTTAAAGGTTGCCTCCCTGGATTAATGCAGCCGCAGGCTTGACGCAGCAAGATAGGATATGCAGAAGATAAAAAAAGCCGCAGAATCATTCTGCGGCTTTTTTTATTTGACCACCCTCAGTCTCGGCTTGCCCTGAGGAGGAGGCGGCTCCTCGGGCGGCTCATCGCTGCCCTTGATGTCCGCTTCCTCAGATGTAGACTCTTGCCCCTGAAATGCCAGACCCTGTCCGGTTTCCTTGGCAAAAATGCCGATCACGGCTGCTACCGGAACGATGATTTTGTGCGCCACCCCGCCAAAACGGCCACCGCAGGTGATTTCCTCGTTGCCCAACTGCAGGTTTTGTACCGCATCCATACTGATATTCAGGACGATCTCGCCATCCTTGACATAAGACATCGGCACTCTGGTGTTCGTATCCACCCGCACCGACAAATAGGGCGTAAACCCGTTGTCGGTGCACCAGTCATAAATCGCTCGGATTAAATAAGGCTTGGTGGAGGTTTCGTTCACTTACGCATCGCTTTTTCGGACGGGGTCATCGCTTCGATGTAGGCCGGGCGAGAAAACAAACGCTCGGCATATTTCATCAGAGGCGCTGCATCCTTATCCAGCTGTATACCATAGTGGTCCAAACGCCATAACAGCGGAGCTATCGCCACATCAAGCATGGAGAACTCGTCACCCAGCATGAACTTCTGTTTCAGAAATATTGGCGCAATCTGTGTCAGATTTGCGCGCACCGCCTGGCGCGCTTTTTCTACAGCTTTGGCTACGCCGCTTTCCAATGCAGGAATGTGGCAAAACAGTTCTTGTTCAAAGCGGTACAAGAACAGGCGTGCGCGTGCACGCATCACCGGGTCCGCAGGCATCAGTTGCGGATGTGGGAAACGTTCGTCAATATACTCATTGATGATATTTGCCTCGTGCAGGATCAGATCCCGCTCCACCAGCACTGGAACCTTGTTGTAGGGATTCATCACCGCCAGGTCTTCCGGCTTGTTGAATACGTCCACATCGATTACCTGAAAATCCATGCCTTTTTCATACAGCACAAAGCGACAGCGTTGACTGAAAGGATCTGTCGTTCCTGAATACAATGTCATCATTACGCGGTTCATCCTTTGATCTATTAATTCGCGGAATGATACCACGTACCGACATATTAGTCCCTCTAAAATCCAGCCCCGCAGCCTTTGTGGCGATAAAAAATAAAATAATACGATTAAATATCAAAGATATGCGGCATCAATATTATCTGCGCGAGATTAAACCGGGTTCTCCATATCGAAGAAACGATGTTCAATTTCGAATTGCCGGGCAAGGTGCTCACCCAGCGCCTGCACTCCGTACCGCTCGGTCGCATGGTGACCGGCCGCGATAAACGCTACACCTGTTTCATGGGCGACATGCACATTCTGCTCGGAAATTTCACCAGTCAGGAAAGCGTCTACACCCAGTGCGACAGCCTGCTCAAAGTAGCTTTGAGCAGCCCCGCTACACCACGCAAGCCGATGCAGCATGCGCTCGTTATCACCAATGATCAGCGGTGTGCGCTGCAAGGCATGAGCAATACTGCCGGCAAACTGTCCCAGTGTTTGCGGCAGCTGCAACTCTCCCTGCCATGCGATATCCTGCTCCCCAAAATTCCCGCGCGGTAACAATCCCAGGCGTTTCGCCAATTGCGCGTTATTTCCCAGCTCGGGGTGCGCATCCAGCGGCAGGTGGTAAGCCAGCAAGCTCACGTCATGCCGCAGCAGATGAGCGAGGCGGCGCTTCTTGATGCCGGTTACCGTTGCGTCTTCATTGCGCCAGAAATATCCGTGATGCACCAATATTGCGTCAGCACCCCATGCAGTCGCCGCCTCCAGCAGCCGCTGCGATGCCGTCACGCCTGTGGCAATGCGGCCGATCCCTTCCTTTCCCTCTACCTGCACCCCATTTGGACAGTAATCGCGAAAACGGCTAATTTCCAGCAGTCTTCCGATATAATCATTCAATTCGCGTAATTGCATCACCCAATCCAGCCCCATTATTAAATTGTTTAAATCATACCATGCGTAAATTCTGGCTTCTGTTCGCACAGGCTACAACCGTAGGCCTCGCTTTGCTGTTCATCATCAACACGCTCAAACCCGGGCTGTTGCCCAATGCTGCGCGCAATGGCGTGGTGACGCTCTACGAAAATTTGCCGGGCAGCAGCAGCACCATATCTACAGCCAGCTTTAGCGCTGCGGCACAGAAAGTGATGCCTGCGGTGGTGAATATTTTCACCACCAGTGAAATCAAAAATCCGAATAACGCCTTCATGGATGATCCTCGTTTTCGCTTTTTCTTCGGCGACCAGTTTGAGGACAATGTACCACAGCAAACTTCCAGCCTTGGGTCAGGCGTGCTTGTCAGCCATGACGGCTATATCCTTACCAATCACCACGTGGTTGAAGCTGCCGATCAAATCGAAGTCGCGCTGGCAGATGGCCGCAAATCCAAGGCGCATATTATCGGCTCTGATCCTGAAACCGATCTCGCAGTTATTAAAATCGAACTGGGCGACAACCTCCCCGCGATCATCTTTGGACAGTCCGAACAGGCGCAGGTAGGGGATATCGTCCTCGCAGTCGGCAATCCATTTGCCGTGGGCCAAACTGTGACGATGGGCATCGTCAGCGCAGTGAAGCGCAACCATCTTGGGCTTAACGCTTTTGAAAATTTCATACAGACCGATGCTGCCATCAACCCCGGCAATTCCGGTGGCGCACTGGTTGATGTAAACGGCAATCTGATCGGCATCAACAGCGCCATCTATTCTCCCAATGGCGGTTCGCTCGGCATCGGCTTTGCCATACCCGTCAGCACTGCAAAAAAAATCATGGAGCAGATTATCCTGACCGGTTCTGTCACACGTGGCTGGATCGGCGTGGCGGTGCAGGAAATCACGCCTGAGCTGGCTGAATCTTTCAAACTCGGCAAAATTCAAGGTGTACTCATTTCTGAAGTGGTACGCGGCGGGCCTGCCGATCTGGCAAAAGTAAAAGCTGGCGACATCCTGATTTCAGTCGACAATAAGCCGCTTGTCGATTCCAGTTCCATGCTGGAAACCATCGCCGCATTGCAGCCTGGTAAGGCTGTCAGCCTCAAGTTGCTGCGCAATCAGAAAGAAGTCGTGGCGCAGGTAAAAATAGGCAGGCGCCCCAGACCCAAGCCGCAGGAATAGCCATAAAAAAAGGCCCTAACGCCAGGTGTCTATCAGCGTTAAGGCCTTTTTCTTTATCGACTATGCTGCAATTCCTTTGCAGCGGAAACTGCACTACCTCAGTAACAAGTTTGAATAATGCCTAGCTCGAACTCAGGGATTTTCCACGTTCGTGCTGCTCTCTTTCGGCTTCCTGATCATCCAGACTGCCACCCATATACCCGCCTCATACAACAGCCACAGCGGGACGGCGAGCATGAACTGCGACACCACATCGGGCGGTGTCAGGATCGCGCCAACGATGAATGCGCCAACGATAACGTAACGACGAATTTCCCTGAGCTTCGCGACTGAAACGAATCCCATTTTTACCATCGCCACCACGGCAACAGGCACTTGGAAAGTCACACCGAAGGCAAGAAACATAGTCAGCACAAAGCTCAAATACTTGTCGATGTCAGTCATCACCGCGACTCCATGCGGGGCGGATGCGGTGATAAAACCGAATACCATGGGGAACACTGCAATGTAGGCGAACGCCATGCCGCTTAAAAACAGCAGCATGCTCGCGACAACCAGTGGCACGACCCAGCGTTTTTCATGGGCATACAAGCCAGGGGCCACGAAACTCCAGATCTGATACAGGATGAATGGCAGGGTGATGAGGAAGGCTGTCATCAAGGCAACCTTGACCGGCACAAAGAACGGCGTGGTGACGTCGGTTGCAATCATTTGCCCGCCTTGGGGCAGCTTGGCCAGCAGCGGTTGCGCAAGCAATGCATAGAGGTCTGCGGCCCAGGGGAACAGGCAGAAAAACACCAGCAGCAGGGAAACCACGGAATACAACAGTCGTTTTCGCAGCTCAATCAGGTGCGCAATAATATTTTGGCTGGTGCTCATCAGGTATTAGTCGTTTTTTTCTGTTCAGAGGAGACTGGCAACACAGCGTGATGCTCTTCAACAATGATGTGCCTTGGGACTTTGCTGTCGGGCATATCACTCTTGGCTGTCTCAGTTTTTGGCATCTCGCTTTTCAGCAACTCTTCTCGTGGCAATATTTTGGCGGCCAATTCGCTCTCGGGTATCGATTGCCCTACACCATACTTGGATGACGTAACTTCACTCTCAAGTTCGGCTACCTGAGCACTGACATCCTGCGCAGCCTGATGGATGGACTGCCCCAAATCGCTGGCCACCTGCTGTGCCTGTTGTTGAACTTTGCGCAGTTCCTCCAGCGCCATGTCGCGCGACATATCCGCTTTGACGCTGTTGACATAACGCTGGGCACGGCCCCACAGGTGGCCTACGGTACGCGCCACCTTGGGCAGATGTTCAGGGCCGATGACAATAAGCGCCACCACCGCAATGACCACCAATTCAGGGAAATCAATTCCAAACATAAATATCGGGAGGCTTTAAGTTTTAGTGTTGGACTTTTCTTTAACTTCGCCTTCAATGGTTTTGCCATCGTCCTTGACCTGCTTGGGAGTCTCGTCGTCGCCCTTCATGCCTTCCTTGAAGCCCTTTACTGCACTGCCCATATCTTTGCCGATATTGCCGAGTTTTTTGGTGCCAAAAATCAGTACAACCACGACCAGTACAATCAACCAGTGCCAAATGCTTAATGAACCCATTTTCTTTCTCCTTAATTAATAATGACTCAATCTATGCTACAAGGGGGGTATTTTACCGCCGCCCAGAATGTGCAGATGCAAATGAAATACCACTTGTCCGCCATCGCGTCCGGTATGAACGGTAGTTTTAAAACCTGTGCCCAATCCGTGCTGTTTCGCCAGCTTTGGCGCCAATAGCAGAAGCCTGCCCAATAGCGCGGTGTGACTCTCATCAGCCGCCGCCAGCGAATCGATATGCAACTTGGGGATCAGCAGCAGGTGTACAGGGGCAGCCGGATGTATATCGTGAAATGCGTAAGCGTCGTCATCCTCATACACTTTCTTGCTCGGAATCTCGCCACGTATTATTTTACAGAAGATACAGTCATCCATGTTCAATCTTTCTGGGTTTTATCTTGCCCATGTACTCATTCCTTAGGGCGGCTGTTCTTTTCTGCAATGCCGGACACGCCTTCTCGCCGTGCCAGCTCGTTCAATACATCATTCGAGTTCAAGCCATGCTGCTCCAGCAGCACCATGCAGTGGAACCACAGGTCTGCAGTTTCATACACCAGATGGGCTTTATCCCCGCCTTTGGCTGCCAACAGTACTTCGGTGGCTTCCTCGCCCACTTTTTTCAGGATAGCGTCCTCACCCTTGCTGAACAGCTTGGCTACATAGGAAGTCTCCGCAGCCGCACCCTTGCGCGATGCGATTGTTTCCGTCAGCCGTTGCAAAATATCGTTACTCATTGATTTTTATTTCTTTTTATATATTTCGTCAGGATTTTTCAGCACTGCATCGGTCTCAATCCACTGCCCATGTTCCAGACGGCTGAAAAAACAGCTTTCACGACCGGTATGACAAGCAATGCCACCCTGTTGTTCAATTTGCAACAGAAGAACATCCTGGTCGCAGTCCAGACGTATCTCTTTGACACGCTGCACATGGCCTGATTCCTCCCCCTTGTGCCAGAGCTTTTTGCGTGAACGCGACCAATACACAGCCTCGCCCAGCGCAACCGTGCGCTGTAGCGCGTCCCGATCCATCCACGCCACCATCAGCACCCGCCCTGTCGCTGCGTCCTGCGCGATGGCGGGAACCAGGCCGTCAGCCGACCAGTTTATCTTGTTCAGCCAGTTATCGCTCACAGCCTCACCTCTATACCCTGTTGCGCCATGAATTGCTTGGCCTGCTGCACTGTGTATTCGCCATAGTGGAAAATACTGGCGGCCAGCACTGCATCCGCGCCGCCCTGCTTGACCCCATCCACCAGATGCTGCAAATTGCCCACACCGCCGCTGGCGATCACCGGAATTTCCAGCGCATCGCTCACGGCACGCGTCAATGCGAGATCAAAGCCGATTTTGCTGCCGTCCCTGTCCATGCTGGTCAGCAGAATTTCGCCTGCGCCCAGCGTCTGCATCTTGCTTGCCCATTCCACCACATCCAGCCCGGTGGCTTTGCGCCCGCCGTGAATGAACACTTCCCAGCGGCCCGGTGCCACCTGTTTCGCGTCTATCGCCACCACGATGCACTGGGAGCCATAGCGCGCTGCGGCATCGGCGATCAGTTGCGGATTCACTACCGCTGAAGTGTTGATACTGACCTTGTCTGCTCCTGCGTTAAGCAGGTTGCGCACGTCTTCAACCTTGCGCACCCCCCCGCCGACAGTCAGCGGAATAAATACCTGCTCTGCCACCTGCTCAATGATGCGAAATAATATCCCCCTGTCGTCCGAAGTTGCGGTGATGTCGAGAAAGGTGAGTTCATCCGCGCCCTGTTCATCGTAGCGGCGCGCAATTTCAACCGGATCTCCCGCATCGCGCAACTCAACGAAGCTGACCCCTTTCACGACACGACCTGCGGTGACGTCGAGGCAGGGAATAATGCGCTTAGCTAACATATTGATTTTATTTAATTAATTTAATTTTGCCGCGGCATCGCAAAAGGCTTAGCTCTTCACTATTTCCGCAGTGAGCTGGTCGGCCAGCTTCTGCGCTTCTGCAAAATTCAACGAACCCTCGTAAATCGCACGGCCCGTGATAGCGCCGGTAATACCTTCCTGCTGCACCGCGCACAAGGCCCTTACATCATCCAGATTGGTGATGCCGCCACTGGCAATCACCGGCACGGTAAGCGGCTTGGCCAACTCCACCGTGGCCGGAATATTCACGCCCGACAGCATCCCATCGCGTCCAATATCGGTATAGATAATCGCTTCAACGCCATAGCCTTCAAAGCGCTTGGCCAGATCGCATACATCATGGCCTGTCAATTTTGACCAGCCATCAACAGCGACTTTGCCACCTTTTGCATCCAGACCCACCATGATATGGCCGGGGAAAGCATCGCAGGCTTCATGCAGGAAACCCGGCACTTTGACGGCCGCCGTGCCGATGATGACGTAAGTCACGCCGATGTCGAGATAACGCTCTATGGTTTCCAGGTCGCGGATGCCGCCGCCCAGTTGCACTGGCACATCCAGACCTACCGCCTCGATGATGCTGCGCACCGCCGCTTCATTTTTTGGCTTTCCCGCAAAAGCACCGTTCAAATCCACCAGATGCAAGCGGCGCGCACCCTGCGCCAGCCACTGCCTGGCCATGGCGGCGGGGTCATCTGAAAACACGGTTGCACCTTCCATCTCACCCTGACGCAGGCGTACACAATGTCCATCTTTTAAATCAATCGCGGGAATAATTAGCATAGTAAAGAATTAAATAATCAGAATTAAATAATTGAGAAGTTGATCTGGTTTTAAACTGGATTCCAGCTGACAAAGTTTTTCAGCAACTGCAGACCGGCAGTATGGCTTTTTTCCGGATGGAACTGTACTGCGAACAAATTATCTCGCGCCACGGCACACACAAAAGGCTCGGGATAATTGCTCACGGCCTGCACCAGGCTGGCGTCGTCCGGCTGCACATAGTAACTGTGCACAAAGTAAAAGCGCTCGTCCTGCGCGATGCCCTGCCACATGGGGTGTTCGCTGCGATCCACGCCGACGTGATGCACCTGGTTCCAGCCCATATGCGGCACTTTTAAGCGGCTGCCCTGCTTGTCCCGCAAATCATGCGGGAAGCGCACCACCTGCCCCGGCAATACACCCAAACAGGGCACATCACCTTCCGTGCTGTGCTCAAACAGCATCTGCAGACCGATGCATATACCCAGAAATGGCTTGTTACGCGCCGCTTCCAGCACCGCGTTGCGCAAATTGCGCCCATCCAGTTCGCGCATGCAGTCCGGCATCGCACCCTGGCCCGGAAACACGACACGGCCCGCGCTGGCGACCACGTCCGGATCGCCGGTCACCGCGATGGATGCACTCGGCGCAACCGTACCCAGTGCATGCTGCACAGAGCGCAAGTTTCCCATTCCGTAGTCTATTACTGCGATATCAACCATGATGAACTCAGAGACTGCCTTTAGTGGAGGGCATCATACCGGACATGCGCGGATCAAGCTCCACCGCCATGCGCAAAGCGCGTCCGAAAGCTTTGAATACAGTTTCGGCCTGGTGGTGGGCGTTATTCCCGGCAAGACAGTCAACATGCAAAGTGACCAGGGCGTGATTGACGAAACCCTGAAAAAATTCGTGGAACAGATCCACATCGAATTCGCCGATGCTGGCGCGTACAAAATCCACGTTAAAAACCAGACCGGGACGACCGGAAATATCCATCACCACACGCGACAACGCCTCATCCAGCGGCACATAGGCATGGCCGTAACGGCGCAAACCGGTCTTGTCGCCCACGGCCTGATTAAATGCTTGGCCCAGGGTAATGCCAATATCTTCCACCGTGTGATGCGCATCAATATGTAAATCGCCTTTGGCCATGATGGTGAGGTCAAGCAATCCATGCCGGGCAATCTGATCCAGCATATGATCGAGGAAGGGCACCCCCGTATTGAAGCTGGACTTGCCGCTGCCGTCCAGATTCAGCGTTACGCTGACCTGGGTTTCCAAAGTATTACGAGTAACCTGCGTATTACGCATGATGTTTCCCAAAAAAATTAAGCAAATTGATGAATACTTTCCTGCAACGCTCTGACGAACAGTTCGTTTTCTTCCGGCGTTCCAACGGTAACGCGCAGGCAATCCAGCAACGCCGGGTGGCCGCCGTCCAGTTTTTTAATCAATACGCCGCGCTGTATTAATCCTTCGAACACCTTGGCCGCATGCGGCAGGCGGAACAAAATGAAGTTTGCCTCACTCGGGTAAGCGCGCACATCTGGGGTGCCGACCAGACGCTCAAATAACCAGCTGCGATCACGCTTGATCTGCTCGGCCTGCTGCAACAAAATTTCGTGGTGCCGCAATAGTATTTCCGCCACCGCTTGAGTCAGCACCCCGACATTATACGGCAAGCGCAGCTTTTCCAACTGCTCCAGCCATAACTTGCTGCCGGCCAAAAATCCCAGGCGCAATCCCGCCATACCCAGCTTTGAGAAAGTGCGCATCACCAACAGATTGGCATAACGCCCCAATTGCGGCAAAAAACTGTTTCCGGCAAAGGCATAATAAGCCTCATCTACCACTACCAAGCCGTCCGCAGCCTCTATTAGCTGCACGATGGCAGCCGCATCAAACAAATTACCGGTTGGATTATTCGGATAAGCAAGAAATATCAATGCGGGCTGATGGCATTTTATGGCCTCCAACATGGCAGGCATATCCAGGCTAAAATCTTCCGTCAGCGGCACGCCCACGTAATTCATGCCGGTGAAAGCCGCAATCATTTTGTACATAACGAATGATGGCTCAACACTCATCAAGGTTGCGCCCGGCTTCGCGACAGCCATCGCCAACAACTGGATAATTTCATCCGAACCGTTGCCAAGCAGCACATCCATCTCGGCCGTCAAGCCGCTTATTGCCTTAATTTTTTCCTTCAGATCATGCGCAGCGGCATCGGGATAACGGTTAATCGCAGCATTCGCCACGGCCAGGGCAATCTCATTGCGGACATTCCCGGGCAAGGAATAGGGATTTTCCATCGCATCCAGCTTGACCATACCAGGGCTGGGCTGCACGTGATATGCGTGCAGGGCCAAAATATCCTGACGTAGCAGACGCTCCGGTGTTACTGTGATGCAATTGATAGCCATAGCAAATTTGTACGTACAAGAATTTCATATTTTACCTCAATCGCGCTGGGAGTTAGCGCAATTAAATGTGCAAATATATTCAATTCTCCACCATATAGTTCAATTACTTTTTCCAGTTTCATCACCAAACCGGGGGCAACATTACATAATCAAACTTGCATCATGCTGCGGGCCAATTTCAGACAGCATAGCGCGAAGTGTTTCCATGCCCATGCAATATCTCCTTTACCCGCATGAACTGGCGGAAATATCGAGCCATCAATATCCGTTTATCATGGAGTTGCAGCAATCGCATGGCTTATAGTACCCTTACAAAAAAAACCGAGAATAAAATGCCTCAAAAGAAACTCCGCGTGTTGTTTGTTGAAGCGTCACATGACGATTTACAGCATGCACTCGCCAAACTTGCAGACAACGGATATGAGGTTGAGCATCAACGCGTCGAAGATGCCGTCGCGATGAAAGCCGCGCTGCTCAAAGAACACTGGGATATCGTGTTATGCAGCTATAACCCGCCTGCATTTGGCGGACTGGAGGCGCTCACTCTGATGCAATCGCTTAACATCGATTTGCCCTTCCTGTTCCTGTCGCATAACTTGCGTGAAGAAAACATCATCCGCGCGATCCAGGCTGGCGCTGGCGATTACATCTTCAAAGGCAACCTGAACCGGCTCATTCCTGCTGTCGAGCATTATCTGCGCGAAGCGATCATCCGTCGCGAACATCGCCAGATGCTGCTCGACCTCAAGGAAAACCAGACACGCCTGCACGCCCTGATTTCCAACTTGCCCGGCATGGCATACCAGTTATTACAATCCTCCGCCGAGGAGGTAACATTCCCTTATGTCAGCGAAGGCAGTTACGATCTGCTAGGGGTGCTCCCCAAGGATTTGGAGCAAAATCCGGCGCTATTCTTCAATATGCTGCACCCTGCAGACCTCAACTCATACAAGAAAGCGATGAAGGCATCAGCCAAATCGCTGACATTTATATATTGGGAAGGCCGTATCAAATCTTTGCCCGACGGAGAAATCAAGTGGGTAAACTTGCGCTGCTCGCCGCGTAAAATGCCGCAGGGGGTGCAATGGGAAGGCATGATGTTCAATATCACCGAGCGCAAACTGGCAGAAATTGAAATCATGCGCTCGCAAGAACAGCTACGTGAACTTTCCGCACATATTCAGGATGTACGCGAACAGGAACGGCTCTCACTCGCGCGCGAGGTTCATGATGACATGGGCAGCATGCTGACGGCGATCAAGCTGGATATTGCATGGCTCGGCAGCCGTCTGGACAACAGCGAATCCGTCTTGGCTGCAAAAGTGAAAGATATCGAAAATCTGGTCACCAAGTGCGCTGCCGCTGCCGGAAATATCTCGCGCAACCTGCGCCCGAGCGCATTGGACTGTTTTGGCATTGTTGCCGCGATAGAAATTGAAGCGAGTGAGTTTGAGCAGCGTACAAGCATTTCATGCGAACTTGATACGATAGAAGAAAGCACAGCTGTTGATCCCAACATTGCCATTACCCTGTTCCGGATCTTTCAGGAAGCCTTGAACAACATCATGAAACACGCCCAAGCCAGCAAGGTGAAGGTAACGATGTGCAACAGCAAAAAGAACGTGAAGCTAACCGTCGCTGACAATGGCCGCGGCCTCAGCGAACCGGATCGCCTCAAGCCGCGCTCCTTTGGACTGCGCGGCATTCAGGAACGGGTAGCCCGCTTTGGCGGCGAAGTAACCATCAGCGGCAAACCCGGCCATGGCACAACAATATCTGTCAGCATCCCGCATGCAGCGGTGGAAGCTGAAATGGATCAAACAGCGCAACAAACATTGTTTTAGTGGAGCCTCTGGATGATTAAAGTATTAGTGGTGGACGACCATGCAATCATACGCAAAGGCCTCAAGCAAATACTGGAAGATACCGATGATATGCGTGTCACAGGCGAGGCAGATTGCGGCATGCAGGCCATACATATGGCACAAACCGACGCCTACGACATGGTGCTGCTTGACATCAGCCTGCCGGACAAGCACGGTGTCGAAGTACTCAAACAACTAAAGCTGAATCATCCGCAATTGTCCGTGCTCATGCTCAGCATGCACGCAGAAGACCAGTATGCAGTGCGTGCCATGAAGGCCGGCGCAGCGGGCTATCTCAATAAACAAAGTGCACCCGCACAACTGGTTGACGCCATCCGGCAGGTTGGCAATGGCAAGAAATATATCAGCAATGAACTCGCGCAACAGCTGGCGGAAGGCCTCTCGGAAGGGTTCCATGAACTGCTGCACCAAACGCTTTCCAACCGCGAATATCAGACCCTATGTTTAATGGCATCCGGCAAGAAATTGAGTGAAATGGCCGAAATCATGTCCCTCAGCACCAAAACAGTGAGCGTGTACCGTGCCCGGCTTCTAGACAAAATGAAACTCAAAACCAATGCTGAGGCTATCCAATACGCCATTAGCAACCACCTTTTGTCGTAATCCCTCCTGCAATAAGCGACTTTTAACCCCGCCAATTTTCATATCCGCCTGAATTAGTACTAAATATTGCCTTTAATCGCCGCATGGTTTATTGAATTATTTATCAATAATACCCATCATCCTGATAAACCAAGATCATGCTATGGCAATATTGAGCAACCCTTCCGAAATTGCGCGCGAAACGCTGAAAGCGCTTGCCGCGCGCCAGTTGGCTCCCACGCCTGAGAACTATGTACAAGCCTATCAGGAAATCAGTGGCATAGCAGCTGCGCCTGCTGGCGCAGTAGCAGTAATTGAACATATTGCCCAGTGCCTGGCACTTGAATCCCCGCAATATGTCGCCAGCAGCAAAGCTTTAAAACAGGCGGTTGCATCGCAAGACTGGGAGCACTGCCAGAATCAATTACAGAATCTGCTTTTCCAGATTAAGGATCACCCCAAGGGTGAGTCGATTCCTGAACTATCCTGGTCAAGTGTGATCCATGAACTATTGCGCCAGCTGGATATCCCGCACAAGGGCATCACCATCACGCGCAAAAAGGAAGGCGTGGAAACCGTATTAAATCGTTTCGCAAACGATCCAGCCGTGCTCCACGAGAAACTGCACAGCCTGATACGTTCCTGGTCAAGCGCAGGTAGCCAGCCAAGTGTTGCCCTGGAGGTGATCGATAATGCCAACATCGACCCGGCTACCGCTCTGGCCAGTGCTACTTCTCCAGCCCCCATTGTGCTTGCAGCTGCGGGAGGCTCCCATGAAATCCTGGCCCAGTTGCGCGAACTGCTCGCCCATACGCTGGAAAATACCCTGCACAGCCAGCCCGATCTCAGCAGCGAAATACATGCGCTTACCCAACTGATACGCGCATCAGAAAACCCGAAACAAATTACCGAGCTGGCTAATCAACTGCGCAAGTTCTGGCTTAAGATGGAGTTGCGTGGCGGCGACAAAGTCAAGATTCAGGAGGGATTGCTGCGCTTGCTTCGCTTGCTGGTAGAAAACGTCAGCGAGTTGGTTGCCGATGAAAAATGGATGCACGGCCAGATCTCAGCCATGAAAGACCTGATCGAACAACCCTTGGACAAAAATGCGATTGCCGATGCTGAACGCAACTTGCGTAACGCAGTCATCAAACAGGGCACACTCAAACAAAGCCTGACCGATGCCAAGAGCACCCTCAAGAGCCTGATGACTACATTTATTGACCGCCTGGGGGAACTGACAGAAAGCACTGGCGACTATCATTCCAAAATTGAGGGCTACAGCCAGAAAATTGGTGGGGCCGAGAAATTCACAGAGTTAAGCGATATTCTGGCCGACATCATGCAGGATACAAGGGTTATCCAGGCCAGCGCCCAGCGCAGCCACGAAGAACTGCTGTCAACACGCAAACATGCCAACGAAACAGAAGAGCGCGTCAGAAAACTTGAACAGGAACTGGAAGAAGTCAGTGAGCTGGTGCGCGAAGATCAGCTCACCGGCGCGCTCAATCGTCGCGGCATGGAGGAAACACTGGAGCGCGAATTCAAGCGTACCGATCGCGCACAGGTGCTGCTCAGCGTGGCCCTGCTTGATATCGATAATTTCAAGCATATCAACGACTCGCTGGGACACCAGGGCGGCGACCAGGCGCTGATACACCTCACCCGAGTGATAAAGGAAACACTGCGCCCCAGCGATTCGGTTGCGCGCTATGGTGGTGAAGAGTTCCTGATTATTCTGCCTGACACCGGCTTGCAGGACGCTATGGAAACCCTGGAGCGCCTGCAACGCGAGCTCACTAAAAGGTTCTTCCTGCACAACAATGAACGCAAACTCATTACGTTCAGTGCGGGGGTAGCGTTAAGGTCCGAGAATGAAGAACGGGTGGATTTAATCGGCCGCGCCGACAAAGCCATGTATCAGGCGAAAACAACAGGCAAAAACCGCGTTGTGGCCGCATCCTGATTCTCTGCACTCATCTATCCGAAAACTGCAAAACTCCGAAACCCAGGCAAGCCGTAAATAACAGTGATGGACACTCACTGATTTTATTAGTGCCTCAAAACGAATCAAGCGCGCATTCCAGAACAGTGAGACCCGCATCAAATTTTGACAGGCGCGAAGTTGCAAGTTCTTCTTGACCCGACCTCATTTAAACTGCCGCTGTTCGTGATCAAATTTAAATTGTACACACGCTCTAAAGCTTTCCCCCATCGAACCGATAACTGGTTTAACCCCGGTTAAACGAATCAAGCGGCGAATTCATGCAAGGGCGCTCGCATCAAATTTTAACCTGCACCACGTTGAAAGTTATTCTTCGCTTGACCTTCATTTTCAACGTGGCAGTTTCGCGAGAAAATTTAAATTTAAAGAGCACCCTAAAGTTTTCTCCTGCTACTCCGATAACTGATCTAACCGCGGATGATGTGCAAGGCAAATAAATAAAAGCCGCAGTGATTGGTAATAACATCAGATTACAAAGTCAAGCTACACAAGTTATAAGGAGCATTAATTATGTCAGCAGTCATTAACACCAACATCGCATCCCTGAATGCCCAGCGCAACCTGAACGGTTCGCAAGGCGCTCTGCAAACCTCGTTGCAGCGTCTGTCTTCCGGCCTGCGTATCAACAGCGCCAGGGACGACGCCGCGGGTATGGCTATTTCCCAGCGTATGACTTCACAGATCCGCGGTCTGGATCAAGCCCGCCGTAACGCGAACGATGGCGTTTCCATGGCGCAAACTGCCGAAGGCGCGTTATCCGGTGTCGGTGACATGCTGCAGCGTATTCGTGAGTTGGCCGTGCAGTCTGCCAACGCCACCAACAGTACCAGCGACCGCGCAGCCTTGCAGGCAGAAGCTGGGCAGCTGGTTTCCGAGCTGGATCGCGTTGCAACCGCCACCCAGTTTAACGGCCTCAACCTGCTGGACGGCACTGCAGGTCCTTCCGTGTTCCAGGTGGGTGCCAATGCCAACCAGACCATTACCACCAACGGCGATAACTTCCGCACCACCAGCTACGGCGGCTACCGCATCGGCTCCTCTGTGGCTGCATCCAGCAATGCGGTGGGCGACCTCACTGCCGGCAGCGTAGCGGGTGCCCTGGACTCAGGCGCCAGTGCAGCCAGCCGTGTCGTTGGCACGACCTTCACGGTTAATGGCGGCGCAGGCTCGCAACTGATCACTTATGCCGCAGGCGATTCCGCCAAGACCGTTGCCGCACTGGTGAATGCAAAAACCAGCGCTACCGGTGTATCTGCCACCGCATTTACCGAAGTCGATCTGACCGCGATGGTAGCAGGTACCGCCTACAGCCTGAATATCACCTCGGATAACGGCGTGGCCACCACCGTTGCCTTCAGCACCGGCGCAGTAATCAATGCCGATGGCTTGTCTGCGGGCATCAAGGCCTTCAACAACGTCTCGTCCAGCACCGGCGTGACCGCCAAGCTGAACACCGCCGGCACCGGTATCACGCTGACCAATGCCAATGGCAATAACATCACCCTGCTCGGCAATGCGGGTTCAGCAGCAGCCACCTTTGGTAATGGTGCTGCCACGACTTCTGTTGCTGCAGCCGCTACCGGTGTTGCAACCGGCAAGCTGACGCTCGATTCAGACAAGGCCTTTGGCGTGTCCGGCGCGGCAGCGACCGACTGGTTCCTTGCAGCTACCGAGGGTGCGCAATTGCAGAAGGTGAATCAGGTTGACGTTTCCAGTGTCGCAGCCGCAACGCGCGCGATTGCGCAAATGGACGCCGCCATCGCCAACGTCAACAACTCGCGTTCTGACTACGGCGCCTTGCAAAACCGTTTTGGTAACGCGATTGTCAGCCTGCAAACCACTTCGGAAAACCTGAGCGCAGCACGTAGCCGTATCATGGATACCGACTTCGCTGAAGAAACTTCACGCCTGACGCGTGCACAGATTCTGCAGCAAGCTGGTACTGCCATGCTGGCACAGGCAAACCAGGTACCTAACCAGGTCTTGACATTGCTAAAATAAGATTGATTAAAGTAGAGACAAAATGAATCAACCCCAGTCGGCCAGCCGACTGGGGTTTTATTTTATCCAGAGGTCAAGATGCTCATTTCAGATGCAACCGTTTCAATTTAGTGCCGGTGTAGCGTTACGTACAGAAAACGATCAAACCCGGATTGTTCATCAGTAAAACCGATAAACACGACGAAAGTGGATTATTTGAGCAAATGATTTGACTGCCTGTGCCGTCAAAGCCGTATGCGACAAAAAATAAACCTCGTAATAACATAGTGTTGAATATTTTTTCTCATTTATTAAAATTATTTCAACTTAGCGCTAAAGTTATCTCCTAACGAACCGTTAACAAGCTTAGCTACGGTCTATTTCACTTGGAAAATTAAGGGGAGGCCGGAGTGAAGGCAATCATGCCTGTTACAAAAAAGTTAAAGGAGAATCAACATGTCAGCAGTCATTAACACAAACATTGCATCTCTGAATGCCCAGCGCAACCTGAACGGTTCGCAAGGCGCTCTGCAAACCTCGTTGCAGCGTCTGTCTTCCGGCCTGCGTATCAACAGCGCCAGGGACGACGCCGCGGGTATGGCTATTTCCCAGCGTATGACTTCACAGATCCGCGGTCTGGATCAAGCCCGCCGTAACGCGAACGATGGCGTTTCCATGGCGCAAACTGCCGAAGGCGCGTTATCCGGTGTCGGTGACATGCTGCAGCGTATTCGTGAGTTGGCCGTGCAGTCTGCCAACGCCACCAACAGTACCAGCGACCGCGCAGCCTTGCAGGCAGAAGCTGGGCAGCTGGTTTCCGAGCTGGATCGCGTTGCAACCGCCACCCAGTTTAACGGCCTCAACCTGCTGGACGGCACTGCAGGTCCTTCCGTGTTCCAGGTGGGTGCCAATGCCAACCAGACCATTACCACCAACGGCGATAACTTCCGCACCACCAGCTACGGCGGCTACCGCATCGGCTCCTCTGTGGCTGCATCCAGCAATGCGGTGGGCGACCTCACTGCCGGCAGCGTAGCGGGTGCCCTGGACTCAGGCGCCAGTGCAGCCAGCCGTGTCGTTGGCACGACCTTCACGGTTAATGGCGGCGCAGGCTCGCAACTGATCACTTATGCCGCAGGCGATTCCGCCAAGACCGTTGCCGCACTGGTGAATGCAAAAACCAGCGCTACCGGTGTATCTGCCACCGCATTTACCGAAGTCGATCTGACCGCGATGGTAGCAGGTACCGCCTACAGCCTGAATATCACCTCGGATAACGGCGTGGCCACCACCGTTGCCTTCAGCACCGGCGCAGTAATCAATGCCGATGGCTTGTCTGCGGGCATCAAGGCCTTCAACAACGTCTCGTCCAGCACCGGCGTGACCGCCAAGCTGAACACCGCCGGCACCGGTATCACGCTGACCAATGCCAATGGCAATAACATCACCCTGCTCGGCAATGCGGGTTCAGCAGCAGCCACCTTTGGTAATGGTGCTGCCACGACTTCTGTTGCTGCAGCCGCTACCGGTGTTGCAACCGGCAAGCTGACGCTCGATTCAGACAAGGCCTTTGGCGTGTCCGGCGCGGCAGCGACCGACTGGTTCCTTGCAGCTACCGAGGGTGCGCAATTGCAGAAGGTGAATCAGGTTGACGTTTCCAGTGTCGCAGCCGCAACGCGCGCGATTGCGCAAATGGACGCCGCCATCGCCAACGTCAACAACTCGCGTTCTGACTACGGCGCCTTGCAAAACCGTTTTGGTAACGCGATTGTCAGCCTGCAAACCACTTCGGAAAACCTGAGCGCAGCACGTAGCCGTATCATGGATACCGACTTCGCTGAAGAAACTTCACGCCTGACGCGTGCACAGATTCTGCAGCAAGCTGGTACTGCCATGCTGGCACAGGCAAACCAGGTACCTAACCAGGTCTTGACATTGTTACGTTAAGCTTGATAGGGTAAAATTCAAATAGCATTAAACCGGCCAATTTATCGGCCGGGATTTAAACCCAAGGAGAAGCAAAATGCTCATCCCAACTATTCCCGGCAACGTAGCCCAGGCTACGCAGCCCCCAAAACACACCAGCGAAACCTCGCCTGACTTTGTTGCTGTCAGCAACACTAAAGCCGACATTACCATTGCACCCGGTACGGCAGCCGATTTACCCAAGATAGCGGTGCGGCAAGTAGCTGAGCAACAGGCAACAGCGCCGCAACTGCAAGGTGTAGTGGAGCAAATCAACAAGGCACTCAAACAGGCCAATAAAAATCTGGAGTTCAGTATCGATACCGAGTCCCAGAAACAGATGGTTAAATTAGTTGATACTGAAACGGGCGATGTTATTCGCCAATTTCCTTCAGAAGAAGCCGTCGCGATTTCAAAAGCAATACAACAGATGCAGCAGGGTCTGCTGCTTAAACATAAGGTATAGGAGGCTAGGCTATCATGGCAATTGCAGCGACATCCGCCACCAGTTCCGCAAACATCGACGTCAACGGCATCGTCAGCCAGCTAATGACGCTTGAACAGCGGCCCATTAGCCTGTTGAACGCAAAGGAAGCCAGCTATCAGGCCAAGCTCTCCGCTTATGGCTCCATCAGCGGCGCGTTGTCCGGCTTTCAGGGTGCGATCAGCATACTGAACAGCGCGATCAAGGCTCAAGCATTGGCTGCCACCTCTTCCGATGCCACTACTTTGACTGCTAGCGCGGCCAGCACTGCAGCCGCAGGTGTTTACGGCATAGACATTACCGCCCTCGCCCAGGCGCAGAGGCTGGTTGCCGCAGGCCAAACCAGTGACACCACCGCGATAGGTACCGGTGCTGCCACTACGCTGACGTTTGATTCCGGCACCATCAGCGGCGGGACGTTCAGCGCTGTTACCGGCACCTATACCGGTGCCGCGTTTGCCAGCAATGGCGGTGTGACGCACACAGTAACCATCGATAGCACCAACAACACCCTGCAAGGCATCCGCGATGCGATCAACAAGGCCAACGTCGGCGTCACCGCTTCCATCATTAACGACGGCAGTGCCACTCCTTTCCGGCTGGTGCTGTCTTCCGGCACCACAGGCGTTGCCAACAGTACGAAAATTACGGTGGCAGGCGATGCCACACTAAGCACCTTGCTGGCTCAGGATCCTGCTGCGGCACAAAATCTTTCGCAAACGACTGCAGCGCAAAATGCCGCGCTCAAGATCAATGGCATTGCCCTCAGCAAGGCATCCAATACCGTTACAGATGCCATTGCCGGCGTGACACTCAATCTGAGCAAAATAACCACCGTCACGACCAATTTGACGATTGCACCGGACAATGCCCCGGTGACAAATGCAGTTACCGGTTTCGTCAAGGCTTACAACGATTTGGCCAAAGCATTGAAGAGTGTCTCGGCCTATGACCCCGCCGCCAAAAAAGGGGCAATACTACAAGGCGATGCAACAGTACGCACCATACAAGCACAGGTACGCAGCATTCTGAGCAACGCTGTCAGCGGAACCGCAGGTTCTCTGACGAATTTGTCACAAGTTGGCGTTGCCTTCCAGAAAGACGGGTCATTGGCACTCGATAGCACCAAACTTAATGCCGCGCTCGCCGGTGGTTTCAACAATGTTGCAAGCCTGTTCGGTTCCATAGGCACCAGCACCGATAATCTGGTCAGCTACTCTGCATCAAGCACCTCCACGATACCCGGATCTTATGGCATCAATGTCACGCAGCTTGCCACGCAAGGCACCGCCTTGGGAACGACTGCTGTTGCCGCATCCACAACCATCACAGCAGGAATCAACGACTCACTGAATCTGACGGTGAATGGCATCAGCGTTTCCATTACACTGCCCGGCGGCACGTATACCCCGCAGCAACTCGCCACAGCGCTACAAACACAGATCAACGCCTCAGCAGGCTTGACACCTACAGGCGTTACCGTAGCCACCAGCATCGCCCCGACCGGAATGATGTCTATCAGCACCAGCAAATATGGCTCAGCCACCAGCGTTGCTATTGCCAGCGGCACCGCTATGACGGCCTTGTTTGGCGCAACCCCCATTACTCAAACTATTGGCCTGGACGTCGCCGGTACCATTGGTAACGCTGCCGCCACCGGAAGTGGTCAAATATTGACCGCTTCCGGTGGCGCCGCCCTTGGCCTGGCAGTACAAGTCAATGGCGGCACGCTCGGCATTCGCGGCTCCGTAAGCTTCTCGCAAGGCTACACTGCCAAGCTCGACAATCTGGCCACTTCTCTGCTTGCCAAAAATGGCATGCTCGCAGGCCGCACCAATGGCATCAACAGTTCCATCAAGGATATCGGGATTCGCCGTGACGCGCTGCAACAGCGCCTGGTGGGTATAGAAGCAGGTTATCGCAGGCAATATTCTGCTCTGGACACGATGCTGACCAGCCTGAACCAAACCAGCACTTTCCTGACACAGCAACTCGCTAGGTTATCATAGGAGTAACCATCATTATGAACGCACATATCGGAATTAAAGCTTACACAACAGTTGGTGTTGAATCCGGGGTATCTGCTGCCGATCCGCACAAACTCATTTCCATGCTGTATCAGGGCGCACTATTAGCCGTTGCAAATGCAAAGAATAGCATGCTGCGCAATGATATTCCCGCCAAGGGGGTGGCCATTTCCAAAGCGATCGCCATCATTGACGAAGGATTAAATGCCTGCCTGGACAAGAATGTGGGCGGCGAATTGGCACAAAATCTGTCTTCGCTGTACGAGTATATGGTGATGCGCCTGTTCGCAGCCAATTTAAAGAACGACGCTGCTATTCTGGATGAAGTCGCAGGCTTGCTCAACGAACTCAAGGGAGCATGGGAAGAGATTCGTCCTGGCGCTCCCAAAATCCCGGCAGCGCAGGTTGCCATGGCAGAAACACCCGTGCCCGCATCCCACTCCAATACTGCGGAAACAGCAAATACATCAACACCTCAATCTGCAATCGGCAAACAAGCGGCATTAACGTATGGAAGGATGTAAGCTATGCACCCTGTCATCGAAAATTATCAGTTACTCTCAAGGTTTACCGGAAAAATGCGTGAAGCGGCTACGCTGGGTGAGTGGGAAAAGCTGGTCGAACTTGAACATCAATGCAGCCAGCACGTGGCATTAATGCAGCAACAGGATTCCACCCCGGTAGATGAAAGCATTCGCCCGCAAAAAGTGGCGCTTATTAATAAAATTCTCGCTGACGATGCGGCCATACGCGATCAGACTATGCCATGGATGGCAGAACTGCAACGCAACATGCAAAGCTCACGCAACGAACAGCGCATCACTCAAGCGTATACCAGCGAATTTTGATGCTGTGGCTATTCCCGTTAACTTAAATTATCCACCAAGTGTAGGTCGAGCTTTACCTCAATCTACCTGGCAATCTCAAACGAACACAAATGCATGATACCTGTCGATGTCTTGAATTCCCTTAAAGGCTTGATGCTCTCGCAGAAGCCGCTGATCTTAGCGACGCCTGCCACCAGCACGACAGCAGCATTTGAGCTTGGCCAAAAATACCAGGGCAGCGTGCAGGCGCAGCTTTCACCCGGCTTGTTCAGGGTTCAGATAGCCGATCAGCTAGTGCAGCTGCAGCTTCCAGGTTCCATTCGCACTGGCGACACCATCACTTTACAGGTCGCTTCATTACTCCCGCGCCTGACCTTCAATATAGCTGCCTCAGCGAACCCGCTTTCTACACCAGACCAATTAAGTACTACCTCTCGCCTGCTCTCCTCATTGGCACAACAACCGATGGAAAAGGCCTTTATACGGCCTGGCAACAGCGCTCCGCTGTGGACCGGCACAACTCAGCTTCCTGATATTGCCGAATTGGCAGGAAAGCTGCACACCACAATCAGCCAGAGTGGGCTGTTTTACGAATCCCATCAGGCACAATGGCTGGCAGGTTCGCGCAACACCGCGCAGTTATTGCAGGAACCTCAAAATCTGCCCGCCGATCAGCTGAAAGCCGCATTTGAAATCAACAGCAATCCATCACCCGCAAATGCAACTGCCGCGTTAAATTCTGTTAAGTCAGCGCACCATACCGCACAGCCGGCACCAGAGCCAGCAACTCTGCCCGCGGAACAGCCAAGAACCGGGTTGAGTACTGATGACAAAATTTCTCCTGCAAATACAGCCCCCACCACGCATAGCGCCAGCACTGCCAACACAGCTCAAGAACGTATTTCAATACCCGGCATTCCCGATCACTTACAACCGCTGATTCAACAACAGTTGTATGCACTTGAAACGCGACAGGTTCAATGGCAAGGCCAAGTCTGGCCGAATCAGGAAATGAACTGGAAAATCCAGGAGGAAACGTCGCACGCATCAAACGGCGAAGAAGGACGACAATGGGCCACCCAGATACAACTCGACCTGCCAAATCTGGGGGAAGTCACTGCTACGCTGCGCTTTGGCAGCAGTGGTTTAAGTATCGCGCTTGATACAGACAAGAGTGCGACACGCGCCAAGCTGGGCACGGCCAGCTCGATGCTGGTCGCTGCATTGTCCGACCGTGGCATAAACATTTCCAGCGCACTGGTCACACAGCATGACAACACCTGACAAGCGCAAATCGGCAATCGCTTTAGCCTATCAAACTGGCGACACTGCGCCCAAGGTTGTGGCCAAGGGGCGCGGTTTGATCGCTCAGGCAATTATCGAACGTGCCAAAGAGCATGGCGTGTACGTGCACGAGTCAGAAGATTTGGTGGGAATGCTAATGCAGGTTGAACTGGACGATAACATTCCACCACAATTATATCTTGCCGTGGCAGAATTACTGGCATGGTTATACCGCCTGGAACGGGAGGAATCCCCTCCTATTTGACCCCTAACAAGAAATTCCTTAAGTTATAATTAAGATACTAAAATAGAACAAAAATTGCATAACTATTAAACCGATATGTCTAAAGAATTTCCTCTAACAGTAGAAAAATTTCAGGACGGCGAGGACAGCAAATTCCGGATCAGTTCGCCAAAAGAAATTCGACTCACCCTGAATGCCATCGCTCAAAAAAAATCGGCAGTGTTACTGCATTTTGATAATAACCAAAATTTTCTTAAATCAACATTATTGGCAGTCGATGAAACGGGTATGTGGCTGGATGTCAGCCCCAGTGAAGATGACAATAAGCTGCTCCTGAAGAGCGACAGCATCACATTGGTCACCAGGCATCTTGGCGCAAAGGTGCAATTTGTATGCCGTCAGATCGAAATGTCAGTTTATGGTTCACAACCCGCATTCTATTGCCCGCTGCCGCAGCTTATTTTGCGCCTGCAGCGGCGGGATTTTTTCCGCGTACCCACCTCCTATGACACACCACTGAAGTGCATCATTCCACCTCTCCCCACCTCAGAAACATCCACAAAACCTGATGAAGTAACTATTATGAACATCAGCGAAGGCGGCATCGCACTGATATGCAAGGAGAACAACATCAAATTGGAGGAAGGTGCAATCTACCCCAATTGCCGAATCGAATTGCCCGAAATAGGCACACTGTTAACTGCCATACAGGTAAAAAGCCTGTTTGAGGTTACCTTGCCCAATGGCATCATAACCAAGCATGCCGGTTGTGAATTTGTCCGGCTGGAAGCACGGATGAGCATGCTGTTGCAACGCTATGTGGGCATCATGCAAAGCAAGCTTTCCAAGCTGGTCTAATACGGTGATACAAGCGCATTACATCTGTGCTGAGTATTTCTCGTTAACTCAGCAAGGATGGAGGCAAAGTGATCATCAAGCCAGCTAACCAACAGCCGGAGCAGGCTGCGCCAATCGGCACAACTTTGCATGAGGATGACGCTGATACTCATTATTTGGGCCAGTTCATCCCCTTGCATTACCACCACAACATGCTAAAAGACGAGAACCGCATGAGCAATTTCAAGGCGGCTATCGATCATGTGGTTTTTGATGGCGCCAAAGTGCTTGAGCTTGGCGGCGGAACTGGCGTGCTTTCCTGCTTTGCAGCATACAAAGCCAGCAAAGTATGGTGCGTCGAATTCAATCCGGATATGGTTGCAGAGTCACGCCGCTTTCTCGCACTCAATCCGGAAGGACACAAAGTGGAGGTCATCCACGCAGATGCATTTGAGTACTTACCCCCTGAGCCCGTGGATGTGGTGATCTGCGAGATGATACATGTCGCGATGCTGCGGGAAAAACAGGTGGAAGTGATGGAAGCGTTCAAACAGCGCTATTTGCGCCGATTTGGCGCGCCTCTTCCTGTCTTTATACCCGAGGCGGTCATCATGGCGGTGCAGCCACTCCAGCAAAATTACAATTTCTTTGGATATTACGCACCCATCATACAATTCCAAAGCAGGCTAACAATCCAAAATGGAAGCACTGAACTGGCTGCTCCTTCGGTTTATGGCACCCTCGACTTTTCACTACCCGGTTCACGTGAAATTCAATGGCAGGGCAGCTTTGTTCTGACGCAAGACGGCACAGTCAATGCGTTGCGTTTCATAACCAAGAATATTTTAGCTGTGTTGCAGGAGCAGGCATCCACGGTAGACTGGCTGATCGACTATCTCGTACTGCCATTAGAAATGAGTGTGGATGCAAGGGCGGGCGATGTACTGCAAGTGTCATTTGGCTATCTGGCAGGCGGCTCGATACGCTCATTGGAAAAGAACATGCGTGTCAGCTTGAGCAAGACGAATACTGCATGAGTTTATCTAGAAGCGCATTGACGTAAAATCACCCTCCTTTGCAGCGCTTATAGCTGAATAAACAATGCGCTAGCCATGACAAAAGCAACCGTAATTTTGTCGAAATTTTCTGCCAAAAACTCATCGCCAGCCCGTTGCGGGCCATCTCCATATGGCCAAACATAATCGTCAATGATGATCCACCCACCTGCAACAACCAGTCCGCTCCAGGACGCAACGTCCTCCTTTGCCGCGCTATAGCTGTGGTTGCCGTCAATGTGCAGTATCGCGATATGACCGCAATATTGAGTGGTTCCAAAGGATGGTGTTGTGGCACTTCGATGCCCACGATAATGTTTTGCACCGTCTGTTGAGGGCATACGCAAATAGTTAACACAGTTTGCGTTATAGGGCAGCAGAGTCATTTCGAAAACCGCCAATGCCTCGTCGGCATCCATGCGCGCCGCCTCTGCATCCACCAGCCCGCACGCATCATGCTGAACGAGATGCTCGTTCGACCAGGGATCCACGCACAGCAAATTTCCCACCCCGTAGCAACGCGCCAGTCTGGCCAGAATGAAGGCGGATTTCCCCCACCAGCTCCCGATCTCCACTACATCTCCAACCGCGCTGCGACGCGCGATTTCATACAGGGCGCAGAATTTTTCACGGTCGCACATGCCGGGGATCAGTTCTGCATGCCGGAACAATGAGGCCAGCTCAATTTCCGACAGATGCGTTTGCGGAGTCAATGCAGAGGCCAACGGAAGCGGATGGTCGAGCCTGGCTCGCGCCCAGCTTCGGGCGGCTCGATAGCCCGTCAACTCAGCGCCGACCGGCGATTCGTTTACCAGCACTACACCCGGAGCAATCTCTTCCAGCTTGTGATTGAGATAACCCCAGATCACAGGATTGGGCGTAAAAACTCCGCCAATATCAAACTCCGCAACAGCCTGCTTCAAGGCCTCATCAAACTCGGGCCGGGTGATGTAGGGCAGGAACAGCCATGACGGATATTTCTCTCGCGACACATCGTAATCGAGCGAGGACGCGCCGATGACATGCAGGCCATCATGCAGGCAATTTTGCAGGTATTCCAGCGAACGCGGCATGCCTCCGGGAAATATCAGAATGTGCTTTCGACTGCAGCCTTGTTTTTCGGAATTACTCATTTAATTTTCGAATCCATCTCTCGATTCCCTTGAATGCCAGCCATCTGACAGCACGTTTATGGGCGACGGCAAACCGAAAAAAGGCTACCTGCCAAGTCGGGATACTCAAACCCCATTTTGTACAAACCCTCCAGTTGAGGCTCACCAAGAACTCCGTTTTCTATGAGCGCATCCATCTGGAAATCCGCCAGCAGTTTGAGCATCAGACCACCTTGCCCAACCTGCGCAAGCATGGCAGCCTCGATATCCCGATTCAGGGAAACACGATCATATACCCGGCGATGGCCGTGATTGACGTCGTTAGGGGTCAAAGCGAAAAGGTCGTCAAGCACCCCCATGTGCCGGGCAAGCTGGCGCGAAAGAGCACGTGCATTGGGCACTACCAGAAAAAGCAAGCCGTCTTCAGCCAGCAACTGGCTTGCCATCTTCAGAAAGCCGATAGCATCGCTGACATGCTCAAGCACATAGGTTGCAAAGATGTAATCGAATTTGTGATTGGGTGCAAAATCCTCGAAAAGTGTGTGCACGAATTCCACATTGGATGGCACCCGTTTTTTGGCCATCTCTATAAAGGTTCGCGAACCATCGACAACAGTCAACTGCTTGACATGTTTCGCAATGAGGTCAGTCATAAAGCCATCGCAACACCCAAATTCCAGCGCATGCTTACCAGGGCGCATATACGGCTGGAAGGTGCGCACTGCAAGGGTCTTGATGATTCTATCCTGCGGACTGTCGCTCGTAACATAGGTATGTGTCACACTTTCAAGAAATGCCATTTCTTTATTTGCATCGGTCATGTTTCATCCCCATTCATAAATTCTGCTTGCTCGGTAAGCATCTCGATCATACTGCAATCGAAAGTTGGAATTTTGCAGTGCTCGGCCACATCCATGCGCTCCGCAAAGCTGTCGTCAACAAAAATTGCATCGCCCCGTGTGATACGGGACGATTTTGTTTCCGTCTCGCCGAGCTGAATGGTCGCGTCAAACAGGCCGGACAAGCGGTGCTTGGCCAGTGTCCGCTTCAGGTCGCCCCGGTGCCGGGAGAGCAGTACAATTTTTTTGCCTTTGTTGATGCACTGGAATACAAGCTTCATCGCTAAAATATTGACTCGCCCGTTGACTAGCAGGGTGTCGTCGAGATCAATATACAGTGTGGAAAAGTTGATCGAATGCCGATAACGATTTCCCAACGCACGATCCATTTCAATTACTCCATCGAGGGGCAGTACTGAAATAGCCATGCGCTCTTCCTCGAAAATACTCAATAATGGAAAATTGACACCCGATACTCTGTGAGCGGCCATTGCACCCGCGATGCGTGGGGCGACCTCGAGAAGCGCCAACTGGCCGTCCTGGGCGCGTTTCAGCTGGAAAAACCACGCGCCGCGAAGGCCAAGTTTGAGTCCGATGAGGTTCGCCATCTCTCGGGCTTCAGGCAATATTTCCGTGATCGTATTGACGGAAATACCGCTGCGTGTGCGGCGGCGAGCGCGTGCGCCGGCAAACAACACCCCCCTCTCACGATCTGAAAAGCAATCAACTGTGTATTCTTCGCCTGGCAAATACTCGCAGATTATTGGTTCGCTAATTGTGCGGATCGCCCCGAGAAGCTCCTCTTCGTTATTTGCCTTGGTGACCCCGAAAGATCCTTGGCCACGATCCGGCTTGACGAATACCGGATAATTACCGATCTCATCGCTTGATGCGAACATGCGAGGAACACGAACAATTCCTGAGAGGGCACGATAGGTCTGCGACTTCGAGCGGGTGATTTCGCATGCGCTAGAGGGTGAAGATAGCACAATGGCGGGAAGCCGCTCAGTCTCCCGACTTAGCGCAACGATGACATCATCATAGGCAGGAAAAATATAGTCTATGCGCAGAGAGTGGCAAAGCGCAATGAGCGCTTCCGCCCAGCCGGGCTCGTGAATACTAGGGAGTACGTGATATTCGGTATAGGCGAATCTGGCATGATTGGAAATATCCTGGCCAGCCGCAAACAAATCAACCTCTTTGCAGTATTTAAGCGACTGTAATATCTCCAGCCCTATCTCTGTTCCAGCGGGAAAAACCAATACCCTGCGTTTTTCCATGCCTAGTTACCCGCAATCAGTTTAATAATCTTGTCAACAGACTCGCTCCCAAGCGCAGGGTATATCGGCAGGCAAATGACCTGCTCCGCTGCTGTACTCGCCACGGGTAAATTCCCTTGTGCCGCTGAAGGCATGCCACGGTACATCGGAAAATCGCTGATCAAGGGATAGAAATAACGCCGGGCATGAATGCCGTTATCTTGCAGTGACTGATACAACGCATCCCGGCTGAGAGGATAGCCCGGTTGCACCAGAATAGGGAAATAGGAGTAATTTGCCGTCATCTCGCCTGCGGCCGACAAACAATGAATGCCTTTGACCCCGACCAGGGCTTTCCGGTAACGGCTGTCAATTTCTTTGCGCTGATGCAGGGCCTCATCAATCCTTTTCAATTGCAACAAGCCCAGGGCGGCATTAATTTCGCTCATCTTGCCGTTGATGCCGGGTGCGACTACAGTCACTTCGTCCACAAAACCGAAGTTCTTCAGGTGGTCAATGCGCTGTTTGGTCTTGGCATCGTGGCAGATGATGGCTCCGCCTTCAAAGGTATTAAAAACTTTGGTGGCATGAAAACTCAACACAGACAAATCGCCGTGCCGAAGTATGCTGCCTTGATCGTCTTGTACGCCAAAAGCATGGGCAGCATCATAGATAACCTTGAGATTATAGTTGTCGGCAATCTTCTGTATGGCCTCTACATCACAGGGATGACCGTAGCAATGCACCGGTAAAATCGCTGTAGTTTGCGGGGTAATTGCCGCTTCTATTTTCGCCGGATCCATGTTGAGCGTCTCGGGGTCGATATCCACAAATACCGGCCTGATTCCATTCCACAGCAGGGAATGTGACGTTGCGACAAATGAATACGGAGTGGTGATGACTTCACCGGTTATACGCAAGGACTGTAAAGCGGTGACAAGAGCAAGTGTGCCATTGGTAAACAGGGCGATATGCTCCACACCCAGATATTCACAGAGCGCATTTTCCAGCTGTATATGAAAAGGGCCGCAGTTGGTAAGCCACTTGCTTTCCCAGATTTGCTGCAGATAAGGTAAAAATTCTTCCAGCGGGGGGAGAAAGGGCTGAGTGACATAAATCGGCGATTGTTTTTTTGGATCAGTCATGCATCTGCCTCTTGTTTTACACAGCTATTGTCATGCAGGCTAACTTCAAACGATTCTGCCGGCAAGCCCTCGCACCAGCGTTGCCACATGATGCGCAAGGTACGTTCCACGCCTGCGGCAACCAGCGCTGGCTGGCCCATCGCTGAATTTGCAAATCGCTCACGCATCCCTGCACGAAGATCTGCCAGCGCGGCAAGATTGCCTGCCCATGTCACACCCTTTTGCACGAAATCTGCTGCATCATTCGCAATATATGCTTCCAGACCAACGTGACCGAGAATCGAGGCGCCTGGCCTGCCCGCTGCCGTGCCGCCTGCCAACGTGAGCGTAGGCACGCCCATCCACAGTGCATGCAGGGTCGTAGTGCCGCCGTTATAGGGGAAGGTATCCAGACAGATGTCCACCTGATGATGTAAAGCCAGGTAGCTGTCCATGCCGCTACGCTGATGGAAACTCAGCCGCTCCCGCGCAATGCCTTCTTCGGCGAACCAACTCAGCAGCGTGTCGTACTGCCCCTCCTCCGGCATCGCTCCCAACACCATTCTGGAATTAGGCAAGGCGCGCAGGATTTCCGCCCACAGGGAGATGACCGCATGGCTCAGTTTGCTTGGGCGGTTGAAACTGCCGAAGGTCAAATAGCCGTTATTCAGAGCGGGCAGCATGTTGACAGGAGGGGCTTCCGCACTGGGCAGGAAAGGCACGTTGGCGGGCATCTGTACAATTTTTTCGGTGAACTGGCTGTCGAACTGTCCGGGCGGCAGAAAAAAGCGGTCAGCCAGATAGTAATCCACCGCGCGCAGGCCGGTGGTGCCAGGATAGCCCAGCCAGCTTGCCTGTACCGGTGCCGGTTTGCGAGCAAAGGTCAGCAGGCGATTTTTAGCAGTATGGCCGGAAAGATCGATCAGGATGTCGATGTTATCTTCGCGGATTTTATCTGCCAGCGCCCCATCCGACAGGCCGGCAATCGGGTGCCAGTGCTTGAAATAGCCGCGCAGGCGCAAGGTGGTGCTGTCATCTCGGTCATGGTTAGCGTAGGCGTGCAAGGATAGCTGCGCAGAATCTGTCAGATGGGCCAACACGGGTTCAATAAAGCAAGCAATGGCATGGTTGCACAAATCGGCCGAGACGATACCAATCTGCAAGCACCGCTCGGGGTCGCGAGTATTGGCGTGCCCGAGCCAACTCGCCCGCAGCGGAGCCTCAAACTGCTCGCCGAAGCGTAGGTGTTCGGCGAATAAAGCTTGCGCTCCCACCCCCGCTTTGTGCGAAAGGAAAAAAAGCAGATTGTGGTAAGCCGACGCCAGATTGGGTTTAAGCTGTAGCGCACGTCTAAAACAAGCAGTTGCCTCCTCCGGACGATCCAGCAATTGGAGTATGTAGCCCAGGTTGTTATGCGCATCGGCAAAATCAGGTTTGACCTGCAGCGCACGACGGCAACTGGCTTCGGCTTCGTTAAGTCGCTCCTGACGCTGGAGAGTGTAGCCCAGGTTGTTATGCGCCTCGGCGAAGTCCGGTTTGATCTGCAGAGCACGGCGCAGGCTTGCTTCAGCCTCATGCAGTCTGTCCATATTTTGCAGGGTGAAGGCCAGATTGTAATGTGCCTCAGCATATTCCGGGTTGAGTTCCAAGGCGTTTCGATAACTGACTTCGGCCTCGTTCAGCCGAAGCGATTTATGAAGAAGGAAACCCAAATTGCTGTGTGCCTCGGCATAATCCGGTTTGATCTGCAGCGCACTACGGTAGCTGGCTTCGGCGTCGTCAAGTAGATCCTGTTCCTGGAGAGTTGCACCCAGATTACAGTAGGCTTCGGCAAAATTAGGGTTGATCTGCAAAGCGCGACAATAACTAGCTTGAGCCTCAGCAGATCGCCCCGTACGCATGAGGAGGAGTCCTAGATTGAAATGCGCCTCGAGGAAATCAGACTTGCTCTGCAACGCGCTGCGGTAGCTGATTTCGGCCTCGTCGATCCGCCCCAGTTCCTGAAGGGTTGCGCCCAGATTGTTATGCGTCTCGGCGAAATCAGGGTTGATCTGTAGCGCACGGCGCAGGCTCGCTTCGGCCTCATCCAATCTTCCCATATCCTTGAATACTGCACCCAGATTGCCGTGTGCATCTGCATCCTCCGGTGATAGTTCTGCCGCTTTTTGCAGGGGAGCCAGCGCATCTGCACTACGTCCAAGCTGTTTTAACACCGCTCCCAATGCCTTCCAGCCAAATCCATTGCAAGGTGATTGCACTATCATTTTCTGGGCGAGACTTGCTGTTTCGATGTAACGCCCCTGATTAAAGAGGCTAAGCAAGGTATCTACTTCTATGGGGTCGGGTTCTTTAGGGGCAGGTTGTTTATTATTGAGCGTTGTCGAATTATCCGGTTGTTTGGCCTGTCCATTCACCTCTAACATCACTGCAAACTCATTCGTGACACTTGCATGTTCACCTGGAATAACTTCAAACGATTCTGCCGGCAAGCCCTCGCACCAGCGTTGCCACATGATGCGCAAGGTACGTTCCACGCCTGCGGCAACCAGCGCTGGCTGGCCCATCGCTGAATTTGCAAATCGCTCACGCAT
>Ga0307377_10000055_pt1 | contig 166066 bp, 148 predicted proteins | sample TR3MG_FD_202535 | JGI IMG/M metagenome (GOLD analysis project Ga0307377, IMG submission 202535) | Soil microbial communities from Risofladan, Vaasa, Finland - TR-3 | ecosystem: Environmental > Terrestrial > Soil > Coastal area > Acid sulfate soil | place: Finland: Risofladan, Vaasa... | reverse complement strand
TGACATAGCGAACTTGCAACTTGAAACCTGTAAGCTTTTTTACCGTTGTTTGTTGGCATTGGCCAGTTTCGTGGGAGCGGTTTTAGCCGCGATGCGGGCGGTAGCCCGCAAAGGTGGTGCGGCAAGATCCGGTCGAGTATTTACTCTTTGCGCCTGGCGGCGCATCGCGGCTGAAGCCGCTCCCACGGGGCCGCCTGCGAGATGCCGCAGGGTAGGGGCTTCATCGGAGGGGGCAAGACGTAAATCAACAGCCAACAGTGACATAGCGAACTTGCAACTTGAAACCTGTAAGCTTTTTTACCGTTGTTTGTTGGCATTGGCCAGTTTCGTGGGAGCGGTTTTAGCCGCGATGCGGGCGGTAGCCCGCAAAGGTGGTGCGGCAAGACCCGGTCGAGTATTTGCTCTTTGCGCCTGGCGGCGCATCGCGGCTGAAGCCGCTCCCACGGGGCCGCCTGCGGGATACCGCAGGGTATGGAGCTTCATCGGAGGGGGCAAGGCATAAATCAACAGCCAACAGTGACATAGCGAACTTGCAACTTGAAACCTGTAAGCTTTTTTACCGTTGTTTGTTGGCATTGGCCAGTTTCGTGGGAGCGGCTTTAGCCGCGATGCGGGCGGTAGCCCGCAAAGGTGGTGCGGCAAGATCCTGGCGAGCATTTGCTCTCTGTGCCTTGCGGCGCATCGCGGCTGAAGCCGCTCCCACGGGGCCGCCTGCGAGATGCCGCAGGGTTGGAGCTTCATCGGAGGGGCAAGGCATAAATCAACAGCCAACAGTGACATAGCGAACTTGAAACTTGAAACCTGTAAGCTTTTTTACCGTTGTTTGTTGGCATTGGCCAGTTTCGTGGGAGCGGCTTTAGCCGCGATGCGGGCGGTAGCCCGCAAAGGTGGTGCGGCAAGATCCGGTCGAGTATTTACTCTTTGCGCCTGGCGGCGCATCGCGGCTAAAGCCGCTCCCACGGGGTCGCCTGCGAGATGCCGCAGGGTTGGAGCTTCATCGGAGGGGGCAAGGCATGACTTCAACAACCAACAGTGACATAGCGAACTTGAAACTTGAAACCTGTAAGCTTTTTTACCGTTATTTGTTGGCATTGGTCAGTTTCGTGGGAGCGGCTTTAGCCGCGATGCGGGCGGTAGCCCGCAACGATGGTGCGGCAAGACCCTGGCGAGCATTTGCTCTCTGTGCCTTGCGGCGCATCGCGGCTGAAGCCGCTCCCACGGGGCCGCCTGCGGGATACCGCAGGGTAGGGGGCAAGGCATGACTTCAACAACCAACAGTGATATAGCCTAGAGAAAAACGATATGAGAAAAATCCTTGCCGCCGTCGGTATGTCGTTTTCGATTTCATGTGCCTGGTCTATGGGCAAGGACGGGGCCGATCCCTTTGCGGGGCGCGAGGTTCGTACGGCCAATGGGGAGACGACTGTCTTTCGTGGCAAGTCGCCGCGCAGCGACGGGTTGTCGTACCAATATCAGAATATGAAGACGCCATTGCGGGGCAATCTGATCCTATCGGACGTGCTGCTGCCTTCGGATCGCTGGTATTTGTGGAACGGCCAGCCGACGCAACGTTTCGATATTGACAAGCAGACCCCGGAAAACTATCACGAGTCGCATAATCATCATCAAAGCCTTCTCAGCGAGGTGATCAATGCGACCGCCGGGGCGAACGGTATCCCAGTCTGGGGCGACAGCGTTGCTGCAGTCGACGGTGCGAATGTCTGGGGCGGGTTCTTTTCCGCGCGATCGACATGCGACCAAGGCGATCTGATCGGAAAATATCTGCCCAAGAACCTGGATCGCGGCTGCGGCCTGGATTTTGATGCACAGTTGACTGGGCTGGAAGTCGATGTGCTCAACGCCGGCAAACCAGGGGTGTATCCGAACAAGGCCAAGCATGGGGTGCAGATCGTGGGTTTTGGCAATCCAAACGGCCAGGCCATCTCCGTCATTGCGGAGAATTTCGACCGCGAGCCACAGTTCAGGCGCGGACAGTTCGAGTCCATTTTATATGCACAGAACAGCATCCAGCCCAGTTACGGCCGTTTCATCGTGATGGATTTCGAGAAGGCTCACATCGGGCTCGATATGCGCAGGCCGTTGTTTTCCGGCGGCGCTATGGATTACCGCACTGAGGGACCGGGTAGCGGAATACTGCTTAACAGTGGTCGTTCCGGAGAGGTGTACGGCGGCCTGCGCTCGCCCGGCTTCGCCGATCCGCGCCAGTGGCTGTCCATGCGGCTGGGCAATGGCGGTTATAGGGTGGTGTCGAACGACAACATGCGCGAGTTGATGGCGATCGACAACCAGGGCGGGATCTACCTGAATGGCGATGTGTACTTGAATGGCGCCCAAATCAGCGCGGAAAGCCTGACCGATAGGGAGGTGAGGATATCGGTGAAAATGCTGGCGCTGTCCATCCTGACGGGATGTCTGCTCTTGTTGGGCGGCAACATTCTGCTGGTGCGGTATCTCGTTAAGACCACTCTGCGGCGTGGCAGAGCGGCAGAAGCGGCATGATGTCCCGGTCCCTCGTTAGCGTGCTGATGCCCGCCTACAACCATGAGCGTTACGTGGCGGCTGCGGTTGAAAGCGTGCTGAGCCAGACTTATCCGGAGTGGGAACTGATCGTTATTGACGATGCTTCGCAAGATGGCACGTGGGAGGTATTGCAGTCGTTCGAGGATGAGCGTTTGCGCCTCTATCGGCATGATTCCAATCAGGGCGCGCATGCCACGCTCAATGAAGCCCTTGGTATGGCACGTGGGGAGTTTGTCGCGATCATCAATTCGGATGATGTTTTCGCGCCTGCCCGTATCGCAGCCTGTCTGGAAACCTTGCACGACACGGGTGCCGATCTGGTGGGCAGCAACATCGTCCTGATCGACGCCGCTGGCGAGCCGGTGGTCGAGCATTGGTGGGTTCGGGCTTTTTCCGATCTCAAGCGGGTCTGGACAGAGACCGGCGACTGGCATGCCACCATGCTGCATGGCAATCTCTTCATGACGACTTCCAATTGCGTCTTTCGTCGTTCCTGGCTGGAGGCGGTGGGCGATTTCCGGGATCTCCGCTATGTGCTCGACTATGAATGGCTGTTGCGCGGCCTGATCGAGGATAGGCGTTTGGCCTGGCTCGACGCGCCGCTTCTGCATTACCGTCTGCATGAAAGCAATACCATCAGCGAACGGCCGCTGGCCGCCAATCTGGAATGTGCGGCCATGTTGCGCGCCCTTGTCCCGCAATTGCTGGGCGCGAATGCGCTGGAACGTATGCGACTGGAACATCTGACCGCGCAGTGGGCGCGCATCGAGCAATACCAGGGCGAAATCTGGGCGACGCTACGGCATGAGGCGCTGGCGGCGAAGGAGGCAGAACTGTTTCCGCTCATCGCCAGGCAGGTGGAATGGATCGCGGATCGCGACCGCTGGATCGCGGAGCGCGATGGCTGGATTGCCGAGCGTGAGCAGCTCATCGCCCGACAGGTGGAATGGATCGCGGATCGCGACCGCTGGGTATTGGAGCGCGATGCCCGCATTGCGGCGGATCAGGCGGCTCTGGCGCTTTGCCGGGAAGAGAACGCCTTGCTGGAGGCCAGCACGAGTTATCGCCTGGGTAGAAAGCTGACCGCACCGGTACGCTGGTTGCGTGGCCGGCTTGCGCGTTGGCAATGAGCACACGCCAGCCGAAATGAAAAAACCGATGCGAGTCAAGGATTTCGCGGCCTTGCAAGCTTGGCTGGAAACCCGCCTGGGCGCTATTCGTTGCGTGTCCTTCGATGTCTTCGACACCCTGCTTGCCCGCTGCATCGAGCCGCCAGACGATATCCAGCGCCGGGTTGCCGCACTGCTGGCGGAGAAAATCGGCGGCATTACGCCGGATGCCGCGTTCGAAGCGCGCCGTGCCGTTGAGTGGGAATTGCGCCGCGCCGCCCTGAGCGATGGCCTGGATCACGAATGCCATTTCGATCCGCTGGTAGAAGGCTGGGTTACGCGCCTGGCCGGCCATCCCGACCCTGCGCTAGTCGGCTTTGTCCATCGCACCGAGCGCGAACTGGAATCTCTGGCGCTCACCGCCAAGCCGGGTGCGCTGGCTTTGCTGGAATGGCTGCAGGCGCGCGGTGTGCGTGTGATTGCCGTCTCCGACATGTATCTGAGCCACGACTACCTTGCCGCCTTGCTGGCGGATTGCGGATTGGACGGGTTGCTGGACCGCCTGTATGTCTCGTCCGAGTTTGGGTTGGGCAAATATTCCGGTCGTTTGCATGCCAGGATGCTGGAGCTGGAAGGACAAACGCTGGAAGGGCTGACGCCCGCTCAAGTCGTTCATGTCGGCGACAACCTGGTTCCCGACATGCGCGCCCCCATGCAACTCGGCATACGCGGCATCTATCTCGACGAACGGGCGGAGCGCCTGCGTCGCCGTCGGCAAACCCTGTCTGCCGAGATGGCGGCGCTCGGCGGAGTCTGGCGCGGCCGGCGATTCTTCGAGATTGTCGACTTCCGCATGCGACACGACGCCGCCTGCCAGAGCGCCTGTGAGGACTTCTTCCATCACTACGGTGCCCATGTCCTGGGCCCCGCTTTCAGCGCCTTTTTGCTCGGCCTGGTGGAAAAGATCGGGGCAGTCAAGCCGGACAAACTGTTTTTCCTCGCGCGCGACGGCTACCTGTTTGAAAAGATGTATGCGCGCTGGCGCGTGTTGCAGCCTGACGTCGAGAATTGGCCGGAGCCGGTTTATGTTTACGCCTCGCGTCGTGTCGTCGCGACGGCCTCGGTGGCAGAAGGCCTCAGCCCGGAACAAGCCGTGGTGGCGTTCTACAACCCCAAGCAGCAAGGGCTGTTCTCGGTGCTGAAAACCTTCGGTCTGCCCGCGGAAGATTTTGCCGAGCTGGCGTGCGAACACGGTTTTACCGATCTAACCGAGCCCATGCATGACTGGCACGATACCCGTCTGCTCGCTTTCCTCGCCGACGAACGCGTGCAGTCGCGTATCCGTCCCATCGGCGAGGCCGCACGTGACCGGTTGCGGCGTTACTTCGAACAGCATGGTTTTTTTGCCTGCGAGCGCGTCGCGCTGGTGGATATCGGCTGGAACGGCACCATCCAGAAATTTCTGCGCGACAGCTTTGGAAGCCGCCCGGATTACCCCGATGTGCATGGCTGGTATTTCGCTTTCGTCGCCGCCATGCACGGTGATTTTGGCATGGGTGACAGCATCGAAGGCCTTATCCAGGATGTGCGCCGCGGTGATCCTTATGAACGCGCACCCATGGATTTCGAGGAAATTTTCGAACAGGGCGCCCGTTCCGGCGAAGGCACCACGCTGGGGTATATCGATGCGGGCGGGCGTGTCGTCCCCGTGCTGAAAGACGACGCGGCATCGGACCGCCAGGGCGAAATTGCCTGCAATTCCCTCATCGCGCGTTTTCAGGCCGGCGTGCTCGACCACTTGACGCACTTTCATGCCGCCTGGAGGCTGACCGGTTATACCCTCGACGACATCAAACCTTATGTCCTCGCCTTGCTGGAGCGCGCCGTGGTTTACCCGACGCGCGAGGAGGTTGCCGAAATCAGCCACCTTGTCCATACCGAAGACTTCGGCCATGACCACACTCTGGACATGGCTGCCACGCCAGTCGGCTATTTCGACTGGCTGAGACCCCGCAGGCTATACCGCAAGCTCAGGCATCTGCCCTGGAAATATGCCGCTTTTGTCCACTTTTCCTCGACGCTGCCGGCCTGGCTGTTCCGCCTGGTTTGTCTGGCGAACCAGAGAAGGCGCTGATGGAGAAAGCACACATCGGACGCGTGCAGCCTTCCGCGCAATTCTGGATCATGCCCCTTGCCTGCCTGCGGGATGGGGGTTGGGTATGACCGGATTGTTGGATTTGCTGATCATTGGCTCGCCCTACTCGGGATCGACTTTGCTGGCTAATGCCTTGAATGGGCATCGCCTGATTGCCAATGCAGGAGAACTGTCGGCCTGCTTCCCACAATTCGAATTGGGCGTGCAGAATCCATTCTGTCCTCTGTGCGCAGCCAGGAGGCAGCCATGCAAGGTCTGGACACCTGATTTCATCGAGAGCATGCGGCTGGCAGGGCCGAGGCGTGCGCGCGCTCTTTTTCGCCGGGCTGTAGGTCGACCCGTGGTAGTGGACAGTTCCAAATTCCCTGAATGGCTGGATGTGTCCTGGGAGGCCTCAACCTTGGCCAAGACCGTAGTGGTGATTATTTCGCGGAACCCTTTTGCCTATCACGTCAGCAATCGCCGCCGCGTGGCGGCGGCACCAGGCACATCGGCGGCTGAGTGGGCGCACTGCTATGCGAGCGCTCTGAAATGGGTCAAGGCGCATCGGGCTGGTCATTACCTCATCCGTTATGAGGATTTTGCGGCGGATCCGGAACGTGTTCTCGCCGGTTTGACGGAACATGTCGGGCTGCCTTGGGATCCGGCGATGCTACGCTTTTGGAAAAACCCCATGCATGCGCTGAACGGCAATGCGGGTGCGTACATGTGGTACCCGGAATTCGCGCGCCGTGCGGAGTTTGAGCGGCCCGAGGATGCGTCTGTAGCGCAGGGGTATGCTGAGCGGGTTTTTGGAGGTTGGTCGGATGAAAAATGGATCGGTGCTCTGGACCAGCGTGAGATTGAAATGATGCAAGCGGGCAAGATCGGGGGGCGTTTGCGTCAATTGTGCGCTGTGCTGGGGTATGACGTTGACTTTCTGGTTGAGCGGGCCGAATGTTCTGTGCGGCCATGACCACGCGCTGGACATCGCTGCCGCTTCGATCGACTATTCGGAGCTATTTCGGCCTCGCCGGCGTTACCAAAAACTTCAACCCCAAACCTGGAAATTCGCTGCGTTTGCCACTTTCGTCACGTGGCTGCCGACGTGCTGTTTCGCTGGGCCTATTTACTGAAAACGAGAAAATGACGATGCAAGAAGCACGTATTGGTTTGGTCCTGTCCGCCGGGCGGCTCTGGGTCATGAGCATGCCTTTCCGCCTGGCCGCGAAGGCACCTGGATTCGGGTTCGCCCCCGGTCTGCGGAATTTGCTACGCTACGAAGCACGGCGGGTGTGGCATTGGCTGTATGAACGCGAGCGCCTGGTGTTGGTTGGCCTGCGGCTTGGCGCACGGCTGCGCAAGCGCTGAAGGCAAATGGGAAAAGTTTATCCGTGCTTCGCGTAGGTCGACAAAAAATAAAGGCTCTTTCATCGTTGTTTATTGGTATTGGCCAGTGCCGCAGGGTGCGCTCTGTGCACCGATTGACGCACCGAAGGGTCGGGGCTTCATCAGAGGGGGGCAAGACATGGCTTCAACAATCAACGGTGACATAGCTAAAATAATTTCCATGCCACATATCGATCGCGCGCGCATTGCGGTGCTTATCCCCTGTTACAACGAGGAAGTCGCTGTCGCCCAGGTCGTGCACGGTTTTCGGGAAGCGTTACCCGATGCACGGATATATGTCTTCGACAACAACTCGACCGATGCCACGCGCGCCAATGCCCTTGCCGCCGGAGCCATCGTTCGTCATGTGTCCCGTCCCGGCAAAGGCAACGTGGTCCGGCGCATGTTCGCGGATATCGATGCCGATATCTATGTCCTGGTCGATGGCGACGCGACTTACCATGCGAAGAGTGCCCGAAGCCTGGTCGATACGCTGGTCGAGGAGAATCTCGACATGGTCGTCGGCACGCGCGTGCATGAGCACGAAGAGGCTTACCGTCGCGGCCACCAGTTCGGGAACCGCTGGCTGACCGGGGCGATGACGCGTATTTTCGGCGGCAGCTTCACCGACATGCTTTCCGGCTACCGGGTATTTTCGCGGCGCTTCGCCAAATCGTTTCCGGCAATGTCACGGGGATTCGAGATCGAAACCGAGCTGACCATCCACGCTCTGGAATTGCGTATGCCCTATGCTGAGTTGGCCACGCCCTATGGCGCCCGTCCGGAGGGTTCGACGAGCAAGCTCAGTACTTATTCCGATGGGATACGCATTCTGTCCACCATCATCAAACTCTTTGCCATCGAGCGGCCGTTGCAGTTTTACGGCGCCTTGTCCGGTCTGCTCGCTGCGGTCGCGCTGTTGCTCAGCCTGCCGTTGTTCGTAACCTACATGGAAAGCGGGCTGGTGCCGCGTTTCCCGACGGCCATTCTCAGTACAGGCCTCGTTATGCTCAGCGCGATCGGTTTTGTAACGGGCGTGATTCTCGAAACGGTCACCATAGGCCGCCGTGAGGCCAAGCAATTACGCTATCTGGCGATCGGGTCTCCCTCTTGTTTGTCCGGTGAGGAAGAATCGAGGTGAATCGGGGTGCTTATAGATTTTTCTCGGGCTTTGCGAGTGTTGCGATTGCCCTGTTCGGGTTTGCCTTCGTGCTGCATTCGAGCTACCCGGGCTACCTTAATGGTGACTCGTTGCATCAACTGAAGCAGACGTTTTCCGGCCAGATTGACGACTGGCACTCGCCGACAGTGATTCTGTTGTGGTCGATGCTGCACAAGCTGCTACCCGGTCCGGCTGGCTTCATGGTGTTCAATAATGTGCTGATCTGGATGGCGGCAGCTATCCTGGCGTTGGCTATGCGGCACCGTATCGGCGCCTGGTCCATCCTCCTCGCCGCGGTTCCCTTGTTTCCTGGGCTGTTCAATTACCTCGGAAACGTGCATGTCGATGCCATGCTCGTCGCGTGGCTGATGGCGACAGCCTGCGCGGCCTATATTTCACGGCGGGAAAATATCTCGGCACGTATGCGTCTTGCGATGTGGATCCTGGCCAACCTGTTCATCGTCGCTGCCTTTCTGACCCGACTGAATGCGATTTTTTGCTTGGTGCCACTGCTGCTTTATGCCAATGCGCGGCTCGGCTTGCGTCGGAACCTCTTGCTGTGCGTAGTACTGATCGTGGCCATGCCGGTGCTGTACAAGGCACAAAATGCAGTACTCAAAGTAACCGAAGGCGCTCCTAGCGAGAGTATCAAGGTCTACAATCTGCTTGCTCTTTCATATTACGAGCGTCGTAACCTGTTCCCTGGTAAATGGACTGAACAGCAGTCACGTGACATCGTCAATGCCTGCTATTCCCCAGTGCAATGGGATACCGCATGGGTAGGCCGTTGCCGCTTCATCGTCGATGAATTGAATTGGCAGAAGTTGTGGGGAAATCCAGAACTGACGCGGACCTGGCTGCGTGAAGTGCTGAGCCATCCGGTGGGCTACTTCAGCGTGCTTGCCGCGACGTTCAAAAGAAGCATGTTCGAGCCGAATTCCCGCGCCATGCTTTACAACACCCCGAATCGCTGGAATTGGGGAGTGGCGGACAATCCGCCGCGTCCTTCAACCGAACTTGCCCAGCGTTATATTCGTTCCAAATTCAACGATCAGGCTGGCCGGCCCTGGGTTTATGCGTCGCTCTCCGCCCTGGGTATCGTCCTGCTTTTCAGGACGCGTGCCGTCGCATCCGAGGAAGGGCGTTTCGCGCTCGCCATCCTGACTTCCGGCCTCATCTACCTGCTGACTTATTTTGTATTCAACATCTCGGCGGAGTACCGCTACTTTTACTGGTGCGGTTTTGCCGCCTATATCGGTCTCGTGGTGGCGCTGGCTTCAGCTTCGGCGGGCTTGCGCCGTCGTTCCGCGCAGCAGAGCGAGATGCCGGACAGGGCGCTTCGCATCCCCTCCTTGACGATTGCCGCGCTGGCCGTGGCTTTGGTGGCCTTCCCATACCATCTGCCGACCGAGCGACGCATCGTCACGGTGACACCGCTCGATCTCAAGCCGGTGAGGGTCACCGGCGTCCACAATGCGGCGACACCAAAGTGGATGGGCTTGAATTTCGAGGGCCAGGTCGAGCCGATGGCATGGGTCCGCGAGGGTGCGGGATATCGCTCCATCCAGCCTTACAGGCCGTTGGTCGTTGAACTGGAAACGCTGAAGCAGGATGTCGATGTTGTATTGGCGACCGGCCCTGGTATGGGAGCGGTGGCTGTTGAGGAAACGGGATTTTATCGCTGGCTGGATACGTCTGCGGATCAAACCGGCAGCACGACAGTCAGTTTGCCGCCACAGGTTGGTGAGATGCATGACTCGTTGCCATCTCCTGTGAGAAATGTCGCCATGGCCTTGCTGTTCTTCCTGATTTTTCTGGCGATTTTCTGGAAGGTCGGATTGCCTTCTCCTTCGCGGAAACCTGACGCACGATATGCGACGAATGTCGGGGGCCGATATTAACGCCATGCTGAAAGCACTCCGACTGAAGCTGGCGGCCGGTTTGCGGCAGCACCGCTTCGTCAGGTTTTCAATCGTGGGTGGTGTGGGGTTTGCGATCGAAGCGGTCTTGCTGACCTATTTTGCGACCGTGCCTGCTGTCGGGGCAATAAAAGGGCGCGCGATTTCATTTCCGATTGCCGTGATGACGACGTGGTGGTTGAATCGGACGCTGACTTTCCAGTCGAAGAACAATCCGCATCGCGAGAGTTTCCGCTATTTCCTTGTGCAGTCGCTTGGGGCTGTCACAAATCTCGGGGTGTTCATGGTGCTGGTGTCGACCTTTTCATGGTTGCGTTCGATCCCGGTCGTGCCATTGTTCATCGCCGCGATTTTCGGGCTGCTCGTGAATTTCACTCTTTCCAGGAAATACGTGTTTGCTCAACATGAAAAAGACTGACGAATTCTCGTATTCAGGGACTGAAAACCTGGAAGTCATGGCCGAGGCGGAAAATTACAATGCTTATCTGGCGTCTCTGGTCAAGAAACAGATCGCCGGGGCGGTGCGTGTCGTCGACTTCGGCGCAGGCATCGGTACGTTTGCGCAGCCGCTCAGCGCGACCGGGCTGGATGTCATGGGGGTGGAGCCGGATGGTGGCCAGCGTCAGCGCTTGCTGGACAAGGGGGTTCCTTGTGTGTCTGACATCTCGGAGGTGGAGGACGGCTGGGCCGATGCGATCTATACCGTGAATGTGCTCGAACACATCGAAGACGATCGCGCGATTCTCCGCACGCTGCATGCGAAACTCAAACCCGGCGGAAAGCTGTTCATCTATGTGCCGGCCTTTCAATTGCTCTACTCCGCAATGGATAAAAAAGTGGGCCATTGCCGGCGGTATGGTCGCGCCGAACTGACGGACAAGGTCAAGGAGGCCGGATTCCGGATCGTCGACTCGCGCTATGCCGATTCACTGGGATTTCTCGCCAGCCTGGTTTACAAGTGGCAAGGCAATGATTCCGGCGATATCAATCGCAGCGCGCTTAAAGCCTATGATCGCTTTGTCTTTCCGCTGAGCAGAACGATCGATGTGCTCGCATCTTCGTTCGTGGGTAAAAATCTCAGCCTCGTCGCCGAAAAGTGACGGCGTGTGGGGATGTCGTCGACGCCAGCCACGCAGTCTGACGCACCATTGGGCGCGTCCAGGACAATAAGGCAGGGTTTACTGAAGACACCCCTCAATGGCACTGGTCTGGCCGTTTGAGTATTTATCCGTGCATTTGTCCTTTTCCCGGATATACGCACGGGCATTCGGGTTGGTTGAGTAGCAATACCCAAACACGGTGGCGGTTCCGGTTTGGCTGCTTGAATCGGGCGCATTTTTATCGTTGAATACAAAGGTTTTCACTGCCTGGTTTTCATACAATGCATAGGAGAACATGTCGGCGGTGCTGAAAATTCTGTCCGGGTAGGGCGTCTGGGTGCTGATTGCATTGTCCAGGGTCGATGACTGGGACATGGCCAGGTCGGTGTAGCCCGAATTCACATCCAGGATCAGCTGGAAGACATCGCAATTCTCTCCCGCCAGGATTTTGTCGCCTTTGCCGTTAAGTGGCTGGCCATAAAGATAGATGGCGTCCCTGAGCGCCAGGCTGACCGTGTTACCTGTTCCATCGCCGCTGCCGTTGTCATTGACTGTACAGGATGTCGTATGCTTGTCCGAATACGTGTTGGTGCAACTGTCCTTCTGCTGGAAATAGATGTGGGCTGTCGGCTTGGTCGAGTAGCAGTAGCCGAAGATGGTCGCGCTGCCGATCTGGGCCGATGAGGATGGATTATTCTTGTCGTTGAACACGAAGGTCTTCACCGGTTGATCCTGGTACAGCGCGTAGGCGAACATGGCGTCAGCGTTCTGGATGGTGTCCGGGTAGGCGGTCTGTGTGCCGATGGCGTTGGTCAATGTATTGCTCTGGCCCATGGCCAGGTCGGTGTAGCCCGATGTGACATCAAGGACCAGTTGGAACACGTCACAATCTACGCCTGCGAGAATTTTGTCGCCGCTACCATCAAGGGGTTGGTTATAAAGATAGATGGCATCGCGCAGCGTCATGGCGCTTGGTTGGGCCGCGGGTAAGGCGGCAGCTACTGCCGCCGCCGCATCCAGAATTCCCGCGCCGCAAGTGGTTGTGGTGCAGTTGCACTGGTCTACGGTGTCGCCCGGTACTGTGACGTCCGGGCAGGTTGACAGGGTGTTATCGGTTGGGAAGGCGCGGGCAGACTGCTTGATGCGCGCGATGACGTCCGCCGGGGGCAGCGCCGGGTTCACCGAGAGCATCAGCGCGGCCACGCCAGCCGCCTGGGGCGCAGAAAAGCTGGTCCCGGCGTTGTAATTGTATGCATCGGTGTAGCCGTTCGCTGCCGGGCTGGTCGCGCCCAGGTTGGTTGCAGTGTCGATGCTGTAAAGGCAGGGGCCATAGGAATTAACACAGTTGCCTGCCGGGGCGCTGACTGAAACCTCAGGTCCGAAGCTGCTGTAGCCGACTTTGGTGCCTACATGGCGCACACCGGCGACCGTCAGTATGCCGGCACAGTTTCCGGGGGCGCTCACTGGCCCTGATTCGTTGCCGGCCACCGCCACCACGAGCGTATCCTTACCTGCCAGTTCTGCGATGACGTCCGCATAGGCGAAGGTGCAACCGCCGCTACCGCCCAAACTAAGGTTGATGATCCTGGCCGGATTGGGGTTGTTTGGGACACCAGGCACCGACAGCCCCGCTGCCCAGCGCATGCCTGCTATGATGTCCGAGTCGAACCCGCCGCATTTCCCGAGCACGCGCACCGGCAGAATCTTTGCGCCCCAACTCGTCCCGGCGATGCCGACTGAGTTGTTGCCTGCCGCGCCGACAATGCCCGCAACCCGGGTGCCATGCCAGCTACTGTTATAAGGAACGAGTTCGCTGCCGCACACTGCCTGCAAGTCTGGATCTTCGGTATCCGAGGCCAAAATGAAGTCTCCGGGATCGCTTGCATCCATGTCGCGGCCATCGCCGTCTCCTGCGTTCGGCGCGTCGGATATGAAGTCATACCCGGGCAAAAGCTTGGCGTACAGGTCTGGATGATCGAAACGCACGCCTGTGTCGACCACCGCCACCACAATATTCGACGAGCCGGTGGTCTGATCCCATGACTCGGTCGCGTGGATTGACGCCGCCTCAGTGGCCTGTAGATACCATTGACCCGAAAACAGGGGATCATTGGGCAGCGAGTGGGCAGTGCGAAGGCGGTCTGGAATTGCGTACTCCACGTCGGCTTCCTGGCTGAGACGCGATGCCAGTGCTTCGGAGGAAACGCCGGCGGCACGGATCACGTGGGCCAGTGCGTTGATGTGCCGTCCGGAACGCAAGACCAGGCCGAGGCGTGCGGATAGGCTCGATGTCCGGTCGAGCGACAGCGCCTGCCTGGGTGCGTCGGGCGTCTGCCTGTATTTCACGATGACGCGCCCTTCTTCAGCTGGGCTGCTGTCCGCATGAACGCCGGACACAAGGAACAAGGCAAGGATGGGGAGTAGGCGTTTTAGCATCATGGTTGCATTTGAAGCGGCTTGCGCAATCGATCAGGGGAAATATCCAGCACAGCGGGATCCTTGCGCAGCGCGCGTATCGCCGCATCGCAGGGCGGGGCGCCCACTGGGCAGGTAAGCACATAAGTGTGGAGCTTCGGGGATACAGATGCCACATAGTGGATTGAGGCATTGGATATCCTCTCCAGCCTCGACAGCAGGTCGGGCGCGGCGCCGTCGACTGGTTTTTTGAACTCGATCAGGATCCTGGATGTTGCCGGCAAGGCGGCAGGGGATGATGAGCAAGCCCCAGCCCCGAACAGGACACAAATAGAACCTGCCGCCAGCAAGCGCGACAGCCATGATGTTGCGACTGGAGGACGACGAAAGCTTTCAATTTTCATTAGTGTAAAAAATAGGCTATGTCACTGTTGGTTGTTGAAGTCATGTCTTGCCCCCTCCGATGAAGCCCCTACCCTTCGGCAGGCCGCTTCTACGGCGCTGGCCAATACCAATAAAAAACGATGAACGGAGCCAAAAAACAGCCACGTCGGGAAGCCAGGATTGTAGTGAGTATTCCCCCTTTTATGCCAAGTATGACCTGATGCGGGCTAATGGGTAAAGATATGCAGCCATCGATATGGCAGTCATTTCGTGGTGACGACAGCCGGCAGCAGCGATCTTGGCTAAGCTGGATATCCGGCGGAGGATATTTAACCGAGAGCATTGGTGTCGCAAATGGACTGCGGCAGCAAACCGTTTAATGCCCTGCTTCCTGGGGATTAGCTCGATATCCCAGAATCGGTAAAATACGTGTCCCCATGCCCAATACCCACACCTCCCCTCTCGTAAGCGTGCTGATGCCCGCCTACAACCACGCGTCCTATGTGCGGGCAGCAGTGGAGAGCGTGCTGGGGCAGACGTATGGCAATCTTGAACTCATCGCCATCGACGATGCCTCGTCCGACGCTACGTGGGATGTTTTGCAGTCGTTCGAGGATGAGCGTTTGCGCCGCTATCGGCATGACGCCAACCAGGGTGCGCATGCCACGTTGAACGAGGCTATGGGGCTGGCGCAAGGGGTGTTCATCGCCATTATTAATTCGGATGATGTTTTCGCCGCTAACAGGATTGATCGGATGTTGGCGGAGGCACGCGCCTCGGGTGAGAAAGAGGTATTTGCCTTCACCGATATCGATTTCATCGGGCCAGCGGGTGAGCCGGCCAACGTACACTCACGTGCGCTTGCTTATCGGGATTTGCAGGCAACATGTGATTTGCTCATGCCGGGGGTGTGGTTTCTGGCCGGTAATCCAGCCATCACCACCTCCAATTTCTTCCTTTCCAGGGCGCTGGCGAATGAGGTGGGCGTATTCGCACCCTTACGTTATACCCATGACTGGGACTGGGTGTTGCGGGCGCAAGAACGTACCTCGCCGATCTGGATCAGGGAAAGCTTGTTAGGTTATAGGGTCCATGCGGCCAACACCCTGTCCGAGGACGATGCCTGGCGGCACATCCATGAAAATTCCCATGTGCAGTCCAGGGCGCTGACATCGCGGTCGATCGGGTCGGGTGCCGAAAACGCGGCATTCCAAATCTGCCTGGCATTGCTGAAGAACGAGAGTTTTCATCCGCTTCCGCTGCTTTTTTATCTCATCCACAGACTTGCCGGCGTGCCGAACAGCCGAATGGAGGCGCTGACATCGGGGCAGGGCGGAACCTGGTTAATGCAGAAAATCGCCGAGAGGTCGGCGTCTCCGGAGGGGATTTTCCACTCGGTTCGTCAACTGGCCGAGCGTGAGCAAACCAGCATGGCGCAAGACCGGCTGATCGAGGAACGCTTCGAGATCATTCAACGGATGGGCAGCGAGATTGCCAACCGGGACCAGGTTATTGCCGGTCAGGCCGAGCTGATCGAGGAACGCTGGCGTGTCATGACGCACATGACTCAAGAGATCGCAAATCGCGATGACTGGATTGCCGACCTGCAGGCCAGGTTGGGTGAATCGGAGCGGGTGCTGGTTACCCGCGAGGGCGAGCTTGCCGGTCTGTACGCCGATCGTTTCGTGCGAATGGCGCTGTTCGTTCGCCGCAGGTGGATTGGATTGCGAAGCTGGCTTATACGATAATGTCCGGCTTACTGATGCCCCGTCCTGCGGCGGGTTCCCGGCGTTCCCGTGACGATAGTCGATCGTGAAGGAAAATACACACAACATGGCACCTAGATCCCTGAAGTTCAGGCAATACACGCATAACCGTTATTGGTGGCATCGTGCGCCCGCGACCGATTATGTCCCGATTCCCTACAGCTTCCTGGACGATGCTGAGTGGGCGATCATGGAGTCCTGGTTCGATGAGACGGAAAAAAAATTCAAAAGCACGGGGGAGGCGAATGTGCCGCCCTTGTCCCTGCTGATTGGCCTGATCTCCGGCAGCGCGATCAGCCGGGTCGTGCAGTGCGGCCATTATGTCGGCTACTCTACCCTGCTGCTCGGTTTCCTGATGCGCAAGATGGGCAAGAGGGGCGGTCTCTATTCGGTGGATATTGACGCTTCCGTGACCAATTACGCCGCAGAATGGGTCAAGAAGGCGGGGCTCGATGACTACGTCAGGCTCGATGTGGCGGATTCCGCCGACCCGAAGGGGCCCGGCAGGGTGCTGGCCCATTTCGGCAACCAACCGCCCCAACTGGTGTTCATCGACTCCAGCCATCAGTACGAGCACACGCTCAAGGAACTGGACCTCTGGTACGGGCAGTTGCCCCAGGGCGGCCTGATCGTCCTGCACGATACCAGTCGCTTCGCCGCGGCCTTTGATTCGACCGGCCGGGGCGGAGTATTCCGCGCGGTCAGCGAGTGGTGCGCGGTCAGGGGCGTGTCCAGCCTGATGCTGAACTCCTTTGTTGCGGGTGGGTCACCAGGCGATTACCCCTATCTGGACGGGTGCGGGCTAACGATCATCCAAAAGAATCTGTAAGGCGATGGATTCTTGATGACAACCATCGCCTGGCTGATTCCCAGCCTTCTCGAAGGGTCGGGTGGGCACCGGACCATACTCCAGCATGCGGACTATCTTCGGCAGCGTGGCCATCGGTGCATGCTCTACGTCGAGGACAATGGCGCAATGTCCGGATCGTCCTTGAGGAAAACGATTCGGCAGATGTTCGGCTTCGATTTCGAGGACGTGCGCCTCGGTTGGTCGGGCGTTAAACCGGCTGACATGGTATTCGCCACAATCTGGTATTCGGCGCGTTTTGTGCGTGATCTGCCGTTCGAGACCATCCGGTGCTATTTCGTGCAGGATTTCGAAGCCCAGTTCAATCCGATGGGCGATGCTTATCTGATGGCGGAAAACTCATATCGCTATGGCTTGTATCCCATCACCATTGGCCGCTGGATGACGGCCATGCTTGGGAATGAATTCAAAGTCGAATCTACTTATTTTGATTTTTGCGCGGACTTGGGGCTGTATCGCCGATTGCCGGATGTGCAGCGTGAGAAGGCCATTTGTTTCATCTACCAACCGGAAAAATTCAGACGCTGTCCGGAATTGGGCATCGAGGCTCTGGGCATCGTGAAACATTTCATGCCGGATGTGAAGATCTACCTCTATGGTTCCCGGTCTGCCGGCCGGGTTTGGTTTGCGCACGAAAATCTCGGATTGTTGAGTTTGGAGGAGTGTAATCGGCTGTATAACCGATGCACGGTTGGGCTATGCATCAGTGCCACCAATCCATCCAGAATTCCTTTTGAGATGATGGCCGCAGGGTTGCCGGTGGTGGAGGTTTATCGCGAGAACACCCTCTACGATTTTCCCGAAGAGGCCATTCTGCTGTGCGAGCCGACCCCTGAGTCCCTGGCGAAGGGATTGATGGAACGGTTATCCAGTCAGAAGGACGCCGAGGTGGGCGGGCAGGCGGGGACCCGTTTTATGCAGGCGCGGCCCATTGGGCATGGTCTCGAGCAGTTTTATTCCGGGGTTGAGGTGCTGTTGGCAGGCGGCAAGCCCCCTAAACGTGTAGTTGGGCCGATGTACAGGCAGCCTTGCCTGGTCGCCGAGGCGAACTCGCAACAATGGGCGAGTGACGGGTCAGCGGCCAGAATGCCGTTACCGGATTACGGTCGCCTTTCTTTCCTGCCCCCGGTTCCGCGCCGAATTATCCGGTTTTTGTATTACGGCCTGAGACGGCTTCGACGTCTTCTGTTATGACCGGGACTTGTTCTTCCCCGCATTGTGCCGAGGGATCCCTTGTTCCCTGCCATGAAGCAGCTGGACGCCAGGTAAAATATGAACTGCTCACAGTCGATGTCTGGGATACGCTGCTGCGACGTCGATGTCACCCCGACGGGGTGAAACTGCACGTCTGTCGTTACCTGTTGTTGCAATGGGGCGACCGGCTGGATCCAGTGTACCGCGATCCATGGGTACTGCTTCACCTGCGGCAGCAGGCGGAAAAGGAGATTGGCGACGAGAAGCGGGCGCTGGGGTTCGATGACGAATATGGACATCTGAGTGTCTATCGCCGCTGGCTTGATCTGGCTGGTTTTGAGTTTGGCAGGCAAGTGCCGGTCCTGTTGGAGAATCTTTTGTTCGAGCTGGATCGAGCAGAAATAGGCCAGGAAAAACAGGTTTCCTATGTCGACCCGAACATTGGCGAAGCATTGCGCCAGCTGTCCGTCAAACGTACGCTGTTCCTGTCCGATTTTTACTTGCCCGCAACCGCCATCAAGGAGTTGTTGAGCCACCATGGTCTCGATGAAATCGTCAGCGATGGCATGGTGTCGTGCGATGTTGGATACAACAAGCGTTCCGGGCGGCTCTATCGCCACCTTAGGGAATACTTTGGCGTTTCAGCCGATGGGTATTTGCACATCGGCGATAACCCGTGGTCGGATGTCAAGGTTGCGCAGGAGTCCGGCATCAACGCCATGCATTTTCAGCCCGATGGAGAACACCGCCGACGTTTGGCACGGGAGGCCGATTTCCACGACCGTCAGGAAACTTTGAGAAATGCGGTAGAAGCCCTGTCTCGCCAGGCGCTTCCTGCCAATGTTGAACGGCACGATTACTATCAGTTAGGTCGTCAATGCTCCCCGTTGCTGCTCGGGTTTGTGCTCATGGCCATGGAGCGTGCGGTATCCGATAAGGTCGAGGCGCTCTACTTCCTTACCCGCGAGGGCGAGTTTTTCCTGGAAATCTACCGCCGACTGGCTGATGGGGACGTGCTCGGTTTCACGCCGCCTCGGGCGGAGTTGCTGATGGTGAGCCGCTTGGCGACCTTCGCGGGCTCCTTGAGAGAGTTCTCGACGACCGAGCTGATGCGTCTATGGAACCAGTACAGCGTGCAGTCCCTGCAGGCCTTGTTCAAGTCGTTGGCGATGGACCCGGTCGAGTTGGCGGCGAGTGCCGAGCGGCACGGCCTTGATATGGTCGGCCCCATCCGCTACCCCTGGCAAGATCCAAGAGTCAAAGCTTTCTTCGACGACCCCGATGTACGAATTCGTATCGAGCGCCACCTCGCGGCGAAACGGAAGGACTTGCGGGCTTATCTTGCTTCTGCCGGCATCGATGAAGGAAGCGGGCGAATCGGTATTGTGGATATCGGTTGGCGTGGCACGATCCAGGATAATCTGGCCTATGCCCTGCCTGAGCTGAAGGTGCTTGGTTATTATCTGGGGCTGAACCGTTTCCTGAATGCACAGCCGGAAAATGTCGGGAAAAATGCCTACGGCCCGGATCTGAACGAGTCGGATGCCTTGGGTGCGCTTCTGGACTACGTGGCCCCGATCGAGATGCTGTGCAATTCGTCCAACGGTAGTGTCGATGGGTATGAATCGACCGCTCACGGCGTGAAAGTGATACGTCACGTCGATGATGAGGAAAATCGGGTCCACGCGGAATATGTCCGGCATTTTCAGGCCGGGGTTCTGGACTCGGTGCCTTACTGGGCCGACTTCCTGCGTACCCATGCTTATTCCAGCGCCGAACTGCGGCCCATGGCCATGGAAATCTGGAATCGGATTATTTATCACCCGTCTCCTTTACTGACCGGGGCATTCTTTCAGTTGAACCACAACGAGGTTTTTGGTGTCGGTGGCTTCATGGACAAGCGCCGGACGATAGGAATCGGGGATGTATTGCGGGCCTTCGTTTCGAGAGAAGGCCGGATAAGGCTGCAAGGCTACCTGTCAGGTTCCGGCTGGACGCCGGGTTTGGTGAGATGCCCGGATGTGCCCTGGTATTTACGCGCGGTGTTACGGCTGCTTTTGCTTGGGCACAAGTACAAGCGGAGGCTGGTCAATAAATTCGCGGCTTGATTCCGGGGGGTAAAGCGGCAATCTACGCGTCCCGGATCGCCACTTAACCATCAGGGGGGTCTCAGCCTCTTCATCCCCTCTTTCTCGTGTATGGGCCACCCCCTTGTGTCGCCGAATAACGCGCTGGCAGCAATACACTTTGCACGTCGGTTGACTTGGGTATCGCTATTGTCTGGACAGAAGTTGGTTGATACCCTCCCCGACCTGCCTTCCATGTACGCTATAGCCAATCTACCGAAGTAAACCGAGATTTCTGAATGAATCCTCACGCAGTACAACCCTCATCCCTGCTCGCGATGTTGAATAGCCTTTGGGGCAATCGTGAACTGATTGCCCAGATGACCCGACGAGAAGTCGTTGGGCGCTACAAGGGTTCGGTCATGGGGCTGTTGTGGTCTTTTCTGAACCCACTATTCATGCTGGTGGTGTATTCCTTTGTGTTTTCCGTTGTCTTCAAGGCACGCTGGTCAGGCGGTGGCGAATCCCAAACCCAGTTCGCGGTGATATTGTTTGCGGGGATGACCGTTCACGCATTGTTTGCCGAGGTGCTCAATCGTGCGCCTGGCATCATCCTGGGCAATGTCAATTACGTGAAGAAGGTGGTTTTCCCGCTGGAAATTCTTGTTGTTGTCAGCCTGGGTGCAGCTTTGTTTCATGCACTGGTCAGCTTGCTGGTCCTGCTTGTGGCATTTGTCATGCTGAACGGGTTTGTTCACTGGACCGCCATTTTCGCGCCATTGGTTCTGCTGCCGCTCATGCTTATGAGCCTTGGCTTTGGCTGGATATTGTCGTCTCTGGGGGTGTTCGTCCGTGATATCGGGCAGCTCATCGGTGTTTTTACCACCGCGCTGTTGTTCCTTTCCCCGGTTTTTTTCCCCGTCAGCGCGTTGCCCGAGTCATTCCAGCCGTGGCTGAATTTGAACCCATTGACATTCATTATCGAACAAACCCGCGAAGTATTGATCTGGGGTCGTTTGCCTGACTGGAAAGGATTGATTTCTTACCTTGTTGGGGCGAGTGTTTTCGCCTGGCTGGGTTTTTTTTGGTTCCAGAAAACGAGAAAAGGCTTTGCCGATGTTCTCTGAAGTGCTCAATGGACTATGACGTAAAGGGTGCTTCGCGCCACCGCCTGACTGGATTGTCTGCGGTGCTCACGATTTTTGTGTGCCCGCGATGACAGGCCCTGTTACGCGTACCCGCTATCGATGAATCGGCGTCACACAATATCTTCGTGGCAATGCTCATGCAGTGCATCCAGCAGCCTGGCGTGGATGCCGCCGAATCCCCCGTTGCTCATTATCAGCACCTGGTCGCCCGTTCGGGCATCCACCGCCAGCTGGCTGACCAATTTGTCGAGGTCGTCGAACACGCGCGCCTTGTCGCCCAGCGGCGCTAAAGCCTCGGCTGCGTCCCAGCCGAGGTTGGCGCCGTAGCAGTAGACGAGATCGGCGTCGGCAAGGCTGTCGGGCAGCGCAGCGTTCATGACACCGAGCTTCATGGTGTTGGAGCGGGGTTCCAGCACCGCCAGGATACGCGCGCGACCGACTTTGCGACGCAGGCCTTCCAGCGTGGTGGTGATGGCGGTGGGGTGATGGGCGAAGTCGTCGTAGACGGTGATGCCGTGCACGGCGCCGCGAATCTCCATGCGGCGCTTGACGTTCTCGAAACGACTCAAGGCATCGATCGCGGCGGCGGCAGGCACGCCGGCGTGGCGCGCGGCGGCTATCGCGGCCAGGGCGTTCATGCGATTGTGCTCGCCGATCAGGTCCCACTTCAGCCGGCCCTGCCGGGTGCGGTTGAAGAAGACGTCGATGTGGCCCTTTGCATCGACTTCGCCGGCGCTCCAGCCCCCCGTGCTACCGAAACGCTCCACCGGGGTCCACAGGCCGCGCTCGAACACGCGGTCGAGGTTGGCGTCGGTGCCGTTGGCAACGACGAGGCCATTGCCGGGGACGGTACGCACCAGATGGTGGAACTGGGTCTCGATGGCGGCGAGGTCGGGGAAGATGTCGGCGTGGTCGTATTCGAGGTTGTTGAGGATGACGGTGCGCGGGCGGTAGTGAACGAATTTGGAGCGCTTGTCGAAGAAGGCGGTGTCGTACTCGTCGGCCTCGATGACGAAGAAGGGACTGTCGGTGAGGCGCGCCGAAATACCGAAATTCTGCGGGATGCCGCCGATGAGGAAACCGGGGGAAAGCCCGGCGTCTTCGAGGATCCAGGCGAGCATGGCGGAGGTGGTGGTCTTGCCGTGGGTGCCGGCGACGGCGAGTACCCATTTATCGTGCAGCACGTTGTCGGCGAGCCACTGCGGACCGGAGGTGTAGGCGAGGCCGCGGTCGAGGATGGCTTCTATCAGCGGGTTGCCGCGGGTGACGACGTTGCCGACGACGAAGACGTCGGGATCGAGACCGATCTGGCCGGCATCCCAGCCTTCGATCAGCTCGATGCCGAGGGCGCGCAACTGGTCGGACATCGGCGGGTAGACGTTGGCGTCGCAGCCGGTGACGGTGTGGCCGGCTGCGCGGGCAATGGCGGCGAGGCCGCCCATGAAGGTGCCGCAGATGCCGAGGATGTGGAGGTGCATTTTGAGTGATCGGTGAGTGGTGGCAGTAAGCGGATTATCCCACGGCCGGCGCGCGCGCCTGCTGGATCAGGTGGGTGAGCAGGGCACGCAGCTTGGCGGGGCGCAGCGGCTTGTGCAGCAGCGGGAAGCCGGCCTGGCTGATGCGCAGGATGGTGTCGGGCGCGGTGTCGCCGGTGACCACGATGGCAGGGATGCCGGGGCCGTATTTCTGCCGCAGGCGGACGATGACTTCGATGCCGTCGGTGTTGCCGGGCAGGCGGTAGTCCGACACGATGATATCGGGTACGCGGCCGAGGCCATCGAGCCATTGCTCGGCTTCGGCGGCGCTGTGCGCGGTGACCAGGCCGATATTCCAGCTGTCGAGCAGTTCGGCCATGCCGCGCAGGATCGTGCTTTCGTCGTCGACCAGCAGCACCAGGGCGTCGGTCGGGATTTGTGCGGGTGCGCCGGCGGTAATGGGGGACTGGATCAGCCGGACGTCGCCGCACGGCACATCGATGCTGAACATCGAGCCATGGTCCGGGCACGAGCGCAAGTCGATCCGGTGCCCCAGCAGTCGGCCGATACGCGAGACGATGGCGAGCCCGAGCCCCAGTCCCTTGCTGCGGTCGCGCGCCGGGTTGTGCAGTTGCACGAATTCCTGGAACACGCTTTCCTGCTGATCCGGCGGGATGCCGCGTCCGCTGTCGATCACGCTGAGGCGCACCATGTGGCCGCGGCGGCGGCAGGCCACCAGCACGCCCCCGTCGTCGGTGTAGCGGATGGCGTTGGCGATCAGGTTGATCAGGATGCGCTCGATCAGCAGCGGGTCGCTGTACAGCGTGATGTCGCAGGGGCGAAAGCGCAACCGCAGGCGTTTTTCTGCCGCCACTGCGCCAAACTGCTGTTCAAGTTCCCGCAGCATCTTCTGCAGCGGGAAATGCACCGGATGGACTTCGATGGCGCCTGCATCCAGTCGTGAAATATCCAGCAGTGCATTGAACAGCAAGGTCATCGCCGCGGTGGCGGCTTCGATGTTTTCGATCAGGGTGAGCGTTTCGGTCTGGTGGTTACGCGCCTTCAGCGCGGTGACAAACAGCGACAGTGCATGCAGCGGCTGCCGCAGATCGTGGCTGGCGGCGGCGAAGAAGCGTGTCTTCGCGTGATGGGCGCGCTCGGCCATGTCTTTTTTGGCGGCGAGATCGGCGGTGGCCTCGCGGATGCGCTGTTCCAGTTCGCGGCGGTGCGTCTGCAGGGCCTCTGCCATGTTGTTCACTCCGGTCGCCAGCATGCCGACCTCGCCCGCCGGCGGCAACTGCGTGCGCACCGTGAGGTCGTGGCATGCCAGCCGCCCCACCACCTGCCCGACATGCCGCAACTGCCCGGCCAGCCGGTTGGACAGTCGCCAGGCCAGCGCACCCGTGAGCGTCAGCGCTACCAGCATCAGCAGCGCGGCGTGGATCAGGGTGTCGCGCTTGAAGACGCCGATCTGGTCGAGCGATACCCCGACTTCCGCATGCCCCAGGAGGTTGTCGAGCGGGGCGGCGCTGGCGGCGTCGAGCGGGGCGTCGTTGAAGTCGGCGACGGGCAGGCGAATCTCGCTGCGCTGCGCGTAATGAGCGTGCGGGGGGATTGCCTGAAGGCTATCGCCGGTGCCGGCGATCATCTGCCCGCGTGCGTCGGACGCGCGGGCAAAGGCCAGTCGGCTATTTGCAGCCTCGGTTTTGAGCAGCGCATCCACCCGTGCCAAGTCGCCGCCGATCAGCGCATACGGCAAGGCGTCGGCCAGGTGGCGGGCCGCATTGGCGGCGCGCGCGTGCAGCGCGTTTTCCGCAGTGGCGAGGGTTTGGGTGGCGAAATAGGCCGCCATCCCGAACTCGGCCAGCAGGGCGGGCAGCAGCGCAATCACCAGCATCCGGCTGCGGATGCTGGAAAGCGACAGCCGCCTGGACAGGGCCAGCAGGAAATTCACGGGACGTGAGCCCGCCGCTGGATGGCAAGCACGGCCTCGGTTCGGTTGGTGACGCCGAAGGCACGGAAAATGGCGGCGATGTGGACCTTTACCGTGCCTTCCGACATCGCCAGGATGTCGGCGATGGCCTTGTTGGCGCAGCCCTGCGCCAGCAGACGCGCCACTTCGAGCTGGCGTGCCGTCAGCCCGCAGGGCTGTAGCCCCGCGAAACCGGCGGGGGCCAGCGCGTGTAAATCGACGAGGCTGTCGCCGAGGCTGGCCGGCACGAAGAGGTTGCCCGCCAGCACCTGCCGCAAGGCGGCCAGCATCGCTGCGGTGGAGGCGGCTTTGGGGATGTAGCCGAGCGCACCGGCTTTCAGCGCGCTGCGGATGTCATGCGGCGATTCCGAGGCGGATAAAACCACCAGCGGAATATCGGGGAAGCGGTGCCGGTATTGCGTAATTCCTTGCATGCCGACGAACCCCGGCATGTTGAGGTCGACCAGCGCGAGATCGAGGTCGGCATGCAGCGCGGTCTGCGCAAACAGGCTGGGGTAATCGTGGGCGTCGACGATCTCGACCGGCGGCTCCAGTTGCGAAAGCACCTGCCTCACCCCCTCGCGCATCAGCGGGTGGTCGTCGGCCAAAAGGGTTTTCATGTGGGCGTTCCCTGCATGGCAGGGATTCTAGCGCTCCGTGCAATTTCGTGTGCGGCAGATTGGGGCGTGGTTTCTAGTTGCCGCGCACCTTGCGCATGCCTTCGTCGATGGCGGCTTCCAGATAACCGAAGTAGTAGTCCGCAATCAGCAGGCCGACGATAGCCTCGCTGGCTGCTACGCCGTGGGTGTCGAACACCATCACGGTGGGCACCATGAATACCTTGTGCGCAGCGGCGAACGCGCCTTCGGTGGTGGGCGCGCCGTCGAACCCGATCAGCGGTGTGGTGGCACCCATGGTCACTTCGCGGATGATGACACGGCTACGATAGGCCGGATCCTTGTGCATGGGCACCAGGTATTCGCGTTTGGCGCGATCGCAATACGAGCAGACGGGGCTGGTGAATACTACCAGGATGGGCACCCGGCGCTTGGCGGCAGCGTGTGCATCGGCCTGGAAATTCTTCGCGTGGATCAGGCCGCTTGCCGCGCCGGCAGCGCCGGACAGCGCCAGACCCCATGCTAAAATCAAGGTCCATATTGCGATCAGTCGCATTGTCGATAGCGTCTCTTCGGGTGGGTGCGGATGCGTCATAGTTGTGAGTGTCGCGTCATTTTTTGCCAAATCAAACAGTCCATTTCTACCGCCATGCATACCCTGACCATCGCCTCCCGAGAAAGTGCCCTTGCCATGTGGCAGGCAGAGCATATCCGAGACCGCCTCTCCGCGCTGCATCCCGGCTGCTCGGTGAGCATACTGGGCATGACCACGCGCGGCGACCAGATTCTCGACGTCACGCTGTCGAAAATCGGCGGCAAGGGCCTGTTCGTAAAGGAACTCGAGCTTGCACTGGAAGCCGGCCAGGCCGATCTGGCGGTGCATTCGATGAAGGATGTGCCGATGGAGCTGCCGCCGGGGTTCGCGCTGGCTGTGATCGGCGAGCGCGAGGACCCGCGCGACGCCTTCGTGTCGAACCAATACGGGCGCCTGTCCGACCTGCCCCCCGGCGGCGTGGTCGGCACTTCCAGCCTGCGCCGCGAAGCGCAGCTGCGCGCACGTTACCCGCACCTGACGGTGAAGCCGCTGCGCGGCAACGTCGGCACCCGGTTGAAAAAGCTCGACGAGGGCCAGTTCGACGCGATCCTGCTCGCCGCCGCCGGCTTGAAGCGGCTTGGCCTCGGCGACCGCATCAAGAGCCTGCTTTCCGTGGAAGACAGCATCCCCGCTGCCGGCCAGGGCGCGCTTGGCATCGAGATCCGCAGCGACAATGCCGAGGTGGCGACCATGCTGGGCGCGCTCAACCATCCCGAAACCGCCGCCTGCGTGCGCGCCGAACGCCAGGTCAGCCGGGTGCTCGGCGGCAGCTGCCAGGTGCCGCTGGGCGCGCATGCGGTGCTGCAGGACGGCCGTCTGGTGCTGAACGGCTTCGTGGCCAATCCGGACGGCAGCGGCTTCATTCATGACGTTGCGACAGGCGACGCGGGCGATCCCGAGGCGGTCGGCCAGGCGCTGGCCGACAAGCTGCTGGCGCTGGGCGCGCGCGCCATTCTCGACGCGCTGCCTTGACCTGGAAACCCTGGTTGACCGCTCATCGACTTAAGGAATATCACTTGATTCTGGCTTGTCTGCCTTCGCCACCGTTCGCTTGCCTGGTAAAACCGCTACGCACCCGCAGGTACGCCTGGGCAGGCGCCTGCCTTTGTCGCTCGTCGTTGCAGGCCCCGGCCTGCCGCCTTCTCGCTTCGCGGCAGTCACCTGCCCAGCCGCACCTGCGGGCGCGTCCAACCAGGGTTTCCAGGTTATGAGCGGACCGCTGGCCGGCCGCACGGTGCTGGTGACGCGGCCCACCCACCAGGCAGCGGCGCTGGCGCAGGCGATCCACGCGGCGGGCGGCACGCCGTTCGCGTTTCCCGCGCTTGCGGTCGAAGCGGTGCTGCAGGACGAATTGAGCGTGCCGCTGGCGCGGCTGGCCGAGGCCGACATCGCGATTTTCATCAGTCCCAATGCGGCGCAGTTCGGTATGGCGGCAATCCGCGCAGGCGGCGCGCTGCCTGACGCTATCGTGGTTTTCGCCGTCGGCCCCGGTACCGCGCGCGCGCTGCAGGCGCAGGGTGTCGGCGACGTCATCATGCCGGACGGCCAGGACAGCGAAGCGCTGCTGGCGCTGCCGCAACTGCAGGAGGTGGCGGGCAAGCAGGTGACGATCGTGCGCGGCGTCGGCGGCCGCGCGCTGCTGGCCGAGACGCTGCGCCAGCGCGGCGCACGGGTGGGCTTCATGGAATGCTACCGGCGCCTGCGGCCGCAGGCCGATGCCGCGCCGCTGCTGGCGCGCTGGCAGGCAGGCGGCATCGACGCGGTGACCGTCGCCAGCGCGGAAACGCTGCACAATCTGGCGGCGTTGCTGGGCGAGGCGGGCAGGCCGCTGCTGGCAGGTACACCACTTTTCGCGCCGCATGAGAAAATTGCCGGAGCGGCCCGCCGCCTCGGCATTGCACAGGTCATCGCCACGCCGGGCGGCGATGACGGACTGGTAGACGGCCTGGTTAACTGGTTCAGGAACCACCCATGAATGACACCCCCGAAGCTTCCGTCCCGCAACCCGCATCGCCGCCTGCCGCCGCGCCTGCCCAGGCGGGTGCGCGCGCCCACGTTTCGGTGGTGGCGCTGGTCGCCCTGTTGATCGCCACGCTGGCGATGGCGGCCGCGGCCTGGTCGTGGTTCGACAGCAGCGAACGCATCCGCGACCTGAAGACCGAGCTGGGACGCCGGCTTGCCGAAACCGGAAAGGACGTCAGCGAATCCCGCCTGCTGGCGCGCAATGCCGACGACGCGATGCGGCAGCTCAGCGAGAAGGTCGCCCGCATCGAGAGCCAGATGGCGACGTCGCAGCAACAGCAGCTTTCGCTCGAAGCGCTCTACAAGGATTTGTCGCAGGGGCGTGACCAGTGGACGCTGGCTGAAATCGAGCAGGTGCTGCTCACCGCTGCGCAGCAGTTGCAGCTGGCAGGCAACGTCAAGGCCGCGATCATTGCGCTGGAAGGTGCCGATAACCGTCTGCAGCGCCTCGACAAGCCGCAGTTCATTGCGCTGCGCCGCGCGATAGCGGCCGACCTGGCCAATCTGCGTGCAGTGCCCTCGCTCGATAAAGTGGGGGTGAGCGCGCGCATCGAGGCGCTGGTGGCACGCCATGCCGGCTGGCCGCTGGCCAGCGCGCAGGTTTCCGAGGCGGCGCCGGTGCCGCGCAGCCGTGGCCGGGCCGGCGATATCGGCCAGGAACTGTGGGCTGAGCTGAAGCACCTGGCGCAGATCCGTCGTATCGATGGCAACGAAGCGGTGCTGCTGCCACCCGAGCAGGCCTACTTCCTGCGCGAGAATCTGCGCCTGCGTCTGCTGTCGGCACGGCTGGCGCTGATGTCGCAGGATCAGGCGGCGTTCGAGACCGATCTGCACGCGGTGTCGGAATTGCTGAGCCGCTACTACAACACGCGCGACGCCGGTGTCGTCGCCGCGCTGAAGGAAATCAAGCGCCTGTCCGGTCTGCAGGTCGCCCAGGAACTGCCCGGTATCGACGCCAGCCTCGCCACGCTCGACGCATACAAGGGAGAGCACTGATGCGCTGGCTGATCTCGCTGATCATCGTCGCGGTGCTGGCCATCGCGCTGGCGATGGCCGGACGCTACGATCCCGGCTATGTGGTGCTGGTCTATCCGCCGTGGCGGGTGGAGATTTCCTTCATCGGCTTCGTGCTGATGCTGGTCGGGCTGGTGGTGGGGGGGATCGTGCTGTTGCGCCTGGCCATGCTCACCCTCAATCTGCCCGGCATCGTGCGCGAACAGCGCACGCGCCGTGCCGCCAGAAAGCGGGATGAAAGCTTTGTCGGCGGCCTCAAGGCGTATACCGAATACCGCTATCAGGACGCCGAGCAATCGCTCGGGCAGTGGCGGGGCGACGACACTCGGGTCGGGGTGGCGCGCGTGCTGGCGGCGCGCGCCGCGCAGGAAATACGTGCCGTGCCGCAGCGCGAGCGCCATCTCCAGGAGGCTGCCGAGCATGGCGCCGAACTTGCCGCACAGCTGTTCGAAGCCGAGGCGCGTCTCGACGCCAAGGACGCGACGGCTGCGCTGGTGGCGATCAATCGGGCCAAGGAGATCGCGCCGCAGCACACCGCGCTGTTGCGGCTCGAACTCAAGGCGCGCCAGATGACCGGACAGTGGGACGAGGTCGACAAGCTGCTTGACGCATTGATGCGCGGCAACGCGCTGGAGCCCGGCGTCGCTACCCAGATGCGCCGCATGGCCTATGCTGAAAATATCAGGCGCCGTGCTGAAGACGGCCACGGCCTGCTGGAGTACTGGAAGACGATTCCGGCCGATTTCAAGGTCGATCCCTGGGTGGCGCGTGCCGCCGCCCGCGCCTTCATCCAGTGCGCCGGCCACGACACCGCGCTCGACGTGCTGGAAGCCGCGCTTAAGCGCGAGTGGCACGAAGATCTGGCGGCCTTGTATGGCGAAGTGCGTGGCAGCAACTCGACGCGGCAGATCGAACAGGCCGAGAAATGGCTGCACGTTCATCCGCGCGACGCCCAGTTGCTGCTGACGCTGGCGCAGCTGTGCAGCGTGCAGGAATTGTGGGGCAAGGCGCAGAGCTATCTGGAAGCCAGCCTCGCCATCGCACCCAGCGCCGAGGGCCATATCCGGATGGCCGAACTGAAGACCCAGAGCGGACAGCCGGGCGAAGCCTGCAAGCATTATCAAAAGGCGCTGTCGCTGTGTCGGGCACAGTAGGGTTTTAGAGAATATCCCCGCTTCTGGCGGGCGCGTTTGTGTAGGGGCGGTTGCCGAGCCTACAGGCCGGCTCAATAGGGTTTTGCAATGCTCATGAGGGGTGCTGTCATGCGCACTAACTACTTTGCCATATGGGGCATCGTGCTGGGTTTGTTGTTGCTGTCCGCCCCCGTCGGTTGGGCCGCAGCACCCAAAGCCAGGCAGACGACGCAGACCAGTGTTTACAAGATGGCCATCGATCGCGGCGTCAGCCTGGAGGAGGCGGCTGAGTCGATGCGCTTGCGCGCCAATGCGTTGAACCTGAAGCTGGTGGCGGAGCTGCCGTTGTCCCAACAGGTCGAAGCGGTAACGGGCCAGCCACAGCGCACCATCACCATTTTCCAGTTTTGCGATGCGGTCACCGCCAAGGAACTGATCGACTTGAGTATGGACTTTGCCGTTTACATGCCGTGCCGTATCGCGCTGATCGAAGGCGCCGATGGCCAGGGCTGGCTGATCATGACGGACATCGACGTCGGTATGGTGGCGCAGGAAAAGAAACTGCAAAAAGAGTTGACTGCGCGCATCAAGGCCGTGCGTGATGCGCTGATCGAGATCATGCGGGCGGGTGCCAAGGGCGAACTGTAAAGCTCGCCTGGTTTGCAAGGTCGCCGAAGCTGCGCCCCGCCGTCAGACGGCAGGTTCGGTCTCGGCGTCCGCCGCGTAGACGAAGGGGTCGGCAAAGAACTCGTCTTCGGGCAGATTGCGCGTTTTCACCAAGCTGTCGCGCGCAGTGTCGACCATGACGGGTGCGCCGCAGGCGTACACCTGGTAGCCCGACAAATCGGCAAAGTCGGCCAGTACCGCCTGGTGCACGAAGCCGGTGCGCCCCTGCCACGCATCGCCCGGTTGCGGGTTGGACAACACCGGGATGAAGCTGAAATTCGGATATTCGGCCATCCACTGCTGCGGCAGTTCGGCCATGTACAGGTCCTTCAGCGAACGCGCGCCCCAGTACAGCGCCAGTTCGCGCCCGCTATGTTCGGCAAAGGCGTGCTCCAGCATGCTCTTGATCGGCGCAAAGCCGGTGCCTCCGGCGATGAAGATCATCGGCTTGTCGGAATCGTCGCGGATGAAGAAGCTGCCGAGCGGGCCTTTCAGGCGCAGGATGTCGCGTTCCTTCAATGTGGCAAACACCTGGTCGGTGAACAGCCCCCCCGGCACGTGGCGGATGTGAAGTTCCAGCAGCGCGTCGTCGTGCGGCGGATTGGCGAGCGAAAAGCTGCGCACCCTGGCATCCTTGAGCTGGAAATCGATGTACTGGCCGGCAAGAAACTGCAGCCGCTCGTTGGCCGGCAGCTTGATCTTCATCAGCATCACATCGTCGGCGCGCTTCTCCAGTTTTTCCACCCGGCACGGCAGCGTCTTCACCACGATGTCCTTGGCGGCGCCGATTTCCCTGGCTTCGATGGTGAGGTCGGACAGCGGTTTGGCACGGCAGAACAATGCGCGCCCCTGCGCCTTTTCTTCGTCCTTCAGTGCAGTGGGAGAATACTCGCCGTAATCGACCTGGCCGGACAGCACCTTGCCCTTGCAGGCCCCGCAGGCCCCGTTGCGGCAGCCGTAGGATAACGAGTGGCCCTCGCGCAACGCGGCCTCGAGAATGGTTTCGTCATCCTCGACGCTGAACTGGTGCCCGCTGGGCTGGACGGTGACGCGATACGGCATGATGTGAGCTTAAAATGCGGTGACGACTTGTTAAATTATCGCTTGAGTGCGCCGGGTTTTTACCCTTGCGTGGATAGGGTTACAGCGGCATGAAAAAAATATTGATCGTGGGGTTCGGCGATGTCGCCGAACGGCTGGTGCGGCGCTATGCCGGGCAGGCGGAATTCATCGGCATGATCCGCCGTCCCGAACGCGCCGCCGAGCTGCGCGCAATCGGCGTGACGCCGATTGTCGGCGACCTCGACGTGCCGGCCACGCTGAAGCACCTGCCGCGCGTCGACGGCGTGTTCCACTTTGCGCCGCCGCCCAACGCCGGCAGTACCGATCCGCGCACCGCGCGCCTGCTGCACGCGCTGGGGCGCCGCCCCCCGGGCATGCTGGTCTACATCAGCACCAGCGGCGTGTACGGCGACTGCGGCGGCAACTGGGTTGCCGAAACGCGCCCGGTGGCCCCAGTGAACGGCCGCGCGGTGCGACGGGTCGATGCCGAGCACCGGCTACGCGCCTGGGGCAAAATGCAGCGGGTGCAGGTGACGATCCTGCGCGCACCGGGAATCTATGCCGCCGATCGCCTGCCGCTGGAACGCATCCGGCGCGGCACTCCGGCGCTGGTTGCGCAGGACGACAGCTACACCAACCACATCCATGCCGACGATCTGGCGCGGCTGGCGTGGGCGGCGCTGTTCCGTGGGCGCGCACAACGCATCTACCATGCGGTCGATGCGCATCCCATGAAAATGGGCGACTGGTTCGACAGCTGCGCCGACGCGTTCGACCTGCCGCGGCCGCCGCGGGTCGAACGTGCCGAGGCCGAGAAAGTACTGTCCGCAGCCCTGCTGTCGTTCCTGCGCGAGTCGCGCCAGCTGTCGAACGCGCGCGCCACGCGCGAACTGCGGCTGAAATACCGCTATCCGACTTCGCATGATTTGCTGCGTGAGATCAAGCAGGCGCGCGGGCAGATGAAGCTGCTCTAACGCAGCCGGTCGTCCGGCTCGCGCTTGAACTCGCCATCGATCGTGACGGGTGTTTCGTCCCGTGTGGGAGGGGGTTCGGGGAAGGGAACATCGTCATTTGCCGGCCGCAGCGGGTCCCGCTTGCGCCCGGCCCAGGTGCCCGGAATCAGCAGCAGCCCCAGCGCGATCGCATCGCTGATGAAGCCGGGGAAGACAAGCAGGCCGCCGGCGAGCAGAATACGCCCGCTGGCAAACATCGCGGCCAGCGGATTCGCGCCGGACTGTACCGAAAACAGCAGGCGCGCGCCCCAGGCGACGCGCTCGACACGAATCAGCATGATCCCGGCAATGGCGGCCAGTAACAGCCACAGCAGCACCCAGCCGCCGATGGCGCTGGCTACCCAGAAAATGCCGATGGCCTCCAAAACCGGAAACGACAGCAGCAATAGCACGATCCAACCAGGGCGCATGTAATGGAACCTTTGTTAATCTTGACAAACTTACCCGATGCCGCGAGCGCCGAAAAACTGGCGCTCGCGCTGATCGAACGGCGCGCGGCAGCGTGCGTGAACGTTTTGGCGGCGTGCCGCTCCATTTACCGTTGGCAGGGCGCAGTGGAAGCGGCAGACGAAATCCCGCTGCTGATCAAGACCACCGCGGCAAACTACACGCTGGTTGAAGAAATTGTTCGCGTGCAGCATCCTTACGACGTACCTGAACTGATTGCTCTACCCATAACGCACGGACTGCCTGCCTATCTCGGCTGGCTGGCCACGGAGACTGAAAAGCATGATCAAGCATAATAAGTGGATTCGCATGCTCGGCGCACTTTCCGTACTTTGGGGCGCGCTGGCACTTTTTCCAGTGGCCCACGCCGAAGAATTTCTTGACCCGGAAGTCGCGTTCAAGTTCTCGGCGCGTGCGCTCGACGCCAACACGCTGGAAGCGCGCTGGCAGATTGCCGACGGCTATTACATGTACCGCGACAAGTTCCAGTTCGAGGCCGACGGCGCCACGCTGGGTGCGCCGCAGCTGCCCGCCGGCAAGGTAAAGGACGACGAGTTCTTCGGCAAGGTCGAAATCTATAGCAAGGACGTGCGCATCGCGCTGCCGATCCAGCGCGTCCCGGGCACCGATTCGGTCACCCTGAAAGCCGTTTCGCAGGGCTGCGCCGACGCCGGGCTGTGTTACATCCCGCAAACCGAGAGCATGACGATCAAGCTGCCCGCGCCGGCGGCTGCCGTCGCGGCAACGCCCGTTGCCCCCGCCGCCGCACCCGCAGCATCCCGTTCCGCGCTGGATGGCCTGCGCAGCCTGCTGGGCGATGCGGGCATGCCGAAACTGCTGCCTCCGGAAGAGGCCTTCCTGGTTGCCACGGCGATGCCGGATGCGCAGACGGCCAGGCTCGATTACACGCTGACGCCCGACACCTACCTGTATCGCGACAAGCTCGCCTATGTCGTCAAGTCGCCCGCCGACGTGAAAGTGGCGAGCGTCGACACCCCGGCGGGCGAGGTCAAGGACGACCCGACCTTCGGCCGCACCGAGGTCTACCACCAGGATTTTGCCGCCGGCGTGACGCTGTCGCGTGCGCTCGCCGCCGGCGAGCAACTGGTGCTGGAAGCCACCTGGCAGGGCTGCAACGAGGCGATCGGCGTGTGCTACCCGCCGATCACGCGTGACTTTACGCTGACCGCGGGCGCGGCCGGCGCAGCCTTCATTGCCGGCGCCCAGGCCGCGCCGGTCGAGCCCGCCAGCGAATCGGACACTTCGCGCATCGAGCGCGTGCTGAAGGGCGGCAGTTTCTGGCCGGTGGTCGCCACCTTCTTCGGCCTCGGCCTGCTGCTGGCGTTGACGCCCTGCGTGTTCCCGATGATTCCGATCCTGTCGGGCATCATCGCCGGGCAGAACACCAAAGTGACCAAGACCAGCGGCTTCCTGCTGTCGCTCGCCTACGTGCTGGGCATGGCGATCACCTATGCGGTGGCTGGCGTGGCGGCGGCGCTGTCCGGTACCCTGATTTCCAACGCCCTGCAGAACCCGTGGGCGCTCGGCGTCGGTGCGCTGATTTTCGTCGGCCTGGCGCTGTCCATGTTCGGCTTCTACGAACTGCAATTGCCGAGCGCGCTGCAAAGCAAGTTTTCCGAGCGCGCCAACAAGATGAAGGGCGGCAATTTCTTCGGCGTGTTTGCCATGGGCGCGCTGTCCGCCGTCATTCTCGGGCCCTGCGTCGCGCCGCCGCTGGCCGCCGCGCTGGCCTTCATCGCGCAGACCGGCAACACCGTGCTCGGCGGCGTTGCGCTGTTCGTGCTGGCGCTGGGCATGGGCGTGCCGCTGCTGCTGATCGGCCTGTCCGCCGGCGCCCTGCTGCCGCGCGCCGGCGGCTGGATGAACGCGGTGAAGTATTTCTTCGGCGTGATGATGCTGGCCATCGCCATCTACCTGATCTCGCCGGTCGTTCCGGGCTGGGTCGGCATGCTGCTGTGGGCACTGCTGCTGATCGCGTGCGCGATTTTCCTGCATGCGCTCGACCCGCTGCCGGCCCAGGCAAGCGGCTGGTCGCGCCTGTGGAAGGGGCTGGGCGTGGTGCTGCTGATCGGTGGCCTGGCGATCCTGCTTGGCATGCTGGCGGGCAGCCGCAATCTGCTGCAGCCGCTCGATGTCTTCAAGGGGGGCGCAGGCGGCGCGGCGCTGGCGGCCGAGCAGAAAGGCCTGGCGTTCGAGAAGGTGAAGGACGTGGCCGAACTCGACGCGCGTCTGGCCGCAGCCAGTGCCGACGGCCGCGCAGTGATGCTCGACTTCTATGCCGACTGGTGCGTGTCGTGCAAGGAAATGGAAAGCTTCACCTTCAGCGATGCCCGGGTGCAGGCGCGGCTGGCAGACGTGGTGCTGCTGAAGGCCGACGTCACCGTCAACAGCGACGCCGACAAGGCGCTGCTCAAGCGCTTCAACCTGTTCGGCCCGCCCGGGATTATTTTCTGGAACGCCGCAGGCGCGCAGTCGGATTTCAAGGTGATCGGCTTCGAGAAGGCCGACAAGTTTCTGGCGAGCATCGACTCGGCGCTGGGACGCTGACGCATCCCGGCGGGCTTACGATTCCACAGGGTCTTTGGCACGTAGTGGATCGAAGCCCTTCAGGGCTGGCGGCGTAATACCGCAATCGCGTCCAGCAGCGGCGTGACGACGGGCTGGATCTTGCGCCGCATCAGTGAGCCGACCGCAGTGGTCTTGAGGAAGATCGGGCGCACGCTGTCGGCATCCGCCGCAGCCAGTGTGTCGAGCGCGGCACAATCCATTTCAAACTGCGGCGCAGCACCGGTCAGGGTCGCGCGCGCCGCGTTGCGCGCGGCTTCGTCGGCCTGGCGCAAGGGGGCGCACCACTGCGCCAGCGCATTCAGGGTGTGGTTGACCACTTCCTGAATTTCCGGACGATCGAGAACCAGCGCGACGGTGGCGAGGAAGGTCTGCCCCTGCGCCGACAGCGCTTTTTCCAGTAGCGCGCTGTAAGGGTTGCCGGCGAGATGCGGCACCCCGGGGTGATCGGTGCGCGCAGGACGCGGATTGGGTAGCTGGTCCGGTTGCAGCTCGAGGAAGGCCACGCAATACGAATTACGGCTGTTGCCGCGCTTCCAGATCGCCAGCCGCTCGGCATCGGTGAGCACACCCGAAACCAGCATCACCGCGACGGTATCGAGAATGCCGACGTCGTCCTCGTGCAGAAACGCCAGGTGGTCGACCAGGAATTGGGCGAGCGTGCGCCCCATGCTGCCCCGGCACACCGCATCGCGCATCAGCATCAGCCGCGCGTTCTCGAGGGTCGGCATGCACCACCAGGCGTAGCGTGCCAGCTCGTCGGTGAGCGCGGACGAGTGCACCACCGCCACCACCGCTTCTTCTTCGGCGATCAACAGCAGCTGCGCCAGGTGCTGGATCGACAACCCTGCCTGCGACTGCCGGGTCCAGCGCGTCAGATGTATCGGGTAGCCGCCGGGCGAACCGAGCGCGTGACCGGACAGCATCTCGCGCACCCGCTTTAGGTAGCGGTCGGCGCGCTCGTTGGGTTTCAGCGGCACGCTGGCCTCGCCCTGCGGCGTCAGCGCCCACAGCGTCATGTTCGATTCGTCGATGCGGACGGCCTTGAGTTCGGTGTTGAACAGGACGTTGAGGCGCAACTCGTCTTCGGGGGAAAGTTCGTCGTTCATTCAGTTTTCTCACCACAGAGGCACGGAGGCACGGAGAAAAACAAATGCAGTTCTCTGTGTCTCCGTGCCTCTGTGGTTAATGGTTTATAACTTTCCAAATACGTCACGTGCAGCGGCGATGGTGGCGTCGATGTCGGCGTCGCTGTGGGCGGCCGAGACGAAGCCCGCCTCGAACGCCGATGGTGCGAGGTAGATGCCGCGGTCGAGCATGGCATGGAAGAAGCGGTTGAAGGCTTCCTTGTCGCACTGCATCACTTCGGCAAAGCCCGCCGGCGGCCTGGCCGCGAAGTACAGGCCGAACATGCCGCCGATCGAGTCGGCGCAGAAGGTGACGCCGGCGTCCGCAGCGGCCAGGGTCAGCCCTTTCACCAGCCGCTCGGTGCTGGCGGCGAGGCGCGCGTGAAAGCCCGCTTCGGAAATCGCGGCGAGGGTAGCGAGGCCGGCGGCCACCGCGACCGGGTTGCCCGACAGCGTGCCGGCCTGGTACACCGGGCCGGCGGGCGCCAGCTTGTCCATGACGTCGGCGCGGCCACCGAAAGCGCCTACCGGCATGCCGCCGCCGATGACCTTGCCGAGCGTGGTCAGATCGGGCTTGATGCCGAGTAGTTTCTGCGCGCAGCCGAGATCGACGCGGAAGCCGGTCATCACCTCGTCGAAAATCAGCAGCGCACCGTGCGCGTCGCACAGGCGGCGCATCGCAGCCATGAATTCTGCGGTCGGCTTGACCAGGTTCATGTTGCCGGCGAAGGGCTCGACGATGATGCAGGCGATCTCGTTGCCGATCTCGGCGAAGGTGCGCTCCAGCCCGGCGACGTCGTTGTAGTCGAGCACCAGGGTCTGCGCCGCGACTTCCGGCGGCACCCCGGCCGAGGTGGGGTTGCCGAAGGTGAGCGCGCCGGAGCCGGCCTTCACCAGGAGGAAGTCGGCGTGACCGTGGTAGCAGCCTTCGAACTTGATGAACTTGCTGCGCCCGGTAAATCCTCTGGCCAGGCGGATCGCGCTCATCGTCGCCTCGGTGCCGGAGGACACCAGGCGCACCTTCTCGATGCTCGGCACGAGTTCGATAATGCGGCGGGCGATGGTGAGTTCGGCCTCGGTAGGCGCGCCGAACGACAGGCCGTTGGCGGCGGCGTCGGCAACCGCCTTCACCGTGCCGGGGTGGGCGTGGCCGAGGATGGCCGGGCCCCACGAGCCGACGTAGTCGATGTATTCGCGGCCGTCGGCGTCCCACACGCGCGAGCCCTTGGCGCGGCTGAAGAACACCGGGGTGCCGCCGACGCTTTTGAAGGCGCGCACCGGCGAATTCACGCCGCCGGGGATGACGTGTTGCGATTGTTCGAATAGCTGTTCGTTGCGGGTCATTGTTCGGGTTCCGTTTCAAATAAATGATTCAGGGCGCGCGCGGTTGTGCGGATGTCGGGCGTGTCGAACAGGGCCGACAGCACCGCGAGGCTGTCGGCGCCGGCGTCCAGCAACTGCGGTGCGTTTCCCAGCGTGATGCCGCCGATGGCAACCAGCGGTACGTGGATCCGCGGCGCCGCCTCGCGCAGCAGGTCGAGGCCGGCGCGCCCGGCGCCCGGCTTGGTCGGCGACGCAAAGAAGCTGCCAAAGGCGACATAGTCGGCGCCGGCAGCCTGCGCGGCAGACGCCAGCTCAAGACTTTGGTAGCACGACGCGCCGATGAGTTTGTTCTTGCCGAGAATGATGCGCGCCTCGCGCAGGCTGGCGTCGTCGCGCCCCAGGTGGATGCCGTCGGCGTCGCACAGATCGGCCAGCCGCAGATCGTCGTTGACGATCAGCGGTACGCCGAATTGGCGGCACAGTATGACCAGTTCGCTTGCCTGTTCGTGGCGGCGTGCCACGTCGCCCGATTTATCGCGGTATTGCACGGCGGCCACGCCGCCCGCCAGCGCCGCTTCGACCTGCGTCAGCAAAAATTCGGTGTCCGCGGTTTCCGGGGTGATGGCGTACACGCCGCCGGGGAATTTTGCCGAATCAGGCATTGCCTTCCGTCTGTTCATCCTGGGCCCAGAAGAAACGCTCGGGGATGTATTGCCCCATGCCGGGACGGAAGGCGGCCTTCAGCGTTTCATAGGTGAAGTGCTGGGCATCGCGCACCGCGGTCGGCACGTCCTGGCCATACGCCAGCGCGGCCGCGATGGCCGAGGCGAGCGTGCAGCCGGAACCGTGATAGCTGCCGGGCAGGCGGTCCCAGGCATCGGTCTGCACGTGGCCGTTGGCGTCGTAGAGGCTGTTCAGCACGCGCGGCGTGGCTTCGTGGGCACCGGTGATGAGCACATATTCGCAGCCGAGATCGGTCAGGTGCGCGGCGCAGGCGGCAAGGTCCATGTCGTCCTCGTCCGACTCGAACAGCGCCAGGCGGCGCGCCTCGTGGCTGTTGGGCGTGAGAATGCTGGTCTGCGGGATCAGCAGGTCGCGCATGGCGGAGATCATGTCCTCGGTGGCGAGTTCGTCGCCGCGTCCGGACGCCAGCACCGGATCGAGGATGACCGGGATGTCCGGATAGTCGGCGAGGATTTCGGCGATGACCGCCATCGACTCGGGGCTGCCCAGCATGCCGAGCTTGAACGCCGCCACCGGCACGTCTTCAAGCAGCATGCGCGCCTGATCCATTACCCATTCGGCATCGATGGCTAGCACTTCGTCGACCCGTGCGGTGTCCTGCACCGTGATCGCGGTGATGACCGACAGCGGATGGCAGCCCATGCTGGCCAGCGTCAGCAGGTCGGCCTGGATGCCCGCGCCGCCGGTCGGGTCGGACGCGGCAAAGCTGAGCACCAGCGGCGGCGTGGTTTTGGGGACGAAAATAGGGGGCATGGCGTCGCTGCTTTAGAATCAAGCGTCGATTTTAGCTGATTCCTTTCACGCCCGTGCCTGACTCCGCCGAATACAAAAGCTGGATGTGCCTGATCTGCGGCTACATTTATCGCGAGGAAACCGGTGCACCCGAGGACGGGATTGCGCCCGGTACCCGCTGGGAGGACGTGCCGATCAACTGGACCTGCCCGGATTGCGGGGCGCGCAAGGACGATTTCGAGAGGGTTGCGTTTTGACGTCCGGCTATGGGCTATGGGTGTCCACCCGCTCAAAAAAGTACGGAAACCGGCGATAGCGCATAGGCACATCGAGTATATGGTCATAAAATGACCCACTACCATGAATCGACCCTGTCAATGGTACGGCAAGATAAAAATCGGGGTAAATCTCAATGAGGAGACGACAATGATGATTTTGCGGTGGATGACAGCGTGGGCTCTGATTGTTTTTTCGGCAAGCGTGTGGGCGGTTTCCCCTTATATTCAAGGGGACCCGGTTGCGGGCGGTAGCGTGCAGGCAGCGGCGGCGGCGGTCGAGGCCAAGCTCAAGAGCGGCGGCTTCAAGGTGGTCGGCAAGTATTTTCCCAAAAGCCTGGCGGGGTATGGGGTGGTGATCGCCACCGACGATGCCATGCTCGATGAGGTGGGATCGGTGGGCGGCCACGCCGTGCTGGGCGCGGCGATCCGGGTGGGGGTGAAAGCGGACGGCAGTGTCGCCTACACCAATCCGGATTACTGGTACCGGGCCTATTTTCGCAAGGCCTTTGTCAAGAAGGAGGGGGCAGTCAAGGCACTGCAGTCGCGTTTGCAGGGCGCGCTGGGCGCAGGCAAAGGACAGGGCGGGGACGAAGTGCCCGGCAATCTGACCAATTATCGCTACATGATCGGCATGGAGCGCATCGACTCGTACAAGAACAAGCTGGCCGAGTACGGCAGCTTTGCCGAGGCGGTGAAGACTGTTCGTGAGAACCTGGCCAAAGGGGTGGGCAAGACGACCAAGGTCTACGAAGTCGTGATGCCGGACCGCAAGCTGGCCGTGTTCGGGGTGGCGATGAACGACAGCGGCAACAGCGATGGCGAATGGATCAAGAAAATCGACATGCAGGACAACATCACGGGTCTGCCCTACGAGATTTACGTGATCGACAAGGTGGTGGGTGCGCCGCATGGCCGTTTCCGCATTGCCCTGGCTTTCCCCAATGTGGGGATGGGGCAGTTCATGCGCATTTCGTCTTTGCCGAACACTATCGTCGAGACCATGAGTGCCGTTGCCGGCGCCGAGAAGGCGTCCAGCGGAGATGCCTGGCAGTAAGACCGCGGCTGCGTGGACACGGAAGGAGGCGCTGCGTTGCAGCGCCATTTTTCATTTTCGGATCGAAAAGCACGCATGCGATGGCGTCGGCAGGCCGCTAAAGAAGCCGGAACCGATGCCGTAATGGTAAGCACACAGGGTGTGCGGCAGGTGCTGCGCGCCCGATGTTCTGGTGGAGAAAACGTGTGGATAACGAAGCATTGAAAGGCATCAAAGTGATGGTCATCGATGACAGCAACACCATACGCCGCAGCGCAGAAATATTTCTGAATCAGGCGGGTTGTGAAGTCATTCTGGCTCAGGACGGTTTCGATGCGTTGTCCAAAATTACCGACTACGAGCCGGATGTGGTGTTTGTCGACATCATGATGCCGCGGCTCGACGGTTACCAGACTTGTTCGCTGATCAAGCGCAACGCCAAATATCGAGCCATCCCGGTCATCATGCTGTCGTCCAAGGACGGCCTGTTCGATCGCGCACGTGGCCGCATGGTGGGATCGGATCAGTATCTGACAAAGCCTTTTACCAAGGACACGCTGCTGACAGCGGTGCGTGAGCACGCGTGTGCCAGGGCCTAATTTTCTTCAAGGAGCATAGATATGGCGATCAGCCGAATTCTGGTTGTGGACGATTCCCCCACTGAACGTTTTTTCCTGTCCGAGCTGCTGGTCAAGAACGGCTACCTGGTCAGCATGGCCGAAAGCGGTGAAGAGGCCGTCGCGCAGGCCAGACAGACGCTGCCCGATCTGATCGTGATGGACGTCGTGATGCCCGGCATGAACGGCTATCAGGCGACCCGCATGATCGGCAAGGAGGAGGCAACCAAGCACATCCCGGTGATCATATGCACCACCAAGGGACAGGAAACCGACAAGGTGTGGGGTATGCGCCAGGGCGCGAAGGCCTATCTGGTGAAGCCGGTGAAGCCGGAAGACCTGCTGTCGCAAATCAAGGCGCTGGACTGAGCGGACCGCCATGGCCAAGAAATTCAACCTGCGCGAATTTCAGACCACGCTTTCGCAGAAATTGCAGGCCGCGGCCAGCCGCGACAACACCGGATCCCGCCTGGGCTTCCGGGTGGGTGACGTGAACTGGCTGGTGAGTCTCTCCGACACCGAGGAAGTCATCCCGGTGCCGCCCATCGTCAAGGTGCCCGGCGGCTGCCGGTGGTTTCGCGGTGTTGCCAACATACGTGGCAACCTGTTCGCGGTGAGCGATTTTGCCGACTTCATGGGGCAAGGCGTGACACCCGATCATACCGATTGCCGCCTGCTGATTCCGCATCACGATTTTGGTGTGAACGCGGCGCTGCTGGTGCGCAGTACCCTGGGCCTGAAAAACATCAACCGTTACCAGTTACACGGCGACCGCGCGGCCCGCTATCCGTGGGTGGCACGCCAGTACGCGGACGAAGCGGGAGCCGACTGGTGCGACATGGATTTCGGGCAATTGCTGGGCAATACCGATTTTCTCAAGATTGAAGCACAATTCGGAAACTGACTGGTTATTCAAAACGGGGCGCGCTGACGCCGATAGTGGGGGACTGGAGCAATGAACATGGCGACAACGATGAATGGCCTCAAAGGACTGGCTGGCCGCATGACGGGAAAGGTTACCGGCAGGAGCGGGGAGGAGCACACCGCCCTGATCATGCAGGGGGTACGCAAGCTGGCCGACAGAGAGCCCGGCAAATTTCCGCTGATCGGCCATTTGCCCGTCGAGAAGCAGTATCTCTATACGGGCGGCGCCTTGATCGTTTCGCTGCTGCTGGCAGCTGGCTTCACTGTTTATGGCTCGGTTCAGCTCGGTAACCGTGCCGCCTACGAAAATCGGGCGGGCGAACTAAAGGTGTTGTCGCAGCGTCTGCCGCTGACCGCCCAGCAATCCGTTCTGGGAAATGCTTCGGCTTTCAAGAAGCTGGCCGAAGGCAAGGCCGCATTTGAAGGCACGCTGAATGGGCTGGTCAAGGGCGACAGCGAAGTGCCTGCCACCGGCGGCGCGGCGCGCGACTCGCTGGAAAAAATCGGTGCGCAGTGGAAGACCTTCAGCCCGCAGGTCGTACAGATCCTGTCGCAGCAGAAAAACCTGATGGTGCTGAATGAGAGCGTCAAGCGCATCAACACCCTGAGCACCAATCTGCAGAAGGCTGCCGAACAGTTTGCCAGCCAGGTGGTCGACGCCAACGGCAGCGTGCGCGAGGTTTCGCGCGCCAACCACCTGTCCATGCTGAGCCAGCGTTTGCCGAAGAACGCCAACCTGCTGCTGTCGTCCGACCTGATCGACCCGGAAGTGGTGTTGCAGCTTGAAAAGGACACCACCTCGTTCCGCGACACCGTGCAGGCGCAGATGGAAGGGATGGCCAACCGTAGCGAGGGGAACATGCTGGCCCTGGAGGGTCTGGGCACCAACATGGCCGACATGGTCGAGGCGGTGGGCGCGGTGCTTGCCAACACACAGCCGTTGCTGCAGGCCAAGATGGCTGCCAACAACCTGTTCACGGGCAGCGATGCACTGCTCCGGGACACCGAGCGGCTGTCGCAGGACTACCAGTCCGTCGGCGGTGCCGGCTATTTGCTGGCCGCCCTGTTCGGCCTGCTGGCGGTCGGCTCGCTGGTGATGCTGGGGATGGTGAACATCAATGAAACCAAATCCCGTGCACGCAAGAGCGAAGAGGAAAACAGCCGCAACCAGGAAGCGATTCTGCGTCTGATGGACGAACTGGGCGAACTGGCCGAAGGCAACCTTACGATCAACGCCAGCGTGACCGAGGACATCACCGGTGCGGTGGCCGACTCGATCAACTACACGGTGGAAGAACTGCGTAGCCTGGTGCGCGGGATCAACACCGCCACGGTGCAGATGGATCAGGCAGCGAGCCAGGCCGGTCAGGTCTCCGAATTCCTGCAGCAGGCCTCGCGCCGCCAGACCGAGGAAATCGAGGGAACCTCCGCTGCGGTGGTGAGCCTGGCGCAGTCGGTGCAACGGGTGTCGGGCAATGCCGCCGAGTCCGCCCGCGTGGCCGAACAGTCCCTGGCGGCAGCCGAAAAAGGCCAGCAGGCGGTGGCAAACGCCATTGCCAGCATGAACGGCCTGCGCGAGCAGATCCAGGAGACGTCGAAGCGAATCAAGCGCCTTGGCGAATCGTCGCAGGAGATCGGCGAAATCGTCGAGCTGATTTCCGACATTACCGAACAAACCAACGTGCTGGCACTCAACGCAGCCATTCAGGCGGCGTCCGCGGGCGAAGCCGGACGCGGCTTCTCGGTGGTGGCGGAAGAAGTGCAGCGGCTGGCGGAGCGTTCGGCCGATGCAACCAAGCAGATCGCGGCGATCGTGAAAACCATTCAGTCGGACACCCACGACACCGTGGCGGCGATGGAGATCTCGACCCAGGGCGTGGTCGAGGGCGCCAAGCTGTCCGACGCGGCGGGCCAGACGCTGGCCGAGATCGGCGACGTGTCGAAAACGCTGGCCGGGCTGATTGCCGACATTTCTTCAGCTACGCAGAGCCAGGCGGAATCGACCGCCAAGGTGGCCGAAACCATGCAGGACATCAAGTCCATTTCGGCACAGACCAGCAGCGGCACGCAGCAGACGGCCGAATCGATTGGCGGCATGAAGCAACTGGCGCAGGATCTGAAGAATTCGGTCGCGGGCTTCAAGCTCGCCTGACCGGATCGGCCGCAACGCGAAGCAAGCAGCCGCGAGCGGCCACTGCAATCAACCTCGGGAACAACATACGATGAGCGTTTTACTCGATTACGACACCGGCCCGTTGAATTGGGTGCGCGGGGACATCGATGCCGCCCTGCAGGCCGCCTTGGGCCGCATACAGGCTTACAGTGTCGATGTCGACCTCACCAATGCCCTGCGCCTGGCGCGCGACGATGCACATCAGGTGACCGGCGCGTTGCGCATGGTTGGCCTGGAAGGCGCCGCCACGCTGGCGGGTGCGCTTGAGTCCTGCCTCGACGACATCAATGAAAACCGTTTGACGGCAAGCGATGAAATCTTGCGCGCCGTGCGCAATGCCATGGAAGGCCTGCAGCGCTGGGTCAAGGACCTGGCCGACGGACGCGGCAGCGGTGAACTGGCGCTGTTTCCCCTGTACAAGCGCCTGCGCGAACTGCAAGGCGCCGAGCGGGTGTTCGAGGGTGAACTGTTTTTCCCCGACCTGCGCACCCGCACGCATGGCAAGAAAGGCAACGACGGCCTGACGCAGGAAGCGCTGAGTACCGAAGTCAGAGTCCTGCGTGGCGCGTTCCAGCGCGGCCTGCTGGCTTTTTTGCGTAACGTCGAGACGGACCAGGGGCTGCAGCGCATGCGCGATGCGCTGGCCGCCATCGAGCACATCGCGCCGTCGCAAGCCTCGCAAACCTTCTGGTGGGCCTGTGTCGGCTTTGTCGACAGCCTGATCGCTCGCGGCGTCGAAGCCGATTTCCACGTCAAACAGCTGCTTGCCCGCGTCGATCTGCAAATGCGCCGCCTGATGGAAGGCTCGCCGCAGGTCGCAGAACGCCTGCTGCGCGATGCGCTCTATTTCGTGGCAAAAAGCCAGGCACTGGAAGGCCGTGCTGCGGAAGTCCGCGAAACCTTTGGCCTCGACCGCTATCTGCCGGGCCGCGGCATGCTCGATCCCGAAGCGCTGGCGCGCATGCGCCCGGTGCTGGACGCCCTGCAAACCGGCCTGAAGGCCGCGCGCGATAGTTGGCATGCCTGTGTGGAAGGCAATGATGCGCAGCAGGAACAGTTTCAGACCCAGCTGGCGCGCATGCAGCCGCAGGCGCAGATGCTCAAAAGTAGCGGTTTGATGCCCCTGCTGGATGATCTGGCAGCGGCAGCCATTGCCGCTGTCGGGCGCGAAGGCGAAGCGCGCGAACAGATGAACCTGGAAGTTGCTTCCACGCTGCTGTTCATGCAAAACGGCGTCGACCAGGAAGATGTTCTGCACGCCGATTTTGCAGTCCGCGCCGAAAGCCAGCGGGCGCGCCTGCGTGCCCTGATCGAAGGTCGCGAGATGCCGGCCAACGCCGTGGAAACTGCCAGCCAGCGTGAAGCCGAACGCGACATGCTGGTGCATATGGCGCAGGAGGTTGGCCAGAATCTGAGGCAGATGGAGGAAGCGCTGGATGCCTTCTTCCGCGATGTCAACGAGCGTGAAGCGCTGGCCAACCTACCCGATCTGGCACAGCAGGCGCAGGGAGCGCTGACCATGCTGGAACTGCCCGATGCTGCCAGCCTGCTTGCCGCAGCCACGGCAATGGCGCAATCGTTTGTCGGCGACGGCTATCCCGACGAGGCCACCCAGCAGCGTCTGGCCACTGCCTTCTCCAGTCTCGGGCTGTTTGTCGAATCCTATTGTGCCGGGCGTGCCGACGCCGCCGGCGTCCTGCGTCCGGCTCTGATCGAGTTCGGCGTGATCGATGCCGAAAGCAGGAACGACGGCGCCTTCGACGACACGGTTGAAGCCGGCCTTTCCGCGCGCAAGGCCGCAGTGCAGGCTGGCTATCTGGATTGGCGCGATCAACCCGACGCCGCCACAAAAAAAAAATACCTTGATACCCTGACCGAACTCAGTCGCGACGCAGAGCTGATCGACGACGCCACCCTGAAACAGCAGACCCGCGCCACGCTCGACGCCAGCCGGGACGCTGCCGAAGCGCCGCTGGCGCTCGACGCCGACATCGCCGTCTTGACCGGTCTGGCCTTGCCCGAACGGGTCGCGGCTGAAATCCGGTCGGTGCCGGAAGGGGCCGAGCCGCTTGTACGGGAAACGCCCGCATCTGCTGCCGCCGAACCGATTGAAATCCTGCCTGTCGTCGATGTGCCTGAATTCAGTGCAGGCGTCGAAATTGCACAACCGGCGCCCGCAACCGAAACGGCGATTGCCGAACCGGCAGCGGCCAGCGATCCCGCCCCTGCCGGGGGCGCCCTTGTGGCTGCGATCCCCGACGGGGTCGAGTCGGAACTGTTGGAAATCTTCCTGGAAGAAGCCAACGAAGTGCTGGCGGCGATGGGCGAGTCCAGCGATGCCTGCCAGAGCAACCCCGACGACCAGGCTTCGCAGACGATCATCCGCCGCGGCTTTCACACGCTGAAGGGCAGCGGTCGCATGGTCGGCCTGAACGAACTGGGCGAAACGGCGTGGCGCCTCGAACAGCTGATGAACGGCTGGCTGGCCGAGAAAAAACCAGCCAGCAGCGAGCTGCTGCGCCTGATCGGACGCGCTCGCGGTGTGTTCCAGGATTGGGTAAGTGCGCTGCAGGCCAATCGGCCCGTGGCATTGCCGGTGTCCGCTTTGCTGGCCGCGGTTGACCGCGTGGCACAAGGACAACCGCTGGATGCAGCACCGGTACCGGTGGCTGCGGCGGTCGAGCACCTTGCGCCGGCTCCGGCCGCAACCGAGGCGGGGTGGCCCGAAACGGCGGCGCAGACTGACGTTGCAGCCGAAGCTGCTGAGCCGGAAACCGGGGCAGCGATTGCAGCAGATGGGCCGCAAACCGAGCTGACAGCCGAGGCAGAACCCGAGTGGCTACCGCTGCCGGTTATCGAGGCCGAGCCGACCGCCGGGCATGACGATGCAGTTATCGTGCAACAACAAAACGAGCTTGCGGATGAGGCCGCAGTCGAGATGGCCGCAGCCGAGGCCGCAGTGGCTCAGGCGGACGATGCGCCGCCTGAAGTGGCGGTGCCGCCGTCCGAAACGGCCGCGCTGGATGTGGGCGCCCTCATCGAATATGCAGCCGCGCCTGCCGCCGTCGAATCCGCAGAATCGACTGGCCTGGAGAACGCCGATCTGCCGAGCACCGCAGCCCGTGTGGAATCGGATGCAACTGACGAAGTCTGTATCGGCTCGATCAGCCTTTCCACTGGCCTGTACGATATTTTCATGGCCGAAGCGCATCAGCGCCTGGCGGTGTTGCAGGAAGAAGCCGAACGTCACGCCGAGCTTGCCAACAGCACAGTCAGCGAGCATGCGCGCCGTGCCGTGCATACTCTGGGCGGTATCGCGGGCACCGCAGGCATCGCCGTGCTGAGCGAACTGTCGCAAGCGCTCGAACAATACTGGAACCGTTTCGTGCAGGTGCCGCTGCCGCCCGCGCATCTGTCGCTGGTTCAGGATACGGTCGCGCGCTTGCACGAGATGATAGCGACCATCGAAAGCGAGCACCTGCCCGCGCCGGCGAACGACCTGATCGCGGCCCTGGGCGAACTGGAAGACGAGCAGGCCATGCCGGCCGCCGAAACCGCTGATGAAATCGCCCCGCAAGCTGCCGAAACGCCAACCGAAGCTGCGGTCGATGAAACACCCGCCAGCGCGCCCTCCGGCCCGCTGGACGTCAGCGCGCTGGTGCCGGATTTCAAGCCCGCTGTCGCAGCGCCGGTATTCGAGCGACGCGAAGTGGCCGATGAAATCGATCGGCAGCTGCTGCCGATTTTCCTCGAGGAAGCAGAGGTGCTGGTGCCGGGGGCCAGTGCGCAACTGCGCGCCTGGCGCGCCGCACCGGGCGAGGCTGCAGCACGCGATGTGCTGCAGCGCAATCTGCACACCATCAAAGGCAGCGCGCGCATGGTTGGCGCGATGCGCCTGGGCGAATTGACGCACGTGATGGAGTCGCGCGTGATCGCGGTGATCGAGGGCCATCTGGGTGCGAGCATCGACGTATTCGACACGCTGGAAGCGCAGCTCGACCGTCTGGCCGATGCGGTGGAGCATTTGAAGCTGGGCGATCTTGCGCCGCTTGCCGAAGAGGCCGCCACGCCACTGCAAGCGCCGATCGAGCCGGTGCTGGTTGATGCCGGGGCTGCTCCTGCGGCGGCCGTCCCGATGCCCGATCCGCTTGCGCTTGCGCAGCCGGCCACGCGCGACAGCAATGCCCTGACCCTGCGGGTGCGCGCCGACTGGGTCGACCGCATGGTCAACCAGGCGGGCGAAGTGGCGATTGCACGTTCGCGGATTGAAAGTGAAGTGTTTGCCTTCAAGCGTCACGTCAACGAATTGTCGGAAGCCCTGGTACGTCTGCGTGGCCACATTCGCGAAGTCGAGATCCAGGCCGAATCGCAAATGCAGGCGACCTTCCAGGCCCAGGAGGGGGGCGACGAGTTCGATCCGCTGGAGTTCGACCGCTTCACCCGCTTCCAGGAAGTCACCCGTTTCCTGGCCGAAAGCGTGAACGATATTTCGACCGTGCAGCATATTCTGCTGGCGCGCCTGGGCGAGGCTGATGCCGCGCTGATCCAGCAGATGCGTCTCAACCGCGAGCTGCAGCAGGATCTGCTGCGGGTGCGCATGGTGCCGCTGTATTCGGTGGCCGAGCGGCTTTATCGCACGGTGCGCCAGACCGCACGCGACGTGGGCAAGCGCGCCCAGCTCGACATTCAGGGCGGCGAGCTGGAAATCGACCGCTCGGTGCTGGAAAAGGTCACCGCGCCGCTCGAGCACCTGCTGCGTAACGCGCTGGCGCACGGCATCGAATCGGTCGACGTCCGCCGCACCGCAGGCAAGGCGGAATTCGGTGAAATCGTGCTCTCGGCGCACCAGTCCGGCAACGAAATGGTGCTGACCGTGAAGGACGACGGCGCCGGCCTCAATTACGGGCGCATTCGCGAAAAGGCCGAAGCCAGCGGCCTGCTGCTGCCGGGCGTCGAACCGACCGAATCCCTGTTGGCGCAGATGATCTTTGCCGCCGGCTTCTCCACCGCCGAGACCGTCAGCCAGGTCGCCGGCCGAGGCGTCGGCATGGACGTGGTGAAGAGCGAAATTTCAGCCCTGGGTGGCCGCATCGACATTACCTCTTCCGCGGGCGCCGGTACCTGCTTCAACATCTATCTTCCGCTCACCCTGGCGATGACCCAGGCGGTCATGATCCAGGCTGCCAGGCACGATTACGCCCTGCCGACGCCGCTGGTGCAGCAGGTGCTGGAACTCAAGCCGCAGGAACTTGAAAAAGCGATGACCGTGGGCGAAGTGGTGTGGCGCGGCGCGCGCTACCCCTTCTCCTACCTGCCGCACCTGCTGGGCGACACCGACGCGGTGCACGAAGTGCAGCGTTACAACCCGGTGGTGCTGCTCGCCAGCGGCGCCAACCAGGTGGCCGTGCTGGTCGACCTGATCGAGGGCACGCGCGAAATCGTGGTCAAGAACATCGGTCCGCAGGTGGCGCGGATTACAGGCGTGGCAGGCGCCACCGTGCGCGGTGACGGGCGCGTGATCCTGATCCTCAACCCGGTGCCGCTGGCGCTGCGCTGGGCCAGTCTGCCGCGCACCGCGGTGGAGCGCGCGGCGCCCGCCGAGGCGGTCGAAGTCAGCGCCGTCCTGCAACAGCCGCTGGTGCTGGTGGTCGACGATTCGCTCACGGTGCGCAAGATCACCACGCGCCTGCTGACGCGCGAGGGCTTCCGGGTGGACAGCGCGAAGGACGGCGTCGATGCGCTGGAAAGAATGCACGGCCTGCTTCCCGACGTGGTGCTGCTCGATGTCGAAATGCCGCGCATGGATGGCTTCGAACTGGCCCGCGTGATGCGTAACGACGAGCGCCTGAAGTCGGTGCCGATCATCATGATCACCTCGCGCACGGCGGACAAGCATCGTAACCACGCGATGGAAATCGGCGTCAACGTGTACCTGGGCAAGCCCTATCAGGAACAGCAGCTGCTAGACAGCATTGCCGAGCAGCTGGAACAGAAGGCGACGGTTACGGCGTAAGCCGGACACCGCTGGCAGCAGAGAAAAGCGGGCTTGATGCCCGCTTTTTTCGCCTAAAGTTTGAGGCCTGCGAGGTCGCCGCTGGCCAGCAGGTTAAGTTGCGTATCCCCCTGCTGCGGATCGCGGTGATAGGTTGTGGTCAGCCGCTGTGCGACTTCCAGCCAGTGCGCTTCGGCGGCTTTCACCAGACGGGCCAGTCGGGCGGTATCGCGGCTGCCGAGCCAGGCTTCATAGGCCTGCGGCAGCGCCGGGAACAGCGCGCGGCGCAGGCCGGACAGGTTGGCCAGATAGAAATGCAGCGAGCCGATGGCTTCGCGTTCGAGCAGTGTCGGCAGCGTCATCAGACAGTCGGCCAGATGGTCGCGCACCGCGCGTGCCAGCAGCTCGGCGTGGCGGGACGTGAGCTGGCCGAGCATGGCGTTCCAGGCCTCGCCCAGCAAGGACTCGGCGCGCGCCTCGCCGACCTCGTGCAGGATCATTGCCTCGCTTTCGGCCTCGGCCATGCGGTCGAGACCACGCTCGACGTTGTGCTCGAAATCGTAGTGGGCAAACGCGCGCCCCAGCGCGGTGTCTTTTTCCTTCCACTGCCATTCCTCGTACTTGTTCCACAGCATGCGGTGTACCGCGTCCATGCGCAGGAAAATGGCACCGTCGCGCATCGCTGCCGGCGGGGCGATCAGGTCGCGCGCATATTCGCAGCCAGCCACCAGCACCTGAACGCCTTCGCGCACCTCGGCGCGCTTGAGCTCGGCCAGCACGAAATGCGGCTTGCGGAAATATCCCAGCCCGCTGCTGTAGACCAGCCCCAGCGGGACCAGCGTGCGGTTGATGTCGTCGGCCTCGAACGGGTCGATGCCGGTTTCGCTCAGGGGCAAGGGCGCGAAATTCTCTTCTTCCACCGCATCCCACAGGCTCTCGCGTGCATTCAGCCAGTCGCCGAGTTCGTCTTTGGGCAGGCGCGCGCCGTAGGGAATTTCCATTTCCCAGCGGTAGTACTCGCGCATTTCCAGCAGAAAGGTACACATCGTCATGTCGCGCGCGTGGCGGGCGTCGGCGATGGTGCAGTTCTTCTGCACCGTGTCGATGAGGGCGGAGAGATTGTCGACCATGGAGCGCTCCAGAAAACAGCTACTCCTTGCAGTCTACAAGTAAAAGCAGCCCGGGCAACCGGGCTGCTTTAAGGGATATTGCAGCGCGCTTGGCGCTGCATAGCCAATTAATGGCGCCGGGTGGAGCCGAAGTAATTGAGGTCGGCGCGCGAGCGGCGGCTGAGTTCGAAGCGTGCCGTATCGGCGCCGCTGAACTGCCCGGCAAGCTGGCCATACACCTCGGTTGCCCAGGCCTTGTCATTGAGCGCATCGGCGATGCCTTCGGCCCAGCGCAGCTTGTCGGCGGGTTCGCTGAGATGCGTGCCGCATTCGACATACCACTTCTTCAGCGACTCGGCAGGCAGGGCAAAGCCCTTCAGGCGATCGATGAACTGGATGCAGGCGTCGCCGCTGGGGCAGGCGGCCGCAGCCGCAGCATAAAACTCATCGGCCTTGGCGCCGTTGCCCATGGAGGCGTACAGGCGGCCGATGTGGGTCAATGCGAAGTGATCGCTGGCTTTGGCGCGCGCGGCCTCCAGCAGACGGCTGGCTTCGGTCGCATCCCGGGTCGCGGCAAAGCTCGCTTCCGCAAGTTTGGCGAGGTCGTACACGGTGGCGTCGGCATCCGCCGCCAGCGCCGCTTCACGCATGGCGAGGTAGGCGCGTGCCCTGGATACGCCAAGCTCGGAGTGCTTCAGCTGGGCAGCGGTGACGACCAGGTCCTTGAAGGCGATGAAGTCGGTGGCGTTTTCCGCCGCGCGATCGAGCAGACGGGAGAGCCACTCGGTGTCGTCCAGGTTCTTGTCCACTGCGAGGAGGATCGGTTTGTAGCGCGAGAACTGGTAGCCGGTACCGTCGAGCAGGGTCTCGGCCGCTTCGATCAGCTTGGCGGAATAGAACGGGTCTTCCAGTTCCAGCCGCACGCGTTCGGCCAGTGCGAGAAATTGCTTGACGCTGACGGCATCCTTTTCCAGTTGCTGGAATTCCATATAGCGGGCGTGGTTGGCCTGGCGCTTCTCCAGCTTGGCCTTCACCCGGGCGAGTCGCTCGGCATCGTCGGCCAGGTGCGCTTCCACCGCGGCCACCAGCTTCTGCATTTCGTCCAGCCCGGCCACCGCATCCTCGGCCTTGTCCAGCAATGCCGTGGCACCCGCTTTGTCGCCCACCCCCGCCAGCCCCTCGGCCAGTTCGATGTATTCGCCGGTGGCGGTTGCCAGATCGCCCGCTTTTTTCAGCGCGGTTTGCATGAAGGCGGCATCCCCCGTCTGTTTAGCGGACTCGATCAAGGTTTTTGCCGCGGCGAAGTCGGTCGCGCCTTCGAGCGCACGTTGATACAGCGCCTTGGCCTTTTGCGGATCGCCCAGCGTCTTGGCCACCTCGCCCGCCAGCGCCAGCAGGTCAGGCACGCTGGAGAGTTTTTCCGCCGCTTTGTTGAAAATCGCTTCCGCGTAATCCTTGTCGAGCAGGTGATCGGCCGAGGCGGCCGCCAGCTTGCTGTATTCCACCGCGCGCGCGATTTTCGCCTCGGCCTTTTCCAGCACCTTTTTGGCGAACGCGCTGTCGGCGATCACGCGCATCACGTCCTTCGCGAGGTCGATCAGCGGGTCGAGGTTGTTGGTTTCCTTCAGCGCTTTTTCATAGGCACCCAGCGCTGCCGCCTTGTCGCCCAGCACCTTGAATTTGGCTTCCGCCAGCACGACCTGCTCCTCGCCCGACATGCAGTAGTCTTCCGCGGTCTGCAGCAGTTCCTCGGCGCGAACCTGCTCGCCCAGCGCCTTGTAGGCGATGGCACAGGCCGCCAGGTCCTTGGTGAACTGGCAGTCGTCCGCCACGCGGTCCATCAACTCCTTGGCGTAGGCGGCGTCTGCGGGTTCCTGCAGGGCTTCCAGCGCCAGTGCGGCGTAATCGGCGCCGCTGCTGCATTGGGCTTCTTTGGGGGTGAGGGTGTCGCGGGTGGCCATGGTGGGTCTCCAGGTAAACATCATTCAATTTTTTGATTTTCCGCCTGTGGGCGGTGGCCAGCCAATAAGTAATGTCGATGGCGGTATTAGTGCATGATAGGGGCGTTTGACTCCGGCGGGCTGCCCGCCACGGGGAACGATTGGATGGAGCATAATCGGGAATGGTCGTTTGTCGGTCTTCCGCAGCGGGCGCGTGCGGAAGCTCCCGGCAGGCCTTGCATGCTGGCCAGGGACTGCATAGTATATATTAATATATTAATGTATTGATTTTGATATGATTTAACTTCTCATGAATGGGGGTGATTATGCTCACGCATCTAGTGTCACTAGTATTGGCAGCGACCCTGCTTGCCGGCCTCGGCATGTCTTCCGCCATGGCCGGGTCGGACGGTGCGAAGCTATACGGGCGCCACTGCGCCGCCTGTCACGGCGAGAATGGTGATGGCGGCATCGGCATACCGCTTTCCTTGAACTCCTTTCAGGCCGGCGTCAGCGACGACTATTTGAGCAAGACCATACGCCATGGCCGGCCGGGCCGGGTCATGCCGGCATTTTCAAAGCTGGACGAATCCGAAATCAAGGCCATCGTGCGTCATGTGCGCAGCTGGAACAAGGGGGCTTCCGCCACCTATTCCGGGCAACAGGTGAAGGGCGACCCGGTGCACGGCAAGAAGCTGTTCGCACAATACTGCGCGGCCTGCCATGGCGCGGACGGCGAGGGAGGGAAGGGAACCGGCGTCACCTATTCGCGGCCCCGCGACCTGCCTATCATGGCGCCTGCACTGCACAACCCGGGTTTTCTCACAGCCGCACCCGACGCCATGATCAAGGCGACCTTGATGCACGGGCGGGAAGGCACGCCGATGGTATCTTTCCTCAAGCAGGGTCTGAAGGAAAAAGACATCGACGACATTGTCAGTTACGTGCGTGAATTCGAAAAGCAGCCACTGTCAGGAAGCGCAAGGATATTAAAGGTGGAAAACCCGGTGATCGTCAGAGATTCCCCCTACGATCTGGAGACCACCGTGGAAAACGCCAAGCGGGCGGTGAGCAACAACAATTTCTTCTACGGCCGGGTGCAGACGCTGGAGTATGGGCTGACCGCCCCGACGGATGAAAACCCGAAACAGGTCATCGTTTATTTTTGCAACATCAGCCTGCTCAACCAGGCGCTGGCCATCGATCCGCGCGTCGGCATGTTCCTGCCCTGCCGCATCACCATCCTGGAAACAAACGGCAAGGTGCAGGTGATGTCGGTCAATCCCAATGTGCTGAGCCGGCTGTTCAACAATTCCGAGCTTAATCGCCTGTGCGATGAGATGACCAAGAGCTACACCACGATCATCGAGGAGGCAACGTTATGAAACATCCGTTGAAATGGATGGGCGCCGTCTGGCTGACTTTGCTGCTGTGCATGCCCGCTGCCGCGGATGACTTGCTGATGGCGCGCGCGAACCGGATGTTTCCGGAGGCGATGACCCTGCTGCAATCCGCCATTTCCTCGCGCGGCTATACGGTCACGCGCCTGCAGCAAGTGAACGAAAACCTGCAGCGGCGCGAGTTCCAGAGCGATATGTATCGCGTGGTGTATTTCGGCAAGCTCGAAGAGGTCAGGCGGGCGACGGCAAGAAACCCGAATCTGATCCCGTTTTTGCCGCTTAATATCACGATCTTTGCGGAAGGCGATCAGAGTATTCTGGTGGCAAGCCATCCGCAAATACTGCAGGAGTTCTTCCCCGACCCCGAACTGAAAGCGCTTTTCGAGCGCTGGGAAAAAGACATGGTGGACATCATGGACGAGGTGCGCGAAGACAAATAGCTGTTTTCTTCCGCGTGGCGCCCAGCCAGGATGCAGCCGCCCTATAGCCCATCGCCTGGTCATGGCCACACCGGCACGCCCTATACGCACGAAACATACGCAGCCCCGGCTATGCCAGTGGCGGCATGAATCAAAAGGAAGGGCGGCATGAGCGCTACATCGGTACGCGGACACCATTGGCGAGCCCTGTTTCTGGGCGCGCTGGTGGCCACGTTGGCGCTCTTTCCCGCAGCCCACTCGCAGGCCGGGCCGCCGGTGCGGATCGGCGTCCTCGCATTCCTCGGTTCCGAAGTCGCCTTGTCCGTCTGGTCCCCGGTGGTGGCGCATCTCGAAGCGGCCTTGCCGGAGCGGCGTTTTACCCTGGCCTATTACGACATCGCCGGCCTGCGGGAGGCCGTGCGTCAGCAGGAGGTGGATTTCGTGATTACCAACAGCGGTCAGTATGTGGCACTGGAAGCGGAATTCGGTGTCAGCCGCATCGCCACACTGGACTCGCCCGGTGTGCCTTCTCCCTTCCGGGCCATCGGCTCGGCGGTGATCGCCCGCGCCGACCGGCGCGACTTGAATGCGCTTCCCGATCTCAGAGGCAAGCGGGTGGCCGCTGTCAGTGAGGATGCGTTCGGCGGTTTCCAGGTGGCATGGCGGGAGTTCCGGCGCCAGGGCGTCGAGTCGGAGGATTTCGCGCGCCTCGACTTCCTCGGCTTTCCCATGCCACGCATAGTCACGGCCGTGGCCCGTGGCCAGGCCGATGCGGGGATCGTGCGTGCCTGCCTGCTGGAAGAACTGGCGCGCGATGGAAGCATCCGGCTCGCCGACTTCAAGGTGCTGTCGCCGCGCCGGGTGGAGGGCTTTGCCTGCGGCCTGTCGTCCGAGCTTTACCCGGACTGGCCCATCGCCACCCTGCGCCATACCGATCTGCGCCTAGCCAAGGGCGTGGCCACGGCGCTGCTGTCGATGCCGGCATCCCCCGCCGGATACGCCTGGACGGTGCCGGCGGATTATCAGGCGGTGCACGAACTGTTCCGGGATTTGCAGATCGGCCCGTATAGCTACCTGCGCGAGAACACGCTGCAGGTGCTGGCGCGCCGCTACTGGCCATTCCTGCTGTTTTTTTTCGCCGCCCTGGCCGGCTGGGTGATGCACACCGTTCGTATCGAGCAGCAGGTCCACGCACGCACTGCGGCGCTGCGCGCGGCGCTGGCGCAGCGCGACGCGGCGGAGGCGGGCATGCGCGCCCATCGGGAGCAGCTCGATCATCTCTCGCGCCTGTCGGTCCTGGGAGAGCTGTCCGGGACGTTGGCCCACGAACTGAACCAGCCGCTGGCCGCGATCGGCAACTATGCGCAAAGCCTGGTGCGGCGTGTCGACAGCGGTCGCTATACGCCGGCGATCCTGGCTGAGGCGAGCCGGGAAATCGCCGCACAGGCGGAGCGCGCCGGCGGTATCGTGCGCCGCATTCGTGCATTTGCCAGCAAGCGGGCCGCAGTATGGGAGAAACGTCCTCTGGTCGAAGTCGTGCAAGAGGCGACGGCGCTTTTCGGCGCGATGTTGCCGGGCGCACCGCGCGTCGATATCGATGACCGCCTGCCGGTCGGTGCGGCAGTCGAGGCGGATGTCCTGCAGATGCAACAGGTGTTGCTCAATTTGCTGAAAAATGCCGCCGACGCCATGCAGGACCTGCCGCCTAACGAGCGCGTCATCGAGGTCACCCTGGAGCAGACAGGACACCACTACCGGATTGCCGTCCGTGACCGCGGCGCCGGTTTGTCGCCGGCGTCGGCACAGCGCCTGTTCGAGCCTTTTTTCACCACCAAGCCCGACGGCATGGGGCTTGGCCTGTCGATCTGCAAAACCATTATCGAGGCTCACGGCGGACGGCTGTGGGCCGAGGCCAACGCCGGCACGCCCGGCATGACGTTTATTTTTACCCTGCCCGCCGATGACCTCGTTCCTTGACCAAGCCCTGATCCATATCGTCGACGACGATGCGGCACTGCGCCGTTCCCTGGAGTTCCTGCTCGACTCGGTCGGCTGGCGCACCCAGGCCCATGCCAGCGCCGAAGCATTCCTGGCCGCCTACCAGCCGGGCGAACCCGGCTGCCTGGTGCTGGACATCCGCATGCCGGGCATGAGCGGGCTGGAATTGCAGCAGGTGCTGCGCGCCCAGGGCTGCACCCTACCGATTATTTTCATCACCGGCCACGGGGATATTTCGCTGGCGGTGCAGGCCATGAAGCAGGAGGCCTGCGATTTTCTGGAAAAGCCGTTCAAGGACCAGGTGCTGCTGGATGCGGTGACCCAGGCGGTGCGCCGCAGTTCCCGGCAACTGGCGGCGGAGCGGCGCCACGACCAGGCGCATGCGCTGCTGGAACGGTTGTCGCCGCGGGAACGGGAGGTGGCGCGGCGGGTGGCGCATGGCCTGCCCAACAAGCTCATCGCGCGTGAGCTGGATATCAGCGAAAAAACAGTCCATGTGCACCGTCAGCATGTGATGGAGAAGACGCACACTGGCTCCGCCGCCGAACTCGCGCGCCTGATGCTGCGGGCCGACCCGGCCGATCTGGATTGAAGGGGCCTGTAGGGAGAAGATCAGACTTGAACTGCAGATAGTGCAAGCTCAGGCCGCGCTTTCTCGGGCTGGAATCGGCCAGAAGAGACGGTCGGGTATATGTCAGAGAAGGTCCAGTTGCCTGCTGTTAGCAGACCTTCAACGTGCTAGCTCAGGGGCGCGGAGCGAGAGGGCGAATGCCCGATTGCGGAGCGTCCCCTGGAGCGGAAGGTTAGAACTCATTCCCATAGGTCATTGAGTTCAAGATGGGTTACATCATTCGCCGTAATTCGTGCGATGACAGGCCCATGCTCGACGAAGAGCACATCGAAGCTTGGGACTTGCAACCACCGATCTTCTAGGAGTGGACGTAAGTATGCGATTGCCTTCCCAAGATGAACATTGGGCAAAGGCAAGTTGTCGTAAACGGACAACCAGTTCTGATCAAACTTCTGAAACTCGGGGTGGGCGAGCTTGATCAGCTTCGCATCCACAACGCTCTGGATGAAAAGTGCCCATTCGTGTTCTGGGCCATCTCCTACCCAACCGTCGGAGGTTAGCTGGCTTTGACGCAAGAGGCCGCGCATCTCTTCTACATTGAGTTGCGGCGCACCCCAGCGAAAATGAGCCGGCTCCAGAAATACGTCTGAGAATTCGCGCTCGGCGAGAGCTGAGTAAGCAGCGTACTGTTCAGTGACCGCCTCCGTAACCTCTATCCCGACCTGGGTTCTTCCCGCATGAATTTGAAAGTCCGGGCGGTCACCGTGGTTTAGCGAGGCCGGAAAAGAGAGATACTTTTTATTGGCGAGAGTCGAGAGCAAGCGACATATTGTCCATATTTCAGTGTGATGAGTAGTCCGCCCGTCTGTTCGTGGCGGGACAGAAATATCAACGCGCCGAAGAGACGAGAGCAACTCATCGATTGTTGAAACGGACGATATGTTGAGGGCCATGCGCGTGAGTTCTAACAGTTATTCAAGAGCCCCATGGGTCCGGACATTTATTAATATAGAGACAGCTGTCATGGCGATCTATCTCAATGATTTTTATCGGCCTTTTCAGTGGCCGGTCTCTATATTACGTTATGAAAAAGGAGACCGGGCAATGGGCAGATTATGCTCCGATTTTGACTGGCCCAGTATGGGCGTGAAGCGAGGGATGCTGACTACAAAATGACCGCTTCAGGCCGCTTTTCAGCCGTTCAGAATTTTGGCTTGAGTGACGCATATGGGTCGATTTCAGACAAACCTCCCGGTCTTGCATCACCCCATTTCCTTTCCGCTACGCTGCCTGTTCCATGGGCACTATGTCCTGATTGATGCGCGAGCCATGTTCGGCAAGGGCAATCTTCATGTCGTAATCCGATTGCAGGCCAAGCCAGAACTCCGCGCTGGTGCCAAAGTAGCGTGCCAGGCGCAGGGCAGTGTCGGCGCTGATTGCGCGGCGTTCGCGTGCGATGTCGTTGATACGCGGTGCGGGTACGCGCAAGGCGATGGCGAGGGCGTTGGCGGAAAGTCCCAGCGGGATGATGAATTCTTCGCGCAGGATTTCACCCGGGTGAATCGGACGCATTCCATTGGTGACAGTCATCGTGGCCTCCATTCAGTGGTAATCGACAATTTCGACATCAAAGGCATGGCCGTCTTCGAAACGGAAACAGACGCGCCATTGGTCGTTGATGCGGATGCTCCAGGTTCCCTTGCGGTTGCCTTTCAGTTTTTCCAGTCTGTTTTGCGGGGGTATGCGCAAGTCCTCAATACCCACGGCACGATGCAGCATCTGTAATTTCCGTTCCGCTACTATTCTGATGTTCACAAAGCGTGGCGGTGATCTGCCTGCGAACAAGGCTTGCGTGTCGGCACTTTTAAACGACTGGATCATGCATTCAAAATATAACGCGACGAGTTAAATGTCAAACGGGTAATCTGCGCTGCTTAATTGTCCATTTCAAGGTTTAAACCACCGGCTTTAGCCGGTCAGCTTTAGCTGCGAAGATTGTTTCAGTTGTTTGCTATGGCGCAAGGAGAGGCATGCGTAACGCCCTCCCCTTCAAGGGGAGGGTTGGGGTGGGGATGGGTTGGATTCTTCGCTGCGTTGGCAACCCATCCCCCTCCCAGCCTCCCCCTTGAAGGGGGAGGAGCAAGGTGCGCGAATGTTGTTAAGACGCGTCGTTCAGGCGACGCGTATCCGGACTTTCAGTCCGTCACTCAAACCCACCAGCTTTAGCTGGTGGTTGTTTAGTCAGCGACAATAAGGGGCGATTGTTGGTTTGGGGGGGGCGGAGGCCTGTTTCGGGTCGATTTAAGGCGGCTAAACAAAGCAGATCCGACCCATGCGGTCAGGTCAAGTCTGGACCGCAACAGCTTGCAACATCGCTATCATCCGCCCGGTGCCCCTGCCGGTTGCGCGAGCGCATCGATTCCCGCGCGCCTTGTCAAATGTCCTATGGGGACTTCTATAAATGCCAGTTTTGTCATTGCGAGCCAAGCGCGGCAATCCAGCGCATTGATTAAGTGGGCATTTCCGGATCGCCGCGTCGCTAGGCTCCTCGCGATGACAATTGATAGAAGTGCCCTTATATTTTTCGGCATTCCACAGGTCATCGGATCGGCCGGTGAACTGTTGCTGTAGCGCCTCGCAATCAGGTGCGCCAATCGGGTCGCCTGGATTCAAAACCCCTTCTTGCCGTGGCGCAGTTTCTGAATGCCGTGCAAGGACATCAGGGCCTTGGTCAGCTCGACCTCCAGCCTGGCATATTCTGCCGCGGTGACGCGGTTTTTCATGGTTTCCTCGGCCTTCCGCCTTTCATCCTCCAGCGTCCCTTCTTCCACATCCTTCTCCCGGATGGCGATGTCGGCCAGAATGGTCACGCCGCCGGGCTGCACTTCCAGCATGCCCCCGGAAACGTAAACGATATTTTCCTGCGCCTGATGCGGAATCTTCAGCCGCACGACGCCGGGCTTGAGGCGGGTGAGCAGGGGCGCATGCCCGGGGTAAATGCCGACCTCGCCCATTTCCGCCGGGGCGACGACATGCTCCACCCAGCCGGAAAAGATCGACGCCTCGATGCTCACCACGTCCACATGCATTGTCATGGCCATGGCTTTACTGCCTAGGCGCGCGCGACCGTGGCCGGCAGGCCGTTGCGCACCGAGGTACCCGACACTGCGTCCACCCACACCGACTTGCCCTGGCGGGTTGGGTCCGTCAGCCCTAGGTCGTTGAGGTTGATCCCGGCGCCGATGGCCGGCACCTTGGGCTGGCGCGTGTCGCCGATGCGGTGCGCGCGGGCGCCCAGTTCCTTGTGGCCGAAGCCGTGTTCGACCGCCAGCACGCCGGGCATGACCCCGGCATGCACGATCACGCGGCCGCGCACGCTGCCGCCGGGGGTGCCGATCACGGCGGCGTCGCCGCTTTTCAGCCCGAAGCGGGCCGCGTCCGCCGGGTGCATCAGCACCGGGTTTTCCGGGTGGATGCCGCGCAGCCGCGAGGCGGCGATGGAGTAGGAATTCTGCAGCGCCGACTTGAAGCTGACCAGCTGCAGCGGCCATTCCTTTTCAGGATAAAGCGTGCGCATCGGCGTGCCGTCGGCGAACACCGGTTCGGTCCAGGTGGCGCAACCGGTGAAGCGTTTGCCGGTGATGCTGTTTTTCGCCGCGCCCAGGTTTTCGTTGTAGATCTGCAGGCCCTTGTCGTAGCGATGGGTCATCCATTCCGGGTTGTCTTCGCTGTAGGTTTCCCTGGCTGGCTGGTAGCGCCCGCCGCGGGCGAGAACGAAGGCCACCTTGCGTACTTCCTCCGGCTTCAGGGTGCGTTCCAGCAGCGGCCGTAGGCGTTCGACGCCGGACAGCAGGATGTCCTCGTCGCTGGCGTCCGCCACCGGCTCCTTGCCGAGCCAGGCGATGTTTGCGCCGCCCCGCAGATACCAGTCTTCCGGCCGCTCCAGCGGGTAGGTGTTGCCTTCCATGTCGGCGAGGGCGCCGGGGCCGAAGCCGGGCAGCGCCATGGCATGGGCCAGGGCGATGAAGAAGGTTTCCATGCCGATCGCCTGGCCGTCCGCCAGTTTGTCCGCCTTCGGCTCCACCACCGGCCAGCGCGCGGTGCTGGCCTTGGTCGGCACCGCGCCCCAGGCCGAGGCCCAGCCCCAGCTCTCGTACAGCAGCGAGTCGGGCACGATGTAGTCGGCGAAGGCGCTGCTCTCGTTGATGAGCGGGTCGATGGCAACGATCAGCGGGATCTTTTTCGGATCCATCAGATCCTTTTCCACCTGCGCGCGCACGCCGGGGATGCCGTAGACCGGGTTGGCGCTCCACAGGAACAGCGCCTTGAGGCCGTAGGGATAGCCGTTGGCGGCCCCGGTCAGCCATTCGGTGGCCAGGCCGGGCGCGTTCGGGAACCACGGCGCCTGGGCGGGATAGGCCTTGCCCGCCGCCTTTTTCGCGGCGAATTCGGCGGTTTTCTCGTACGGCGCGTTGCGCCCCAGCGGCAGGCCGGCGGGTTTTTCGATCATGCCGGGGAAGCTTGCCAGGTTGTAGCGCGGGCCGGGGCCGGCATCCTTGAAGCCGCCGCCGTTCATGATCAGCCCGCCTTTCCAGTTCAGGTTGCCGATGAGGGCGTTCAGGGTCACCACGCCGTAGGCGTTGTAGAAGCCGTTGCCGGCCATCATGCCGCCATGGGCGACCGCCGCCGCGCGCTTGCCGTGGCTGGAGAACTCCTTGGCCAGGGCGGCGATGGTCTGCGCCGGGATGCCGCAGGCGGCGGCGTATTCGTCCAGGGGACGGGCGAAAGCCTGATCGTGCAGCAGTTGCAGCGAGGATTTGACCTGAAGCGGCTGGCCGCCGGCCTCGACCACGCCGCCCACGAACAGTTGCGCCGACATGGTGGCCTTGTCGTGAAATACGGTCTTGTCCTCGGCGTTGAGCACCACGAAGGGGTCGTTTTCCTTGTAGCGTTCCTCTTCGGGCAATGTCAGCCCCAGGTCGGAACCGCGCAGGAAGCGGCCCTGACGCGGATGGCCGGGTTCGACAACGACCAGATGGGTGGCATTGCTCCAGGACGGCTCGCCGGCCGCCTTCGCCACTGCCAGGTTGGGGTGGGAGAGATATTTCGCGTCGTAGCCGCCGTTCTCGAACAGCCAGCGCATCATGCCCATCACCAGTGCGCCGTCGGTGCCGGGCTTGATCGGAACCCAGTTTCCGCGCTCGCCGACAGCCAGGTTGCTGGCGTTGGTGAGCACCGGGTCGACCACCACGTAGTTCAGCTTGCCTTCGGTGCGCGCCTTGGCCAGTAGCGCGCCCTGGCGTTTGAACGGATTACCCGCATTGGCGGGCGCGGTGCCGATGAAAAGCGCGAATTCCGTGTTGGCGAAATCCGGCTTGCCGTGGGGCATTTTTTTCATGTCGCCGAACAGGGCGCCGGAGCCGGAGCGGTAGGCGCCGCCGCAGTAGGAGCCGTGGCCGACGAAGTTCAGCGTGCCGTAGGCCTGCTGCATGAAGCGCTTGCCGAAATCCAGGCGGCCGTCGTTGACGCTGGTGATGAGGGCCACCTGGTTCACTTTCGGGCCAAATTCCGGGCGCTGCGGGTCGATCGGGGTGGTCAGGTCGCGCAGGGCCTTCAGGCCCTCGACTGGGCCTTCTCCGAACAGGTCGCCGCCTTCGGTCAGTTCGCGGATCAACTGTTCGAACGGAATCGGTTCCCATTGCCCCGAATTGCGCGGACCGACCCGCTTCATCGGGCGCAATACGCGGAACGGCGAATCCATCTGCTCGAGCACCGCGTTGCCGCGGCCGCAGGCGGTGGAGCGCCCCGCCAGGCCCTTGTCCTGAAAGCCGGAGATGGCGACGAAGCTGTCGCGGATCGACGCCTTCATCGGCAGGTGCGGATCGGTGGAGAGCGGGCTGTAGGGGTTGCCGGCAACGCGCAGCACCTTGCCGCCGGCGCGGTCGATGCGCACCCGCACGCCGCACAGGGTGGTGCAGCCAAGGCAAGCAGTGTAGCTCACCTGCTGCGCCGGGTTCACCTTGAGCGCCCCGGTTTTCGGGTCGATGCTGAATTCGGGTTCGAGTGAGGCGCCGTGGAACTGGTTCTTCGGCGGTTCGCGGTCGAAGAGCGGGCTGAACATGCGCTTGGCGGTGGCGCTGAAGCCGGCGCCGAAGGCGATCAAGCCACCGGCGGCGAGAATCTTGCGACGCGTGTTAATGGTCATGACATTCTCCTTAGGCTGGGGCGCGGCGTTGGCCGGCCCAGGGCAGTACTGAGATAAGCAGGATCAGGACAGCGATCCACAGGCCGGCGGTACCGACGATGCCGAGCATCCCGTCGTGCCCCAGGGGCAGGGAGTACACGTAGTAGCCGGCACCGGTTTTGGGAATTTCCTGGCCGCCGATGAATACCGTCCAGCGCATCATCCAGGCGCTGTGCAGGGCGATCAGGCCCGCTGCCAGCCGCCATTCCGGATGCCGGACGGCGAGCCAGAGCGTGGCCAGTGCGCTGCCGGCGGCCCACACCGCGGTGATTTGCCAGGCGGCCGAGGGCGCTACTTGCGCCAGTGCTTCCGCGTGTTGCGGGGACAGGCCGCTTATTCCGAGCAGCAGCCAGGCGGCGCCCACCGCCAGCACCAGCAGCTGGGTCGTTGCCAGCAGGCGCAGCAGCGGCGCCTCCACCGCCGCGCGGCCGTCGCCGACGAAACGGTCCAGCACCAGCACCAAGCCGATGGCGCCGGCCACCGCGGTGACGAAGAACTGCACCGGCAGCAAGGGCGTGTTCCAGAGGGGCCGGGCGCTGACCACCATCACCTCCATGCCGGTGTAGAGCGCCACCAGGGCGGCGCCGGCCAGGGCCAGCACGGCGGCGATGCGGATCGCCCCCAGGCTGTCGTGGCCGCCGTAGGCAAACGCCCGGTAGGCGCCCGCCCAGCGTCCGCCGGCGTCGGCCAGGCGCTTCAGGTCCGGGCGCAGCACCAGCCAGGTGTAGAGCACCAGCCCCCCCAGATAGAGCGGGATGAAGAAGGCGCCCCAGGCCATCCAGGAGTCGAGATTGGGATGCAGGTAGAAGTTGAGGAAGCGGCCGGGTTGATGCAGGTCGGCGAGCAGGGCCACGGGTGCGGTGAGGCCACAGGTCAGCGCGCCCAGCAGGGCGACGCGGCTGGCCCGTTCCCAGGCGGGCCGGCGCAGCACGAACCAGGGCAGGGTGAGCAGAAAGCTGCCCACGGACAGACCGATCAGGAAAAAATATTGCACGGCCCAGGGCAGCCACGCGACTTCGCGGGACACGTTTACAATTTCGACAATGGATGGGCTCATGATCAACCTCCGTGCTCATTCGGCTGCCACATGGCCGCCTGGCCCTCGACGCGCCCCTGGAAACGGGGATCGAGACCGATGTAAAAAACGTTGGGACGGGTGCCGGATTCGGGCTTGAGCACCTTGATGGCATCCGCGCTTTTGGCGGCGTCCAGCCTGCGCCGCAGTTCGCCTTTAGGGTCGTTCAGGTCGCCGAAGATGCGTGCGCCGCCGACGCAGGTTTCGACGCAGGCTGGCAGCAGGCCGGCGTCGACCCGGTGCGCGCAGAAGGTGCACTTGTCGGCTTTGTTCGTATCGTGGTTGATGAAACGGGCGTCGTACGGGCAGGCCTGGACGCAGTAGGCGCAGCCCACGCAGCGGTCGCCATCCACCACCACGATGCCATCGTCGCGCTTGAAGGTGGCGCCCACCGGGCAGACCGGCACGCAAGGCGGATTGTCGCAATGGTTGCAGAGGCGCGGCAGCATGTAGGTGCCCGCAGTGGTCTGGCCGTCGGTTTCCTGCTGCACGACGTAGGTGGAAACGATGGTGCGGAAACTGTTTTCGGGTACCGCGTTTTCCATGATGCAACTGACGGTGCAGGCCTGGCAGCCGATGCACTTGCGCACATCCACCAGCATCGCCCAGTGGTGTTTGCTTTCGGCGGCACGGGCGCTGTTCATGGGTAGCGCCACGCCGGCGGTGATCGCCGGTAACGCCTGTAGAAAGGCGCGGCGGGATGGGGAAAGCGTATCGTCGGACATGGTCGAACTCCTTATCGAGCGTGCACTTGCAGAGTAAGCGCACCAAGACCATTCCACCAGTGGGTAGATTCTCTATCCCACTAGGTAGTTTTCCTTAGAAGCCGTTTGAAACATTCGCGCAACTGGCCGGCTCGTCCGGCGTATCTGTGTCGAGCGCCGGCGGGGCGTGCCGGGTGCCGTTCAATGCTTCGCCGGATGCGGCATCAGCTTGTCGATGTACGCGATCGAGATGGCCGAGAAGACAAAGGTCATGTGGATGACGGTCTGCCACAACAGCACCTTGTCGGTGAGGTTGGGGGCGTTGATGAAGGTCTTCAGCAGGTGGATGGACGAGATGCCGATGATGGCGGTGGCCAGTTTGACTTTCAGCACGTTGGCGTTGACGTGCGACAGCCACTCGGGCTCGTCGGGGTGGCCTTCGAGCCGCAGGCGCGAAACGAAGGTTTCATAGCCGCCGACGATCACCATGATGAGCAGGTTGGAGATCATCACGACGTCGATCAACCCCAGCACGATAAGCATGATGGCCTCTTCTCCAAGCTTGAAGGTGCCGGCGACGAGGTGTTCGAGTTCGACCATGAAGTGGATGACGTAGACCACTTGCGCGGCGATCAGGCCGAGATAAAGCGGCACCTGCAGCCAGCGGCTGCCGAACAGGATGGTGGAGAGGAATTTGCCGCGGGTTTCGATGGGCGAGAGGGCTTCGGATTTCATTTGCTGGGGTTAGGGGCAGGGAACGAGGAATTAGAGAACGTAGCGCGCCAGGTCTTCGCTGGCGGCCAGCGCCGCCAGGCGTGCGGTGACCACGTCGGCGTCGATCACGTAGTCGCCGGTAACGCTGCCGGCATCGAAGGAAATATCCTCCAGCAGTTTTTCCATCACGGTATGCAGGCGGCGCGCGCCGATGTTTTCGGTGCGCTCGTTCACCTCGAAGGCAATCTCGGCGATGCGGCGGATGCCGTCGTCGGAAAACTTGAGCGTGACCCCTTCGGTCGCCAGCAGGGCTTCGTACTGGCGCGTCAGGCAGGCGTCGGTGGCGGTCAGGATGCGTTCGAAGTCTTCCACGTTCAGTGCCTGCAGTTCGACGCGGATCGGCAGGCGGCCCTGCAGTTCGGGGATGAGGTCGGACGGCTTCGACAAATGGAACGCGCCGCTGGCGATGAACAGGATGTGGTCGGTCTTCACCATGCCGTACTTGGTCGAGACGGTGGTGCCCTCGATCAGCGGCAGCAGGTCGCGCTGCACGCCCTGGCGCGAGACGTCGCTGCCGTGTGCGTCGCTGCGGGTGGCGACCTTGTCGATCTCGTCGAGGAAAACAATCCCGTTCTGCTCGACCGCTTCGAGCGCCTGCTGCTTGGTGTCCTCGTCGCTGATCAACCGTCCGGCCTCTTCCTCGGTCAGCAGTTTGAATGCCTCGCGCACTTTCAGCTTGCGGGCCTGCCGGCGGCCTTGCCCGATGTTCTGGAACATGCCCTGCAGCTGCTGCGACAGGTCTTCCATTCCCGGCGGGGTGAAGATTTCCATGCTGGGGCTGACCGCCGCAAGCTCGATCTCGATTTCCTTGTCGTCGAGCTCCCCTTCGCGCAGCATCTTGCGGAAACGCTGGCGCGCCGCGCCTTCCTCGCGCTGCGGTTCTGACTCGCCCAGGCCGACGCTGCGCGGCGGCGGCAGCAGCGCGTCGAGGATGCGATCTTCGGCGGCTTCTTCGGCGCGAAACTGAACCTTGGACGTGGCTTGTTCGCGCATCTGCTTGACCGCGGTTTCCATCAGGTCGCGGATGATGGTGTCGACATCGCGTCCGACGTAGCCGACTTCGGTGAACTTGGTCGCCTCGATCTTGATGAAGGGCGCGTTGGCGAGCCGCGCCAGTCGCCGCGCGATTTCGGTCTTGCCGACCCCGGTCGGCCCGATCATCAGGATGTTCTTCGGCGTGATTTCCTGCCGCAGCGGTTCATCGACCTGCTGGCGCCGCCAGCGGTTGCGCAGGGCGACCGCGACCGCGTGCTTGGCGGCAGCCTGGCCGACGATGTGTTTGTCGAGTTCGTGGACGATTTCTTTGGGAGTCATGGAGGAGGTGAGGGGTGAGACGTTAGGGGTGAAGGGGGAGGGGGGCGGTTTCCTCACGCTTTACCCCTTACCCCTCACAGACTTTCAATCACATGATTCTGGTTCGAATAAATGCAGATGTCCCCCGCAATGGTGAGGCTCTTTTTGACGATTTCAAGCGGGGACAGGTCGGTGTTTTCCTGCAGTGCGCGGGCTGCGGACTGGGCAAAGGCGCCGCCGGAACCGATGGCGGCGATGCCGAGTTCGGGTTCCAGCACGTCGCCGTTGCCGGTGATGATGAGCGAGTACTCGCGGTCGGCCACCACCAGCATGGCTTCGAGGCGGCGCAGCATGCGGTCGGTGCGCCAGTCCTTGGCGAGTTCGACTGCGCTCCTCAGCAGGTGCCCGGAGTGCTTGTCGAGCTTGGCCTCGAAGCGCTCGAACAGGGTGAAGGCGTCGGCGGTGCCACCGGCGAATCCGGCCAGGACCTTTTCCTGATAGAGCCGGCGCACCTTGCGTGCGGTGGCCTTGATGACAATGTTGCCGAGGGTGACCTGGCCGTCGCCGCCGAGGGCGACTTCATTACCCCGGCGGACGGAGAGAATGGTGGTACCGCGATATTGTTCCATGAGCGGGATTGTCCTGAAAAAGTGGAGTGGCCGCGAAGGGTGCAAAGGTGAAGGCTGCCCAGTCTTGCCTGCTCGCCGCCGCGCCCTGCGCAAAATCGGGGAGCAAACCGCGGGCAGGCGCCCCGGCCTGCGCGATCGGGGGGCTCGGCGTCAGTCCGGGTGGTGCGGGACGAGTTGTGCCAGCTGATCGATGCCCATGACGCGAAAAAGTTCGTGGATAAGCGCGTTGTGGCCGCGCAGGGTGATGGTCTTGCCGCTGCCCAGGCACTGCATCAGCACGCTGATGAACTGACTGACGCTGCCGTAGTCGACGCGGGTGACCTGGGTCAGGTCGACCAGCACGTCGTTGTGGGTGGCGGCATAGCTGCCAAACTGCTGCAGGGCGCTGTCGTTGGCGGGCGTGATTTCACCGGAGAGCCGCAGCGCATCGTCGCGGGGCTCGGCAGGTGCGGCCTGCACCACTTCGGCGGCTTGTACCTCGCTCCAGGACGGCGGCGAGACTTCAAAGCGCACGGCGTAGTCCACCGCCAGGTCTTCGAAGTTTTCCTCCTGCCCGAGCGTTTGGTAAAGCTCCAGCAGCAGCAGCCAGTGCACCGCGCGGCTGTGGGTGGCGCGGTTGAGGTCCTGCAGCAGCGCAATCAGGCGGTCGACGCCGCTGACCTGCAGCTTGCGCTTGGCTTTGCGTGCGGCGGCGAGGATTTGGGCGCATTCGTCTGCACCTGATTCGTCGACCATCGCGATGCCCGAAAAGTCGATTCGCACCACGGCATTCTTGGCGGTGGCGGCGATGCCCTCGCGCAGGGTGGCGGTCGCTTTTTTGTCGAGCAGGCCGGGCAATTCCAGGCTGGTCGTCTGGGCTTGCTGGGGTTTGGCCGCGCCGTTGCCGCCTATTTTTTGCCAGACGGGAGGCGAGGTCTCGAAGCGCATCGCGTAATCGAGTGCCAGTTGCTCGAATTCCTTTTCGCGGTTCTGAATGCCGTATAGATCGAACAGCATGAGCCAGGCGCGGCGATCGCCCTTGGCCAGAATGTCTTTCAATAAATGCTCGACCGTGTCGGCCTGGCCACTGGCATAGAGGATGGCGGCCTCGTCCACCAAGGACTGCGGCGAGCCGCTGGTCTCCTCCACCACGATGCCGCTGGCCCCCATGTTCATGGTGAACAGGCTATCGGTGGACTGGGTGTCGATGGCGTGAGGGGGCGCCGGCGCGATTTTTTGCGCGGTGCCGGGTGTCTTGTCTTTGCTTTTTCTGAAAAACGGAAGGGCCACGGAATATGCGTGCTTTGGTCAGAGGTTCGGTAATGGATACTAGCGCTGTCCCCTGCTTGCAGCAAGCCGCAGCAGCGTGCCGGCGAGCAGGGCGAACCCGGCGAGCGCAATGACAATCGCGGGTCCGGCCGGCCAGTCGAGCCGGGCAGACGCAGCCAGTCCGGCCGCATACGCCAGCGCGCCCATCGCCCAGCCGGCCCGCAGGCCGCTGCCCGACGGCAGGCCGCGCACCGCCAGCGCCGGCAGGATCAGGCTTGCGAACACCAGGTACACCCCCACCAGCTGCACCGACGCGGTAATCGCCAGGGCGAAGGCAAGATAGAAGCCGAGCCCGCCAAGGCGTTCGCCGCGCCAGGCCATGAACGCCAGCAAGGCGCCGTACAGCGCGGCGATCCGGATCGCCTGCGCGGGCGTCGCCCACAGGATTTGCCCGCTGAGCAGTTCGGCCAGGTGCTCGCCGCCGTGCGGGTCGCCCGCCAGCAGCAGCACCGCGGCGCTGGCGGCGACAACGAAGGTGGAACCGATCAGCGCTTCCTGGATCTGCGGCCAGCGCCGCTCGCATCCGGCCAGGAGCGTCGCGCCGATCAGCGCGGCGGCGGCCGCTGCCAACTGGGTGGGCCAGCCGTCGGCGGCGAGGTCCAGCGCGTGCGCCGCAACCACGCCGAGCACGGCCAGCTGCGCCACCGCCAGATCGAGGAAGATGATGCCGCGTGCCAGTACCCGGCGCCCCAGCGGGACGTGGGTCGCCAGCACCAGCAGGCCGACAATGAACGGCCACAGCAGCAGATCGAGCGCGGTCAGGCTCATGGCGCTGCCTTCAGCAGTTGCTCGATCGTGTCGTCGAACAGGCCGAACAGGTCGCTTGCCCGATCATTGCCGCCCACGGTGTAGGGCAGTGCCAGCGCCGGAATGCCGGTGCGCTGCGACAGCCAGTCGGCCGGGCGCGGGCTCTGGTAGGCCGCTCGCAACACGGCGCGGGCAGGCGTGGCCTGCAGCTGTGCGGCCACCCGTGCCAGATGGCCGACCGAGGGTTCGACGCCGGGCTTGGGTTCAAGCACTGCCACCTGCTTCAGCCCCAGCCAGTTTTCCAGATAGGGGAAGCCCTTGTGCTGCACGACGACGGGCACCCCCCGGAGCGGAGCGGCCTGCTGCTCCCAGCGTGCGATGGCGGCCTGCCAGCGGGCCGAAAAATCCTTCCAGCGCGCCTGGTAGGTCGCCGCTTGTGCAGGGTCGAGTTCGGCCATGCGGCGGGCGAGCGCCTCGCCGACGCGCGCGATGTTGCGCGGGTCGGTCTGGATGTGCGGGTTGCCGTCGGCGTGCACGTCGCCCGCCGAACGATCGAGCACGGCGGGTTTTTCGAGCAGCGGCACGTACTGTGCAGCAAAGAACTGTCCCGGCTGGCCGGCTTGAATCGCCGCGTTGCCCGACTCGGCAAGGATGACCGGCAGCCAGCCGATTTCCAGCTCGGCGCCGGTGCACACCAGCAGGTTGGCGTTGCGTGCACGGGCGATGAGGGAGGGCCTCGCTTCGATGTGGTGCGGGTCCTGCATGGCCGTGGTGGCGGTATAGACGCTGACCTGCGCGCCGCCAATTTCCTTTGCCAGCGACCCCCATTCGGGTTCGCAGGCGAAGACTTTCAGTGCCGCGTGCGCTGCGCCCGGCACCAGGACGGCAACGCCCAGAAGGCCAACCAGGCCACGCAGGAACGGGGCTTTGAAAAGAGATGTTTTCATGTTGCGCTCCTCAGAATTTGTGTGCGCCGTGGCTGCCCAGGCTGTAGATGTACTGCACGTAGAACTGGTTCTCCTCAATGTCCTGCTGCGCTTCGTCGCGCGAGTATTGCAGGCGCAGGCGGGAGAATTCGGACAGGCTGTAGTCGAGCATCAGGCTGTGCCGGCGCGGGTCGTAATCGGCGAGCGAAGCCAGGGTGGCCCCGGCATCTGCGCCATTGAACATCACGTCGCCGCGGAACAGCTGGTCGTAGCGGTAGCCCACGCGCCAGTGTGGTATGAATTGATAGACGCCTTGCGCGTAGACGCCCGACTGGTCGGCCGAATAGGGACCGGAAATATCGCCGTTCAACTCGCCCGATTCGCGGCGCTGGAAATATTCGGCGGCGAACTTGAAATTCTGCTGCGTGGTGTTGCCGTTCGGTGCCCATTTCCACACGAAATCGGCGAGCCAGGTGCGGCTCTTGCCTGAGAAAGCGCCGTCCACGTCGCCGTCGCCGAGGTCGCGGCCTTCGAAGGCGCGTTCCTGCGGCCTGGCGTGCAGATACGACAATCCGGCGCGCCAGCTGTTCGACGTGCCGACGTCGCCGCCGACGTGGCCGAACAGCGCGAGGCTGGGGAAGCCATTGCTGTCGCGTTCGGTGCTTGGGAAGGCGCCGCCGCGCCCGGCTTCCGCGCCGAATTCGAGGAAGGTATCGGTCGGCGCCAGCCACTTCATTTGCAGGCCGTCCTGCCCATAGCCTTCTCCGAACAAGGCTTCGTAAACCAGGCTGTTGGTGGCGAAATCCCAGGCGTGAGGGTGCTGTTCGTTCTGGTAGCCGATGCCGGAACGGAAGCGTCCGCCCTTGACCGACAGCCCCTGCCCCAGGCTCGTGGTCTGGAACCAGGCTTCCTCGACGCCGACCTCTCCGTCGGCCAACACGGCATTCAGGTAGCCGCGGAACCAGGGGTCGATGCTGGCGGACAGCACCAGTTCGCTTTCGTCCACCGAGAACCCGCGTGACGGACTCTCCGCGCCGGAGGGTAAAAAGCCGGTGATGCTGCGGTCGGCACGGTCTTCCAGGTGCGCGTACTTGCCTTGCAGGATGAACGAGACATCGGGGTTGAATCTGGAACGGACGGGCGCAGGTTCGGCCTTGATCGCGGCCTCGGCGGTCTGGGTTTCGGTCTTTTGCAGCCGCGCTTCCAGCGCCTGGATGCGCGCCTCGTAGGCGGTTTTCAGTTCCTGCAATTCAGCACGCAGGGCGTCGAGTTGGGGGTCGGCATGAACCGGAAAGGCGGCCGTCACCGCGGCCGCCAGCAGGGCGGGTCGTAACATGGTGGTACTCCATCAAAAATGAGAACGCGGTCGGCAGGCCTCTCGGCAGCCGGCTTCAGGTCCGGATTTCAGATGGCGTCAGGCGGCGCGCGGGCTTGCGCGTGGTGGGTCGAGACGGCGGCGGGCGGCAGCATCCCGGCCGGTAACTCGATGTGGTGGGCAGGCTCGATGGGCAGGCTGAACACCGTCGCCGGGGCGGCGCTGCCGAGGCTGGCCTGGGCGATGCAGACTTCGCAGACCTTGTCGGGCAGCCCCGAGTCGTGCACATCCAGATGGCTGAGCGCGTGCGCGAACGCCGCCGCCTGACCGAACAGCAGGGCCAGTACGAACAGCCAGGGAAGCAGGCGACGCGGCAACATGGGCGACATTTTACTTACGCGGCTCGACCGGCGGCACCGGGTCGTAGCCGTGGCTGCAGCCGGGACGGCAGCGGCCGATGCGCTTGACGGCGAGCCAGCCGCCCTTGAGTGCGCCGTGTTTTTCGATCGCTTCCTTGCCGTATTCCGAGCAGGTCGGCAGGTAGCGGCACTGCCGCCCGAGCCAGGGCGAGAGCACCAGCTGGTACACGCGGATCGCGCCGATAAGCAGTTTTTGTCCGAGATTCATGGCGGCGTCGCGGCAGGGTTTTGCGCCGCGCCGGAGAAATCGGCCAGCAGTTTGGCGACGAATTCCGGATCGAGGTCGCGCACGATGAAGACGAAGCGGCTGCGGCGGTCGTCGTCCGGCCAGGCGTCGAGCTTCACTTCCGGATAGAGCACGTGCTGCACGCCGTGCAGCACCGTGGGCTGTTCTTCGCCCTGCAGGTTGACGATGGCCTTGAAACGCAGCAGGTTCTCGGCCCGGAACGAAGTGAGCATGGAAAGCGCCGACTGCAGGCCGTAGCGATCGAGTGGGGCGTCGAGGACCACCGAGAAGGCCTGGATGCGCGCATCGTGCAATGCGGCACGGGGCTTGCCGCCGAGCTTGCCCGCGCTGGCCGGCTGGTAGCGTTGCGGCTTCAGCCAGCGCGCCACTTCGAGCGAACGGGTTTCGGCGTTCCACAGGCCGAGGTTGCGGATCACGGCAGAGTCAAGCTCGCCGTGCGTCACCGTCACGATATCGGCAGCCGGGTTCAGTGTCGCCAGCCGTTCGCGCAATGCGGCCACGCTGTCGGCGGATGCGAGATCGGTCTTGGTCAGCAGCAGCCGGTCGGCCACCGCGACCTGCTTTACCGCCTCGAAATGCCGGTCCAGTTGGCCCATGGCGAACAGGGCGTCGACCGTGGTGACTACGCCGTCGAGGCGGAAGCGCGCGCGCACCCAGTTGTCGTGCAGCAGGTTGTCGAGCACCGGGGCCGGGTCGGCGATGCCGGTGGTTTCGATGACAACGCGCTCGAATGGCGGGATGTCGCCCTTCTGCCGCGCCATCCACAGATTTTTCAGGGTCGGCGACAGGCTGCCCGAAATCGTGCAGCAGACGCAGCCGCCGGAGAGCAGCGCCAGTGGGCCTTCCATTTTTTGCAGCAGCTGATGGTCGAGCGCGACTTCGCCGAACTCGTTCATCAGGATCGCGGTGCGCGGCAGCGTGCGCACCAGGTGGTTCAGCACCGTGGTCTTGCCGCTACCCAGAAAGCCGGTGAGCAGGGTGACGGGAAGTGGGTCGGCGTCCTTCAGGGCATCCATCCTGGGCGCTTCCGCACTATTCAGGCGCGCAGCTTTTCCATCATCTCGTGGCGCTCCTGCGCCTCGATCGAGTATTCGGCAGTGGGACGTGCCAGCAGGCGCGGCAGGCCGATAGGATCGCCGGTTTCCTCGCACCAGCCATATTCGCCGCTGTCGATGCGGTTCAGGGCGGAATTGATTTTTTTCAGCTGCTTGCGCTCACGGTCGCGCACGCGCTGCTCCAGCATGTGCTCCTCTTCCATCGAGGCGCGGTCGTTGGGGTCGGCAAAGTTCTCGTTTTCCTTGAGGGTTGCGCCGGTGTTGGCGGCATTGCTGAGCATTTCGTCGCGCAGGGCTTCGAGGCGGCTGCGAAAGAACGCCAGCTGGGCTGCATTCATATAGGCGGCAGCCGGCATTTTCAGCAGATCGGCTTCGGTGAGGGGTTTGGATGAGGCGGGCATCGAGTCGCTCCATGAGTCGAAGTGAAGTCAAATTTACCGTCCGGTACGCCGGTGCGGAGGGGCGCAGTCTGAACGTCATACGCCAAAGGTGCAACCCATCAGTCTGGGCGCGGGTTGCCGGCTTGCGCTATGACGTCGGTGATTACACAATGAATGGATATGCCGATTGTCGCATTGCCCGCAGTGATACCTTGCAAGGAGACGGGATGAAGCGCATTGGAATTGGGCTGGTATTTCTGCTTGGGGGCTGTGCCGGGCTTGATTCGCCGGATCCGGCCTCGCCGTACTACGCCTATTCATCGGGCTGGACGGTGCAGTTGAACCGGCCGCTGACGATTCCGCCGGACGCCGCCACGGTGCGCCTGCAATACGGCCGCATGGTGCCGCGCAACAGCGTGCAGGAACACGATCCGTTCTGTGTGGTGGAACTGGACACGGTGCGGCCCGGGCCGCAGGCGCTGCAGCCGGGGCGCTTCGAGGTGTGGCGGGTGACGCGCAGCGTGAACCCGATCGCGGTGGCGCGATCCTGGCCTTACGTCCGGACCGGTTTGGTGCTGGACGACGGCGATCCGACCTTCCTCTACTTCATCACCGAATTCCGCCTGCGCGATGCCGCCCAGCCGGATCTTCGCGGCATGACCTGCGCCTGGAACCAGATGGCGCCGGGCAACCGGGGGCTGATGCGCCATCTCACGTTGGGCGAGATCCAGTCGGCGCTGGGCGACTGGATGATCCTGATTCCCCCGCAGGAGAGGATATGAAGTCTGCCGACCCCCGTATTCCGCCCGACACTCAGCTCAGGCTGTCCGACTGGGATGCCGACGACACCGACATCATCGGCAAGCCGAAATCCGATGTGCGCGCCCGGCTGGATCGCCGCCGCCGAGTGCAAGCGCCGTTATCGCCAGATCAACGATTTCGAACGCATGCTGGCGGAAACCGGCACCACCATTCTCAAGTTCTATCTGCATATTTCCAGGGACGAGCAGAAAAAACGCCTGGAAGCGCGCCGCAACAACCCGGAAAAGCAATGGAAATTCCACCCGGGCGATCTTGCCGTGCGTGCGCAGTGGGACGATACATGGAGGCCTGCGACGCGGCGATGTCGGCCATCAGCACGGCGCATGCGCCCTGGCACGTCATTCCCGCCAACAGCAAGCTGGCACGTAACCTGATGATTTCACGCCTGTTGATCGAGGCGCTGGTAGCGCTGAAGAAGCGCTACCCGGTGCCGGAGGAAGGGATTTCCGGCACCATGATTGCCTGAAGGCTCAATCGATCGAAATCAAATGAGGCGCATGTGTGGGCCGTGTGCCGGTGACCGGCTGCCAGCGGGGCAGCGCTTCCGGACGATGGATGTGATAGCCCTGCAGGTAGTCCACCCCCATGTCGCGCAGCAGGGCCGCCATCTTGGCGTTCTCCACCTGCTCGGCCACCGAATTCATGCCGAAGTCGCGCGCCAGTTGCGCAATCGAGCGCACGATGGCCTGGTCGCGGTGATCGTCCAGCATGCCGCGCACGAAGGCGCCGTCGATTTTGAGGAAGTCGGCGGGAAGGTGCTTGAGATAGAAGAACGAGGAGGCATCGCGCCCGAAATCGTCGAGCGCGAATTGGCAGCCGCGTTCACGCAGGCCGTGAATCAGGCGCTGAGCGTCTTCCAGGTTGACCACTGCGGCGGTTTCCGTGACCTCGAACCCCAGACGTTCTCCCGCCACGCCATAGTGGTCGAGCAGATGGCAGACGGTGCCGAGGAAAGACTCGTCGGCGACGGTCTTGCCGGACAGGTTGATGAAGTAGACCGCGTTGTCGTCGGGTTGCGCCGCCAGGTAGGCGATGACAGTTTCCAGCACCCAGCGATCGAGGATGGGCGCCTGCCCGTAGCGCTCAAGCGCGGGCAGCAGCTTGGCAGGTCCCTCGACCACACCGTTGCGCTGCCAGCGGATCAGCACTTCGTAATGCGGCTGGCCGCTGCTTGAGGTCGGCTGGATCCGCTGGCGGTAGGGCAGGAACTGATTGGCCTCCAGTGCCTGTACGAAGTCCGCCGCACAGCCCATTTCTGCTTCCAGGCGGCGGAAGCCGACCTCGTCCGCTTCATACAGCATGACCCGTCCGCTGCCCTCAGACTTGGCGCGGTAGCACGCCATGTCGGCCTGCACCAGGATACCGCCTGGGGTAGTCGCGTCCTGCGTGATGGGGGCGATCCCGGCACAGGCGCCGAGGGTGAAGCGCCGTCCCTTGTGCTCGAAACGGAAGTCGCGGATGCGTTGTACCAGTTGCCGGCAGACCTGAATCGCCACGGCAGGCTGGGTGTCGAACAGGATGAGGCCGAATTCGTCGCCGCCCAGACGGCCCAGATAGGCGTGATCGGGCAGGGCGGCTTTCATGGTCAGCGCAATGTCCATCAGCAGGGTATCGCCCACCGAATGCCCGCAGGTATCGTTCACCAGCTTGAACTGATCGAGGTCGATGTAGCAGAACGCATGCTGTTGCGTCTGGTCGCGCGCGGTGTGCATGGCGCGCGCCAGACGACCTTCCACCGCACGGCGATTCGGCAGCGTGGTCAGGGTATCGTGGAAGGCCATTTCACGCAGGTTGTCGAGCAATTGTTTTTTCTCGGTCTCGTCGCGCAGCACATATACGGCGCCGATGCCGCCGAGGCCGGTCAGCGGCGCACAGCTGTAACTGACGGCCAGATGATGGCCGGACCGGGTCTGCAACTGGGCGGAACCGGTCTGGCCGTGCAGGGCCGGAGTCGCCGACAGGAAGCAGGCCGGAGCGTCGTCATCGCCCCACTGATCGAGTTGCATCAGGATCTTCAGCGGGTTCGACACGGCATCCTCAAGCGCAACGCCGAGCAGCACTTCGGCGGCCGGGTTGATATAGGCCACCTGATTGCGGGCATTGGTGACAATGACGGCGTCGTTGATCGACTGTAGCGTGACTTGCCAGCGTTCCTTTTCTTCGCTGAGCGCGGCCTCGTTGAGCTTGCGCTGCGTGATGTCGAAGTGGATCGACAGGTATTTCAGCAGCTGGCCGTCGTCATCCTTGATCGGGATGATGGTCTTGGCCGTCCAGAAAAGCCGTCCATCCCTGGCACGGTTGCAGATTTCGCCGCGCCAGGTTTGCCCGCCCGAGATGGTTTCCCACAGATCGTTAAAAAACGCAGCATCGTGCTGGCCCGAACTGACGATGCGGAAATTCTGGCCGATGAGTTCCTCGCGCGCGTAACCGCTGATGCTGCAAAACAGTTCGTTGGCGGAGGTGATGTTGCCGGCGAGATCGGATTCGGCCACGCTGGCCGTGCTGTCAAGCGCTTCTCGCTGTTCATTGAGGTCGGTGAGCAAGCGCTCCAGGGCTGCGCTCATGTGATTGAATGCGCGCGTGGTCTGCCGCAACTCGGGTGGGCTGCTGGCACGCAGGGGGATGCGCGCGCTGTAATCCCCGGCCTCGATCCGCTGCGCGGCGGCGCGCAGCCGGGTCAGGTCCTGAAGATTGATTTTCAGCAGCACATGGGTCAACCAGCCGAGCAGGGCGAAAGCGGTGGCGAGCAGCACGAACAGGCGGGTGCCGAGATGCCAGAGAAAATCCTCATGGCTACGGGCAGACGGCTGGATTTCCAGGCTGCCGTGGGCGCTGCCGCCGATGACGAGGGGTGTCTGCATGACCGGAATCGACAGCCCGGCCAGCGCGGCAAACCAGCCGGGGCGGTCGGCACGGCGCGCAGGCGCCTCCTCGCGCAGGACGCGGCCATTGGGCGCGGTATATTCCACATAGCGCAGGTTGCCTTGGGCGATCGGGGTTTTCAGCAGGGTTTGCAAGGCGATGTAATCGCCCACGATAGCCGGGTCGGCTACCGCCTGCGACAGCGCCGCCAGCTGTGCAGAGGCCTGCATGTGCAATGCGTCGTCGGCGTCCTGGCGGGCGATTTGCAGCGCCTGCTGTCCCGCCAGGACGAACACTGCAACCAGGATGAAGAGGAGCGTGCCCATGACGCGGTCTTGCGTGCTGAACCGGGTCGGCCGCAGACCTTGTACAGGACGGGCATGCAAGGAAGAGGGGGAGATACGCATGCGCGAAGTTAACGGCAGCAAGCGCCATTTCTGAAGAGGCCGAGTGATTGCCCGGCTTCCGAAGCACGCGGTCAGTCTTTCTTGCGCGCGCGCGGGTGTGCCTGGTCGTATACCTTGGCCAGGTGTTGCCAGTCGAGGTGGGTGTAGACCTGGGTGGTGCTGATGCTGGCGTGGCCGAGCATTTCCTGCACCGCGCGCAGGTCGCCGGACGACTGCAGCACGTGGGTGGCAAACGCGTGGCGCAGCATGTGCGGGTGAACGTGCTGGCCGAGTCCCGCCTGCAGCGCCCAGCGGTTGAGCCGCAGTTGCACGCTGCGCGGAGTGAGGCGTGTGCCGCGCTGGCTAACGAACAGTGCGGCGGTATGCGCGTGCGCCTGGCCAGGGATGCCGTCCCTGCGGGACATAAGCGGCTGCCGCTGTTGCAGCCAGGCGGCAAGGGCGGCCAGCGCCTGCCGTCCGACCGGCACGATGCGGGTTTTGCGACCCTTGCCGGTGACCTGCGCTTCGCCCGATTGCAGGTTGACGTCGTCGAGATCGAGCCCGACCAGTTCGGCCAGACGTAACCCGGACGAATAGAACAGCTCGAACATGGCACGGTCGCGTGCGGCCAGTGCGTCGTCGTTATCGGCGCGGCCGCCGAGCAGTTGGGCGCAGGTGTCGGGCGAGAGGATGTCCGGCAGCGTCTTGGCCGCCTTGGGCGGGCGCAGGCCGCTGCAGGGGTTGTTCGCGTAGCCGAGGCGGCGGCAGGCAAAGGTGTAGAACCCGCGCCAGCTCGACAACTGGCGCGCCACGCTGGTAGCCGCCAGGCCCTGGCCGCGTAGTTTGACGATGGCGCCGCGGATGTCGGTGACGGTGAGTTCGGCCAGCGGCCTGCCGGGGGTCAATTCGGAGAGATTGGCCAGATCGCGCTGGTAGGCCGCGACCGTATGCGGCGACAGTCGCCGCTCGGCGGCGAGGTGTTGCAGGTAGTGTGCAGTCGCGTTCAAGCTAGAAACCGTTCACTATAAGAGGCATTCAGGTTCAACCCTGCATTCGCACCAGCGCGGCGCCGACCAGCTGCCCCAGCCGTTCCAGATACAGCGTGCCCATGCCGGCGTAGAAACGCTTGGCTTCTTCCGAGGCCAGCACCAGCAGGCCGACCGGCGCCGCAGCAGGTGCGGGTCGCAGCGGAATGCAGGCGAAGGTGCGCAGGTGCGGCGACACCTCGCCGAACCAGTCGTCGGCGTCGTTCACCGCCAGCGCACCGCACACCGGCTGCGCCATCGCGGCCACGTTGTCGCGTACGGCTGGCGTTACCGGGTCGGTCAGGCCGGGCATGCTGCCTGCCGCAAGATTCCATGCGCGCAGGGCATGGTGCGGCACCGCAAAGCCTTCGCGCAGATGCAGCGCCAATGCCGCGACGACGTCTTGCGGCATACGCGCGGCCAGCAGCGCCAGCGTCAGCGCATGCAGCTTCTCCGAAATGCCGTCGTTTTCTTCGCCGAACTGGATCAGCTCGGCCAATTTGTTTTCCAGCATCTGTACCTTGTCGCGCATCGCGATCAGCTGACGCTCGCTCATCGACACCGCGTGGGTGCCGTGCGGATGCGGGATGTGCAGGTCCGCCAGCAGGGTGGGAAAATCGTTGAAGAAATTCGGGTGCCGGGTCAGATACTCGGCGATGGCCTGTTCGTCCAGGGTGGTGGGTTGCATGTTCATTAGAGTTCGATCTCCCCTTCAAATACCGTTTCAGCCGGCCCGGTCATGGTGACCGGCTGGCCCTTGCCCGCCCACTCGACGACCAGATCGCCGCCGCGCGTGTGCACGCTGACCGGGCTTTGCAGCCAGCCCTGGTGGATGCCCGCGACCGCCGCCGCGCAGGCACCGGTGCCGCAGGCCAGCGTCTCGCCGGCGCCGCGCTCGTACACGCGCAGGCGGATGTCGTGCGGGGTCAGCACCTGCATGAAGCCGGCGTTGACCCGCTGCGGAAAGCGCGCATGCGATTCGATCGCGGCGCCGAGGATGTCCACCGGCGCGCTGTCGAGGCCGTTCACCCGCAGCACCGCGTGCGGGTTGCCCATCGACAGCACCGCGATGTCGAGCACGTGCTGGCCGACCTTGAGTGCATAAGTCGGCGCCTCGGCTTCGACCGTGAACGGGATCTCGGCGGGCGCAAAGCGCGGCGCGCCCATGTCCACCGTTACCTGGCCATTGTCGAGCAGGCGCGGCTCGATCACGCCGGACGCGGTTTCCACGCGGATGGCGGTCTTGTCGGTGAGGCCCTTGTCGTGCACGAAGCGCACGAAGCAGCGTGCGCCGTTGCCGCATTGCTCGACCTCGCCGCCATCGGCATTGAAGATGCGGTAGCGGAAGTCGACGTCGTCGCGGGTGGGCGCTTCGACCAGCAGGATCTGGTCGCAGCCGACGCCGAAGTGGCGGTCGGCAATGCGGCGGCACTGCTCGGGCGTGAGCGCGATGCTCTGGCCGATGCCGTCGAATACGACGAAGTCGTTGCCGAGGCCGTGCATTTTGGTGAAGCGCAATCGTGTGCCCTGTTGGGTATTCATTCGGTCAACAACCTGACGTAATCCTTCAAGATGCAGCGGTCCATCACCACCGTCATGCCGCCGGCCTGCGCGCGCTGCGCGGCGGCCTCGTGGACGATGCCTTCCTGGATCCAGATGCCCGCTGGCGAATGATGCAGCGTTGGAAATGGCCGCTGCATGGAGTGTAGCGCCAGGCTTTGTTCGACGATAGCCGGCAGGTGCTCGGCGGCGCGAAACACGTTGACCAGATCGACCGCAAACGGGATGTCGGCGAGGCTTGCGTAGGCCTTTTCGCCCAGCACTGCGTCCACCAGCGGGCGCACCGGAACGATGCGGTAGCCGTAATACCGCATCGCCTGCGCCACGCGGTAGCTCGGGCGCGCAGGCTGCGGCGACAGGCCGACCACGGCGATGGTCTTGACGCTTTTCAGCAGGGCGCGCAAGGCGTCGTCCCCAGGGTTTGCGAACGTCATAGCGTGTGCTCCATCACATGGTCGTCCATCACGAAGCCGCCGCCGATGTCGAACACGCACGACTCGACGATGCGGAAGCCGTATTTCTGGTAGGCGGCAATCGCCTGCGCATTGCCGCGGTTGACCTGCAGCCACACGCGTCTGGCCCGTTGCCGGCGCGCCCAGTCCTCGACCGTTTTTTCCAGCGCGGCGCCGATGCCGTGGCGCTGCTGGTCCGGATGGACATAAAGCTTGTCGAGCTTGCAGCCGGATTCATCGAGCATGGCGTGAGCAAAGCCGGCCAGCGTGTGGCCCCGCCTCGCCCCCCACCATGCCTGGCGGGGGTCGTCCAGCTGTTCGCGGATACGCTGCGGCGCATAGCGGTCAGCCAGCATGGCGTCGATCTGCGACTGGGAAATCAGTGCCGGGTAGGTGGCTTGCCACACCACGCGCACCAGCGCGCTGACGGCATCGACGTCGCTCGCGGTCAACCGCTGCAGACAGGGCAGGGCGTCATTCATAGAGACTGGCCTCGCCTGCCGGGCGGGTTTTGAAGCGGCGGTGCAGCCACAGGTACTGCGACGGCATTTCGCGGATGCGGTCCTCGATGAAGGCGTTCATGCGCGCGACGTCGGCCTCCAGATCGCCGCTTGGATAGTTTTCCCAGGGCGGGTAGAACCGCACCGCGTAACCGCGCCCCCACGGCAGCTGGCGCGTGACGACCGGGACGATCTGGGCGTTGGTGAGTTTGGCCAGGCGCGGCAACGCCGAAACGGTGGCGGTAGAAACGCCGAAAAATGGAACGAACATGGCATTCTGGCGGCCATGATCCTGATCCGGCAGGTAGTAAAAAGGTCGCCCCGATTTGATCGCCTGTAGCGTCGCCTTGATCCCTTCGTGTCGCGAGATCAGGACGGTATCCAAAAAGCGGGTGCGTCCATGCAGCATGAACCTGTCGGCGACCGGGTTCCTGGCGGGCGCGTACATCGAGGCGGCTTTGTGGCCCATGGCCAGCGGCACGCCGCCCATGTCGAGCCCGACAAAATGGGGCGCCAGCCAGATCACCGGCCGTGTACCGTCACCCAGCGCGGCGTCCGGGTTGTCGATGCGGATCAGACGGCGCAGCCGCGCTTCCGACCCCCACCACAGCACCCCGTGTTCGAGCACCGCGCGCACCGATGCCTGGAAGGTTTGCCGCAACCAGCGGCGGCGCAGCGCTTTCGGGGCGTCGGGAAAGCACAGGGCCAGATTGGTGGCGACGATGTGGCGCCGCTTTCTCAACAGCAAAGCCAGCAACCAGCCCAAAGCATTGCCGATGGCCGCCTGCAGCGGCAACGGCAGCCAGTGCAGCAGCCACAGGAACCCCATGCCGAGCCAGATGGGCCACAGCGACGGCCGCAGCAGAGCGCCGGGGACGGCGGGGCTCATGCTTCGGCCTGGCCAGCCGGGAGCGCGATGCCGCCCGGGCGCTTGTGGCGGTTGTAGCTCCACATGTATTGCGCAGGAAAGCGTCGCACCATCTCTTCAACCACCTGGTTGATGTGGACGGCGGCGGCGGTCTTGTCCGCCGGCAGCGCAGGGTCCACCGGCGTCACATGCAGGCGATAGCCGCGTCCCCAGCTCAGGCGTTCGGCGGCGACAAAAAACGCCGCCGCGCCGGTCTTGCGCTGCAGGCTGGCAACCAGCGTCGGCGTGTAGGCCGGACGGCCGAAGAAGGGCGCCCATACGCCGTCGCCGCCGGTCGCCACCTGGTCGGGCAGGATGCCGATGCCCTCGTGGCGCTTCAATGCCGCCAGCAGGGCGCGCACGCCCGACAGGTCGGCCGGCACCAGCGTCGCCTGCCCGCGCTGGCGCCCGGCCAGCATCAGCGCGTCCAGCACCGGCTTGCGCGACGGCTTGTACATGGCGGTGAAAGGGTGCCGCGCGGCATAGTACTGGCTGATTATCTCGAAGCAGCCGATATGCGGCCCGATGACGATGACCCCTTTGCCGGCGGCACGCGCGGCTTCGATGTGTTCCCAGCCGGGAGTGTCCTTGACCAGTTTCAGCGCCTTGTCGTACGGGCGCAGCCACACCGCCAGCAGTTCGACGATGGCTTTGCCCGACTCGCCGATGGCGCGGCGGAGCAAGCGCCGGCAATCGCAGCCGGGCGTGCACAGGCCGCTGTCGAGCAGGTTGTCGCGCATGCGTACAGAATGGCGGCCGGGCGCCCAGTAGATCAGCCAGCCCAAGCCGACGCCGAGGCCATGCAGCACGGGCAGCGGCAGACGGGCCAGCAGCTTCAGGAGGAACATCACGCGGGATTGACGGCCGGGGATGCGGCACGGCACAATGCCGGCCTGGATGCTTCACGGAACATCCGGAGCAGAGCCGCCGCGTTAATCTTGACAACTTGCGGGCGGGATACAAATACAGCTAAAGCGTCGCCGCTCTGTTGGTCCCCCGAGCCGGTTGCGCAGTCGCTAACCGGGACTACAACAGGAGCTGTCATGCAAAAGGATTTCATTTTCACGTCTGAGTCGGTGTCCGAAGGGCACCCCGACAAGATGGCGGACCAAGTGTCGGATGCGGTGCTCGATGCGATTCTAACCCAGGACAAACATGCGCGCGTGGCGTGCGAGACGCTCTTGACCACCGGTCTGTGCGTCATTGCCGGCGAGATCACCACCTCGGCGGTCATCGACTACAACCAGATCGCGCGCCAGACCATCAAGCGCATCGGCTACGACTCGTCCGAGATCGGCTTCGACTACAACACCTGCGCGGTAATGGTCACCGTCGGCAAGCAGTCACCCGACATCGCGCAGGGCGTGGATCGCGCGCACGACGATTATCTCGACCAGGGTGCGGGCGACCAGGGCCTGATGTTCGGCTATGCCTGCAACGAAACGCCGGTGCTGATGCCGATGCCGATCCACCTCGCGCACCGCCTGACCGAGCGCCAGTCCGAACTGCGCAAGGACGGCCGCTTGCCATGGCTGCGGCCGGATGCCAAGTCGCAGGTGTCGATCCGCTATGTCGATGGCAAGCCGCATTCGGTCGATACCGTGGTGCTGTCGACCCAGCATCATCCCGAGGTTTCGCACGCCGCGCTGACCGAAGCGGTGATCGAGGAAATCATCAAGCCGGTGGTACCCAAAGGCATGCTCACCGCCGACACGCGCTATCTGGTCAACCCCACCGGACGCTTTGTGGTGGGCGGGCCGATGGGCGACGCCGGGCTGACCGGCCGCAAGATCATCGTCGACACCTACGGCGGTGCGGCCCCGCACGGCGGCGGCGCCTTCTCCGGCAAGGACCCGTCCAAGGTCGACCGTTCGGCGTCCTACGCCGGACGCTACGTGGCGAAGAACATCGTTGCCGCGGGGTTGGCGGACAAGTGCCTGGTGCAGGTCAGCTACGCCATCGGCGTGGCCAAGCCGACTTCGCTGATGGTCGACACCTTCGGCACAGCCAAAATCCCGGAAGCCAAAATCGTCGAGTTGATCGAGCGCCACTTCGATCTGCGTCCCAAGGGCATCATCCAGATGCTCGATTTGCTGCGGCCGATCTACACCCGCACCGCGAGCTACGGCCACTTCGGCCGCGACGAGCCCGACTTTACCTGGGAAGTCGCCGACAAGGCGGCCGAACTGAAAGCCGCCGCCGGGCTGTAACACCATGCTGATGCAGGCGCTGACGTTCGGGCTCGGGCTGCTGGCGCTGATCGCCGGCGCCGAGGCCATGGTGCGCGGGGCCTCGCGGCTGGCAGCGTCGTGGGGAATTTCGCCGCTGGTGGTCGGCCTCACCGTGGTGGCCTTCGGCACCAGCGCGCCGGAAATGGCGGTGTCGGTCGGCGCCGCCCTGTCCGGCTCGTCCGATCTGGCGATCGGCAACGTGGTCGGCAGCAACATCGCCAATATCCTGCTGATCCTGGGGATTTCCGCGCTGGTGGCGCCGCTCCTGGTGGCCGAGCAGATCATCCGCCAGGAGATCCCGATCATGATCGGCGCCTCGCTGCTGGTGGCGGTCATGGCGCTCGATGGCAGCATCGGCCGCGTCGAGGCGGCGCTGTTGTTCGTGCTGGTGATTGTCTACACGGTATATCTTGTCGTGCAGTCGCGGCGCGCCTCGCAGGCCGCAGCGGATGAATTCGCCAGCGGAATCCCGGCCAGTTCCTGGGACCGCCACTGGAGCGTGCAGGCAGCACTGGTGCTCGGCGGTTTGGGCCTTCTGGTGCTCGGCGCCGACTGGCTGGTGGGCGCGGCGGTGGTGTTTGCCAGGCACTTCGGGGTGAGCGACCTCGTCATCGGCCTCACCGTGGTAGCAGTGGGTACCTCGATGCCCGAGATCGCCACCTCGCTCATCGCCGCCCTGCGCGGCCAGCGCGACATCGCCGTCGGCAATGTGATCGGCAGCAACATCTTCAACCTGCTGGCGGTGCTGGGTGCGGCCGGAATGGTGTCGACGGGCGGGCTTTCCGTGCCCGAGGCGGCGCGCAATTTCGACCTGTGGGTGATGCTGGCGGTCGCCTTTGCCTGCCTGCCGATCCTGCTGACCGGGCGCGAGATCGCGCGCTGGGAAGGCGCGGTCTTCCTCGGCTACTATGCCGCCTATACCCTGTATCTGGTGCTCGCGGCACAGCAGCACGCCAGCCTGCCGGCATATTCCGGCGTCATGTTGAGCTATGTGATGCCGCTCACCGTGGTCACGCTGGCGGTCAGTTTCCTGCGGCGACGGCCAGCCGGCTAAGCTATAATCTCGCTTCCGAGGAGCGCTGCGAGGCAGATTCGTCTGTCCCCAGGCTCGGAAAGGCAACAACCGCGCTCCCCCTATTTTCTTAACCCTGCCGGGTTCGGGACGTTGGGTGAGCGACAGCGTCGCCAGCCCGGGTTTAGCTAAACCCCGCCCTCCCGGCCACATGCAATGGAGCTTTACATGAACGCTGTGGCTGACAAGCAATTCACCGATTTTGTGGTCGCCGACATGTCGCTTGCCGACTGGGGCCGCAAGGAAATCCGCATCGCCGAAACCGAAATGCCGGGTCTGATGGCCATCCGCGAGGAATTCGCCGCCGCGCAGCCGCTGAAAGGCGCACGCATCACCGGCTCACTGCACATGACCATCCAGACCGCCGTGCTGATCGAGACGCTGACCGCGCTGGGCGCCGTGGTGCGCTGGGCCTCGTGCAACATCTTCTCGACCCAGGACCACGCTGCCGCGGCGATTGCCGCCAACGACGTGCCGGTGTTCGCGGTCAAGGGCGAATCGCTCACGGATTACTGGGACTATACCCACCGCATTTTCGAATGGACCGACGGTGGCTATTCGAACATGATTCTCGACGACGGCGGCGACGCGACGTTGCTGCTGCATCTGGGTGCGCGTGCCGAGAAGGATATCTCGGTGATCGCCAAACCGACCAGCGAGGAAGAAGAGGTGCTCTACGCCGCGATCAAGGCCAAGCTGGCAATCGATCCGACCTGGTATTCGGTGCGCCTCGCCGCCGTCAAAGGCGTCACCGAGGAAACCACCACCGGCGTGCACCGCCTGTACCAGATGCACGCCCGCGGCGAACTCAAGTTCCCGGCGATCAACGTCAACGATTCGGTGACCAAGTCGAAATTCGACAACCTCTACGGCTGCCGCGAATCGCTGGTCGACGGCATCAAACGCGCCACCGACGTGATGATCGCCGGCAAGGTCGCCCTGGTCGCCGGCTATGGCGACGTCGGCAAGGGCAGCGCGCAGGCGCTGCGTGCCCTGTCGGCCCAGGTGTGGGTGACCGAGGTCGACCCGATCTGCGCCTTGCAGGCGGCGATGGAAGGCTACCGCGTGGTGACCATGGAATACGCTGCCGACAAGGCCGACATCTTCGTCACCGCCACCGGCAACTTCCACGTCATCACCCACGACCACATGGCGAAAATGAAGGACCAGGCCATCGTCTGCAACATCGGCCACTTCGACAACGAGATCGACATCGCCAGCATCGAGGGCTATGAGTGGGACGAGATCAAGCCGCAGGTCGATCACGTCATTTTCCCGGACGGCAAGCGGATTATTCTTTTGGCCAAGGGCCGCCTGGTGAATCTCGGCTGCGCCACCGGCCACCCGTCGTACGTGATGAGCTCCTCCTTCGCCAACCAGACCATCGCCCAGATGGAGCTGTGGCAGGAGCGCGATTCCGGCAAGTATCCGGTCGGCGTCTACATCCTGCCCAAGCATCTCGACGAGAAAGTCGCGCGCCTGCAGCTGAAGAAGCTTAACGCGCAACTTTCCGAGCTGACCGACCAGCAGGCCGCCTATATCGGCGTGCCCAAGGCCGGCCCCTACAAGGCCGAGATGTACCGCTACTGATCGACCTCACCTGAAGAAGGAGAGCTTCATGCGTTTGCTGCTGCTGTGGATTTTGAATGCTGTCGCCCTGCTGGCCGTGACCTGGCTGCTGCCCACCATTCAGGTGTCGGGCTTCGGCACGGCGCTGGTCGCCGCGCTGGTGCTGGGCTTCATCAATACGCTGGTGCGGCCGGTGCTGGCGATCCTCACCTTGCCGATCACGGTGCTGACGCTGGGGATTTTCTACCTGGTGCTGAACGGCCTGCTGTTCTGGCTCGCCAGCGCGCTGCTGCCCGGATTCCACGTCGAGGGCTTTGTTTCGGCGATGGTTGGCGCAATCCTCTACGGTGTTATCGCCTGGGCGCTGTCCGCGCTCATCCCCAATCAAAAAGGCTGAAGCATGACCGAACGAACATTCAGCTTCGAGTTCTTCCCGCCCAAGACGGCGGAGGGCGCCGAAAAACTGCGCGTAACCAGAAAACAGCTGGCGCAGCTCAACCCCAAGTTCTTCTCCGTCACCTTCGGCGCCGGCGGTTCCACCCGCGACCGCACCCTGGAAACCGTGCGCGAAATCCAGGCCGACGGCAGTGCGGCCGCGCCGCACCTGTCGTGCATCGGCTCGACCGAGGAGAACATCCGCGACATCCTCAACGAATACAAAAGCCAGGGCATCCGCCATCTGGTCGCGCTGCGTGGCGATCTGCCCTCGGGCACCATGGATGCCGGCGCATTCAGCTACGCCAACGAACTGGTGGCCTTCATCCGCCACGAAACCGGCGACTGGTTCGAGATCGAGGTCGCCGCCTATCCGGAAATTCACCCGCAGGCGCGCTCCTACACGGAGGATCTGGCCAGCTTCAAGCGCAAGGTCGACGCCGGTGCGAATGCAGCGATCACGCAGTATTTCTTCAACGCCGACGCCTATTTCAACTTTGTCGAAGACGCGCGCGCGCTGGGCGTCAGCATTCCCATCGTTCCTGGCATCATGCCGATCGGCAACTACGTGCAACTGGCGCGCTTCTCCGACGCCTGCGGCGCCGAAATTCCGCGCTGGCTGAGGAAAAAGCTGGAAACCTACGGCGACGATCTGGTGTCGATTCGCGCCTTCGGGCTGGATGTGGTGACCGACCTGTGCGACCGCTTGCTTGCTGGCGGCGCGCCGGGGCTGCACTTTTACACCATGAACCAGGCCGGGCCGTCCACCACGATCTGGCAACGGCTGGGCTTGTCCTGATCGGCTGCCGCCTCTTGCGGGGCGGCGCGGACCGGCTTGAAATCGAGACTCGGGGCAAGCAGGTCTTCAGGGTTGCCAGGCAGTACTCGATCGGCACCTTTCCGCTTTATCAAATATCCCATCAAGCCGATGCGCCTGCACGCGCATCGCCATTGCATTCGGGCGACGAACTCGAATTCAACTTTAATTTTGCGACTCCCGACGGCGCCGGTTATGCCGACTACGGTTGGGCGCGTCTGCTTGATTCGTCGTCCTCTGTTGTCGCCCCGCTGTTCACGGCAAGGACGACGCCCGAAGGTAATAGCGTTCCCGGCTTCGATATGCCCGTCATCGACGCCACCATATGCCAAAGTAAACGCTGTAAGCCGCGGCGCTGAACGACACGTCCGGAAAATCAGTCGGGCGGCTCGCCCATCAACGGCTTCATCGCGGTCAGCACACTGTTGAAAATGCGCGGGTGGGTCTTCTCCTGCTCGGCCAGCATCTGCTTCATGGCATAGCGCTGCTGCGGCTTGGCAAAACACGCCGGGCAGTTCTCGAAGATCACCGGCAGGCCGGAATCTGCCGCAAACGCGCGGGTCTGGCGTTCGCGCGCGTAGGCAAACGGCCGGATGATGCGCAGGTCGCCGGCGTCGTTGAGGTAGTGCGGCGACATGGTCCTCAACTTGCCGCCGAACAGCATCGACATCATCAGCGTTTCGGCGAGGTCGTCCAGATGGTGGGCCATGGCGACGACGTTGCAGTTCTGCTCGCGCGCGACGCGGTAGAGGATGCCGCGCCGCATGCGCGAGCAATACGCGCAGTAGGAATCGGAATCCTTGGTCAGTGTCTTCTGCGCCTCGACCATGATCGGCTGCGATTCCAGAAAGTAGGGCACGCCGAGTTCGGCCAGGTAGGGCGTGAGCGGAGACGGGTCGTACTGGTCGGACTGCGGGTCGACGGTGCATGCCAGCAGCTCGAACTTCACCGGCGCCTTCTGTTGCAGGTGGTGCAGCGTGTGCAGCAAGGAGAGCGAATCCTTCCCGCCCGACAAGCCCAGCAGGATGCGGTCGCCGTTGCGGATCATGCGGTAGTCGCCGATGGCGCGGCCGGCGGCGGTGACCAACGAACGCGAAGGTTTGATCCAGCCGGTTGGGGTGTCGAGGTTCATGCGGAAAACTGCAGCGCGTGCAGCTGCGCGTAGCGGCCCTGTCTGGCGATCAGATCGGCGTGGCTGCCGATCTCGACGATGCACCCGCCTTCCAGCACTACGATGCGGCTGGCGCGCTCGATGGTGGACAGTCGGTGGGCGATGACCAGGGTGGTGCGGTTGCTGATCAGGGTGTCGAGCGCGGCCTGCACGTGGCGTTCGGATTCGCTGTCGAGCGCCGAGGTGGCTTCGTCGAGAATCAGCAGCGGGGCGTTTTTCAGGATCGCGCGCGCGATGGCGATGCGCTGGCGCTGGCCGCCGGAAAGTCGCATGCCGTTTTCGCCGACCAGGGTGTCGAGGCCGTCGGGCATGGCCTGGATGAAGTCCCAGGCGTGGGCGGCCACGCAGGCGGCGCGGATCTCGTCGGGGGTGGCGTCGCGCTTCGCGCCGTAGGCGATGTTGTGCCCCAGCGTGTCGTTGAATAGCACCACGTCCTGCGACACCAGCGCGATATGGCTGCGCAGGTTCTGCAGCCGGATGTCGCGGGTGTCGATGCCGTCGAGTTCGATCACGCCGGCATCGGGGTCGTAGAAGCGCGGCACCAGATTGGCCAGCGTGGTCTTGCCGGAGCCCGAGGCGCCGACCAGCGCGACCGTCTCGCCGGGCGCGATGTCGAGCGTGATGTTTCCAAGCGCCGGCAGGGTCTTGCCCGGGTAGGTGAGCGACACGTCGCGGAAAGAAAGCCGGCCCTCGATGCGGTCGAGCGTGCGGGTGCCGCTGTCGCGTTCGGCGTCCTGGTCGAGCATGGTGAAAATGGTTTCGGCGGCGGCCAGCCCGCGCTGCAGCTGGTCGTTGACGGCGGTGAGCCTTTTGAGCGGCGCGAACAGCAGCAGCATGGCCATGAAAAAGGCGACGAAGCCGCCCACCGTGATGGCGTTGCTGGTCGCTTGTCCAGCGGCGATATAGACGATGATCGCCAGCGCCACCGCGGCGATAAACTGAATGACGGGCTCGTACACCGCGTTGGCGGCGACGCGTTTCATCTCGAACAGGCGTGCCAGATTGGCGGCATGGCGGAAGCGGGTCTGCTCGTACTCCTCGCCGCCGAAGAGCTTGACCACGCGATGCCCGCCGACCGCTTCGTCCACCACCTGGGTGAGATCGCCGATGTTGCGCTGCGCCTTGCGCGACAGCCCGCGCAGGCGCGTGCTGGCGATGCGCACGATCCACAGGGTGAGCGGCACCATGCCGAACACGATCAGGGTCAGCTGCCAGTTCAGCCACAGCAGATAGCCGAGCAATCCCAGGATCGTGACGGTGTCGCGCACCAGGGTGGTGAGCGAACTGGTGGCCGACTGCGTGACCTGGGTGACGTTGAATGCCAGATGCGCAATCAGCTGGCCGCTCGGATTCTGGTCGAAGTAGCGCGTCGGCAGCGTCATCAGCTTGTCGAACATGGCGCCGCGCAGGTCCATCACCAGGCGGCTGCCCACCCACGCCATGCAGTAGGTGCTGACGAAGCTGGTGACGCCGCGTACCAGGAACAGCCCCAGCAGCAGCAGCGGAACCCAGCGGATGAAATCCTGGTCCTTGGCCACGAAGCCCTGGTCCAGCAGCGGCTTGAACAGCGCCGGCAGCAGCGGCTCGGTGGCGGCGGTGAGCACCAGCGCGACGAGGGACAGCGCGAACATGCGCCAGTACGGCTTCACATAGCCGAGCAGGCGCAGATACAGCGCTTTGCTATCCGGAGGCGGCGTCACAGCAGCAGCACGGTGGCGAGCCCGAGGAAGATGAAGAAGCCCATGCTGTCGGTGGTGAAGGTCAGCAGAACCGACGAGCCGACGGCGGGGTCGCGCTTCATCCGTTCCAGCGTCATCGGAATGAAAATACCGGCCAGCGCCGCGACGATCAGGTTGAGCAGCATCGCCAGCGCCATCACCCCGCCCAGCGCCGGGTTGTCGTACAACAGCCAGGCGAAGACGCCGACTACCGAGCCCCACAGCAGGCCGTTGAAGAGGGCGACGCCGAGCTCCTTCACCACCAGGCGGCGCGCGTTGGCCTGCGTGATCTGCCCCAGCGCGAGGCCACGGACGATCAGCGCGATGGTCTGGTTGCCGGTGTTGCCGCCAATGCCGGCGATGATCGGCATCAGTGCGGCCAGCGCGGCGAGTTTTTCGATGCTGCCCTCGAATGCGCCGATCACGCGCGAGGCGATGAAGGCGGTGGCAAGGTTGATCGACAGCCACATCCAGCGGTTTTTCGCCGAACGCCAGACGGTGGAGAACAGGTCTTCCTCTTCCTTCAGGCCGGCCATCGACAGCATGTCGGCGTCGGCCGATTCGCGGATGTAGTCGAGCACCGCGTCGACGGTGAGACGCCCCATCAGCCGCCCCTGCGCATCCACCACCGGCGCCATCACCAGGTCGTAGCGCTCGAACGCCTGCGCCGCTTCCTGCGCCTCGTCCTCGGGGTGGAACTTGATGAAATCCTCGACCATCACCGCCGCCACCGAGGCCTCGGGGTCGGTCGTCAGCAGGCGCTTCAGCGGCAGCACGCCGATGATCGCGTCCTCGCGGTCCACCACGAACAGCTTGTCCAGCTGGTCGGGCAGTTCGCCCAGCCGGCGCAGGTAGCGCAGCGCGACTTCCAGCGTGACGTCGACGCGAATGGTCACCATCTCGAAATCCATCAGCGCGCCGACGGTGTCCTCGGGATAGGCCAGCGCGGACTGCAGGTGCGCGCGTTTCTGCGCGTCGAGGCTGGTGAGCAGTTCCTGGATCACGTCATGCGGCAGGTCGGCCGCAATGTCGGCGATTTCGTCGGTGTCCAGCGATTCGGCGGCGGCCAGCAGCTCCGCCTTGTCCATCATCTCGATCAGCGATTCGCGAACCGAGTCGGACACCTCCAGCAGAATCTCGCCGTCGCGCTCGGCCTTGACCTGGCCCCACACCAGCCGCCGCTCGTCCAGCGGCAGCGCTTCCAGAATGTAGGCCACGTCGGCCGGGTGCAGCTCTTCCAGCTTGCGCTGCAACTCCGCCAGGTTCTGCTTGTGCACCAGGTTCTCGACCAGATCCTGCCGCGGCCCGCCCTGCCGCTGGACGAGCTCATCCACCAGCCGCATCTTGGCGAGCAGGGTCTGCACCTGCGCCAGGCTGGTTTCGAGATTGTCCTGCGACTGGTTTTCGAGAGCGTCGGTCATTGGGCGGGTCGGTTAAAAGCCCCGCGATTGTAACGCGCCAGGGTTTGCCGGCGTGTCCCGGCTTGGCTAAATGCTGCCAAAGTCGACCAATAGCCGGCTTACCATTTCAGAGATTTGCGGCGGACGTCTCATGTTGGCCTGAACGGTCATTGAGGGCTCGCAACTTGGGCGACTGCTTCTCCCCCCACGTCAGAATAGTTGTCGCCTCGATATGATCTTGAACTTGGGGGCGATAAGGACGAAAGATGGCACGGTACGGAGAAGCATTCAGGAACAGAGTGGTGGCAGCGGTTGCCGCCGCCGGAGAGCGCCAATGTTGGCTTGGTAGCGGAAGAGATTGGAGTGTCGGTGCAGACAGTGGAACGCTGGCGTGATGAGGTGCAGTCCAGGCCCGCCCGAGGGCGGGCCTGGACTGCGGGCGCCCGACTCGAAGCGGTAATCACCACGGCGGCGATGGGCGAAGCCGGCAAGAACGCGTGGTGCCGCGAGCACGGCGTATATCCCGCCGAACTGGACAAGTGGCGACTGAGCGCCACAACGGCGCTGGCCGAGCCCGAGGAGGCCCGCGCCAGCCCGCAGGCCACGCGACAGGACAAGAAGCGCATCAAGGAGCTCGAACGCGAGCTGCTGCGCAAAGACCGTGCCCTGGCCGAGACAGCCGCACTGCTCGTGCTGTCAAAAAAAAGTCGCGGCGATCTTCAACAAGGGAGAGGGCGAATGATCGGCCTCGAAGATCGCCAGGCGTTGGCCCGAGACATTGATGTGGCACATACCGCCGGCGCACGGCTGAAGCCGGCCTGCGAGATTGCCGGCATCGATCTGCGTACCCTCCAGCGCTGGCAGGCCGCTGATGGTCTCGTCAGCGGCGACGGTCGGCCGCAGGCCGTGCGCCCGCGGCCCAGCCATGCCCTCTCCGAGGCCGAGCGTGCGCGGGTGCTTGCCGTGGCCAACGAGCCACGCTTTGCCGCCGTGCCACCCGCGCGCATCGTGCCCATGCTGGCCGACGAGGGCGTCTACCTCGCCAGCGAATCCACCTTCAGCCGCGTGCTGAAGGCCCACGGGCAAAACCGCCCATCGCGGGCGCGCCAAGGCGCCCAAAGCGGTCAGGCCGCCCACCACGCACATCGCCACCGAACCGCGCCAGGTGTGGTACTGGGACATGACCTATCTGCCCGCGCAGGTGCTGGGACGATGGTTCCACTTGTACCTGATCCTGGATCTGTACAGCCGCAAGATCGTCGGCTGGGAGGTGCACGACAGCGACCACGCCTGCTAAACGATATATCGGTCCCAACTCGCATAAGAATTCTTGATTTTCCCGCGCGGGATCGCCAAACCAATCAACAGCACACCGCAGATCACACCGTTCCAGGTGGCGAGCGGCGAGGCGATGCCGTCGAGCAGCCACGGCGCCGCGATCAGCCATGCGCCGAACGGGATATTAATGAAGCGTACCGCGCGCCCGACCTCGGCCAAGGCCATGATCGCGAACGTCACCACCAGCGCGCCGACCAGGTGATCGCTGTCCGCCATGGCGCCCGAATTGTCGAAGCTGAGACGGGTGAAGGTGAGCCAGACGCCAATCGCAATGCTGAGCAACAGCGTCCAGGGATAAGTTACGCCGCGCGTGGCTTGCGCGATTTGCTCACGCGGTGTTGCGACGAGCCCTTTGGACGTGTCGTCGCTGCCGCCATTCATCGCATCGCCGGTCCAAAAGGTGCGCCAGAACGGTTTGTCTTTACGGTGCGCGTACACCATGAATTGGCCCATCGCCACAAATTCGTTCAGCGAGTAGGGAATCATCACGGCCATGGCGAGTGCGGCGACAAGGCACAGCGTGCACCAGGTGCCGATCACGATCGGCTGGATGATGACGAAATAGATGCTCACCAGACCCAACGGCAGCATCGTGAAGGCTAGCGCAAGTATCATCCAGGGCATGGTGCGCCAACGGGTTTTTGTACCCATCCAGATCATTACAATCTCGGCCATGTAAACAATGCCGCCCAAGGCACCATCGGGAATCGGCCAGGCCTTGGATACATCCGAGGTAATGATCGCTTCCGTACCGTTCATGCCGTCGCTCCCGGCGAAGAACGGCTCCCAAACGTTATCGATGTGACCAAGCTGATAGGCGCCGAGAATGCGTGCGATGAAGAATCCGATCAGCGAGAGTATCCCGATCGGCATGCGCTGCAACCAGCTTGACGGTGTATAGGCCCAGCCGGGCGGCACGTCCGGCTTGCCCATCATGCCGGACATGCTCATGCCCGGCATCATGGGGATCAGCACCGCCAGCGCGATCACAAGCGAGCCGATCAGGGTGTCGTTGGCATAGGCTTCGGGCAACGGTGTCCAGAACACCAGCGGCGCGAATAAAAGCCAGAAGCCTACCGCCGCATTGGCCCATTGCGCCCAGGGATTTCGGCGCCACGCGTCTGCTGACAGCATACTGAAGACGATCACCAGGATCCCGCTGATGACATCGCTCCAGGTCATTAGAAGGTTGCGCAGCTCGAACGATGGCAGCCCGCGCTCAGCCATGACCCGCAGCTGGTTGGCGTCGGGGGCGAAGTTGCTCATGTAGCCGAGCGTGAACGGGCTGGTCAGCAGCCAGAAGCCAAGCATCATGCTGAGATAATATGGCCAGAGCATATTGCGATGCGCATCGACCATCATGTCGCCGCCGTGCCCTGCATGCTCGCCGCCCCCATGTTCCATCGGTGCGCCGCGCGGTACCAGCGTCATTCCGCACTTGGGGCAACTGCCGGGCTCTCTGGCCACCACTTCGGGGTGCATCGGGCAGGTGTAGTCAACTGCCTGCGACGACGACGGCGCGACGGGCTCCAGGGTCGTGTCGCACCGCGGACAGTTGCCCGGCGAAGATTGGCAGACTTCCGGGTGCATTGGGCAGACATGCATCTTGCCGTCATGCGCGGGTGCCGCTTCGGCGGAAGACGTGGCGGGATGGGTGACTCCAGCATGCGCGTGCTCGGGCTGCTCAGGTGCCTCCGACACAGGGTGCTCCACCTTTTCATTTAATGACGCGGGCGGCTCCAGGCCGTGTTCGCGGTACCAGCCGAGCGGATCAGCCTGCAATGCCGCCACCATCTTCGGCAGGGTCTCGCGCAGCGAATGATGGGGTTCCCAATCCAGCAAGGTGCGGGCACGCGTGATGTCGAGGGCGAAATGATCGTTGGCCCGGTCGATCATCCACGGCTTGATGAACGAATCCTGGCCGGGAATGTGGTCCTGAACCCATGCGCCGGCTTTTGCGATCGGCCCGGGGACATTGTGCGTCTCCCACGACTCATCGAGTATCAGCCGCAAAAAAGTATGCTGCAGCTCATCGTAGCTCAGCGTCTCCGGCTCGCCGATGAGGATCGCCTCCTCCGGCGGCAACTTGGCGCGATGTTCGATGGCACGCTCGATCACGTCCACCACGTCGTCCAGGTGGACGAAGGACTGGCCGTGCGAGGTCTCGCCGGAATACAGGTGGCCGGCGAGTCGCCGTTCCTGGATGCGCTGAATCTGGTGCGCGAGCGGCGGCGAGTGGCAGACATCATCGTAGACGCCGGCGAAACGCAGGATCACAGCGGGGATCTCGCCGCGCTCCGCCCGGATCACTTCCTCGGTGCGGACCTTCGACTCCGGGTAGGCCCAGGTTGGCCCGATCGGCGAGTCCTCGGTGAGGAACACCCCCGGCTCGCCCGGCTGGTGCACGAGCATGGTGCTGGCGAAAATGAATTGTTCGACCGCGAAGCCCTCGCGCGCTCCGCGCAACATGCGTCCCGTACCCTCGCGCAGCCCGCGCAGCAGACGTCGTGTGCCCTCAACCGTGATCTTGTCGTATTTCGGGCTCGGCTTGCCGAGAAAATCGTAATAGGCCGCCAAATGGACCACGGCGGCGATGTGGTTCCCATGGTGTTCCCGCAGGACTCGCAGTCCCTCGCGCACGCTGTCATCGGAAGTTATATCGACCGGTATGTGCGTGCAGCCGGGCGGCGGCGGAGCAGGCGCCTTGCGGTCGAAGCCCACGACATCGCTATAACGTCCGGTCAGCCGCTGCATCACCGCTTCGCCGATGCGTCCGTTGGAGCCGGTGACCAGGATGATATGTTTTTGTGGTTTCATGGCAATCAATCCCCTAGTTAAAACAAGGCTGACGATAGAGATCGCGCCGCGTGAGCGGAACCGGGCTGAAAAAGGATTCGCGCCTGGAAGCCAGAATTTGGTATATACCGGTCTCTTCGCCTTTCGACATAGCGAGATAAAGTCGAGCTAAAGCATTTAAATCAGGCTCATTACTTTTTACGCATGATCGCAACAATCCCGGCAATGACCAAGACCACGATCAGCACCATCCATATCCCGCCCCACCCGCTCATATAGCCGGTTCCCCAGCCACCCATCCAGTTACCTTGCATCATGATCATTACCTCCTGTTTATAGGGATTGCCGCGTATCGTTACGGCAAGTCACGACGATTATCATCTTCCCTGCAGATAGCTCCGTGCGCTGGCGCACATAAAGCAGGGAAAAGCCGGTTTTGCGCAGTGCAATTGACGATGGACTGGCCTATTGTAGGGATATCTAAAATCTGCCGTTCGGTGGATTTCCTGGCCTATGTCCGGTAACGAATCCATAGCTGAAATAGTCGACTCAAATCTCCAGTGGCTGCTTCGGCCGATTATGTGGACTCGATGCTCCGCGCTTACCCTGAGATCTTGACTGGCGCAGAGAACGCCAAAGCTATGGTCAACATAATTCACAAGCCACCAAGCATATTGAAATGTAGTCGAGGTGACATCCAGAGGCCAATCATCGTGGCACCACCAGTCTATGTGCGGCCCCACAGGCCATAAACGACCGATCTTGTCTCTTCAGGCGGTTGTCAAATTCCAGAAATTATGACGACTTCGTACAACCAATTACTTTAGGAAAGCCTCTCGATACATGGCTTCCGAGATTATTCACCGTGGCAACTCCACATAATCATGTGGTCTGCATTATGTGGAGCGCTACATAAGGCCGAACAAAAGACGGTCGGGTTCCCCGATAAGTGGCAGAAGCCGACGCTTCACGTCTCGCTTCACTCATCCTGCGCGGCAGTAAATGAGGGATCCCAAAAACCCAGTTTAGCGCGGCACCTGCGAGTAACCCATGTAGCGCTTGATGACCGCAACACGCCGTTGATACGTGCGCGAGCCGCGGTTGTGTTCATACAGGCGCGGGTTGGGCACCATGGCGGCCATCTGTGCGGCCTGGTCGCGGTTGAGGTTGGCGGCGGAGGTTTTGTAGTAGCGGCGGGCGGCGGCTTCGGCGCCGTAGATGCCGTTGCCCCACTCGATGACGTTGAGATAGACCTCGAGGATGCGCCGCTTGCTCCAGGTGGCTTCGATCATCAGGGTGATGACCGCTTCCTGGCCTTTGCGGATGAAGCTGCGCTCGCCGGAAAGGAACAGGTTTTTGGCGAGTTGCTGGCTGATGGTGGAGCCGCCGGCAACCAGTTTTCCCTTCTTCAGGTTCTTTTCGACGGCGGCCTGGATGCCTTCGACGTCGAAGCCTTCGTGTTCGAGGAATTTGCCGTCTTCGGCGGCGACGATGGCGCGCTTGAGGTGGATGGAAATGCGGTCGTAGGGCACCCACTTGTGGCGCAGCTCGGCGTCGGGGTTCTTGTCCTGCTGGCGCGCGAGGCCGGCCGCCATGAAGGCGGTGGACGTGGGGTTGTGGTCGATCCACCACAGCACATGCGCGAAGATCCACAGCTGGTAAAGCAGCACCAGCGCGATCGCCAGGGCGATGCCCTTGCCGATCCAGCCAAACACTTTTTTCATCATGCTGCGCGCAGGCTCGCGATGACGGGTGCGGTGTCGGGGCGCACGCCGCGCCACAGATAAAACGCTTCGGCCGCTTGTTCGACCAGCATGCCGAGGCCGTCGGCGGTGGCCGCGCCGTGCGTGCGCGCGAAGGCGAGGAAGGGGGTGTCGCGTCCGTACATCATGTCGTAGGCCAGGATGTCGGCGGTGAACACGCGCGGCGACAGCGGCGGCAGTTCGCCGGCCAGGCTGGCGGCGGTGGCGTTGATGACGAGATCGAAGGACGTGTCGAGGCCATCGAAGCCGCATGCGCGGACGCCGTGGCCGAACTGTTCGGCGAGTTCCTGGGCGCGGCTGACGGTGCGGTTGGCGATGACGAGCGCTGCGGGGTGCTGGTCGAGCAGCGGCCCGATCACCCCGCGTGCCGCGCCGCCGGCGCCGAGCAACAGGATGCGCTTGCCGGCAAGCGGGCAGCGCAGGTTGCGGACGAGGTCGGCCACCAGTCCGGCGCCGTCGGTGTTGTCGCCGAAAATGCCGTCGGCATCGAATGCCAGCGTGTTCACCGCACCCGCGTGTTCGGCGCGCGGGCTGAGGCGGTTCGCCAGCGCAAACGCCTGTTCCTTGAATGGCACGGTGACGTTGGCGCCGCGCCCGCCCGCCGCCATAAACTGCATCACGCTATCCGCAAAGCCGTCGAGCGGTGCGAGGATCGCCTCGTACGTCATGTCCTGCCCGGTCTGGCGGGCAAAGGCGGCGTGGATCAGCGGGGATTTGGAGTGGGCAATCGGGTGCCCGAATACGGCGTAGCGGTCGGTCATGGCGGCCGTATTTTAGCGGCTAAGCGGCCGCGTCGGGTTTTCCATTCAGCTTTGGGTCCAGGGCAGGCTGCGGAATTTCCAGCCGTTGAGCTCGTTGCGGTGGCCGGTGGCTTTGTTGAGGTCGCCTTCGAAGCCTTCCAGCACGTTGTAGCAATTGCCGTGACCGGCCTCGGTGCAGACGTCTGCTGCACAATGCGAACGCGCGCCGTTGCGGGAGATGAAGATCAGCAGCGATTCCGGATCGGCGGCCTGGGTGAGCTGTGCCATAAAATGGGTGTTGAGCACCCAGCCCGGCCAGGATTGCCATTCGACATGCAGTGCATCGGAAATGACGCCGCTCAGCTCGAGTTCCGCGCGCGAGCGTACGTCGACCAGGCGCGCCCCGGGTGCGAGTTGCCTTAATTCGTGCGCTTCGTGCGGCAGCATGGCGCCCGCAAAAGACCAGAAATGAGCCCGGCTGCGGCTGTGGGCGGTGTCAAGCAGCTCGGTGATGCGTCCCATGGCGGATTCCTTTATTGTTAAACCCGGATTGTTCATGGGGCGGGGAGGCTTTGGGTGCACTTCCGTGTACTTTCGGGCGTCAATCGGTGCACAGAGCGTACCCCACGCGCCCTCAATCGTCTAATGAACAATCAGGGTTAATCCAAGGCTAATTCAGTATATGAAATTCACTGCCCGATTCAATTTGCACCAGAATGGTGCGCCCAATGTCATTGGTGCGCGTTAATGGTGCGCAGGCGGAAGCGGGTCCGTGCTATCCCGTGGTAAGGGCCTTATGGCACAATGACTCAAGTTCGATTTCTACATGGCACGGTTGCTGCTATGTTCAAAAAAGTTTTAATAAATCATTGCGGCACATCATTGTGGTGCCGTTATTTAATTCAGTTTGAGGAAATTCAGCATGGATGTGTTTAACGTGATCAAGATGATTCAGGACAACGAAGTGAAATTCGCCGACCTGCGCTTTACCGACACCCGCGGCAAGGAGCAGCACGTGTCCATCCCCGCGCGCCTGGTGACCGAGGAGTGGTTCGAGGATGGCCATCCCTTCGACGGTTCCTCGATCGCCGGCTGGAAAGGCATTCAAGCCTCGGACATGCTGCTGAAAGCCGATCCCGATACGGCGTACATGGATCCTTTCTTCGACGAGCCCACGATCATCCTGACCTGTGACGTGATCGAGCCGTCCGACGGCAAGGGCTACGAGCGCGACCCGCGCTCGGTGGCCCGCCGCGCCGAAGCGTATTTGAAATCTACCGGTATCGCCGATACCGCCTACTTCGGCCCCGAACCCGAATTCTTCATTTTCGATTCGATCACCTGGCACGACGACATGTCGGGCTGCGGCGTGAAAATCAATTCCGAAGAAGCTGCCTGGTCGTCGGCTGAAAAATTCGAGGCCGGCAACACCGGCCACCGTCCCGGCGTCAAGGGCGGCTACTTCCCGGTACCGCCGGTCGACAGCCTGCAGGACATCCGCGCCGCCATGGTACTGGCGCTGGAAGAAGCCGGCGTACCGGTGGAAGTGTTCCACCATGAAGTCGCCACCGCCGGCCAGTGCGAGATCGGCACCCAGTTCAGCACGCTGACCAAGCGCGCCGACTGGACGCAGGTCCTGAAATACATCGTGCACAACGTCGCCCACGCCTACGGCAAGACCGCGACCTTCATGCCCAAGCCCATCGTTGGCGACAACGGCTCCGGCATGCACGTGCACATGTCGCTGTGGAAAGATGGCAAGAATATGTTCGCCGGCAACGGCTACGCCGGCCTGTCCGAAATGAGCCTGTACTACATCGGCGGCGTCATCAAGCATGCCAAGGCGCTGAACGCGATCACCAACCCGTCGACCAACTCCTACAAGCGCCTGGTGCCCGGCTTCGAGGCGCCCGTGATGCTGGCTTACTCGGCGCGCAACCGTTCGGCGTCGATCCGCATTCCGATCGCAGCCAGCGAAAAGGCCCGCCGCATCGAAACCCGCTTCCCCGATCCTATGGCCAACCCCTATCTGTGCTTTGCCGCGCTGATGATGGCGGGCCTGGACGGCATCCAGAACAAGATTCACCCTGGCGATCCGTCGGACAAGAACCTCTATGATCTGCCGCCGGAAGAAGAGGCGCTGGTCCCGAAAGTCTGCCACAGCCTGGACATGGCACTGGAAGAACTCGACAAGGATCGCGAGTTCCTGACCCGCGGCGGCGTGTTCACCAACGACATGATCGATGCCTACATCGAACTGAAGATGGAAGATGTCACCAAGTTCCGCATGACCACGCATCCGGCCGAGTTCGCCATGTATTACTCGCTGTAATCGCGGCGCACGCAGCAGGCAGGGCGGCTTCGGCCGCCCTTTTTTGTTGTCGGCTGTCGGCGGTCAAGATTGTCGGCTTTTGGCCGTTAACAAATGGGCGCGTTAAACTTGAGCCCATGCCAACCGCCCGCTTTTCCTTCCTGCTGTGTCTGATCCTGGCTGCGCCCGTGCAGGCGGAAATCTACAAGTACGTCGACGAAAACGGCCGGGTGACGTTTACCGATGTTTACAGGAAGGGCGCCAAACGCATCGAACTTCCAGGCGCCGCAGCGCCGCTTCCGAACCGGGATAAAACACCCCGGCGGGCGTCCTACAATCCCAGCCCGGCGGATTTTCCGCGCATCGATGCCGGCACGCAGAAACGCCGCGACGATATCCGCCACCAAGTGCTGCAGGACGAAATTTCCGACGAGCGCCGCAATGCCGATGAGGCGCGCCGCCAGTTGGCGCTGGGCGAGCGTCTGCAGCCCGGCGAGCGCGCGACCGACGCAACGTATCTCAATCGCGTGAAAAAATTGCGCGCCACCGTGCAGCAGCACGAGCAGAACGTCACCTCGATCCAGCGCGAACTGGCCAGTCTGAAGTAAGCGCCCGGCTCCACTTGCGCTGGCATAATCAGTGCTTCCAGTGAGTGCATGCGCATGATTCCGCCTTCTCCAAGCGAATTTTCCGGACTTGATTGCCTGTCCACCGGCGCCTTGGTGCTGGATGCGGACGACCGCGTTCTGTACGTCAATCCGGCTGCCGAAACGCTGCTCGGCGTATCGGGCGCGCTGCTGGTTGGAGACGCCGCCGATCATGTGTTTGAACGCAGTCCCGAGCTGCGCGCGGCAATCCGGACCGCGCGCAGCGAGCAGGAAACCGTCATCGAATACGAGCTCGACGTGGCGGTGAGCGGCCACCCGCCGATTCGCCTGGGGTGCAGCGTTTCGCCGCTGGATACGCCGCCGCATGCGGTATTGATCGAGATGCGGGCAGTCGATCCCCACTTGCGCATCGCCCGGCTGGAGCAGGCGCGCCTGCAGCAGGAAGCCAGCCGCGACCTGCTGCGCAACCTGGCGCACGAAATCAAGAATCCGCTCGGCGGCATTCGCGGCGCGGCGCAATTGCTGGAGTACGAACTGCCGCGCGAGAGCCTGCGCGAATACACCCAGGTCATCATCAAGGAATCGGACCGTCTGCAATCGCTGATGGAGCGTCTGCTGACGCCGCACCGCATGCCCCGTTTTGGTGCGGTCAATATTCACGAAGTGCTGGAGCGGGTGCGCAGCCTGATCCTGGCCGAAACGCCGAGCGTGGTGCTGCGCCGCGACTACGACGTCAGCCTGCCGGAAATCCGCGCCGACGCCGAACAGTTGATTCAGGCCACGCTCAACATCGCGCGCAATGCGGTGCAGGCCATGCAGGGATATGGCCACGGCCAGGGCGAAATCGCCTTCAGGACACGGGTGGCGCGGCAGATCACGCTGGAAAGTCGTCGCTACCGGCTGGGCCTGCGGGTCGAGATCATCGACAATGGCCCCGGCATCCCCGAAGAGATCCGCGAGCAGATCTTTTATCCGCTGGTATCCGGGCGCGAGGGCGGCAGCGGGCTCGGTCTGGCGGTGGCGCAGACGCTGATCGCACAAAACCACGGCACCATCGACTGCGAAAGCCGCCCCGGCCATACTGTCTTTTCTATTTTTCTTCCGCTTCCCACCTGAACGCCATGACGAAATCAAGTTGCGTCTGGGTCATCGACGATGACCGTTCCATCCGCTGGGTGCTGGAAAAAGCCCTGTTGCGCGAGGATGTTCCGTGCATGACCTTCAGTTCGGCCAGCGATGCGCTGCGCGAACTGGAACGCAGCACGCCCGCCGCGGTGCTGTCCGACATCCGCATGCCGGGTGTATCCGGCCTGGAGTTGCTGCAGGCACTGAAGGAGCGCCTGCCCAAGGTGCCGGTCATCATCATGACCGCGTATTCCGACCTCGACAGCGCGGTGGCGGCGTTTCAGGGCGGCGCATTCGAATATCTGCCTAAGCCGTTCGACGTCGATCAGGCGCTGGAGCTGGTGCGGCGCGCGCTGGCCGAAAATGCCAGCCGCGACACGCCGGCGCCGAGCGAGGCGCCGATGACCGAAATGCTCGGCCAGGCGCCGGCGATGCAGGAAGTGTTCCGCGCCATCGGACGCCTCGCCCAGTCGCACGCGACCGTGCTGATCACCGGCGAATCGGGCAGCGGCAAGGAGCTGGTGGCACGCGCCCTGCACCGCCACAGTCCGCGCGCCGGCGGGCCGTTCATTGCGTTGAACACCGCGGCCATTCCACGGGACTTGCTGGAATCCGAACTGTTTGGCCATGAGCGCGGCGCCTTCACCGGCGCGGCGGCGCAGCGGCGCGGCCGCTTCGAGCAGGCCGATGGCGGTACCCTGTTCCTGGACGAGATCGGCGACATGCCGGCCGAACTGCAGACCCGCTTGCTGCGGGTGTTGTCGGATGGCCAGTTCTATCGCGTCGGCGGGCACACGCCGATCAAGGTCAACGTGCGGGTGATCGCCGCCACCCACCAGGACCTGGAGGTGCGGGTGCGCGAAGGGCTGTTTCGCGAGGACCTGTTCCACCGCCTCAACGTCATCCGCCTGCGGCTGCCGGCGCTGCGCGAGCGGCGCGAGGACATTCCCCTGCTGGTGCGGCATTTCATGCAAAAAAGCGCGCGCGAGCTGGGAATGGAGGCCAAGGGGATGTCGGAGGCCGCGCTCAGGACGCTGGTCAACCTGCCATGGAGCGGCAACGTGCGTCAGCTCGAAAACGTCTGCCATTACCTGACCGTGATGGCGCCCGGCCAGGTGGTCGAGACAAGCGATCTGCCCACCGACCTGATGCAGGGCAATGTCGTGCCGCAAGCGGGCGACTGGCTGCAAAGCCTGGCGGTCGAGGCGAGCGCACGGCTGGCGCGCGGCGAGGCGGCGATTCTCGACGATCTCACCCAGGCCTATGAAAAAACGCTGATCGAAGTGGCGCTGCGCCATACCGGCGGGCGGCGCATCGAGGCTGCGCACCTGCTCGGCTGGGGCCGCAACACCCTGACGCGCAAGATTCACGAACTGGGAATGGATGCCGTGCCCGAGGCGGGTGAAGCGAGATAATTACACGGGAACGCTGGTGAGTGACAAAAAAGCCGACACGTAGTCGGCTTTTTTTGCATTCCGGGCGTGGCGTCAGGCGGCCTGCGCTTCTTCCAGCAGTTTCTGGATTTCACCTTTCTGGTACATCTCGATCATGATATCGCAGCCGCCGACCAACTCGCCCTTGACGTAGAGCTGGGGGAAGGTCGGCCAGTTGGCGTAGTGCTTCAGGTTCTCGAAAATTTCCGGGTCGGCCAGCACATTGACTGCCAGAAAATCCTGCAGACCGCAGGCCTGCAGCACTTGCGCCGCGCGCGACGAAAAGCCGCACTGCGGGAACTGGGGCGTGCCTTTCATGTATAGCACGACGGTGTTGGTGGTGACTTGGTCACGAATGCGGTCTAGCGCGGTCATCTCGGGGCTCCTGAATAATACTTGACTTGAATGATCAAGAATTATACGCACGTCGCGGCCGGCGTCAAGCCGCTTTTGGGGCGTGCTGATAGGGGCTGACGAAGGCCTTCTGAAAAAGATGGGGAATCAGCAGGTGTGCGGGCATGCGCAGCCAGACGCTGGATTGCTTCCCGCCGCGCTTCGCTCGCGGTCGCAATGACGGCCATGTTGAATTGTTCAGCGCTTCCCTTGGGTTGGACAGGTTACCGGAAGCCATCCCGGAAATGCTGCACTGGCTGGCCCATACCGGGCGGCTGGCCAGCGTGAAAATCGCTGAAGCCCTCAGCGCGGCGCCGGTCGGCCGGCGACGGGATTGGTCGACCGAATCGCCTTGCGATGCCTCGGGCGGGGTGTCTTGCATTTCGGGTGTGTGGCCGGACATGGCAGGCCTCGATAATCGTTTGGATACTGTCCCAATATTTACAGCAAGAATCGCCCCAATATACCTTGAGCCGGCCTGGAATGACCATTGCGTAATGCTTGCAGCGGTTCCGGGCCGCTCCCCGCACGCGACGAGTGTAAATTATTCCGACAGTTCGCCGCCGCTGACGCGCAGGATGCCCGCCAGGTCGGCCCAGCTCTGGGGGCGGGGGATGCCACTCTCGCGCAACAGGGCCTGGACGGCGTCCGCCTGGTCGTAGCCGTGTTCCAGCAGCAGGACGCCGCCGGGCCTGAGGTGATTGCGCGCAGCGGCGGTCAGTTGGCGCAGGTCGGCGAGTCCGTCCCGGCCGGCTGTCAGCGCGGTCAAGGGCTCGAAACGCACGTCGCCGCGCGCCAGGTGAGGATCGGTGGCAGCAATGTAGGGCGGGTTGCCGACGATGAGATCGAAACGCCGTCCGACGAGTGCGGCGAACCAGTCGCAGGTCAAAAACTCGACATGGGCGTTGAGGATGTCGGCATTGCGCTCGGCGATGGCCAGTGCCGCGGCGGAGCGATCCACCGCCGTGATGCGCGCGCGCGAGCGTTCCAGCGCCAGGGTGATGGCGATGCAGCCGCTGCCGGTACCCAGATCCAGCACGTCCATGGCCTGATCGGGCGGCATGCGCGCCAGCGCCAGTTCGACCAGCAGTTCGGTATCGGGGCGCGGAATCAGCACGTCCGGCGAGACCTGGAACGGGCGGCCGTAGAATTCGCGCGTGCCGACAAGATAGGCGACGGGCACGCCTTCCAGCCGTTGTGTCAACAGGAATTCAAACGCTGCGGTGTGCGTGTCGCTGAGCGGGTCAGTGTCATGCGCGATCAGCCAGGCGGTATCCACGCCCAAAACATGTGCGGCGAGCACGCGGGCGTCGAGCCGCGCGTCGCGGTGCGCAAGGCCGAGCGCGGCAGCGATGCGGGCAGTGGCGTCGTCGAGCAGGCCGGCAACCGTCGCCGCCTCACGCCTCACGCCTTACCCCTCACCTGAAAGCGTTGCCAGAAGCTCGGCCTGATGCTCGGCCGCCAGCGCATCCAGCAATTCGGTCAGGTCGCCGTCCATCACCGCGTCGATCTTGTGCAGCGTGAGGTTGATGCGGTGGTCGGTGATGCGGCCCTGCGGAAAATTGTAGGTACGGATGCGGTCGGAGCGGTCGCCGCTGCCGACCAGCCCCTTGCGGGTGCGCGCCTCGGCGTCGTGCTGCGCCTGGATTTCGCGGTCTTTCAGGCGCGCCGCCAGCACGCTCATCGCCTGCGCGCGGTTGCGATGCTGCGAGCGGTCGTCCTGGCATTCCACCACCAGCCCGGTCGGCAGGTGGGTGATGCGCACCGCCGAATCGGTCTTGTTGATGTGCTGGCCGCCCGCGCCGGAGGCACGGTAGGTGTCGATGCGCAGGTCGGCCGGGTTGATGTCGACTTCGTCGACCTCGTCGGTTTCCGGCATCACCGCCACGGTGCAGGCCGAAGTGTGGATGCGGCCCTGCGATTCTGTTTCCGGCACGCGCTGCACGCGGTGGCCGCCGGATTCGAACTTCAGCCGCGAATAGGCGCCGTGGCCGACGGTGCGGAGGATGGCTTCTTTGTAGCCGCCGACCTCGCCAGGGTTTTCCGACACCACTTCGATCTTCCAGCCCTGCCGCTCGGCATAGCGCGTGTACATGCGCAGGAGGCTGCCGGCGAACAGCGCGGATTCGTCGCCGCCGGTGCCGGCGCGGATTTCCAGGAAGATGTTGCGCTCGTCGTTTGGATCCGTCGGCAACAGCGCGGTTTGCAGTTCGGTTTCCAGTCGCGCGATTTCCGCTTCGGTGGCGGCGATCTCGGCCTCGGCGAGCTCACGCAGCTCCGGGTCGGCCAGCATTTCGCCCGCAGCTTCCCGGTCGGCCTCGACCTGCCGGTACTGGCGATACAGCGCCACGACCGGGGTGAGGTCGGCATGTTCGCGGGTGAGCCTGCGGTAGCTGTCCATGTCGCCGGCGATTTCCGGTTGCGACAGCAGGGCGTCGAGCTCCTCCAGCCGCTCGTCGGCGCGAGCGAGCTTGTCCACCAGCGTGGCTTTCATTCCTGACGCAGCCCGTAGAGCTGGCTGATGAGGCGAGCGAACTGGTCGCGCTCGTCGCGCGTGGCGTGGCTGAGCGCGTGGGTCGGTGCGTGCAGCAGCTTGTTGGCGAGCGCATGGCTCATCGCGTCGAGCACCGCGCGCGGGTCGTCGCCGCGCGCCAGCGCTTTCTCCGCCTTTTCGATTTCGTGGCGGCGGTGGCGCTCGGCGGTGTCGCGCAAGTTCCGGATTACCGGCACCAGCTCGCGGCCTTCCATCCAGTGCATGAAGTTTTCAACGCGGGACTCGATGATCGCTTCGGCCTGCGCCACTTGCGCCACGCGGTTGTCCATGCCTTCGCGCACCACCTGTCCCAGGTCGTCCACGCTGTAGAGAAAGACGTCGTCCATGTCGGCGACTTCGGCCTCGACGTCGCGCGGCACCGCCAGGTCGACGATGAAGATCGGGCGGTGGCGGCGCTGTCGGATCGCGCGCTCCAGCATGCCCTTGCCGAGGATGGGCAGCGGGCTCGCGGTGGAGGTGACGATGATGTCGTAGTCCGGCAGTTCGTCGGGCAGCGCGGTCAGCGGGATCACCCCGGCACCGAAGCGCTCGGCCAGCGGGCGGGCGCGATCGGCGGTGCGGTTGGCCACCGTCATGCGGCGCGGATGCTGCGCGGCGAAGTGGGTGATGCACAGCTCGATCATCTCGCCGGCACCGATGAACAGGCAGGCCTGATCCTTGATGTTGGGGAAAATACGCTCGGCCAGGCGCACCGCAGCAGCGGCCATCGATACCGAATTGGCGCCGATTTCGGTGCTGCTGCGCACCTCCTTGGCGACCGAGAAGGTGCGCTGGAACAGCTTGTGCAGCAGCAGACCAAGGGTGCCGGCCTTCTCGGCGGCCTGCGCCGCCAGCTTCATCTGCCCGAGGATTTGCGTCTCCCCCAGCACCATCGAATCGAGGCCGGCGGCGACGCGGAAGGCGTGCTGTGCGGCCTTTTCGCGCGGCAGCGCATACAGGTAGGGCGCGAGTTCGCGCCGCTCGATGTGATGGAAATCGGCCAGCCATTGCGACACGTCGTCTGGCACGGGCGTGTTGACGTACAGCTCGGTGCGGTTGCAGGTCGACAGGATGGCGACCTCGGAGGCACGCCGGCTCTGCGTCAGTTCGTGCAGCGCCTGCACCAGCTTGTCGGGGCCGAACGCCACCTGCTCGCGGATCGCGAGCGGTGCAGTGTGATGGTTGACCCCGAGGGTGAGAAGCTGCATGACAGCAGATGGCCGAAAAATGATGACTACTATTTTACTTTATCCACAGCCTAAGCTGTTCACGCGGGTGGATTCAAATCAAAGCGCAGGCGGTCGTAATAGCGCCCGCGATAGAGCAGGCGGCGGCGGTGGGGGGAATCGGAAAATCGGTTGCGGGTGTGCAGCACATTGTTGCAGACGAGGCCCATGCCGGGGCGCAGGCGGGCGGTAAGGGTGTATTCCGAGCCGGCGAGGATGTCGGCCAGGGTTCTGACCGCAGCCTGGGTGACGGCGTCATCTTTCCACACGATGGAGCGGGTGCGCGCGGTGTAGCGCATGGTAAGAAAGCCCTGCTCGGGATCGATCGCGAACACCGGCCCGCTCTGCTCTGCCCGGGCAATGTTGTCCTCGTCCATGCGCGCGGGGATGGTCATCGCGTTGGGCTGCATCAGCGCGGCGACGTAATCGGAGCTGGCATCGCGCAGCTGGATATAGGCGATTTCATGATCGAGCAGGGCGTTCTCGCCGCCTTCTTCGGCGTCTTGCGCGCAGTGCAGGGTCATGCCGAGGATGCGGCGGTCGGGCGCATTGTAGTAGCCGTCGGTGTGCCAGTTGATCGGCTTGTGGGTGTAGGGGATGAACTCGCCGCGCACGCTGCCCTCGTCATCCGCCGGGGTGATGCTGGACAGCCCGTCCGCGTCGGCAAGGTAGTTGCCTTCCAGGTGGACCAGGCCGAGCTGTTGCGCCAATTGCCCGGGCAGCGATTTGTCGGCGGCAGGCAGGTGCGGCGCGCTGTAGATCGCCATGTTGGCGCGCGCGCAGCGGGTTGCGAAGGCATCGATTTCGTCTGGCGTGAGATGGCGCGGATCGGCCAGCGGCACGACCAGTTCGTCGACGCTGCGCGGGTAGGCGGCAAGTCGTGCAGCACGCCAGGCGCGATAGCCGCTCTCGTTGGCCAGATCGAACGGCGACGACATTTGAGTTTACTCCGGCGGCAGCATGTCGGGCGAGCCGAAGCCGCGCTTGACCGGCGCGTCGGACAGGAGACCCATGAAGCTCTTCCTCACCGTGCCCATCATCTCGGGCATTTCGATGTCCATGATCTGGTCCATGATCCAGGTCTTGTCGTCGTCGCCCATCTCCTCGCGGATCTGCAGGCTGAGGAAGCGCAGTGCGGGGAAACTGGCCTTGTCGTCGTCGGGGAACTCGAACTCGGCGTAATCGGCAAAGCGGCGGTTCAGGAAGTCGATGAATTCGGCCTTGAAGTTGCGGCCGGGATCGGGACCGACCGACTCGATGATGTTTTCCTCCATCACCTCGCCCAGCCGGTTGGCGATCGCCTGCAGCACTTCAATACGTCGTTCGGGCGTCTGCGAGGAATAGGCCATACGGTCGCAGTAATGCGCCAGGAAGGCGACAAACTCGGCGATCAGCTTGAACCCGCGCGCCGGGGTGATGATGTCGTAATTTTCGCGGCCGAGGTTGTCGACGGCCTTGTCGGCAACGCGCCAGACGGTCGTGGCAACCGCGCTGGCGATTTCCCCAGCGCTGCGTTCGCCGTCCTTCTTGAACCAGATGGTGCGGACTCTAACGGGTTTGACCATGAGCGTTTTCCTTTATTCGCCGGTGGCAACGGGGCGCGCGGGATCGGTGATCCATTCGCTCCATGAACCGGGGTAGAGCCGTGAACCGGGAAGGCCGGCGATTTCCATCGCCAGGATGTTGTGGCAGGCGGTGACGCCGGAGCCACACATGTGGATGACCTGCCAGGCCGGCTTGCCTTTCAGCAGCGCCTGATAATTCTCGCGTAACGCCTCGGGGGGCAGATAGGTGCCGTCCACGTCGAGGTTTTCGTCAAACGGCCAGTTAATGGCGCCGGGCACGTGCCCGGCCACCGGGTCGAGCGGCTCGAATTCGCCGGAGAAGCGACGATCCGGGCGCGCGTCGATAATGAGTTGCTCGCCGCTCTGCGATGCACGCAACACTTCGTCTGCCGCCACGATCTGGGTGGCTTCGGGCAGGCAGGCGCAAGCCGCCTTGTGCGGTGTCGGCACTTCGGCATTGAGCGGGCGTTTTTCACGCGCCCACTTCGGATAGCCGCCGTCCAGCAACGCCACCCCGGGGTGACCGAGCCAGCGCATCATCCACCACAGCCGCACGGCCATCGAGCCATAACTGTCATCGTACACCGCCACCTGCTTGTTGACGCCGACCCCCCACATGCAGAGCTTTTCGGCCAGCACACGGGGATCAGGCAGTGGATGCCGCCCCGTAGTTTCGCCGACAGGGGCGGAGAGATCGTCGTCCAGATGAACATAGCGTGCACCCGGGATATGGGCTTTCGCGTAGGCCTGGCGGCCGGCATCGGGATCGGTCAGGGTAAAACGGCAATCCAGAATGACCCAGTTCGGGTCATTCAGATGCGCGGCCAGATCTTCGGTGGTAACGAGGGTATTGGAAAACATGATTGGTGCAGTGAAGGGACCGGGGAAAAACGGGCAGCGCGGTCCGCGCTACCCGTTTCCGTGTCGCTTCTGGCGGGATATATCAGTAGCCGCCCTTGCCGTAAGGCTTGGGCAGGCCTGCAACGCGCGGACCCTGGCGAGCAGGCATGTTGGGGAACAGCACATACAGCTTTTTCTTCCACTCGGTGCCCGGGTGCAGGTCTTCGATTTCCGCCAGCATGTTGCGGAAGTTTGGTGTTTGGCCGTCTTCTTTGTACTTGTCGCGGAGGTAGTTGATGACCGTCCAGTGATCGTCGGTCAAAGTGATTTTTTCAGCCGCGGCGATGACCGGCGGAACGTCATCGCTGAAGTTGGCTTCCAGCAGGAAGTCCTCGTCACCGGTTTCGAGCTCTTCGCCGTTTACAACATAAGACATTTTTTCTCCTTTCGGGTTGGTTACTAAAGAATCGCCGAAACAACCGGCGCTTGAATTAAGGAGTCGTTGGCGCGACCGCCGCAATGGATTTGTGCGGGATGAATATTCCGCAGCCCAACAAATGGTTGCGGCCCAGCCCTTCGTCCTGCAGTTGCAAGGATTTGTGAGGCGGCACGTCGTGCAGCATCAGGCTGAAACCATGCAACGGGCCGGATGCGGTTTGCAGGGTTTGTGCCTTGCCGCAGATGAAACCGCAACGTAACTGGAAATGACCGTCCAGTTCACGCATCACGTCCTGCACGAATTGTTCTTCACTCGCGCTGCCCGTGTCAACAAAGTGCGAGTAAATGTGAGAAAACGGACTGAATTCGCGGGGCTTGAAACGGCCAATCTGCAGTACGTGGCCCGCCAGGTCGAGGGTCTGCCCGGTCAGGCGTTGCATGTCGTCCACGCGCGCTTTGGGGACGCGGATAAACAGCTTGGTACGCCGGTTGATACAGAGCGTGGCGTCCCCGCTGTTGGTTTCCGCGCCTTTCAGATGCTGGATACCGGCACTCGTTTCCTCGCCCAGCCAAGGCAGCAATCGTTGCAGACCGTCCGAGAGCAACTGTGCATGCTCAACCGGAATGATCGTGCCCGCCAGATCGAACTGCAGATCGATCATGTGGGGCGTGTACGTCTCGGGCTTTTTTTCCGGCCAGTCCCAGTTCATGGCGCATCTCCCGCATGATCGCGGGCCCAGGCCTGCATGACATCGACCCATTTCTGCGCGCTGACCGGGTCGACGTCGAAAATGGTGAAGCGCTTGTTTTCGCGGATACGGATACGCAGGAAAGGCACACCGCCCGACTCGTGGGTCAGGTGCTGGAACTCGACCTCCTGGCCGCCGAAGGGCAAGCGCAGGTTGTCTAGGGGGGAGATTTCAGGCATGGGGTTTATCCGCGGTGCTTAAGTTTCATCGGTGGACCTGTTTTGCCTGGCGGCACAGATACGGAACAGATACGGATATGTATTTATGAGGGCGAGATTTAGTACTTCAACCCCGTTTCGGGCAAGGACTTGCGTTTGCCACAGTATTTTAATACTCTTATCCGTTCCTGTGGTAGGCGTGCAATGTCTCATTTTCTTTGTCTGAGTGAAGCTACTCGTGCTGGGGGATCGTCGTACCCCATGTGGGGTACTCCATGTGGGTAGGTGCCGACCTACCGCAATGGGGTGGGCAATTTACCCATGAGAATGATGGCGGTGCGGCGATTCAGCCAATATGATTACCGACATACCGTTAAGCTGTCTGCTGAGCGGGCACTTCGAATTTTCTAGGAGAAGAAGATAATGGCAAAGCAAATGATTGATACGCCCATGCTTGATCAGCTTGAAAGCGGCCCGTGGCCCAGCTTCGTAAAAAATCTGAAGCGTCTGGGCAAGGAAAACGACCTGATGGCTGACCTTGTGGGTCAGCTGGAGACGTCCTATCAGCATAGAAAAGGCTACTGGAAGGGTGGTACGGTCGGCGTGTTCGGTTACGGCGGCGGCATCATCCCGCGTTTCACCGAGTTGAAGGACGAAAACCATCAGCCGCTGTTCCCCGAGGCGGCCGAATTTCATACCCTGCGTATCATGCCGCCTGCAGGCATGCATTACACGTCCGACCTGCTGCGCAAAATCTGTGACGCCTGGTCTGACAATGGCGGCTCTGGCCTGCTCGCGTTCCACGGCCAGTCCGGCGATCTCATGCTCCAGGGTTGTAAGACGGAGGACGTCCAGCGGGCGTTCGATGCGTTCAACGAAATGGGCTTCGACCTCGGCGGTGCCGGTCCGGCGCTGCGTACCTCGATGTCCTGCGTTGGGGCGGCCCGTTGTGAGCACTCCAACTTCGACGAAGCCAAGGCGCTGCGTTACGTCATCAATAACAATATTGACGACATGCATCGCCCGGCTCTGCCCTACAAGTTCAAATTCAAGTTTTCCGGCTGCCCGAACGACTGCGTCAACGCGATCCAGCGTTCCGACTTCGCGACGATCGGCACTTGGCGCGACAACATTCGCGTCAATGAAGAGCAGGTTCGGGATTACATGAAGGCTCATGGCATGAACGACCTGGTCAACGACGTGATCAGCAAGTGCCCGACCAAGGCCATTACCCTGGTGCCGAGTGACAAGTTCCAGGCCAGCGAGCACGTGTCCGCTGCCGACCTGGGCGATGGCAACACCCTGTGCATCGACAACAAGAATTGCGTCCGCTGCATGCACTGCCTGAACGTTATTCCCGGCGGCCTGCGGACTGGTTTGGATAAAGGTGTCACTATCCTGATTGGCGGCAAGAGTGTGCTGAAAATCGGCGCCACGATGGGTACTGTGGTGGTTCCGTTCATGAAGCTCGAGTCCGACGAGGATTTTGAAAGGCTGAATGAGCTGGCGCGCAACGCAATCGACTTTTTCGCCGAAAATGCGCTCGAGCATGAGCGTACTGGTGAAATGATCGAGCGTATCGGCCTGGCCAACTTCCTCGAGGGCATGGATTTGCCGGTCGATCCCAACATGATCAGCGAGCCGCGTGCCAACCCCTACTTCCGTTCCGACGACTGGGACGAGCAAGTCGAGAAGTGGAACGAGTACAAGCAATCGACTGCTGCTTGAGTTTAATTAACCGTGGGCCTTGGCGAAAGCCGGGTCCATGCATTAAATCAGTTGGAGAAAAAACATGGCTGAAATGCGTCCTCCTATCGAATCCGGCGCACCGGATCCGATGCCCTACATGCACCCCGTGATGGTGAAAAACTATGGCAAGTGGGCTTTCCACAGCCATCCGAAGCCGGGTGTTCTCTATCATCGCGCCGAATCCGGCGAAGAGATCTGGACCGTCAAGGCGGGTACGGCACGCCAGATGGATCACCATACGGTCCGCGAGTTGGCTGACATTGCCGACAAGTATGCCGACGGCTTCGTGCGTTTTACCATTCGTTCCAATATCGAATACATGGTATCCGACGCGTCAAAGGTCGAGCCATTGATCAAGGCCTTGAACGACAAGGGCTACCCGATTGGCGGGACGGCCAACTCGGTGTCGATGATTGCGCACACCCAGGGTTTTCTGCATTGCGACATTCCGGGCAGCGATGCGTCGGGCGCCGCCAAGGCAGTCATGGACGAGCTGTATCAGGAGTTCATCAAGTGCGAGATGCCCAACCGCGTCAAGCTGTCCACCTCCTGCTGTGAGATCAACTGCGGTGGTCAGGCAGATATCGCCATTATCATGCAGCACACCAAGCCGCCGAAGATCAACCATGATCTGGTCGCCAACGTGTGTGAGCGTCCTTCGGTTGTTGCGCGCTGCCCGGTGGCTGCAATTCGCCCCGCGCTGGTGAACGGCAAGCCCTCGCTGGAAGTGGACGAGAAGAAGTGCATTTGCTGCGGCGCCTGTTTCCCGCCTTGCCCGCCGATGCAGATCAACGATGCCGAACATTCCAAGTTCGCGATCTGGGTGGGCGGTAAAAACTCGAACGCCCGTTCCAAGCCCACCTTTCACAAGCTGGTTGCGAATGGCTTGCCGAACAATCTGCCGCGTTTTCCTGAAGTGGCCGAGGTGCTCAAGAAGATTCTGTATACCTACAAGGAAGACGGTAAGCCTTGGGAGCGTATGAACGAGTGGATCGAGCGCATCGGCTGGCCTGCATTCTTCGAGAAGACCGGCCTGCCCTTTACCAAGTATCACATTGATAACTGGCGCGGCAGTCGTGTCAACCTCAACGCTTCCACGCACATTCGCTTCTAAGCAGTTCTAGGAAGTTGTTGGCTCCACCGCGGTGACCTGCGGTGGGGATCTGATAATAATGACTGCATTTTTCGGAGTTTGAGCTAGCCATGCAATTCGGCATTCTTGTAAACGAAGGGCCATACAGCCACCAGGCGAGTGACTCTGCCTATCTGTTCGCCCGCGCGGCGATTGAAAAGGGTTACAAAGTTCCACGTGTTTTTTTCTACCATGATGGCGTTTATAACGCTTCGCGGCTCGCAACACCGCCGCAGGATGATCGTAACGTGAGTACACGCTGGTCGAAGCTGGCCGCTGATCATGGTGTTGACCTGGTTGTCTGCGTGGCGGCTGCGCAGCGCCGCGGCATCACGGACGCTGTTCTCGGAGACAACTTCCGTATCTCTGGCTTGGGTCAGCTGGTTGAGATGGGTATTCAGTACGACCGTCTCGTGACGTTCGGCGATTAAGGAAACGAGATGAGCGATATGGATGAGATGGAAGACGGCTCCGGCATCGTCAAGAAATTCATGTTCCTGAACCGCAAGGCACCGCACGGCACCGTGTACGCGCTGGAAGGTCTGGAAGTGGTGCTGATTACGGCTGCTTTCGATCAGGATGTGAGCATGGTCTTTACCGATGATGGTGTCTTCCAATTGATGAAGGGTATCGATACCAAAGGCATCGAAGTCAAGGACTTCTCCAAGACTTACCGTGCATTGGATGGTTACGACATCGAGAAATTGTATGTTGACCAAAAATCGATGGATACACGCGGTCTGACTGAAGAAGACCTGATTGTGGATGTGACGGTGCTTTCCGTTGATGAGATGGCAAATCTCATGGCCGAGCAAGACGTCGTAATCAGCTTCTAAGGGGACCGGATATGCTGCATATTGTGAATAAATCGGCTACGGATAGAGGCTCGCTGGAAAGCTGCCTCGCCATGGCCACAAAGGGTTCTGCAGTGTTGCTGATCGAAGACGCGGTGTACGCGGTGACGACCGGTAATGCGGCAGCGACGAAAATCCAGGCGGCTGCGGCTGGCATCAAGATTTACGCACTCGGTCCTGATCTGGCGGCACGCGGCATGGCCGCGCGCGTGCTGGACGGAGTCAATGTCGTGGATTACGGCGGTTTTGTGGATCTGGTCGCAGAGCACAGCAACTGTCAGTCTTGGCTGTAACTTTTAACAGAAGGAGTATTGCTATGCCCATGGTAGAAATCGCCGGTAAAGAGGTCGAAGTTGACGAAGAAGGCTATCTGGTCGACCTGTCGACGTGGAACGAGGACATCGCCAAGTACATGGCGGTCGAAGAAAAGGTTGAAATGACCGATAGCCACTGGGAAGTCGTCAATTTCCTGCGTGAGTACTACGCCGAATACCAGATCGCACCCGCAGTTCGCGTGCTGACCAAGGCCATCGGCAAGAAGCTCGGGCCTGAAAAAGGCAACAACAAGTACCTGTACGAGTTGTTCCCCTACGGTCCCGCCAAGCAGGCTTGTAAGATTGCTGGCCTGCCCAAGCCGACCGGCTGTATCTAAATATCGAAACACCTCGGATTGCGCCAGATTAAATTCTTGGGGCGATCCGATCCGGGTTGTGTTTACAAATCAAATGGGACGTGGAACGGTCCGTGTTGCGTTTGATTTGTAAACAAAACGTAGGTAGGGAATGCGGTTCAGCCATGCGTTCAGGCGCATGGCGGGGCGGAGTCCAATAGGAGAGTGAGTTTGTCTACTGTGACGATGATTTACGCCGGGATGTTTTACGTCGCCACCTTGCTGTTGGTGGTCGGGCTGATTTATAAAATTTATGATTACAGCCGCACGCCTGCACCGCTGCTTATACCCACTACCCCTGCACCCACCAAGCAAGCTGGTGTCGTGTACCGGATGGCGAAAGAAGTCGTGGTATTCGAATCCCTCTTTAAGTCCAATAAATGGATATGGATATTTGGCTATCTCTTTCACCTCGGACTGTTTCTGGTGCTGGCGCGTCATCTTCGTTATTTCACCCAGCCCGTCTGGTTCTGGGTCGATATCGTGCAACCCTTTGGTAAATATGCAAGCATCATGATGGTGGTTGGCCTCACCGGTCTGCTGGTACGTCGCTTCGTGGTCGACCGTGTGCGCTATATCTCGACGCCGTCTGACCATCTGATGCTGCTGTTGCTGATTGCGATTGGCGTGTCAGGCATGTTGATGACCTTTGTTGTGCATACGGACATCATTGCCCTGAAAGTGTTTTTCATGGGTCTGATGTATCTGGATGTGCAACCGCTTCCGCAGGATCCGATTCTGATGGTGCATCTTGCTCTGGTCGCTACTTTGATGGTGATCTTTCCGATCAGCAAACTGCTTCATGCGCCGGGTGTGTTCTTTAGCCCGACACGCAACCAGATCGATAACCCGCGTGAACATCGCCACGTGGCAGCGTGGGCGGCCCGGCTCGATCAGCGCAACTGATTCGTCGACATCAAGCAGCGAATATTAAGTACGGATAAAGGACACTCAAGTGGCTGTTGCTGAATTTGACATTCCGGAAATACGAGACGACATCGAAGTCCCCAAGCTGCGGGAAGGTGTGATGGCGCACTCCAGGACCTTTCCTGCGGCACAGCCCATTCAGGATTACCTGGGGTACCCGCATGAATTGAGCGAAGACTGGAAAGAGCGCGCCATCGACAAAATGGGTGACCTGCTCGGCAAGTACCGCTCGCTGAAGGTCTTCCTGGATATCTGCGTGCATTGCGGCGCCTGTACCGACAAGTGCCACTATTATCTGGGCACCTCCGACCCCAAGAACATGCCGGTGGCGCGCCAGGATCTGATTCGTCAGGTCTATCGTCGCTATTTCACCACCACGGGCAAGCTGTTCCCTAAACTGGTCGGTGCCAAGGATCTGACCAAGGAAGTGCTGGACGACTGGTATAACTACTATTATCAGTGCTCGGAATGCCGACGCTGCTCGGTGTTCTGTCCGTATGGTATCGACACTGCTGAAATCACAATGGCAGGACGAGAAATCCTCAACCACGTCGGCATGGGGCAGAAGTACTCCAACGAGATTCTTACCAAGGTAATGAAGATCGGGAACAATCTCGGTCTGCCCGGCCCCGCCTTGCGGGATACCCTGGAGGGCCTGGAAGAAGATATCGAAGCCGATACCGGCGTGGCGGTGAAAATGCCCCTTGATGTGATAGGTGCCGAAGTGCTTCTGATCACGCCATCAGCTGACTTCTTCTCCGAACCGCATGTGGAATCGTTGATTGGTTACGCCAAGGTGCTTCACGCTGCAGGTACCAGCTGGACCCTGTCTTCGGCCGCATCTGAGGCCGCGAATTTCGGACTGTTTACCGCTAATTACGAAATCATGCGCAAGGTGGCCATGCGGATTCGTGATGAAGCACTCAGGCTCGGTGCCAAGCGTATTGTGGTCGGTGAATGTGGACATGCCTGGCGGGTGGCGTACAGTTTCTGGAACACGCTGACCGGAATTGGTTACGGTGGCAACGACCCGTTCTCGATCGAGCTGCAGAAACAGCTCGATCCTGCTTATCCGCAACCACAGCATATTTGCGAACTGACCAACGACCTGATCAAGTCGGGCAAGATCAAGGTCGATCCATCTCTCAACGACGACCTGGTGGTGACTTATCACGATTCCTGCAACGTGGCGCGGGCGTCGCGCATGGGCACGGAACCCGGTGGCCAGTTCATTATTCCACGCGAACTGATCAAGTCGGTGGTGAACAATTTTCACGATATGGCAGATGGCACCATAGGCGAATCCACCTTCTGCTGTGGCGGTGGCGGAGGCCTGCTGACCGACGACCTGATGGAAGTTCGGGTCAAGGGGGCGCTGCCACGTGTGACCGCGCTGAATAATGTGGTCAAGGAGCACCAGGTTAATTTCATGGCGATGATCTGCGCCATCTGCAAGGCGCAGTTCACCAAGGTTTTGCCCAAATATGGCTTCGACATGAGCATGGTGGGCGGAGTGCATCAACTGGTCAGCAAGGCAATCAAGCTCGACTGAGCACAAGGTTAAGTAACTCAATTCATTTCGTAGGCGTTAGGAGAATCAACATGGCTATCACGACGAACAAAGCAAAATCCGAAGGCACACAATGGCGTCGTTATAAGGATGGCGAGCATCCCGATGACATTCGTTCCGGCCAGGACATCATTTTCCAGGCGGGCTGGACGCATAAATGTCCGGAATACATGCTTTCCACACCGCCGTGTCAGGGTGCTTGTCCCGCCGGCGAAGATATTCGAGGTTACCTGAACATCGCGCGCGGCATCGAGAAGCCGCCGGCAGGCGTGACCTGGCAGGAATATGCTTTCCGCCGCGTGACCGAAGCCAATCCCTTCCCCGCCGTGATGGGCCGCGTCTGCCCTGCACCGTGCGAATCCGGTTGTAACCGTAATATGGTCGAAGACCATGTGGGCATCAACGCAGTCGAGCACTTTATCGGCGACTGGGGTATTGAAAACAACATGGCCTACACGTCCACGGCCCCTGAAACAGGCAAAAAAGTGGCGATTATCGGCGCCGGCCCTGGCGGCCTGGCTGCGGCCTATCAACTGCGCCTGCGTGGGCACGGCGTGACCATCTTCGACGAGCATGAAGAGCTTGGCGGCATGATGCGCTACGGCATTCCCGGTTTCCGTACCCCGCGTGAAATGCTGGATGCGGAAATCAAGCGCATCATTGATCTGGGTGTTGAAACTCGTCTCAAGACCCGTATTGGTTCAGATATCACTTTTGAACAGATTGAAAAAGATTTCGACGCGATTTTTATGGCGATGGGTGCGCAAGCTGGCCGTCCGCTGCCGGTTCCCGGCGCCGAAGCCCCCAACTGCGTGACCGCCATGGCGTTTTTGCGTGCGTTCAACGAAGGCCGTTTGCAACACGTGGGTAACCGCGTGGTGGTTATTGGCGGTGGCGATACGTCGATTGACGTTGCAACCGTTGCGCGTCGTCTGGGCAATATCACCAAATCGGGCACTGCGGATGATCGTCCGGAAGCCGTGATTGCTGGGCACATGGCACATGACGTAGCTTCCATCTCTGCGCGTGAAGGCGCAGAAGTAGTGCTGGTGTCTCGCTCAACCATCGAAAAAATGGCTGCCAACAAGCACGAAGTCGAGCATGCCCAGCAAGAAGGCATTGAAATCATCGGCGGTGTGACGCCGGTTGCCGTCGTGGTTGACGATAAGGGTCGTGCAACGGCGCTGCGTGTGGCTGACTTTGTGATGGAAGGCAAGGAAACCAAGATTGTAGAAGGCACCGAACGCGACCTGCCTGCCGATCTGATCGTCTCCGCGATTGGCCAGGGCGTGGACTTCACCGGGCTTGAGCAATTCAACAACAACAACGGCCTGATGAAGGCCGACAAGAACTATCGCTTCCCCGGCAAGGAGCACATCTTCGTCGGCGGCGACGTGCTGCGCCCGCACCTGCTGACCACTGCAATTGGTCATGCAGCCATCGCCGTTGACGGTATTGATGCCTTCCTCAAGGGCAAGGAAGTCGACAAACGTCCGAAAGTGGACGTGCATCACTTCGACGAGATTCGCAAGTGGCTTGAAGCAGGTCACGAATACAACTGCGAAATCCATGGGGAGGCTTGGGGTACGGCCGAGCGCAAGGACATTCTGCACAACTTCGATGACCGTTCGGCGCGTCACATCATCCCGCACGAAGCCCTGTTCCTCGGCCATTTCCCCAACGTGCCGCGTCTTCACCGTGAAGTGATCACGCTGGACAAGGAAGGCGCGTTGGGTAACTTCGAAGAGCGCCTGCGTGCGTTGTCCGAAAAGGACGTCATCGCCGAAGCCAAGCGCTGCATGTCCTGTGGTCAGTGCTTCGAATGCGACAACTGCGTGGTCTACTGCCCTCAGGTCGCCGTGTTCAAGGTGAAGAAGAAAGACAATCCGACCATTGGCCGGTACGTCGACACCGACTATACCAAGTGCATCGGCTGCCATATTTGCGCCGAGGTCTGCCCGACCGGTTACATCATCATGGGTAATGAGTGATTAAGCATGGCAGGCAAGATGAAACGTCTTCTAGCCTTGGCTGCGGTCATATTGACGACCGCCGCCTTGGCCTGGGCTGGATCGGACGACCAGGCCAAGGCCAGCGGTGCGCCCAAGCCGGTGATTGAAAAGGCCGTCAAGGGCGAGCAGTGTGTCGAGCCCAACGACTTCATGCGCCGAAATCATATGAAGCTATTGCTGCATCAGCGCGACGAGACCGTGCTTGAAGGTATTCGCACCAAGAAATACAGCCTCAAGGAATGCATCGACTGCCATGCCAGCGAAAAGACTGGCAGCGTTGCGGCCTCAAAGGATGACTTTTGCGTGAGTTGCCACAGCTATGCGGCAGTGAAAATAGACTGCTTCGACTGTCATTCCACCAAGCCGCAGGGCTCCGTGACGATGCATCCGCTGAATGTCGAAACGGCGCATTACGCATACAAGCGGGCAGCCCAGGCTAACCGCAAGGTCAGCGTGGAAGAGAAGGCCGGGATTGCCCAATGAACGATATGAAATCGATGCCTGACAATATGCCGAGCTCTCCCGAACGGCGCCGCTTCATCGGTGCCGCGACAGTCGCGGCAGGCGTGACCCTGGTTCCAGGGGTGATGTTGATCGAAGTGGCGCATGGCCGGCCGGAAGATCAGCCAGCCAGCAGCGCGGTCCGTTGGGGCATGCTGATCGATGCGACCAAGTGCGCGACGGGCTGCGATGACTGCGTGACCGCGTGCAGCACCGAAAACGGCTGGACTCCGGTCGCCGAAAGCGCGCATCCCAGGCAGGCGCCGCAGTGGATTCGCAAGCTCGAATTGCAGGATCCGCTGACGCAGAAGGAAACCAACCTGCCGATGCTATGCCAGCATTGCGGAGATGCCCCCTGCATCGATGTCTGCCCGACCGGTGCCTCGTTCCGACGTGCCGACGGCATCGTTCTGGTCAATCGTCATACCTGCATCGGCTGTCGTTATTGCATGATGGCATGTCCCTACAAGGCACGTTCATTGGTTCATGAGCCGCTGCACGATACCCAGAAACCGGATGTTCCGCGCGGCATGGGTTGCGTCGAGGCATGCACCTTCTGCGTACAAAAGCTCGATCGTGGCGATGGCACGACAGCCTGCGCCGAAGCATGTACTAACGATGCCATCCTCTTCGGCGACATGAACGATCCAGACAGTGCGATTGCAAGGCGTCTGCGCGAACTGCCGACCAAGGAGGTGCGTGCTGACCTCAACCTGGACCTCAGCGTTCGCTATCACGGAATCTAAATCAACATGGCAAGCATTACTTTCCGCGAAGTAGAAGGCAGCAGTCTGAAATACTGGATGCTGTTCGGTTTTCTTGGCCTGTTCGTGCTTTTCGGCGCGCTGGCCTGGAACTACATGCACCACTACGGCCACGTCGTGACCGGCATGGATAACCAGATCGTCTGGGGTCTGCCGCACGTATTCGCGGTGTTCCTGATCGTGGCGGCTTCGGGCGCATTGAACGTCGCGTCAATCGCATCGGTATTCAATAAGCCGATGTACAAGCCATTGGCACCCTTGTCGGCGATCCTGGCACTGGCGCTGCTACTGGGCGGGCTGCTGGTGCTGGTGCTCGACCTGGGGCGTTCCGACCGCTTGATCGTGGCGATGACGCACTTCAACTTCAAGTCGATGTTTACCTGGAACGTGTTCCTCTATACCGGCTTCTTTGTGCTGGTGGGTATCTATCTGTGGACCATGCTCGACCGCAACGTCAAGACCTGGTCGAAGGCGGCGGGCACAGCGGCCTTCATCTGGCGTCTGACCCTGACGACCGGTACCGGTTCGCTGTTCGGTTTCCTCATCGCGCGCCAGCTGTATGGCACTGCCATGATGGCACCCATGTTCATCATCATGTCGTTTGCCTATGGCCTGGCGATTTACCTGATGGTGCTGGTTGCCGCCTACGCCTGGACCGGTCGGCCGCTTGGCGATGCCGTCATGATGCGTCTGAAAACCCTGCTGGCGGTGTTCGTCGCCGCGGTGCTGTATTTCGTCGTCGTCCAGCACCTGACCCATCTGTATTTCGCCAAGGATCAGGTGGTGGAAGCATTCATCCTGCGCGATGGCGGCATCCTGACCACGCTGTTCTGGGTGGGGCAGATCGCGATCGGTTGCGTGATTCCGCTGGTAATTCTTCTGACCGGCCTGGGCAAGCAGCGTAGCTGGATCATGATCGCCAGCGCGCTTGTCATTCTGGGCGGCATTGCGCAGATGTATGTCACCATCATCGGCGCCCAGGCTTACCCACTGGACATGTTCCCGGGGATGACGGTGAGGAGCAGCTTCTATGACGGCGTGATCAACGAATATTCGCCGACCATGGCCGAGTTTTTCCTGGGCCTGGGCGGCGTGGCGATCGCGTTGCTGGCGACCATTTTTGGAGTCAAGGTGCTGCGTTTGCTGCCGCTCAACCTGGACGACGCCGCAATCGCCAAACTGGAACATTGATTTGTATGAACCTGCCAGGCTACAGGCTGGCAGGGAATTGTCCGTCATGAACCAGCCAGCCATCTTGAACGACACTTCGAAGCGCGGGGCTCAAATGCCCCGCGTCTTCATTTCTGCCGCACATAAATCGTCCGGCAAGACCACCGTTACGCTTGGTCTGTGCGCCGCGCTGCATGCGCGCGGCCATGCGGTCCAGCCGTTCAAGAAAGGGCCGGACTATATCGATCCGCTGTGGTTGGGCATGGCGGCGCGGCGTCCCTGCTACAACCTCGATTTCCACATGATGCAGCGGGACGAAATCGAACAGCAGTTCGCACGTGCTGCGGCCAGTGCACGCATCAGCCTGATTGAGGGCAACAAGGGACTGTACGATGGCCTCGACCTCGACGGCAGCAACAGCAACGCGGCGCTCGCCAAACATCTGGAAGCGCCGGTGCTGCTCGTAATCGACGCGCGCGGCATGACACGCGGCGTGGCGCCATTGATTCTTGGCTACCAGGCGTTTGATCCGGCTATACGCATTGCCGGCGTCATTCTCAACAATCTCGGTGGAAGCCGTCACGAATCGAAACTGCGCGCGGTGATCGAGCATTACACCGATGTCGAGGTAGTCGGGGCAGTCCAGTACGATACCGGCATGCAGATTGTAGAGCGCCATCTGGGGCTGGTACCCGCCAACGAGCAGCAGACTGCCGTGACGCGCATTCGGCATGTGGGCGAACGGATTGCGGCGCAGGTCGACCTGGACCGCCTGCTGGCCATCGCCGACCGGGCACCCGAGCGTGAAATGCCTGCCGGGCGTACGGTGCCGATCCAGGGAGAGCGGGTGCGGCTGGCAGTCGCGCACGATCCAGCATTCGGTTTTTATTACAGTGAGGATTTCGACAGTCTGCGTGCGTCCAACGTCGAGTTGGTCGAACTGGATACGCTACATGCGCGTTCTCTGCCTGAGGTGGATGGGCTCATTATCGGTGGCGGCTTTCCCGAAGTATTCATGGCCGAGCTTGAGGCCAATACTGTGCTGCGCACGAAAATTCGCGATGCCATCGAAGCGGGACTGCCGACCTATGCTGAATGCGGCGGTTTGATGTATCTGTCGAGACGCATCAGCTGGCAGGGACGAACCTGCGAAATGGTCGGTGTGGTGCCGGGCGATACTGTGATGCATGAGCGACCGGTCGGGCGTGGATACGCGAGTCTGCAGCCAACCGGCGATGATCGCTGGCAGGAGCCCGCCCTCATTCCCGCCCACGAATTTCATTATTCCAGCCTGGAAAATCTGTCTGCCGACTCTATTTATGCATATCGGGTAAAGCGCGGTCATGGCATCGACGGACAACATGATGGCTACCAGCGGCACAATCTGCTGGCCAGCTATTCGCATCGCCGCGGCAGTGGGAAACAGGGCTGGATTGTGCCATTTTTGAACCAGGTGCGTGCACACAAGGCGCGCACAGCAGCTTAACTACCGAGGAAAACACTCATGATCACGATCACCGACGCCGCCGCGGCGCAGATTCGCGCCGCCAACAACAATCCCGATGTGTTCGAAATGATCCTGCGTGTGGCAGCCTATCAGGAGGACGACGGCAGTGTGAACTTTGGCATGGGCTTCGATACCGAACGCGAGGCGGACGAACATCTCGTCGTCAATGGCATCGAAATCCTGATCGCGTCATCGAGCACGCCGTACCTGCAGGGCGTGACGCTCGATTTCGTCGAACTGACCCCGGGCGACATGCGCTTCATCTTCATTCCGCCGTATTCCGACGAATCGGCCGACGAAGCCGCGTCCATCGACGAGTAAACCATGAACTATCTACCGATTTTCCTCGACCTGCGCGACCGCCACTGTCTGGTGGTTGGCGGCTCCGAAACCGCCGCGCGCAAGGCTGAACTGCTGTTGCGCGCAGGCGCACGGGTCGATGTCGCCGCCCTCGGCTTGCATGAAAGTTTCGCACGCCTGCCGCATGCCGAGCATTTGAACCGGGTGGCGGATACGTTCACGCCCGCCCTGCTCGATGACAAGGACGCGGTGATCGTGGTCGAGAAAGACGAGTCACTCGCCAGGGCAGTCGCCGATGCTGCACGCGCGCGGCACATCCCGGTCAACGTGGCGGACAAGCCCGCGTTGTGCAGCTTCATCCTGCCCTCGATCATCGACCGTTCGCCGATCATGGTGGCGGTCTCCAGCGGCGGCGAATCGCCGGTGCTGGCGCGCATGCTGCGCGCGCGGCTGGAAACCATGGTCCCTGCGGCCTACGGCCGCCTCTCCGCGCTGGCTGCGCGCTACAAGGATCGCGTACGCGCTGCGATCAAACCGCAACAACGCCGCGCTTTCTGGGAAAAGGTGTTCCTCTCGCCGGTCGCCGAAATGGTATTTTCCGGGCGCGACGCCGAGGCCGAGTCACAGCTTGAAGCCATGATCCAGGATGGCGGCGAGCACGAGATCCGCCGCGGCGAAGTCTATCTGGTCGGCGCCGGTCCGGGCAATCCGGACCTCTTGACCTTCCGCGCGCTGCGGCTGATGCAGCAGGCCGACGTCATCGTACACGACCGCCTCGTTTCGCAGCCAATCCTCGATATGTGCCGGCGCGACGCCGAGCGCATCTACGTCGGCAAGGAACGCGACGACCATGCGGTGCCGCAGGAAGAGATCAACCTCATGCTGGTGCGTCTGGCCCAGGAAGGCAAGCGCGTACTGCGCCTCAAGGGCGGCGACCCCTTCATCTTCGGGCGCGGTGGCGAAGAAATCGAAACCCTGGCCGAGCACGGCGTGACTTTCCAGGTGGTCCCCGGCATCACCGCCGCCGCCGGCGTGGCGTCCTACGCAGGGATTCCGCTCACCCACCGCGACTATGCGCAGTCGGTCGTCTTCGTTACCGGCCATCTGAAGGAAAATACCTTCAACATGAACTGGGAAGGCATCGCGCGGAAAGACCAGACCATCGTCATCTACATGGGGCTGAAAGGCCTGCCGCTGCTTTGCGAAGAACTGGTCAAGCACGGCCTGACGCCCGATACCCCGGCCGCCATTGTGCAGCACGGCACGCTGCCGACCCAGCGCGTCATCATTGGCAACCTCGACACGCTGCCCGCGCTGGCTGTGGAGGCCGGACTCAAGGCGCCTACCCTCATCATCGTCGGCAACGTCGTCAAGCTGCGTGAAAAGCTCGGCTGGTTTCAGCCCGAACTGCACGGCGAGCAGACGCACCGCACCCCGCTCGAAGTGCCGGATCACCTGCCCTGACCAAGGGATGGCGGCGTCGCATAGCCGGCGTTGACCAGGACCTGGCATCCCCGCGCCGGGCCGATTCGCCGCCTTTGACTGGTCGATTCGCAGCGTAGGTCTAGAATGCAGGATGGATTTATCCCGCAAGCACCTGCCATGACCACCACGCTCCTCCCGCAAGGGCCTGGCCGTGATTCCAAAGACGCTGTCCCAAGAGGTACACCTTCGGATAAAGCGTCAAGAACCACGCTCACCATCGACGCCAACGAGGCCGTTGCCCGCATCGCCTACCTCGGCAACGAGGTGATCGCCATTTATCCCATCACGCCGGCATCCAGCATGGGTGAGTGGGCCGACGAGTGGGCCACCCAGGGCCGTCCCAACCTGTGGGGCGCGGTGCCGAAAATCATCGAGATGCAGTCGGAAGGCGGCGCCGCTGGCGCACTGCATGGCGCGCTCACCGCCGGCGCGCTGGCGACCAGCTTCACCGCCAGCCAGGGCCTGCTCCTGATGATTCCCAACCTCTACAAGATCGCCGGTGAGCTGACGCCGTTCGTGCTGCACGTCGCAGCGCGCACGCTGGCAACCCATGCGCTGTCGATCTTCGGCGACCATTCCGACGTCATGGCGGCCAGGGCTACCGGCTGCGCCATGCTCGCCGCCAATTCACCGCAGGAAGCACAGGATTTCGCCCTGATCGCGCAGGCGATAACGCTGGCCGGGCGCCTTCCCGTCATTCATTTCTTCGACGGCTTTCGCACTTCGCACGAGGTGGCGAAGATCGTCGCGGTGGAAACAGACACCGTGCGCGCCATGCTCGACGCCGGACTCATCGCCGCACACCGGGCACGCGCACTGTCGCCCGAGCATCCGGTGCTGCGCGGCACCTCGCAGAACCCGGATGTGTTCTTCCAGTCGCGCGAGCGCGCCAATCCGTTCTACGACGAATTTCCGCGGATCGTGCAGGACGCGATGGACCGCTTCGGCGGGTTCACCGGGCGGCATTACAAGCTGTTCGAATACGTGGGCGCAGCGGATGCAGTGCGGGTGATCGTGCTGATGGGCTCCGGCGCCGAAACCGTGCACGAGACCGTCGAGCATCTCGTCGCCCACAGCGACAAGGTGGGGGTACTGAAGGTGCGGCTGTACCGGCCGTTTTCGCCGGGCGCGCTGCTCGATGCGCTGCCGGCCACGGTGAAGTCCGTCGCCGTGCTCGACCGCAGCAAGGAGCCGGGCGCCGACGGCGAGCCGCTCTACAAAGACGTGGTGACCGCGCTGGCGCAGGCGGCGGCGGACGGCGCGCGCGCCATGCCCAGGGTCATCGGCGGCCGCTACGGTCTGGCAAGCAAGGAGTTCACCCCCGGCATGGTGAAGGCGGTGTTCGACGAACTGGCGCAGGCCGCGCCCAAACGTCAGTTCACCGTCGGCATCCACGACGACCTCACCCACCTGTCGCTGGCATGGGATACGGACTTCCGTACCGACGCCTCGCGGCAGCTTCAGCACGCCGTGTTCTGGGGGCTCGGCGCCGACGGCACAGTGTCGGCCAACAAAAACTCGATCAAGATCCTCGGCGAGACCACCACGCTGCAGGCGCAGGGCTTCTTCGTCTACGACTCGAAGAAGTCCGGCGCGGTGACGGTGTCGCATCTGCGCTTCGGTCCGGCGACGATCCGCTCCACCTACCTGGTGGAGGCGGGCATGGCCGGCTTCGTCGCCTGCCACCAGCCGGTGTTCGTCGAACGCTACGACCTGCTGGAACACGCCGCGCCGGAAGGGGTTTTCCTGCTCAACACCCCGGCGCCGCCGGATCGGGTCTGGGACAGCTTGCCGCAGAAGATGCGCGCACAGATTCGCGACAAGCGCCTGCGGCTGTGGGTGATCGACGCCTACGCCGTCGCTGCGGAAGCCGGCATGGGACGGCGCATCAACACCATCATGCAGACCTGCTTCTTCGCCATCTCCGGCATCCTGCCGAAGGACGAGGCAATTACCGCGATCAAGCACGCGGTCGACAAGACCTACGGCAAGAAGAGCCGTCGCCTGGTGGAACTGAATTACCGCGCGATCGACATGACGCTGGCGGAGCTGCACCAGGTCGCCATTCCGCCAGCGGAAGCCATCGGAAGCGTGTCCGGGCTGGCACCGGACGATGCGACGGATGCGGGCATTCCCGACTTCGTGCGCGACCTCACCCTGCCGATTTACCGGGGTCATGGCGATCGCCTTCCGGTGTCCCTGATGCCCGCCGACGGTACCTATCCGCTTGGTACCGCGCAATACGAGAAGCGCAACATCGCGCTGGAAATCCCGGTGTGGGATGCGGATCTGTGCACCCAGTGCGGCAAGTGCGTGTTCGTCTGCCCACATACCGCGATCCGCGCGCGCGTCTTCGATGCGGCGGCAGCGAAGGATGCTCCGCCGACCTTCAAGCACGTTCCGGCGAAGAGCAAGGACTTTCCTGTCGGCACCCACATCAGCTACCAGGTAGCGCCGGAGGACTGCACCGGCTGCGGCGACTGCGTCGAAGCCTGCCCGATCCACGACAAGTCGAACGTCAGCCGGCGCGCGGTGAACATGGCGCCGATCGCGCCGCTGGTTGATCGGGAACGCGACAACCTCGCCTTCTTCCTGCGCCTGCCCGAGTTCGACCGCAGCGCGATCAAACACAACACCATCCCCAGCGCCATGCTGCTCGATCCGCTGTTCGAGTTTTCCGGCGCTTGCGCCGGCTGCGGCGAGACGCCCTACATCCGGCTGGCTACGCAACTCTTCGGCGACCGCATGCTGATTGCCAACGCCACCGGATGCTCGTCGATCTACGGCGGCAACCTGCCCTCCACGCCCTACACGGTGAACGGCGCCGGCCGCGGCCCGGCGTGGAGCAATTCGCTGTTCGAGGACAATGCCGAATTCGGCCTCGGTATGCGCCTTGCCGCCGACCAATTGATGGGCTACGCGCAGCAGCTGGTGAAAGAGATGGCCGGCGAAATCGGCGGCGACCTTGCCGAAGCGCTGGTTAAAGCGGACCAGCGCGAGGAGGCGGGGCTTTATGAGCAGCGCGGCCGTGTCGCCCTGCTGCTCGAAAAACTGGCGACCTCAAGCCATCCGCGCGCCGGGGAACTTACCAGCGTCGCCGAGTGGCTGATCCGCCGCTCGGTATGGATCATCGGCGGCGACGGCTGGGCCTACGACATCGGTTTCGGCGGCCTTGACCATGTACTGGCGCTGCCGTACGACGTCAACATTCTGGTGCTCGACACCGAGGTGTACTCGAACACCGGCGGCCAGACCTCCAAGGCCACCCCGCTCGGCGCGGTCGCCAAGTTCTCCGCCGGCGGCAAGGCCACGACAAAAAAGGATCTCGCCAAGCTGGCGAGCAACTACAACCACGTCTATGTCGCCACCGTCGCTTACGGCGCCAAGGACACCCAGACCTTGCGCGTGTTCCAGGAGGCCGAGGCCTATGACGGTCCTGCGCTCATCGTCGCCTACAGCCCGTGTATCGCCCACGGCTACGATATGCTCTACAACCAGCGCCAGCAGCAACTCGCGGTGAAGAGCGGGCACTGGCCGCTATTTCGTTTCGACCCGCGGCAGGCGGAAGCCGGCGGCAATCCCTTCAAGCTCGATTCCGCCGCACCCAGTCAGCCGATCAAGGCCTTCATGGAATCGGAAACCCGCTTTGCCATGCTTGCGCGCAGCCATCCCGCAGCCGCGCAGTATTTCCTGGAAGAAGCGCAGAAGGAGGCTGAACGGCGCTTCAAGGACTACCAGGAGATGGCGCTGCGCCAAGACCACCCGCAAGGGGCAGGCCGTGGTTGTAAAGCCGACAAGTCGGCAACAACCACGCACCGCCCGGAGGGCGAGAGTCTGGCGGCGTACTCCTCGCGGGTGCAGGGCCCTGCCGACGAACCCAAATCCGGAGACTGACATGATCGACCTCTCCACCGACTATCTCGGCCTCAAACTGAAGAATCCGCTGGTGCCCTCCGCCTCGCCGCTGTCGAAAGATGTCGACATTGCGCTGCGGCTGGAGGACGCCGGCGCCGCCGCGCTGGTGATGTATTCGCTGTTCGAGGAGGAATTGCGGACGGAGGACGCGATGCTGGACCGCTTCCTGCTGCATGCCGGTCTCGGGCACAGCGAAGCGGATGGCTTTCTGCCCGGTCATGGTGAATTTCAGGGCGGGCTCGAACGCTATCTGGCGCACCTGCATCAGCTGAAGCGCCGTCTCGAAATTCCCGTGGTGGCGAGCCTCAACGGCGTGTCCCCGTCCGGCTGGGTGGAGCTCGGCCGCGAACTGGAGAAAGCCGGCGCCGATGCGCTGGAGCTCAACGTCTACCACGTCGCCGCTAGTACCCGGCATACCGGTGCGACGGTGGAAGCGCGCTATCTCAGCCTGCTCATCGGATTGCGCCGCGCGGTGAGCCTGCCCATCGTGATGAAGCTGTCGCCCTATTTTTCTTCGCTGCCGCATTTCGTGCAGCAGCTCGAACATGCCGGCGCACAGGGCGTCGCCCTGTTCAACCGCTTCTACCAGCCGGATATCGACCTCGACGAGCTGTGCATGACCGATCAGCTGCATCTTTCATCGCCCGACGAGGCGCTGCTGCGCATCCGCTGGATCGCCATCCTGCATGGCCGCACCCGGCTAACGCTCGCCGCCACCGGTGGTATCCATAGCGAGCGCGAGGCATTGAAGCTTTTGCTGGCCGGCGCCGACGTCGTGCATATGGCGTCCTGCCTGTTGCAGCACGGCCCCGCCAAACTGGCCGAAATCCTTGCCGCTATGCAGCACTGGATGGAGGAAAGGGAATATGTCTCGGTTGCCCAGCTGAGGGGCTGCATGAGCCAGAAGAATCTGCCCGATCCTTCGCTTGTCGCGCGCGCGAGTTATCTGCGTGTGCTGGACAGCTTTACCACGCGGCCAGGCGTCTGGTCCTGAATCCTGGAACAGACAACCCACGTATAAGGTCCGGCTGCGGCTTTCTTGACGCGCCCGAACCCGTTATACAATCGGGCTCATTCCCCCTATCCCTGCGGCCTGCCGCAGACAGCCAGGATGCCATTTTGCAAGGCTTGAGCGTACGACATGGTTGAACATGCCCTGGTCAGCCTCAGCGCCGTCGTCATCCTTGGCATTGCCGCCCAGTGGCTGGGCTGGCGCTTGCACATTCCATCGATTCTGCTGTTACTGGTATTCGGGATCGTGGCCGGGCCGGTGCTGGGCTGGGTCAATCCCGGCGAGTTGCTGGGATCGCTGCTTTATCCGGTGGTCTCGCTCGCGGTCGCGGTCATCCTGTTCGAAGGCGGCCTCAGCCTGTCGGTGAAGGAATTTCGCGCCATTGGCAGCGTGACGGCGTGGCTGGTCACCCTGGGTGCAGGCATTACCTGGGCCACTGGCACCCTTGCAGCACACTGGGTCCTTGGACTCGACTGGTCGCTGGCGACCCTGCTGGGCGCGGTGCTGGTGGTCACCGGTCCCACGGTCGTCGGACCGATGCTGCGATTCATCCGGCCCACAGGCCAGAGCGGCGCCATCCTGAAATGGGAAGGGATCGTCATTGATCCGATCGGTGCCATGCTGGCGGTACTGGTGTTTCAGGTCACCGTCTACTCGGGCGCCGAACATGAAATGGTGATGACTGTCGGCGTGCTGAAAACCATCGGGTTCGGGACGCTTGCCGGCCTGTTCGGCGCATTGATCCTGGGGCTGTGCCTGAAGCGCGACCTGATTCCAGACGCTCTGCAAAATTCAGTGGCCGTCATGTTCGTCGTCGCGGTCTTTACCGGCGCCAATCTGCTGCAGTCCGAATCGGGCCTGCTTGCGGTGACGATCATGGGTTTTGCCATGGCCAACCAGAAAGCCGTTCCGATCAATCACATCGTCGAGTTCAAGGAAAACCTGCGGGTGCTGCTGATCGCGGCCGTGTTCATTCTGCTGGCTGCGCATCTCAAGCCGGCGGATCTCGACCAGATCGGGATCGCCAGTTTTGCATTCGTACTGATCCTGGTGTTCGTCGCACGTCCTGCCGCCGTCTTTGCCGCCACGCTGGGAAGCAAGCTCAGTTTCAGGGAGAAGCTGTTTTTATCCTGGATGGCCCCGCGCGGCATCGTCGCCGCTGCCGTGGCATCGGTGTTCGCGCTACGCATGGAGGAAGTCGGACTGCCGGGTGCGGATGTGCTGGTCCCGCAGACTTTTTTCGTCATTATCTGTACCGTGGCGCTGTATGGCCTGACTACCCCGCTGGTTGCGCGACGGCTTGGACTGTCCAAAGCGGAGCCACAAGGCGTGCTGTTTCTGGGCGGGCGCTTCTGGGTGCGCGAGATGGCCAAAATGCTCCAGAATGAAGGCTACTCGGTCATGCTGGTAGACAACAGCCAGCACAATGTGTCTGCTGCACGGATGGCAGGCATTCCCGCTTTTTATGTCAGTATTTTTTCCGACACCGTGCTGGACCGTGTCGAGATCAGCGGGATCGGGAAACTCATGGCCATGACCGGCAACGACGATGTCAATTCGCTGGCGGCGCTGCATTTCTCGCCCTTGTTCGGGCGTGCGCACGCCTACCAGCTGATGCCCGAAGACGAGGAACAGATCGAGGCTCATTCCCGTCATCTCAGAGGGCGCTTCTTGTTCGGCAAGGACATGACCCACGCAGCCCTGACGCGGTGGTTTACCGATGAGGCGGTCGTCAAGAAAACACGATTGAGCGAAGAATTCGGTATTGAGGAATTGAAGGCTCAGTATGGGGGCCAGGTTAAGCCGCTGTTCCTGATCACCGAAGAGGGTACGCTTCAGATCTTTACGGTCGAAGGGAAAATCAAGCCGCACGTCGGTCAGACCCTGATCAGCCTGGTCCTGAAACAGACCGAAGGAGCTGAACTTGCCGAGCTGTCCGTTGGCAAGGGCAAGCCGAACCAGACTCAAGCCGGGCAGCAGTAGCGCCTGTGCTGTCCCAGGTTGGTTGCGGGAAGCCCATTGAGGGTGGGTTCGGGATTTTCTGGGCCTTGGGTACTTGGCTGATCAGCCAAGTAGAGTCCTATTTCTCAAACGTCGAATGGGCCGACCCACGGTCGAATTTGTCTCCCACTTCACCGATGTACGCCGACAGGCTGCGGCCGGATTCCTCGACTACAAGAAAAGCACTACAAAAACAGGGTTTCTCTTTGTTTTGTCCGTAGTGTAAGTCCGCACAATACAAGTGCAAAATTCAAATTCCCGAGCCGACCCAAATGACATCCAACGTCACCCAGTTGCAACCTGTGTCACAAGCGACAGATCAACTGTTGCAACAGGCCATTGCGCACCATCAGTCGGGGCGGCTTCAGGAAGCTGGAGAGCTTTATCAGGCCATCCTGAAAAATCAGCCCGGCCACCCTGAGGCAAACCACAATCTTGGAGTGATCGCGATTCAAGCACAGCAGCCCGCTGCAGGTTTGCCGTATTTTATGGCGGCGCTGGATGCCGATCCGACATGCGGACAATACTGGCTGAATTACATTGACGCCTTGTTTCAGGCGGGCCTGCAGGAGGACGCGCGTGCCGTATTGGTGCTTGCCCGCCAGCAGGGTTTGCAGGGGGAAGAGGTAGATGCATTGGCGGCGCGCCTGAATGGGAGCGCATCGGTTGAAGTGCAAGGGGGCTTGGCCCTGCGGGATGATGAGGAATCGGATCCTGCTTCACTGGCGGGTCCGCTGCATGGGAATACCCCCAGTCATCAAGACATGGATGTGATCGTGGCGCTGTTCGGTGAAGGGCACTACGCGGAGGTTGCAACCCTTGCGCAGAGGCTGACGGTGCACTATCCCTTGCATGGGTTTAGCTGGAAGATTCTGGGCGTCGCACTCAAGCTACTGGGCAGGGGGCTGGACGCGCTGGAACCGATGCGGAAAGCCGCTATGTTGTTGCCCACTGACGTCGAATCACACTACAACCTGAGCGTGACCCTGCAGGAACTGGGCCGACTGGACGAGGCCGAGGCCGGTTACCGGCGCGCGCTGCAGATCGATCCGGGCTATGCCGATGCGTACCTGAACCTGGGCGTGACGCTGAACAAACTGGGTCGCCTGGACGAGGCCGAACAAAATCTTCGCCACGCGCTGCAGTTCAGGCCGGATTCGGCCGAGGCCCACAGCAATCTGGGCGCCACCCTGCAGGCACAGGGCCGGCTGGACGAAGCCGAGCCCAGTTGCCGGCGGGCGCTGCAGCTGCAGCCGGATAACGCCATGGCGCATAACAATCTGGGCATTACGCTGCAGGGGCTGGAGCGTCTGGACGAGGCAGAGACCAGTTACCTGCGTGCGCTGCAGATTGATCCGGGCTATGCCGAGGCGCACGGCAACCTGGGCAATATGCTGCAGAAACAGGGCCGTCTGGACGAGGCCGAGGCCAGCTTCAGGCAGGCGCTGCAACGCAATCCGGATGATGCCCAAAGCCATAACAACCTGGGCGTGACCCTGCAGGAAATGGGGCGCTTGAACGAGGCGGACGCGCATTTTCAGATGGCGCTGCTGATCAACCCGGATGATGCGAGGGCACACGATAATCGCGGCAACCTGTTGTGTTATCTGGAGCGCCTGAAGGAAGCCGAAGCGAGCTTCCGCAAGGCGCTGCAGGTCGCGCCGGAGGAGGCCCGTATTCATGCCAATCTGGGCCGCTTTCTGCGCCGTCTGGGGCGTCTGGAGGAGGCTGAGGCCAGCTTTCGACAGGCGCTGGCAATCAGCCCGGATGACGTGAAGACACACAATCATCTGGGGCTGACGCTTCAGGATCTGGGCCAGCTCGATCAGGCCGAGGCCTGTTTCCGCCGGATCTTGCAGCACACGCCGGATCATGCCGGCACCCTGAGCAACCTGGGGCAGATCCTTCTCGGCGTGGGCCGGCTGGAGGAGGCGGAAGCCCATTTTCGCCAGGCGCTGCAAATCAAACCGGACTTTGCACCGCTTTACAGCAACCTGCTGTATTACCTGACGCTCAGCGCCACGGCGGATGCGCAATCGGTATTTTCAGAACACGCCCGCTTTGGCGAGCAGTTCGAGCCCGCCCTCAAAACACAGTGGCCTGCGCACGTCCATTTGCGTGATCCCGACCGCCGCCTGCAGATCGGCTTTGTCTCGACGGATTTTTACGACCATGCCGTGGCGCCTTTCATCGAGCCGGTGCTGATTCATTTGTCCGGCTACCCGGAACTGACGCTGCACGCGTATTACAATAATTTGATTAATGACCCGGTCACGCAACGGTTGCGCGGTCACTTTGCGCATTGGAACCCGGTTGCCGGGCTGTCGGATGATGCGCTGGCGGACACAATCCGGGCGGACGGAATCGACATCCTGATCGATCTCACGGGCCACACGGCGGGAAATCGCCTGCTGGTCTTTGCCCGCAAACCCGCGCCCATTCAGGCCAGCTGGATCGGCTATCCAGGCACCACCGGCCTGACGGCCATGGATTACTACCTGGCCGATCGCTTCCTGTTGCCGCCGGGGACGCTCGACGATCAGTTCACCGAGAAAATCGTGCGCCTGCCGGCCAATGCTCCGTTTCTGCCGTCCGTATTTGCGCCGCCGGTCAGCGTCCTGCCGGCGCTGGGCAACGGCCATGTGACGTTTGGCAGTTTCAACCGGCCCAACAAGTTGCGGCGGACCGTCATCGAACTGTGGTCGCAATTGCTGCGTGCGCTGCCCGATTCGCGCATGCTGCTGGGCGCGATGCCCTGCGAGGGTCAGTATGACACGCTCATCGAATGGTTTGCAGAAGAAGGCATTGCGCGCGACCGCCTGGATTTTCATCCTCGCAGCGGCATGGAACACTACCTGAAACTGCACCGGCAGGTGGACCTTTGCCTCGACAGCTTTCCCTACAATGGCGGCACCACGACCCATCACGCCCTGTGGATGGGCGTGCCGACCCTGACCCTGGCTGGAAACAGCATGCCGGGGCGGGTGGGCGCGGCGATTTTGTCGCGGGTCGGGCTGCAGGATTTTGTGGTCGAGACGGCCGAAGGTTTCGTGACGCGCGGCCTGTTTTGGGCCGACAATCTGGCTGCCCTTGCCGAACTGCGCGCGGGCTTGCGCGCGCATCTGCTGCAGTCGCCGTTGCGCCAGTCCGCCTGCATTGCCGCCGGATTGAATGATGCGTTGCGGACGATGTGGCGCCGCTGGTGTGCAGCCCTGCCGGCCGAATCGTTCGACGTACCCATGAACGAATTGGCGTGTGCGTCACCGGATGAAGAACCATGATGGGCGCTGATAAAAAACGACCGCTGTATGTGACGCAACCGGTATTGCCGCCACTGGCCGAATTCATGCCGTATCTGGAGCAAATTTGGGACAGCAAGTGGCTGACCAATAATGGCCCGTTTCACAGGCAGTTCGAGCAGGCCCTGTGCGATTACCTCGGGGTGAAGCACATCGCATTGTTCACCAACGGCACGCTGGCCCTGGTCACCGCCCTTCAGTCATTGCGCATTACAGGCGAAGTCATCACCACGCCCTATTCATTTGTGGCGACCGCCCACTCGCTGTTGTGGAACGGCATTCGACCCGTGTTTGTCGATGTCGATCCGGTCACGCTCAACCTCGACCCCGACAAGATCGAAGCCGCCATTACCCCGCACACAACGGCCATCATGCCGGTGCATTGCTACGGCTGCCCCTGCGACGTGGTGCGCATCCAGGAGATCGCAGACAACTACGGCCTGCGCGTGATCTACGATGCAGCGCATGCGTTTGGCGTGCAAAGTCAGGGCGAAAGCGTGTTGAATCATGGCGACCTGTCGATCCTGAGCTTTCACGCAACCAAGGTGTTCAACACCTTCGAAGGCGGCGCCATCGTCTGCCAGGATGCCAAGACCAAGCGACACATCGACCACCTGAAAAACTTCGGGTTCGTGGATGAGACTACCGTCGTAGCTTCCGGCATCAATGGCAAGATGAGCGAAATCAATGCAGCCTTCGGCATGCTGCAGTTGAAGGGAATCGATGCCGCACTGCAGCAGCGCCAGACAATCGACGCACGCTACCGCAAGGGCCTGGCCGGGGTAACCGGCATTCGTTGCCTGAGCGATGCGGGGGAGGACGTCGTCAACCATTCCTACTTCCCGATCATGGTGCGGCCCGACTATCCGCTCAGCCGGGATGCGCTCTATCATGAACTGAGCGACCATGGCATTTATGCGAGGCGCTATTTTTATCCCCTGATCAGCGATTTTCCGATGTATCGCGGCATGCCGTCGGCGGCCCATGCCAACCTGCCGGTTGCTCGCGAAGCCGCGTCACAGGTGATATGCCTGCCGATCTACCCGGGGCTGACCGATGAGCAGATCGAGAGTGTGATCGGGTTGATCGCGGGCTGACGGACCATGGCAAAACTGGCCATCATGCAGCCTTATTTCTTTCCCTACATGGGCTACTGGCAACTGATCCAGGCCGTCGACCGCTTTGTCATCTATGACGATGTGAACTACATCAAGGGTGGCTGGATTAATCGTAACCGCATACCGATCAACGGCGAACCTGCCTATATCACCGCACCATTGCAGCAGCCGTCACCGTTCAGACGCATCTGCGATATTTCGCTGCTGCCCTCGGTTTCGTGGCGCGACAAACTGGTCAAGATGGTCGAGCTGACCTATCGAAACGCCCCCTGCTTTCCCGAGGTGTTTCCTGTCATCGAGACGCTGCTCCGTCACGATACCGATAATTTGTCCGGGTATCTCGCGCATCAATTGCAGACCCTTGCCTCGTTCATGGGCATCCGCACCGAGTTCGTGATGTCCAGTCGTGGTTATCACAACGATCAGCTGACAGGTCAGGAACGCGTTCTCGATATCTGCAAACGCGAAGGCGCACATATTTACATCAACGCACAGGGAGGGCGCACGCTTTATGAATACGAGGCCTTTCACCGTGCCGGCATCGACCTGACTTTTATTATCATGCAACCCCTGTCTTACACACAACGCACCGCGAAGTTCGTGCCCAACCTGTCCATCATCGATGCACTGATGTCGCTCGGGCCTGTTGAAATCAGGCCGTATCTGGGCGCATTCGATTTGATCAGCGATACGGCGACTCATGCCCATTAAGCCGGAAGAAACGCAACGTGTTGAGGTGTTCAAACGCAACGTCCAGCTGGAAGATCTGTTGGGCCGGCTGAATGACACGCTGCAATGCGCCGAGGACACGTTGCTTTCAAATGCGTCAGACCTCGGACCCGACTATCCCATCGTGTTCGTGATGGGTCCGCTCAGAAGCGGCACCACGCTGTTCATGCAGTGGCTGGCGAGTACCGGAGTCGTGGCCTACCCGACCAATCTGCTGTCGCGCTTTTATGGCGCCCCCGCGATGGGCGCACAGATCCAGTTGCTGCTGACGGATCCGCAGTTCAACTTCCGCAACGAGATTCTCGATTTCAACTGTCCCGTTGCGTTCGAATCGGAAAATGGCAAGACACGGGGCGCGCTCGCCCCGAATGAGTTCTGGTATTTCTGGCGGCGATTTCTGCCTTTCCGGGAACTCGACTGGCTTCCGGATCAAACGCTGTTTGAAGTCGTCGACCAGCCAAGACTGGTGTCCGAGCTGTCGGCCCTGACTCAGGTGTTCGGCAAGCCCTTCGCGCTCAAGAGCATGATCCTCAACTACAACATTCCGTTTCTGGATGCGATATTCAAACAAGCATTGTTCGTGCAGATCAAGCGCGACCCGGTGGCCAACGTGGCCTCCATTCTGGAGGCGCGCAAGCGGCAACTCGGTAGCGAAAATGCATGGTATTCATTCAAGATTCCCGAGTACCCGCAGTTGCAGAACCTGGACCCCGTCGCCCAATCGGCCGGCCAGTTGCATTACATCAACCGGGCCGTCACGCAAGGCATGGCAAGTGTGGATGAATCGAGAAAGCTCGTGGTGCAGTACGAGGATTTCTGCCGGCAGCCGGCAGCGGTTTTCGATCAGTTGAAGGCCAAACTGGGCATGCGGAATACCGGGTATGTCGGGCCCGATCGGTTTGACATTAAACGTGGCGCGATTCCGAACCGGCAGACTATCGAGCGATCGCTTGCGGATTTTGAGCGTTCGTCGGATGGGAGCGAGGCTTGACCCCGCGGCCGTCCGTGCTGGTCTTCCCGATCGACATGCCGCAGTCGGTTGCCTTTGCCCATACTGCCAGGCAGTTGGGTTTTTCCGTGGTCGTCGCGTCGTCGGAGCCGGTTGATCCCGGCTTGTATTCGGAATACACGATTGCCGTGTTGCCTTACGTCACCGCGCCGGATTTCGATTCTGCGCTTGCAGCCTTGCTTGAACAACATCAGGCCGACCGGGTGTTTGCGCCGCATCCGGCGATCTGGTGGCATCTCAATGCGCTATGCCAGAAGGCGGATTTTCCAGCCCGCTTCAGGGTATGCAACGAGTCGCCCTATGAAATGGACTGGCAGGCCTACGGCACGTCCTACCAATGGGCCGAAGCCAGCCTGGCGTCACGCCCCCTGTTGCCCTTCGCGCCGTCATCCGCCTTACCCCTGGCCACCTACGCGGGACTCCACCGTGCCTACAACCTGATCCCCGGCCAAAGCGACAACACCAAGCTGTTCGCCCTGACCCAGATTGCGCGGCAAATCGGGCCCGGAGATGTGGTCGAGATCGGTTCCCTGTATGGGAAGTCGGCTTTTGCGCTGACATGGCTCGCCCACTTTCATCATGTCGGTAGCGTGATTTGCGTGGATCCGTGGGAAATTGCATCGATTCGGAATCAGGGCGAGCAGGCCCATCTGATCAACGCTGCCGTCGCGAGCCGTGACTGGCAGCAGGTTTTTCTCGGGTTTGCCGCCTCGCTCGCCATGTTCGACAACGTCAATTACGTGCGGCAGCCTTCCGAGGACGCGGCAACGGCCTATCGACAGGCGGCGTCCGACGGTTGGATTTGCTCGGATGAATTTGGCAGCACGCCGGTGCAGGGCAGCATTGCGCTGTTGCATATCGACGGCAATCACAGATACGAGGCCGTCATGCGCGATCTCGAGACATGGCTGCCGTTTGTACAGGATGGGGGCTGGGTGTTGCTGGATGACTATGTGTGGGCGTTTGGGGATGGTCCGCAGCGGGCAGGCGATGAACTGCTGGCCCGGCGCGCGGTGAAAACCGCTTTTGTCGCGGCCGACACGCTGTTTGTTCAGCTCTGAGCAGGCCGCATCCGGCGATTTCCCGCGTTAGCGCCCCTCACCCCGCCCGCCCGGCGCCACCCGGTGTTCCACCGCAAAGACGGCCGCTTCCACCCGCGACGACATATTCAGCTTGGCAAGAATATGGCGCACGTGCAGTTTGACGGTGTCGTGGCTGATGTCCAGGTTGCGGGCAATTGCCTTGTTGCTCTCGCCGCGCGACAGATGGGAGAGGATTTCGCATTCGCGCGGGGTCAGCGCGTCGAGCAGGGACGTCGAGTCCTGGCCCTTCTGGTCGTACAGATTGACGAGCTTGGCGGTCATGGCGGGGGCGACGACGGTTTCGCCGCGCTGGGCGCGCAGGATGGCGTCGACCACTTCGTCGGGTTCCATGCTCTTCAACAGATAGCCGTTGGCGCCGGCGCGCAGGGCACGGGCGAGGTCGTCCTCGGCTTCGGAGAGGGTGAGGATCAGCACCGGCAGCTCGAAACCGTCGGTACGCAGCTGCTGCATCAGGGTGATGCCGTCGGTGCCGGGAATGTTGAGGTCGAGGATCAGGACGTCGGGGCGATGCGCCCGTAGCAGCATCTCGACTTTGTCGGGCTGGCCGGTGAAGGCGGTGACCTCGATGCTGCCGCTCTGTTCGAGCAGTTCGGCCAGCCCCTTGCGGAACAGGGTGTGATCGTCGACGAGGATGATGCGAGTGAGGCTCATGCGGTGTGCTCGCTGTGTGGGTGGGATGCGGCGCGCTGGGGGAAGACGAGGCGGATGACGGTGCCGCCGGCGGGACGGGACTCCACGCTGAGCTTGCCGTTCAGCCGGGCGGCGCGCTCGCGCATGATGGTGAGGCCGAAGCTCTTGCCCATGGTGGACGATTCGTCATTCTTTTTCTGCACGCCGACGCCGTCGTCGGCGACGTTGACGATGTACCGGCCGTTTTCGAGGTCGAAGGTGATGACGACGTGGCGCGCGCGGGCGTGTTTGGCGATGTTGTAGAGCGATTCCTGGATGATGTGAAAGACCTGGATTTCCTCGTCGGGGGTGAGCGACACCTCCTGCACCAGGTTGAGGAAGTCGACGTCGGCATTGGCCTTCTTGCGGAAGCTCTTGGCGAGTTCCTGGATCGCCGGCACCAGCCCGCGCGGGTTGATGCGGTCGCGGTACTGGGTGATGAGGTCGCGCAGATCGGCGTAGGCGAGGTCGACGGCTTCCTCGACGTCGCCGAGGAAACGGTTGGCCTTGGGGTAGTCCTCGTGGCGCATCGCGTCACTCAAAACGGTGAGCCGCATCTTGGCGTAGGCCAGCGTCTGCGCCAGCGAATCGTGGATCTGGTTGGCCAGCATCTGGCGTTCGTTCATCAGCGAGATGCGCATGTTTTCGCGGGTCAGCCGCGCATTTTCCAGCGCGATACCGAGGTGCTCGCTGATCGAGCGGAACAAAAGGCGCACATCCTCGGGAACGGCCTTGCCTTCCCCCATGAACAGGTTGTAGACCCCCATGACCTGGTTCTTGTGCATCAGCGGCACCGCCACCACGGTGTTGCAGGTGTCGCTGAAATAGGCGTCGTTGGCCTGGCGCTTGCAGTAGGCCACGTTGCTCCAGCTGCTTACCGTCACCTCGCGTGCGGCCTTGCCGCACACGCCGCAATCGACGCTGACGATGCTTTCGTGCTCGACCAGGTCGGGCGGCAGCCCCACCGAGCCGATCAGCCGCAGGTGGGTACGGTCGTCGGTGATGACGCGCACCGCACCCGCCTGCGCGCCAGCCAGGCGGATCATGGTCGACAGGAAACGCCCCAGCAACTGCTCGACATTGGCGTCGGAGGAGAGGCTGGTGGTGATTTCCGATAGCACCCGCAACGCCGGGATGCTGTCATTGTCGGCCTCGGCGAGGGTGTGCCGGATCAAGGGGTGGATGTCATTCATGGCGCGGCGATAAGGGATCAGTCCTTCAGCATATCCGATTTGTACGCAATCTCCTGCCGGGCGTCACGGTGTCGGCAGGACCGGTTCGGGCATAAGTGGGACCGGCAGCACCACGCTAGGTTCAAGATCCTCGGGGAAGCCGCCCTGGGCCGGTGCCGGTTGCTTGACCGGAGGGTCGGCCTGGCTGGTCGAGCCGTCGGGTTTTTCCGCTGCCGGCGCTGGTGGCCTGGGTGGCGCAACAATGGCGGGCAGGGGCTCGGCCGCCACATCAGTAACCCTGGGCGCCGCCGCCGGCTGCAGATTCAGATACGGCTTCAGCTGTGGCAACAGGGTTTTCAGGATTTGCGCGGTGAGCGAACTGGTGAAGCCGAACTGCCCGGCCTGCTCACCCTGAACCAGTGCGGTCAGCGTGCCGAAGTGGCGGTCGCCCAGATAAAACACGAAAGTGGCAGTACGGCTGACCACGCGCGATTCAAGCAGTTGCCCGGTCTTGCCGTAGCGTTCGAAGCGGTGGTCGCCGGTGCCGGTCTTGCCGCCAAGGGTGAGCGGCTGGCCGGCCGGGTCCTTGAGTACGCCGGCCAGCCGGACGGCCGTTCCGGATTCGACCACTTGGGCCAGCGCACGGCGCACCGTCTGCGCGACCACGGCGGGCATCAGGCGTTCGCCCTTGGGCGGTTTGGGCGATAGCCGCGTGTCGTAGGGGGTGTTGGCGGCGAAGTGCAGGCCGCTGAGGCTCGCCATCGGCGTGCGCACGCCGTCGTTGACCAGGATACCCATCAGTTCGGCCAGCGCCGCGGGACGGTCGCCGGAACTGCCGATCGCGGTGGCGTAGGATGGCGTGACGGTGTCGAACGGGTAGCCGAGGCGCTTCCAGTCGGTCAGCAGGCGGTCGAAGGCCTCAACCTCCAGAAGCGACTGGATGCGGATGTCCTGCGCATTTTTGCGGCTGGTCTTGAACAGCCATTCGTAGACCTCAAGGCGCATCCCGACGCCGGATTCGTAGAGGGTCTTGAGATCGGTTTCCGGTGCGCCGCGCAGGGTTTTCACCACCCACAACTCGAGCGGATGGATCTGCGCGATGTAGCCGCGGTCGGTCAGACTGAAGGCGTCCGGCGCATGGGTCCGGTACAGCGACTCGAGCGTTTTTCTGCCGAGGTCGCGGCTGGCGGGAACCTGCTCATGCAGGGCGGCGGCAAAGGCATCGAAATCGGCCCGCGGCTCCAGATAGCGGAACACCGCGGCAAAGCGGCGCGGGTTGAGGCCGATTCGGCTATAGAGATTGTCGGCCATCTGCGCGGCGCTGAGGGTCTTGTGGCGCTGGTAGAAGCGGTGGGTGAAGACGCGGCCTTCCTGGTCGACGAAGCGGGCAAGGTAGGTCTCGCGCAGCGGATTGCCGGCGTCGTCCATGATGCGCGCCACCGCCCCCGGGGTGCTGCTGACGTAATGGCGGACGATGTCGCGCATGATGCGGATGTACACCAGGTTGACCGAATTGCGGGTGGCCTCCCACACGTTCATCGTGCGGCCGTTGTCCTTGACGTCGAAGTTGACGAAGTTGTGCAGGCCGCCGCCGGTGAAGAAGGTTTCCGGCGCGGCGGAATACTGACGGCTCATTGCAGCGTCGAGCAGATCGCCCAGCTTGATGCCGGGCCGGTTCAGCAGGGTGACGGCCACCCACTGCGCGAGCACGTCGCGCTGCGGCTGGGCCTTCTGCCCGAGCGCTTTGGCGTCGAGCAGCCGGTATTCGGCATGCAGCCGCGCGATGATTTCCAGATAGGTGACGAGGGTTCGCAGCTTGGCGGTGGAGCCGAGGTCCAGGCGTGCCTGGCTGTTGATGTCGAACGGCTGGTTGAGATTGTCGGCCTGGATGCGCAGCAGATTACCGGACGGCGTTTTTTCGTAGAGGGTGAAGCTGTAGATCACACTGGCCAGCGGGTTGCCGGGCTGCAGCAAACGACGTCCGATCAGGCCCGAGGCGGCGGCAGCCTCGGGTTTGGCCAGGCTTTGCAGATAGGTGCTGACGATTTTCTGCGCCGGCTGGTCGATGGTGGTGTCGACCCGTAGATCGAGACGGTCGAGGTCATACAGGCGCGGTTCGCCCAGCAGTGCGGCGACGCGAATGCGCTGCGCATTGGCGGCTTTATGCTCGACAAAATGCGGCGGCGGCGGGTCGACGCGCTGGCGGGTCGTGCGCAACTCGACCTGCTTGGCCTGATCGGCCAGCGCGCGCGGAATCACGCCGGCGTTGGCCAGCAGATCGAGGTGGTCGTCGGTTAGCGCATCCAGTGCCTTGCGATTGGCGGCGAGGTAGTACGAGGGGCGGCGCTGGGCGACGATCAGCGACAGCGCGTGCTTCAGCATGCTGGCATAGGCAGCGTCCTTGCCGCGCGGGGATTTTGCCAGGATGCGGTTGACCTCGGCGAAGTCGAGGCCGTACCACGCCCACAGGCCGTCGCCGATGCCGTTGATTTCGCCATAGCGCGGCGCCGCCGCCAGCGGTACGGTGTTGATATAGGCGGTCACGGTTTCGCGCCGCATTTCAAGGGTATTGGGACCATTCAGGTAGGCGCGCAGGCTGGCCGTACCCATCTGCCGCAGCTTTTCGCCCATGCCGGCGGTCATGCCTTCGGGGGAATGGCGGTATTTTTCGATCTGTGTCGGCAGGGTGCTGCCGCCCGGCACGTTGCGATTGCTGTCGACCAGGCTGATGCCCTTTTCGAGCAGGGCCTGCGCCAGGCGGTCCCATTCCACCGCCGGGTTGCGGGTGGGGTACTGCTCGGCCAGCAGCTCGCGGTTCTCGATGTAGAGCAGCGCGTTCACCAGAACATCCGGAATGTCCTCGAAGCGGCGATAACTCCGCGTCGGGTATTTCGCCTGATACAGCGGCTTGCCGTCGCTGTCGACCAGGCTGAGGCCAGCCTGGTCCTTTTCGTGATAGGGCAGGAACAGGCCTAGGTCGGCAGCCCGCGCCATCCGGACACTGACCCTGGCCTGCTGGTCGATCTGCCAACCGGCCTGGTCAAGCCGTGCCAGATAATCCGGCAGCTTGCTGTAACCGAGGCGCACGTCGTACGGCCCCTGACCGGGGTAGCGGATGCGGTCGGATGGCCCCGGCCGGATTTGCCAGGTCATTTTCTGCGCGGTTTGAACAAGATATTTCGCTTCCAGTGCGGACGACAGCAGCTCCCAGGTAATGAGCCCGACCAGCCCGGTGATCAGCAGCAGGACGCCAAGGCCGATGAGGATGCGATGTGGGACTTTACGCATGATTCAGACCCACTCGCGCGCGGTAAGAAAGTCGCTATATAGCCGCGCCTCCGGCGTACCGGGTTCGGGGTGCCAGTCGTAGCGCCATTTTACGATCGGCGGCAGCGACATCAGGATCGATTCGGTGCGCCCGCCCGACTGCAGGCCGAACAGGGTGCCGCGGTCGAATACCAGGTTGAATTCGACGTAGCGTCCGCGCCGGTAGGCCTGGAAATCGCGTTCGCGCTCGCCGTAGGGCGTGTCCTTGCGGCGCGCCAGGATCGGCAGGTAGGCGCCCAGGAACGCATCGCCCACGCTTCGGGTCACGGCAAACGCGTGATCGAAGCCGCCTTCGGCGAAGTCGTCGAAGAACACGCCGCCGATGCCGCGCGGCTCGTTGCGGTGCTTGAGGAAAAAGTAGCTGTCGCAGCCGCGCTTGAAGCGCGGATGCAGCCCGGCGCCGAAGGGATCGAGCGCGTTTTTGCAGGCGGCGTGGAAATGCCGCGCGTCGTCCTCGAAGCCGTAGCAGGGCGTGAGATCCATACCGCCGCCGAACCACCACACCGGCGCCTCGCCATCCTTCATCGCGACGAAGCAGCGTATGTTCATGTGCACCGTTGGCGCGTAGGGGTTGCGCGGGTGCAGCACCAGCGACACCCCCATCGCCTCCCAGCGGCGGCCGGCGAGCTCGGGGCGGTGCGCGCTGGCCGACGGCGGCAGCCGGCTGCCCGGCACGTGCGAGAAATTTACCCCGCCGCGCTCCAGTACATTGCCTTCTTCGATGAGGCGCGAAAGGCCGCCGCCACCTTCGGGACGCTCCCAGGCATCGGTGCGGAAAGGCAGGCCGTCGGCAGTTTCCAGCGCGGCGACGATGCGCACCTGCAGGTCGAGCAGCCAGGTTCTGACAATGGCGGTATCGAAAGTGTTGGCAGGCATCAGGGGCGAAGGATGTTTCCGGTGGCAAGGTCGATCAGGGTGGACGGGCGGCGGCGGCGGCCGATGCGGCCGGCGATCACGCGCACCCGCGCACCGAATATTCTGCGGCATTCCGCTGCGGTTTTGGCGGGTTTTTTGCCGCTTTTGTTGGCGCTGGTGGAAACCAGCGCCATGCCGAGGCTGCGGCAGAGTTGCGCCGCAACCGGATGGGCGGTGACACGCACCGCGATGGTGTGACGCCCACCGGTGAGCAGCGGCGGGCAGGTATTTGAGGCCGGCGCCACCCAGGTGACGGGGCCGGGCCAGCTGTCCTGCATCCGCGCCAGGTCGGCCGCATGCAAAGGGCGAACAAAAGGCTTCAGTCGCTTGAAACGGTCGGCGATCAGCAGCATGCCCTTGGCGGCGCTGCGGCCCTTGAGCCGGACGAGCCGTTGCAATGCGCGCGGGTTGCGCGGGTCGCAGCCGAGACCATAGCAGGATTCGGTCGGGTAGGCGATGATGCCGCCACGCCGCAGCCAGGCCCGTAGGTCCGCCGCATCGTCCTTCACCTCTTACGCCTCACTTCTTGCTGCGATCCAGCGCGCGCCAGCCGATGTCGCGACGGTATTGCATGCCGTCGAAGTGGATGGCCGCCACCGCTTCGTAGGCGCGTTTTTGCGCCATGCGCACGCTGTCGCCGAGTGCGGTCACCGCCAGCACGCGGCCGCCGCTCACCACGGTCTGGCCATCCTGCGTGGCGGTGCCGGCGTGGAATACATGCAGGTCGTCGGCCGCTGCCGGCAGCGCGCTGATGACGACACCTTTTTGCGGCATGTCGGGATAGCCGGCTGCAGCCAGCACCACCGCGAGCGCGGTGCGGCGGTCCCATTCGGCCTCGACCTGGCCGAGCCTGCCGTTGACGGCGGCTTCCAGCAAGGTCGCCAGGTCGGACTTCAGCCGCATCATGATCGGCTGGGTTTCGGGGTCGCCCATGCGGCAGTTGAATTCGAGCACCCTGGGCGCGCCGTCCGCTCCGACCATGATGCCGGCGTACAGAAAGCCGGTATAGCGGATGCCGTCGGCCGCCATGCCTTCGACGCAGGGGTGGATGACCTCGCGCATGATGCGCGCGTGCAGTTCGGGGGTGACCACCGGCGCTGGCGAATAGGCGCCCATGCCGCCGGTGTTGGGGCCCTGGTCGCCGTCGCCCAGGCGCTTGTGGTCCTGGCTGGAGGCCAGCGCCAGCACGTGCTCGCCGTCGACCATGACGATGAAGCTGGCTTCCTCGCCGATGAGGCATTCCTCGATCACCACCCGGTGGCCGGCGTCGCCCATGCTGTTGCCGGCGAGCATGGCGTCGACTGCGGCGTGCGCCTCATCCGCGCTCGCCGCGACGACCACGCCCTTGCCCGCGGCCAGCCCGTCGGCTTTCACCACGATGGGCGCGCCGTGAGCGTCGATGTAGGCGTGCGCCGCAGCGGCATCGGTGAAGGTACCGAAGGCCGCGGTGGGAATGCCGTGGCGCGCCATGAACTGCTTGGCGAAATCCTTCGAGCTTTCGAGCTGGGCGGCGGCCTGGGTCGGGCCGAAAATCTTCAGCCCGGCGGCGCGGAAGGCGTCGACCACGCCGGCCGCCAGCGGCGCTTCGGGGCCGACCACGGTGAGCGCAATGTCCGGATCGCGGCGGACGAATTCGACCAGCGAGGCAATCTCCGTCAACGGCACGTTGACGAGCCCGTCCTCGGTCGCCGTACCGCCGTTGCCGGGCGCGACAAAAACCTGCGAGACGCGGGGGGATTGCGCAAGCTTCCACGCCAGAGCGTGTTCGCGTCCGCCGGAGCCGATAACGAGGATTTTCATGTTTTATAAAGCGAGTAAAGGGGGAAGGGCAGAAGGGGGAAGGGGGGGAAGGGTAGAAGGGGGAAGGGTAGGGAGGGCCAGCTACGTGCTGGCCGACCCTTCTCCCTTCCCCCTTAACCCTTCACTCATTTTGGTCAGTGCCTGAAATGCCGCGTGCCGGTAAACACCATTGCGATCCCGTGCTCGTTGGCGGCGGCGATGACTTCGTCGTCGCGCATCGAACCGCCGGGCTGGATCACCGCCTTGATGCCGGCGGCTGCGGCCTGGTCGATGCCGTCGCGGAAGGGGAAGAAGGCATCGCTCGCCATCACCGAGCCGGGCACCGGCAGGCCGGCGTGCTCGGCCTTGATCGCGGCGATGCGCGCGGAGTTGATACGGCTCATTTGTCCGGCGCCAACGCCGACGGTCATGCGGTCTTTCGCGTAGACGATGGCGTTGGACTTGACGAACTTGGCGACACGCCAGGCGAACAGGAGGTCGTCCATTTCCTGCGGTGTCGGTGCGCGGGCGGTGACGGTCTTCAGCTCGCCGTGCAGCAGCACGTCGGCGTCCTGCACCAAGAGGCCGCCGGCCACGCGCTTCATGTCGAGCTGGGCCGCTGCGCCACTCCATTTTCCGCATTCGAGCAGGCGCACGTTCTTCTTCGCAGCGACGGCGGCAGAGGCCTCGGGGCTCACTTCGGGCGCGATGATGACCTCGACGAACTGGCGCTCGACGATGGCGGCGGCGGTTGCGCCATCCAGCCGGCCGTTGAAGGCAATGATGCCGCCAAAGGCCGATTCCGGATCGGTCTGGTAGGCGCGGTTGTAGGCGTCCAGCAGGCTGGCGCCGTAGGCGACGCCGCACGGGTTGGCGTGCTTGACGATGACGCAGGCGGGCGCGGCGTCGAACAGTTTCACGCATTCGAGCGCGGCGTCGGTGTCGGCGATGTTGTTGTAGGAGAGTTCCTTGCCCTGGATCTGGCGCGCCGTGGCAATGGTGCCGGCAGGCGCATTGGCCTCGACGTAGAAGGCGCCGGCCTGGTGCGGATTCTCGCCGTAGCGGCAGGTCTGCGCGCGGGAGAACTGCAGCGTCAGCTGCTCGCCGAAAGCTTCGCGCTCGCCGGCTTCGTTCAGCGCGGTGAGGTAGTTGCTGATGTGGCCGTCGTACTGCGCGGTGTGGGTGAAGGCCTTCTTCGCCAGATTGAAGCGGGTGGCGTCGGTCAGCGCGCCGCCATGGGCCTGCATCTCGGCCGTAAGCAGAGGGTAGTCGGCGGGGTCGGTGACGATGGCGACATGGCGGTAGTTCTTGGCCGACGAGCGCACCATCGCCGGGCCGCCGATGTCGATATTCTCGATGGCGTCGTCCAGCGTGTGCGGCTTCGACACCGTGGCGACGAAGGGATACAGGTTGACGCACACCATGTCGATGTAGCCCATGTCGTGCGCAGCCATGGTGGCGACGTGATCCGCCAGGTCGCGCCGCGCCAGGATGCCGGCATGCACCTTGGGATGCAGGGTCTTGACGCGGCCGTCGAGCATTTCCGGAAAGCCGGTGTACTCGCTGACGTCGATCACCGGCAGGCTGGCGTCGCGCAAGGCCTTGGCGGTGCCGCCGGTGGACAGCAGTTCGACGCCGGCATCGGCGAGCGCGCGGGCGAAATCGACAAGGCCGGTTTTATCCGACACGGAGAGGAGGGCGCGCTGTATTTTCGGGGGGGCGAGGGTCATGATGGGTTTCAGTCGGAGAGGCCGTGTTCGCGCATTTTCTTGCGCAGGGTGTTGCGGTTGATGCCGAGCATGTCGGCCGCGCGGGTCTGGTTGCCTTCGGCGCGGTCGAGGATGTAGGCCAGCAGCGGTTTTTCAATCGCGCTTACCACCATGCTGTAGATCTCGCTCGGCGTTTCGCCGTCGAGATCCTTGAAATAGCGATTGAGCGACCGCCGCATGCAGGCGGCAATCTCGTTTTCTTCGATCATTTTGAAGCTCCCCTTTATGCTGCGAGCCGCGATGCCGGCAGCATGTCTTGCGCGTTATTGTTGTCGTGGCCGATCGCGTAGCACAGGCGGCTGTCGGCACGCGTCGCCTGGGTAAAGTATTCGTTGACGACGGCAAGCTGCTCGACCGCCGAGTCAAGCCGGTTCATGGCGTGGCGGAAAGCGCTGCTGCCCACCAGTCCGCGGGTGTACCAGGAGACGTGCTTGCGTGCCACGCGCACGCCGGTAACGTCGCCATAAAACAAGTATAGGTCGTGGATGTGTTCGAGCAGGATGGCGTGGATTTCGGCCACTTCGGGCTGCGGCAGGTGAACGCCGGTGGCAAGGAAATGCGCGATCTCGCGGAAGATCCATGGGCGGCCCTGTGCGGCGCGGCCGATCATCACGGCGTCGGCGCCGGTGTATTCAAGGACGTACTGGGCTTTTTCCGGGGTGGTGATGTCGCCGTTGGCGATGACGGGGATTCTGGCTTGCGCCTTGACCGCGCGGATGGTGTCGTATTCGGCCTCGCCGGTGTAGCCGCAGGCGCGGGTGCGGCCGTGCATCGCCAGCGCCTGCACGCCGGCGTTCTCGGCGATCTTCAGGATGTTGAGCGCATTGCGGTGCTCGCGGTCCCATCCGGTGCGGATCTTCAGCGTCACCGGCACTTCGGGCACCGCGGTGACCACCGCGTCGAGGATGCGCCCGACCAGCGCCTCGTCCTGCAGCAGCGCGGAGCCGGCCATTACGTTGCACACCTTCTTCGCCGGGCAGCCCATGTTGATATCGATGATCTGCGCGCCGCGGTCAACGTTGTGGCGCGCGGCTTCGGCCATCATGGCCGGGTCGGCGCCGGCGATCTGCACGCTGATCGGGTTGACTTCGCCTTCGTGGTTGGCGCGCCGCGCCGTTTTGGCCGAGCCGTACAGCAGCGAGTTCGACGTCACCATCTCGGACACCGCCATGCCCGCGCCCAGCCGCTTGCAAAGCTGGCGGAAAGGCCGGTCGGTCACCCCGGCCATGGGGGCGACGATCAGGCGGTTCTTAAGGAGGTGGTTGCCGATGCGCATAAGGGATGGCATTTTACCCTCCTCGAGGGCCCCCACCAAGCCGGCCGAAATTACTGCTGCCCGCGCCAGAGTGGCTGTCCTCTATAAATTGAACTGCCATCGATAAATCAAGGGAGGAAGCATGAGTATCGTGTCGGAATTCAAGGCGTTCGCGGTCAAGGGCAATGCCATGGACCTGGCGGTCGGCGTCATCATCGGCGCGGCCTTCGGCAAGATTGTCGACTCCATCGTCAAGGACCTGATCATGCCGATTATCGGCGCGGTATTCGGTGGCTTCGACTTTTCCAGTCTGTTCGTCGTTCTCGGGGCCGTGCCGGAAGGCGCGGCGATGACGCTGGATGGCTTGAGGGAAGCCAACATGCCGGTGTTCGCCTACGGCAATTTCATCACCATCCTGATCAATTTCATCATTCTGGCGTTCATCGTCTTCATCATCGTCAAGCAGCTCAACCGGCTGAAAAAGGAAGCCCCGCCGACAGCGCCCGCGGCCACGCCGGAAGATATCGTGCTGCTGCGTGAAATCCGGAACAGCCTGAAAAAGTAGGGCGCTGCGTGTTGCAAAATGGCAATCGGCAGCCTGTAAATTCGGCGCCAGCTCAGTGCGCCGTTTCCCAGTTGTTGCCTACCCCCACGCCAACGCGCAACGGCACCTTGAGCGCGGCAACATTGCACATGTGCCCAGGCAGTTCGGTACGCACGCGGTCAAGTTCGTGCTCGGGCACTTCGAGGATCAATTCGTCATGCACCTGCAGCAGCAGGCGGCTGGCCAGCTTTTCGCCATCGAGCCAGCCCTGCACCGCGATCATCGCCAGCTTGATGAGGTCGGCGGCGGTGCCCTGCATCGGCGCGTTGATGGCGGCGCGCTCGGCGCCCTGGCGGCGCTGGCCGTTTTTGGCGTTGATTTCGGGCAGGGTCAGGCGGCGGCCGAACACGGTCTCGACGTAGCCCTGGCTGCGGGCGGCCTCGCGCGTACGCTGCATGTAGTCGGCCACCCCGGGGTAGCGCGCGAAGTAGCGGTCGATGTAGGCCTGCGCGGCGGCGCGCTCCAGGTTGAGCTGCGCCGCCAGGCCGAAGGCCGACATGCCGTAAATCAGGCCGAAGTTGATCACCTTGGCCATGCGCCGCTGATCGCTGCTCACCTCGTCCAGCGGCACGCCGAACACCTCGGCAGCGGTGGCGGTGTGGATATCGCGGTCCTCGGCAAACGCCTTTAAAAGGCCGGGATCGTCCGACAGGTGCGCCATGATGCGCAGCTCGATCTGCGAATAGTCGGCCGACACCAGCATGTGCCCCGGCGGTGCGATGAAGGCCTCGCGGATGCGGCGGCCCTCGGCGGTGCGAGCGGGAATGTTCTGCAGGTTGGGTTCGGCGCTCGACAGCCGTCCGGTGACGGCAGTCGCCTGCGAATAACTGGTGTGCAGGCGCCCGGTGACCGGGTGGACCATCTGCGGCAGCTTGTCGGTGTAGGTCGATTTCAGCTTGGCCATCCCGCGGTAGTCGAGGATCGCCCGTGCGATGGGGTGATCGAGTGCCAGCAGCGCCAGCGTCTCCTCGTCGGTGGACGGCGCGCCGCCGGGGGTTTTTCTGACCACCGGCAGGCCTTTTTGCGTGAACAGGATGTCGCCGATCTGCTTGGGCGAGCCGAGATTGAACGGCTGCCCGGCCTCCTGATAGGCGCGCTGTTCCAGTTCCAGCATTTTCCTGCCGAGCTCGCCGCTTTGCACCGCCAGCAAATTCCGATCGAGCAGCACGCCGGCGCGCTCCATGCGGAACAGGATCTCCGCCACCGGCAGTTCGATGTTGCGATAAACGAAGCTCAGCTTGTCGGAGGCGGCGAGCTGCGGCGCCAGCGCATCGCGCACGCGCAGCGTGACGTCGGCGTCTTCCGCCGCATATTCGCTGGCGCGCTCGATGTCGACCTGCTCGAAGCCGATGCGCGACGCGCCCTTGCCGGTGACGTCGTCGTAGCTGATCGTCGCCAGCCCCAGGTGGCGCGTTGCCAGGTTGCCGAGCTCGTGCGACAGATGGGCTTCGAGTACGTAGGACTGCAGCAGGGTGTCGTCGACCACGCCGCTGCGTTCGATCCCACCAAGCGCGATGCCGTGGTTGGCAAAGATGTGGCGGTCGTATTTGAGGTGCTGGCCGACGATCCTGGGTGCCGGATTTTCCAGCAGTGGCTTTAACTTCGCCAGCGCAGCGGCGCGGTCCAGTTGCGCGGGCGCGCCGGTGTAATGATGCGCCAGCGGCAGGTAGGCCGCTTTGCCGTGGGCGATGGCGAACGAGATCCCGACCAGTTCGGCCTGCATCGGGTTGAGGCCGGTGGTTTCGGTGTCGAGCGCGAACGCCGGCGCCGCGTCCAGTCTGGCGATCCAGGCGTCGAGCGCGGCCTCGCTGAGGATCGTTTCGTAGTGGGCGCGATGGTCGCCGCTGCCGTCCTGTTCCGGCAAGACCGGCGCATCCGATTCCGTTCCGTCTTGCGCGATCCTGGCGCGGGATGGGGGGGCGTCCTTTTGGGCTGCCGGGGCGCCGGCGCTATCGAGCTCGCGCAGCCAGGCGCGGAACTCGTAGCGCTCGAAAAACGCCCGCAACGCATCGATATCGCGCGGCTTCAGCACCAGGTCGTCGAAATCGAAGGGCAGCGCCACATCCATCTTGATGGTAAGCAGCGCGCGCGCCTGCGGCAGCCAGTCGCGGGCGGCGCGCAGGTTGTCGCCGACCACACCCTTGATCTCGTCGGCGTGCGCCAGCAGCTCGTCGAGGGTGCCGTATTCGGTCAGCCACTTGACGGCGGTCTTGGGGCCGACCTTGGCGACGCCGGGCACGTTGTCGACGGTGTCGCCGATCAGCGTCAGGTAATCGACGATGCGTTCCGGCGGCACGCCGAACTTGGCGGCCACGCCGGCCGCGTCGAGCGTCTCCTCGCTCATGGTGTTGACCAGCGTCACCCGGTCGTTGACCAGTTGCGCCATGTCCTTGTCGCCGGTGGAGACGATGCTGTGGATCCCCCGTTGCGCGGCATGCTGCACCAGGGTGCCGATGACGTCGTCGGCCTCGACCCCGTCGATGATGACGAGCGGCCAGCCCTCGGCACGGATCAGCGCGTGCAGCGGTTCGATCTGGCGGCGCAGATCGTCCGGCATCGCGGGACGGTGGGCCTTGTAGCCGGGATAAAGGTCGTCGCGGAAGGTCTTGCCCTTCGCGTCGAACACACAGGCGATATAATCGGCAGCATGGTCGCGCCGCAGTTTGTGGAGCATGGACAGCACGCCCTTGATCGCATTGGTCGGTTCGTCCGCCTGGTTGCGAAAATCGGGCAGCGCATGAAACGCGCGATACAGGTAGGACGAACCGTCCACCAGCAGCAGGATTTTTCCAGCTTGATTTACACTAGATTCGTTCACGAGGCGCTCGAAAATGCACTTTGATAAATTGCCTGCCGCCGCCGACCCGCAGCGCACCGCCGAGATCAACTATTCGGCGCGCGAGTCGTGGCGGATGCTGGGGATTATGGCAGAGTTCGTCGAGGCGACCGAACGGCTGGCGTCGATTCGCCCGGCCGTCTCGATCTTCGGCAGCGCACGCACGCCGCTCAACCATGCGAACTACATGCTCACCGAGGAAATCGCACGCAAGCTGTCCGACGCGGGGTTCTCGGTCATTTCCGGCGGCGGCCCCGGCATCATGGAAGCCGCCAACAAGGGCGCGTATTTCGGCAAGTCGCCCAGCGTCGGCCTCAACATCCAGCTGCCGCACGAGCAGAGCGCCAATACGTATCAGGACATCAGCCAGACCTTCCGGCACTTTTTTGCGCGCAAGGTCATGTTCGTCAAGTTCGCCGCCGCCTATGTCGTCATGCCCGGCGGCTTCGGTACGCTGGACGAGCTGTTCGAGGCGCTTACCCTGGTGCAGACCGGCAAAATCGCGCCCATTCCCATCATCCTGGTCGGCTCGGCCTACTGGGCGGGACTGGCCGACTGGGTGAAGACCCGGATGGTGGATGACGGCATGATTTCGCCCGATGACATCAACCTCATGCGTATCATCGACAAACCCGAAGAGGTTGTCGATGCCATCTTTGGCCATTATGAGAAACGCGGCTTCATGCCGTCGCCCGCCGAGCGCGAAATCCAGTTCAATCTGTAGCGTGCCCGAATGCCTGTGATCCATATGTCATTAGTTTTTTCCTGGAGACTGTCATGCGTACCTATGTTTTGCTGTTGACCCTGCTGCTGAGCGGCCTCGCCGTTGCCGCCTCGCCGTCCGACCGTCCGCCCGACCTGCAGCCGGTCCCCGATGGCGCACCGGGCCCCGATGATGCCCCGCCGGTGACGATCAAGCCGAGCAGCGCGGGACGCATCGTCGAATACCGCGCCAACGGCAAGCTCTACATGCTGAAAGTCATCCCCAAGTACGGCAAGCCGTATTACCTGATCGATCAGCGCGGTGACGGCCAGTTTGCGCGTCAGGACAGCCTCGATTCCGGCATGCGGCCGCCGATGTGGGTGATCAAGGAGTTCTGAATCTTTGCTTGCGCGTCGGGTAAAATCTGCCGCATGACTTCCGCATCCAATCAAGACATCCCGCGCAAGGTCGCGGCCAGCCAGGGTTTCCAGTGGGTGGCCGCAGGCTTTCGCCTGTATCGCAAGACTCCCCTGCTGCTGTCCGCCGCCTTCGCCATGCTGTTCGGCGTGGTGATGGCGCTCGGCCTGATTCCCATGGTGGGAGGTGCGTTGTCGGAACTGGCTTCGCCGCTGATGGTGGCCGGTTTCCTGGCGGCGTATCGTACGCTCGACGGCGGCAATGAACTCGAACTGCCGAATTTTCTGGCCGGCGTGCAGGGCCCCGCGATCCCGTTGATGGCGGTGGGCGCGGTGCAATTGCTCGGCACCTTGCTGATCGGCAAGATCATGCTTGGCATGGGTTTCGATCCGCAGGCCGTCATCACGGCGGCACAGTCGCAAAAAGATCCGGCCGAAATGCAGGCGCTTCTGAACCAGGCCATACCGGCAGTACTCACCGGGCTGGTGTTGTTTACTCCGCTGATCATGGCCACCTGGTTTGCCCCCGCGCTGATCCTGTTCGGTGGCGCCCGTCCGGCCACCGCGCTGGGCGTGAGCTTGAAGGCCGTCGCCAAAAACTGGGCGGCGATGACGGTGAACGGCATCGCGCTCGGCCTGCTGCTGTTCCTCGCCGCGCTGGTGCCGATGCTGCTTGGCCTGCTGGTGGCGATGCCGGTGCTGTTCGGCTCGCTGTACGCCTCGTATCAGGCGATATTCGCGGTGTGGGCGGAGGACAGCGCGCGACCTCCCAGTAACGTGGTATCCCTCTAAAAAGTGGATTCAGGCCGGCGCCAGCTTGGCGTAAGCCAGCGCCAGCCACTTGCTCCCGACCTCGCGGAATTTCACCTGCACCCGCGCATCGCTGCCGCGTCCCTCGAAGTCGATGATGATGCCGGTGCCGAACTTGGCATGGATCACGCTCTGCCCCACCGTGTAGCCGGTATCGTTGCCCGTCTGGGGGGCACGCGGGGCCGCTGCCGGCGCGCTGTAGCCGCCAGACGGATAGGCCGACTCGTTGCGGCGGTTGAGGTTGAGCAGCACCTGCTCCGGCAGTTCGCCCAGAAAGCGCGACGGCAGGCTGTAGCGGATCTGTCCGTGCAGCATGCGCGACTGCGCGTGCGACAGGTATAGGCGCCGCCGCGCGCGAGTGATCGCCACGTACATCAGCCGCCGCTCCTCTTCCAGACCGCTTTCCTCGTTCGCCCTAAAGGACTCCGATCCACTACGTGCTGAAGCACGTGTGGAGTCGTATGCACTCTGCTCGTGCGGGAACAGCCCTTCCTCCAGCCCGGTGATGAACACCGCGTGAAACTCCAGCCCCTTGGCGGCATGCACCGTCATCAGTTGCAGCGCATCATGACCGGCGCCGGCCTGATGCTCGCCCGCTTCCAGCGCGGCGTGGGCGAGAAAGGCGTCGAGCGTCCCGACGGATTCCGCTCCACCAGGCGCTGAGGCGTCGACGGCGTCGTAGGTTGCCGCCTCGGATTCCCCGGCAAACAGCGTGGCTGCGTTGACCAGTTCGTTGAGGTTCTCCAGCCGGTCGGCGCCTTCCTTGTCGGCGCGGTAGTAATCCGCCAACCCGCTGGCCTCGATCACATGGTCGATCGCCTCGGCAAGCGGCAGGTCGGCGGTGACCTGCTTGATGTCCTCGATCAATTTGGCGAAGCCGGCCACCTTGCCGCCGCCGGTGCAGGCCGCCTGCCACAGGCTCGCGCCCGCGCGCGCAGCGCCGTCGGCCAGCTGTTCCAGGGTGCGCGCGCCGATACCGCGCGTGGGGAAATTCACCACCCGCAAAAACGCGCCGTCGTCTTCCGGGTTGGTCAACAGGCGCAGGTAGGCCAGCGCGTGCTTGACCTCCTGGCGCTCGAAGAAGCGCAGCCCGCCATACACCCGATACGGCACGCTGGCCGAAAACAGCGCGTGTTCCAGCACCCGCGACTGCGCGTTGGAGCGGTACAACAGCGCCATGTCGGACAGGTTCATGCCCTCGCGGTTGAGCGCGCGCACCTCGTCGACCACGAAGCTCGCCTCCTCCTGGTCGGAATAGGCGTGGAACACGCGGATCGGCTCGCCGTCGCCCTCCGCCGTCCACAGGTTCTTGCCGAGGCGGTGCGCGTTCTGCGAGATCAGCGTGTTGGCGGCGGTGAGGATGTTGCCGTAGCTGCGGTAGTTCTGCTCCAGCTTGATCACGTTGCCGTGCGCGAACTCGCGCTCGAACTCGGCCATGTTGGCGGTGTTGGCGCCGCGAAAGGCGTAGATCGACTGGTCGTCGTCGCCCACCGCGAACAGCGCCGTGCGCGGGCCGGCAAACAGCTTCAGCCAGCGATACTGCAACGTGTTGGTATCCTGGAACTCGTCGACCAGGATGTGGCGGAAGCGGTCCTGGTAATGCTGCCGCAGCGGCTCGTTGCGATACAAGAGTTCATAGGCGCGCAGCAGCAGTTCGGGGAAATCGGCCACCCCCTCGCGCTGGCATTGCGCGTCATAGGCCTCGTACAGCTCGGTCATGCGCATCGAATATTCGTCGAACGCCTCGACGTCGCGCGCGCGCAGCCCGGCCTCCTTGTTGCCGTTGATGAAGCGCTGCACCTTCTTCGGCTCGTACTTCTCGGTGTCGACGTTCATCGCCTTCATCAGCCGCTTGAGCGCCGACAGCTGGTCCTGCGAATCGAGAATCTGGAACGACTGCGGCAGCCCCGCCTCGCGGTAATGCGTGCGCAGCAGGCGGTTGGCGAGGCCATGAAAAGTGCCGACCCACATGCCGCGCGTGTTGATCGGCAGCATTGCCGCAACGCGCGTCATCATTTCCTTCGCCGCCTTGTTGGTGAAGGTCACCGCCAGCACCCCCAGCGGCGACACCTGGCCGGTCTGGATCAGCCACACCATGCGGGTGGTCAGCACCCGCGTCTTGCCCGAACCGGCGCCCGCCAGAATCAGCGCGGATTCGTGCGGCAAGGTCACGGCAGCGCGCTGTTCGGGGTTGAGGCTTTCCAGCAGATGGGCAGACATACGGGGGTAAAATCGGGGGCAATCAATCAGACATTATAAAGGCCTCACCATGGTGAAAATCCTGTTCTTCGGCGACCTGGTCGAAACCCTCGGCATGGCCTCCGATGAGATCGCCCTGCCGCCCGACGTGACCGACATCGAGCGCCTGCTGTTCGTGCTGTCCAGACGCGGCGATATGTGGAAAAAAATGCTGCTCGGCAACCCCAAGCTCAACATCACCGTCAACAAGCAGTTCGCCGAAAAATCCGCGCCGGTCAAGGACGGCGACGAGATTGCGCTGGTGGGGTTTTCGGTGGTTTGAACGTGCGGGCGACACGCTTTTGCATCCTGGATGAAAATCGCCCTGGTCGGTGAAGTCGGTTGATCTTTCGCGGGCGGATCGGTGCGCGGCGGTTGAAGTCGTTCTGTACACCGAATGACGCCCGAAGGTGCACGGAGTGCACCCTACCCAAAGCCTCTCGCCCTGAGGATCACCCCGGGTTGATCGCTACGAAATCCTGACCTCGGTTCCCACTTTCACCAGATCGAACAGTTCCGCCACATCCGCATTCTTCATGCGGATGCAGCCGTGCGACGCCGGGGTGCCGATCCTGTGTTCCTCGTGGGTGCCGTGGATGTAGATATAGCGGTTGCGGGTGTCCACCGTGCCGCCCTGGTTCTTGCCCGGCTCCAGCCCTTCCAGCCACAGAATGCGGGTCAGGATCCAGTCGCGCCCCGGGTTTTCGGCGTCCAGTTCCGGCGTCCAGATTTCCCCGGTCCATTCGCGCGACTTGAATGCCGCACACAGCGGCGCGCCCGCACCGATCTTCTCCGCAATACGGTGTCGCCCGCGCGGCGTGCAATAGCTGCCGGTCTGCTCTCCCGCGCCGTTGGCCGCGGTGGAAACCGGATACTGGCGGATCAACATGTCGCCATCCGGAAAAGGCTCCCACAGGTATAACTGCTGCAGGCGGATATCCACCTCGATCATCAGGCCGCTCATGGCATCGCTTCCTTCTTCTGCTGCCGGCGCGCCTCGAAAAAGCCCGAGATCATCGCCGCGCATTCGTCCGCCAGCACCCCGCCGACGATTTCACAATGGTAGTTCAGGCGCGGCTCGGCAAACACATCGATGATGCTGCCGTGCGCACCGGTCTTGTATTCGCGCGCACCGTACACCACCCGCGCCACCCGCGCATGCAGAATCGCCCCCGCGCACATCACGCACGGCTCCATCGTCACATACAGCGTGCAGCCCACCAGCCGATAGTTGCCCAGGCGCGCTGACGCATCGCGCAGCGCCATCACCTCGGCATGCGCCGTCGGGTCGTGGCTGGAAATCGGCTGGTTGTATCCCTGTCCGACGATTTCCCCGCCGCACACCACCAGCGCCCCCACCGGCACCTCGCCCGCGTCCCAGCCCTGCTGGGCCAGTTCGAGCGCAGCGCGCATGTAATCCTCGTCTGTCATAAGTCCAGCGGGCTTGTCACCCCAAGCCCACCCTTGTTCATGACGTGCGTATAAACCATCGTCGTCGCCACATCCTTGTGGCCCAGCAGCTCCTGGATCGTTCGGATATCCTGTCCGCGCTCCAGCAGATGCGTGGCGAACGAGTGTCGTAGCGTGTGCGGCGTTGCCGGCTTGACCAGGCCCGCCGCCTGCACCGCCCGCTTCATCGCCCGTTGCAGCAGCTTTTCGTCCAGATGATGCCGCCACTCCTCGCCACTGCGCGGGTCGATCGAATAACTGCCGGATGGAAATACATACTGCCAGCCCCACTCCGTCGGCGCATTCGGGTACTTGCGCGCCAGTGCATCCGGCAGGTAAACCGAGGCCTTGCCTGCCTGTAAATCCCGCTCGAACAATTCGCGCCGCCATGTCAGATGCGCGAGCAAATCAGCCTTCACCGATTCGGGCAGCATCGTCACCCGATCTTTAGCCCCCTTGCCATCGCGCACCACGATCTCGCCACGCGTGAATTCCACATCCTTCACCCGCAACCGGATCACCTCCATCAGCCGCATCCCCGTTCCATAAAGCAGCCGCGCCAGCAGGCCGTACACTCCCTCCATTTTGCCCAGCACCGCCCGCACCTCGTCGCGCGTCAACACCACTGGCAAATGCCGCGGGCGCTTGGCGCGTGTCACCTTGTCCAGCCAGGGCAACTCGATACCCAGCACCTCGCGGTACAGAAAAAGCAACGCCGACAAAGCCTGATTCTGCGTCGCCGCCGCCACATTGCCCTCCACCGCCAGATGCGTCAGAAACGCTTCAACTTCCGGCGCGGAGAGGTCGCGCGGGTGACGCTTGCCGTGGAACAGAATAAAGCGTCTAATCCATTGAACATATTGCGTTTCTGTACGGATGCTGTAGTGCTTGACCCGAATCCGGTCACGCACTTGGTCGAGCAGTTTGGGGGCAGGGACGAAAGGTGTGTCTGCTGGCGGCATATATCCCCCTATTGATAACGGGAAGTCATACAAATCAAACAGATCATGAAACACATGCCGGCTTTATACACCTTGTTTGAAGCTATATATACACCTTCTAAAGTGTATATTGCACGTTAGGCCCCACCTCATGTTCTTCGAGAATTGGCTAGAAGATCTTCTCCCTACAAAATGGTCGCGACGCCTTGCCATGGCAACGGTGTTTCTTGCTGGGTCTGCGTTCGCAGCACCATCAATTCTCCCAGCGTCATTTCTTCCGGCCCTGCCTGAGCAAGTTTTCCTCATCCGGCTAGTTTTGCTTTTGCTCACCACAACAGTTGGCTCAATCGCGGTTTCCATCTCTGTTGTTCGCGCGTATCACGCGCAAGCGGCAGCACACCAACTCGCGATTCAGGCCATGGAGCGCGCGCATGCAGAGGCGTCTGGGTCCAAAGCAAATCATGATTTGTACAAGCCTATCAACTATCCTTCGCTGGGCATCACGAGGTAGTGGGCCCTAACCACTCATTCGAGGCGGACGGCTTCGCCGCCGCTCAATTCCAGCGTTAGGCTACAAAATTGGAGGTCGTATGCTGTGCCGTATTATCCTTGCAATACTCGCGTGGGCAATCATTACAGGTGTAGCGTTTATTCTCATTCAGAAGTTCAAGTCTGAACGAGCGTCGATGATTGGTGGCGCAATTTTCTTGGCCGGTGCAGTCGCGGCTGTCCTCCTGCTGCCTGTGTTCCTCGGCGTTCAAGCACAATGCACCACAGATCAGTGCGTGCAAGGCAAAGAAATGGCGAGTGCCTTGGTTACGCTCTTCATCATAAGCTGGGGCGCGTTCGGAGCCAATGTGCTGTCAGCGTGCATTAGCCACAAATAGCGTAGCCATTCGTTCAGGTGGACGGCTCCGCCGCCGACCAATTCAGGAATTGCGTTGCTCCAACCTTCGTCGCAGGCCTCATATGACATGCATTGAGATCATCACGAAAGTGATAGAAATACTTGTCGCATCATTAGCAACCCTAGCTGCTGCATACTTCGGCGCAAAGTATGCATTCAAGCTTCAGAACGAGAAAGATAAGCGCGCCTCTGATGCGACGGATGTAAAGGCTGCAAATTCTGTGATCTTCGAACTTGCGAGAACGTTCAATAAATTCACCGCCATAAAGCGGCAGTTTGTTGACGAACACAGAGATAAGACGGAGCGTCATCTGATGATCATGCCCGTTGCCGGCATGTCATGGGAGCCACCAAAGTTTAACTACGACACCATATCCTTTCTTTTCAGCTCATCAGATCCAAATCTCCTCGGGACGCTATCTCTAGTAGAGCAGGAAATCGCCTCGACACTCGATGTCATTAAACAAAGATCGACTATGCATGTGGAAGTACTTCAACCCACCGTTGAGCGACTTTCGCAACAAATTGGCGAGCAAGTCACTCTCCAACAGATTGAGGCTGCTTTGGGGCAGCGCCTGGCAACGACGCTACAAATGAGCACGACTTTCATGGTGGAAGGGATCGACAATGTACTTGCGGGATGTAAAGAGCACATCAACAAGATTAAGTCTGAAACACAGAAGCTCTATCCCGGACACAGCATAATTGGGATGGTTCCACCGGCCGAAGTAGGGAGCAACAATGCACCCGCAGCCTAACTAGTAGTTCAAGCCGACCACGTTCCGTGGCAGCGGAACATGGCGTTAGGCTTTAAATGAGATCGTGTCGATGTCGAAAAGAATGAGCATTCGCGCTGCTGTGATAGCTGCCGCGATCACGGCAATCGGGTCCTTGGGGCTCCTTGCACTCTCCTTGTCAGCAGGCCTTAACCTGCTGGCATGGTCCAGCAAGCCATGGTTCCTTCCTGTCACGATCTCGTTAAGCGCTTTTTCTGTGCTCATAGTGCTTATGGCTAGCAAGCGCCAGCACAAGCCTAACCCGTCGTCCAAGCGGACGCGCGAAAAGCCGCGCGCCGCTTAACTCTAGCGTTAGCCAGCATGAGCACCGTATCACGTGGCCATTTTCAACATGAAGTGTCTTGTCGTAGTCGCCCATCCAATTGCCGACAGCCTGTGCCATTCCTTGGCCCGATCCGCTATCCAAGCGTTGACCG